>Ga0065711_1001910_pt1 | contig 56788 bp, 27 predicted proteins | sample Hoacrofraction12_FD_59098 | JGI IMG/M metagenome (GOLD analysis project Ga0065711, IMG submission 59098) | Hoatzin crop microbial communities from Cojedes, Venezuela - Epithelial fraction 12 v2 (version 2) | ecosystem: Host-associated > Birds > Digestive system > Esophagus > Crop | place...
AAAGACATTTCCTACACGGACTGCCTAAGGAACACTTACTTGGTAATTACTTGTAGATTTTTTTTTTTTTTTGAGGCAACCCTCTAGCCTGAAAATCCAGATTCCAGGGGGGGTGAGAAAGATTTTCAGGATCAGGTGGTAGTGTTTACACACAAAAGAATGCTAGTAAAGTTACAGAGACAGGCATAACACAGTGCATCTCAGTACAGTGTATTTATACCACAGTTATAGCGGTGGTATAAAGCCTATGCTTTAGGCATTTATAGATAAATCTAGTCAAAAGGGAAAATAAGTTACACAGGGCTTATTTGGATCTGTATAACTTTAGATCTGCATTAACACCGCACCTGTGTTTAGCACTTTGAAAAGAAAAAAGGTTGCTGACAGCTGTTGTTCAGTGAACACCAGAAGAACGCATACCACAGAGTTTGTTCAGCCCTCACTACCACTGCTCTTTTACTAATTACGAGGAGTGGGGCCCTTTCAGACCGAACAACGATCCTGTGTCCTGTCCATGCATCATCACTAATACCCGATGCTTTCGTAGTTTGCACAGGAGATGGGAAAGTTATCCTCAGGATTCTGGCCAGATCCTCTGTTGGGAAACGGCTCTGTAATGCTGCTTTCGGAGGGGTTCCCCACATCTTCTGACATCTTATTCTATAAAGGTAGTCTTATGTACACAAGTCTTTTGGATCATTTATGATGAAAGTCTTATACTACTGTATAAAAGCATATATGTGCATCATTACCAATATTACACTGCTTCAGATGAACAGCTTAGAGAAAAGTTCTGTAGATAAAAACTCCCACAAAGACAATGGCAAAATTAGTGTACATTTAGATTAAGGCTTCCAATCCTGTAAATACTACTCTCTTAAACCCATACCTACGAGCAGGCTTACTGTGGTAAATATGTGCTTATTTTTCTGCATGCAAAGAAGGGTTTCTAAGTTTGCAGATTAATGTTCCTGTAAACAGAAACAGGAGGTGCCACCTTCCTGCTTGGAAGATTTAAGGCATTCACAGCAATCAGTGTATACCATTCGCAGTATTGACTAGCTTATTCCCCTAGTATTACATCGTACGAAAAAAGGATTTTAATGGCTATTGCCCTGGCCCCTAAACATCTGTCTGTATATGAAAAAATGGCCGTACATGTTCACAGAACTAAGGCCAAAAAAAAGACTAGTTTAGAAACAAATATTTCTTTTGCTGGTAAACTTCCATTTGTCTTTTTGATGTAATACACAAGTGACTGCTATGGAAATGTAATGCTGGGGTTCAATCCTGATCCTACTGAGATAAAAGGCAAAATAGTCTTTGACTTCCAGACATGTAAGTTATTTTACTGAACTCATCAGAAGACTGAAAAAGTTAAGATATATGTTGCATTTTAAGGCAAGTGTATTCATTTTCTTCAAAGCCATATACAACTACCTGAAACACAGACATCTTTCTTTACTAATTTATGCAAGGGAAACTGGGAAAATAGTGCACAGAAAAATATCTTCCTTCCTGCACACTTCTATCAATTCTTGTCCCTCAGTATATATAGGTCCAAATAGTATTTTCACTTCCAAGTTTTCGAGGTTAATGAATTACTTTTGGTTTCCTGTAAATATGAAAGATACTGCTGCCTTTCCCAGAAAAGATTAAGAATTCTCTTCGGTGGCTTTTGTTATGCAACACTCTGCAACGCCCCTCTGCAGGAAAATGTAACATCGATTTCTGCAAGGTATAAATGGATGGAATGTGGAAGAGAAGACAATCCCATAAACTCACCCAGAGGCTATATTTGCTTGTTTTTTCCTTCCTCGGACAAGCTTTCCGTCAACAGGAGTTTTGGCATTCGAGAGGCTGTTAGAATAAATTAGGGGACAGAAGTGTCATCTGGTTAACACTCCTAAGTAAAAGCAAAAGCAGAGTCACAGACATGAAAGAGATCACAGATATCCTACTATTTATGATGTGATTGTAAAGTGTAAAGTGTGCTACAATCTTACGGCAATACATTTTAATTACCCTCATCAGATCTCTGATGTTATAAAAGTAATTGCTAAGATCTTTTCTGTATTGTTGATAACTATATCACAGCTCAGTTTGTTTGTTTTAAATAGCATTCTTATAAGCAACAGGAACACTTGGCAATTTAATTCTATAGAAACATTTTTTTTTTTCAAGTGGAAAACATTGGAACATATCCAATAGGCCCTTAGCTCTGTTCATCAGAAGACGACAGCAATCTCGCTGGGGCAAAAGTCCACAAATGTCTGCATCAGATTTGACCCCGCGCTACCAGCACCACGGAAAAGGTTCTCCTCTAAGCCTCCAGGAGAGTGAGAACAAGCCTAGAGTCTATCACCAAGAGCACTCTAAGACTATAAAATACAGACAGACAAAAATTCACAGCTATGGTTTTGGTGCTTATAAGCAAGCTCCTAGCTGCAGAGGTGAGACACATCTAGTTGGCTACATACCTGTAAGAAAGAGTGGGGATAATCGCTAAAGAGAGCCTACATCCCAGACAGGCAGAAACTTCTGCTGGGCTTATTTACATGACCCCCAGAATTAGCAAGTCACCCCAAAGCATATCCTATATCCTACATCCTTAGGAGCAGGTCATAACTCTTCTCACCGCTGCAGGAGATCTAGTTTGGGAAAGGTTAGACTCAGTTTGGCTCAGGTACAAAAGGCTTGACATGTTTTTCCTAATATAATGAACACCTGAACATATGCAAAAAAAAAAAAAACCAAATACAATAACCTTATCACACTTTTCATAAAGCGCTAGAAAAACTGGATTGAGAGGCTTCACTATTATGCAAATCAAGAATGAGTCGGAAAGAATAAAAATGGAGGCTTTGGAAAACAAGAGTTGTTTAGAAAGTAAAATGAGCTATTAGTTTTAAGGAAAAACTTCACTATTAATTGTTATCTACTAGTTAACAAATCAACCAGTGGCTGGTACCCACCACCTATCACCTAATCCTACAGCTAAGATGAATTGCCTTTCTATTATTGCTAGGTCTGGGCAAAGCTATTTTGTGAATGCTCTAGATAACTTGTGAAACAGATCCTTTCTTCAGTAACTGAAATTTGTGACCTCGTCATATCCTATTTGCATGCATTTCAGAAGGGCAAAAGTAACAACAGAAAAGGGCCTGGGAAATGTCCACACACACACCCCCAAAAAAGCAAGTGTTGACACTGAGCCCATCGTTCTGTCCTAGTTAGACCAGAAAAATGGCACAGCAGAAGGGTTATAATATATTCAATATTTCTTACTGAAGGACAAGGGGAAGCACATCAACTTTAACTATACTACGAGCAGGAATGCCACTGACTTATTCTGTGCTTAAGCCTGTACAGCAAGATCTTGCAAAGTACGGAACTATTTGTTGGATAAGGAGGAGATATCAAAAGATCTTTGTCGTAGACAGAGCTACATAAATTCAAATCAAATATAGAACAAATCTCTGCAATATCTGCCGAAGTAAGAAGAGTTTGTGGCAGCTCAGACACTTCTGAGGATATTTAGGTGACCCAGTTTCCAACAAAACAATCTATGGGAATGAAACAAATGCTATGTATTTCCAGTACTGTCAGACAGAGAACCACATCCAAGAGGCAGGATTCCCCAAACCTTTCTGCACAGTCCTGCCACACAAGCAGTTCAGCTGACCAGAAAAGGACATCGCATTCTTCTTTGCGCATGCAGTTAAAATGTGTGAATCTAAGGAGAGCATAATGCATTTAAATAATGAAGTCGGCCAATAAATCTTACAGTTGTCTAATTCTTCTAGGACTGCAGCTTCAGCCCATGCCACTAAACAAATGAGGATGTTCATCACGAACTCCTGAGATCAGAGCCAAGAATAGTCCTTGTACAGAGTGATTCCACTGATTTTAGTCGTGTTACTTTCAGCTTATGCTGGCATGAGCGGAATACCCATCCCATAGACTATATATAACCATCGACGTGAACAGCAATCTGCTTATGGACTTCAGAATACTTGCTGGCTCCTGGTCATAACCACATGAAATGAGACTTTCAGAAGTAATCGCAGCTCCTTTTCTTCTGTCACTCGGTGCAGGTAGGAAGGAAAATACTTTTAACATACATATTTAAACAAGCTTAGTCGCATTAATTTGTTCTCCTACAATAGTCACTTTAGATCTTCTTGTTATTGCTTTTTAGAGGAGGATTGGCGGTAACTAACTCTGTGTTTTTAAATGAATGAACCCATATGAACACTTGGTCCGGTACTTTTTTGGTTTGTTAATCTCTGAGCCTTTCAGTGCGGGACTGCAGCACCCTCTGAATTCCTAAGAAAACTATGAGTCATCCCATCATGGCTCATAGGAGGGCTGTATGGCTGGGCATTACTGCCACCTAGTTTTCAATATTTATTATTATTACCTAGACTTTTGCATTCTCCATGGTAAAAAAGTCTATACATAAAACCCGAACTTTTTCATTCTGGTCATATATTGTACGTATCCTGTGATGTATTTAAAAAGTGCAAAATTCTGCTACTACAAACTCTTATTGAACAAATCTATGTGCATCTAGATGCAGGCTTGAAATGCATATTAAGGATACAGAATTACCAATCCCCAATACCAATATGCTGTGAAAATCCAACTCAAGTTTGCTATGCAGGGTCAAAACAAGAGCCAAGTTTGCAGCATCGTAGAAGTCTGTAGATCTGCAATTGCTCTTTCCCAGCTGACACTGAATCCAGTAACTTCTATTACGGACCTTTTTCATTGCAATTGACAAATAAAATTTTCCCACTTAATATAGATGCTCTACCAAAAGCTTACAGAAAGACCTTGCAATATAAGACCCCGCAGTGAGAGATGTATTTTTCATTTTGAGATGTATGAAGTAAACCTTTATATTGAGATAATCTTTTTTAGACCCAGATATCAACTAAAAGCCTTGCAATAAAACAGAGAGAAATGTGGGGAACAATTAAAGCAATTTTTGAAACCCCATATAAATTCCACTTTGGGATCTGAGAAAGGAACTGTTAAGATTCTCCATTCTGGTCACTTTTTTGCTTTTATGCTGGTTCTGTGGTCTCAGAGTCTGACCAGGAGCGCTTCTGGGAACCCATGGACATTGGAGGTTACATTCAGAATCCAGCTGAGCATCCTTTCACAAGATGTGAAATCATAAATAAATTGCCACAGGCAGGTTCCAGTTTTGAAAAAAAATGTTTAAAAATGCCTGTAATTGAAATTTCTTTTAAGTGCCAGAAGTGGGGCTCTGTTATGCCAAGACAGAGTAACATGTTTTATAATTTATCCTGTGCAATTCTGCTGAACCAGATGAGGAAAGAGTCTGTTCTTCGCCGCAATTGAATTTTGTCTATTCTTTTAACAAATAACATGGCAAAAATTAGGCCATTTCATTGTGTGTGTGTGTGTGTGTGTGTGTGTGTATTAATCACGCCCAAAAGCTGCTCAAATAAATCTCATAAAGGAGCCTGAATTCTTCTTCATGGAAGTGAAAGATCTGTGCAACCATTTTTCGTGGCAGCAAGAGCAAGTCCTGATGTTGTTAGTCTTTATTTTTACCAAAAGATTTGCAATGAGTGAAAGTAAAACAAGATGTTTGTGGATTTCGGGCATGATGCAATCTGAGGAATTTCGCACGCCGGATGAGTTGACAAGGCATGATTCTCAAGTAGGCTTTCTAAGACAAAACAGAGACATCTATATTAACGCAGGTTGAGAGGCCACAGATGTCTCCAAACACTCTCCCTTTTTTTAAATTGTTACTGAAAGACAAAATTCTATTTGAACTCAAATCCTAGGCCCCTGGGCTTGAAAACCATGTTGTGCACCCCCCACCGTGCTCAGGTTAAGTTCTTTCAAACTATTTTATGCAGCTACAGTATGGATCACACTCAGTTTTTCTTTTTTCCCTAACAGGTTTGTTTCTGGTCATAAATTCTCAATCAGTGGGCAAGCCACATTGTACAATTTAGTAAATAGTGTAGTTAAAACATGTTTAAAGTCAAAAGAAAAAGGATCTGACAATGGAGCATTGTCCCCTCTTGCAGAACTGAAGTGTACCTTCTTTGATTCAGTAACCTTGCTGCACTTTGGTATGAAATTGCCCCTTTTTCCATCAAACTTGCATTTAAAGTGCCTCATTAGCATGTCTCACCGGATCAGTAACGATTCTGCTAACCCAACACTCGTTTCAGTCAAGCCACCATGGTTTTTCTATCTGCTTAACATCTAAAACTCCTTGACAAAGTTCCTTTTAAAATTTACTCCTTTTGTTTCTCCTTGGGTTTTCTGCAAAGATCTTTAAATTTCGATGTACTCCGAGATGACTCCTGAACAAAAATCATGTCTAGCCCAGCTAGTAAATCTAGCCTCCATTCAATGGGATTAAATAAGTGCTTCACGGCTATTGTAGAAGCCTCTAAAAAGGATCTTGCATCTTTAAGAGTTTCCTACAATAAATTAAACACATCTCAACCATTGTAAAAGGAAAAAAAAAAAGAAAAAAAAAAAAGAGAGAGACATGATCCAGCACGGGGGAGCCACTGTAGACCCCCAGTGATGCCATACTTCTAGTACCAACACACCCACAGATAACAGAGCCTAAATTAACAGCAATAGGCAATGGAAGAAGACTTTTATTTCTTTCTAAATTCAGTCTTGGACTTCACATCAGTAAAACATGGTCAGCAAAATAAAATAAGTATGTAATGATTAAAAATCTGTAATTGTATGGGTTATTAAAAAGGAACATGGTAGGATTTTAACTTGAATTTGCAGTACCTCAGACAGGAAATTCCTATTTCTTTTCTAACATGTAAGATCTCAGGCCCAATTTTCAGATCCTTTGTAGCATCTGAGCTCTGCTTAAATACAGGCACATGAGTAACCCTACAGGTATCATTGAGACTGCTGCCCTGCTTAAAGTTAAACTCATGTTTAGACTCAGAGCCAGCACACTCATGCAAACTTCTAGATCCTTCTGCTCATTCTGAACTGAAACAGAGATGTCTTAAGCTTTTTGGACCATAAGGGTGATTAAAAAAAAAAAGCAATTGGTGCAAAAAAAAAGAAATATCTGTGCAGTGAATTATCTTAAAAAGACTACCTGAATTCACCATAAGGCCATGTAGACTGATAAAAGGCTACAAACCACTGCATCATCAGGGTGGCTCTGGCTTAAATTAACACTCCTTCCCCTCAATGGCCACTGAATGATCCATCTGCAAACCTTTCTCACGTGAGGAGTGTTGAATGGCCTACCTGAAGTGAACAAGCATTTCAAAGATGTGTTCAGAACACAGGAAAAAAACCTGCCAGCATAACTGGGCGCCAGTTTAGCAAACTTTGTTGTAGCAAAGAATGTAGTCAATAAATTCAGAAATATTTTTTAATACTTACATAAAGACGAAAACCTTCACTGTATTCATTCCAATAATTTGTACTGCCATTGTCTGCATTGCTAAAGTTCTATATGTTTCATGGCAGTTGTGTTTAACCTCCTGGGTATCTGCAAGGACAGAAGAAAAAAGAAAATGAAAACTACCTGCTTGTTTCTTTTCTCCCTGTACAAATTTGGTCATTTGGTCTGCACAATCAAAAGTGACACCCGCAGTAAGAATCTTATTTTCCCCAGTTTGTGTCACACACATCAAGTTGTAACAACAGGCGGACAAAAGAGACCTTCACAAATACTTACTGACTGGCAGCTGCGTGTCAAGAGAAAGGCAGCCCAGGTAGCAACTTCATTATTTCTAAAACTAGTAGAACAACTTCGCAAAACCTATTATTCAAGACCTAATTTTCCTTAAACACCCAGCAGAAGCCTCAAAATATTTGCAAATTTCAAACATTCTATCAACCAGCAGACAGCTGCACAACATTTTATTTAAAGTACTCATTTTTTGGATTGATATTATTAATTATTTAGTTTTCATTGCTGTTATTATTATTATGGACAGATTAATACTAACACTGCCAGTACTATTGTCGCTATTATTAGATATAATAGAGGGTAGGAAATACCAAAATGGCCGTGTCTCTACAATGGCACAGCCCCTGCAAGCCACGCTGGCTGTTGGTGCCCCAGGAGGAGATAAGCCTATGGGACAGCAGGAGCTACTGGAAGGCAGCTTCATCCCAACAGCATCGGTCACCGTCCCTCTGTCCCTTCCCCTGCTACCAACAAGCAAGGCACGGCTGACTCTTCAGTTTTATCTGTGCTGTTGGAAAACCGTGAGACAATTCTATATGTAAAAACAATAAGCATAGCTTACTTATAGGGATGGTTGGGATATAAAGACAACCTTATCCTTCCAAAACAGCACAGAAAGTTGCACCATTCATTGTAGGCCCCTGGGTCTGCAATCTCAGGAACTTAGAAAAGGACCTAGGGGTCTGGAGTTCACTGCTGCTCAGTTGCTAGGACCAAAAAGAGCAGCCATAAGACTACACTTTTTTTGTGCACTCAGTCACTCCCCTCGTCAGATCTCCTACCTACAGAGGGAAGAAACGTAACCCAGCAAGTTCAAACTTTTCCTTAACTCCACAGGGCTGATCAACAGTGGAATATTAGCTGAAAGCAGAATCCATCATATTCCGTTGCTTTTCCTGTCCCTCAATCTGGACAGAGTTTGCAGAGCTGGCAATTACGGCACAACTTTGTGACCCTTTCTCTTGTGAGCCTGGTCATCCCAGTGCCCCCTTGCAGGGATCCTGCTTCTGCAGGAGTCATTCCAAACTATAACCGGTACCAATTTTCACAGCTTTGTTGGAGGTTATTGGTATTTTCTGACAGTAGTCTATTGTTGTACAATAACTACCCCTCATAAGTTTCAAAGCTTGAAAAATATTCACACCCAGGAAACTTTCACTGATTCACAATATCATCTTGCTACTTCTAAGCCAGCCTCATCCTTTATGCAGGTCTAACTCACAAGCTTTGAACTGCTTGTGTTTGTGATATTCAATCAAGGATCAGCTGACGTGCTTTGGTCCAAAGTAAAACAAACTGATTTGTGTCACAGATGGTAGGCCTTGTCTTTAAGCCAAAAGCATCTACAAGTCAATATTTTTATAATATTATTTGAGAAATATTAAAGTATTGATATATAATGGGAAACATTTGGTATTGATATCAGATATTCTTAATTTCCAGTAGTAACTGTCATACAGATTATCTATTTTGGTTTGACGTTTATTACAAATCTGCAGTTCAGAAAAATTCACTGAGCACGGGAATTTTTGGTGAAAGAAAGTTCCCAGCTAATCCGCAAGGTTCAAGTGTAGTTTAAGCAAAGCAGTGGCCATGAGACTATCATATAACTCTATTTTAACACCCTTATTCAAAAGAAATCTTCATAACGATAAAATTAATTTAACCATGGATGGGAAGAAGATTTTCTTGCTAGTCCCTGAAAGCATCACTTATTCTAAATCAGATTTAAAAGCTACCTTGCACTCAATTATAAACAAGCCAATGCCTTGTAGAAGTAGGCCAGGACTTTCAGATTAAAGTCAGCCAGCAAAAATCCCTCATGAACAACCCAGCAAGCGCTCTGAAGGGGTGTCATCAACCCTGCCACAGAATTACACAAACAGTAAAATAATCCCTGGATTCATAAAGCCTGCAAATGTCCAAACCCAAAACCAACAGGCAGCTAGCTGTGAGAACCCCAGAAGAGAGAAAATAGGTGGAAATTTCATAAATACATCTTACAAGAAATCATTCTCTGGTTCTGCAACGACCTGTAGTCATCCACTGGCCAGGCTGCACCCATCCATCATTTCTCCTACTTCGCTGGAAGCTCTTTAGAGCAGGGACCATTGTTTCTCTCCATGTTTTTAGGACAGTTAACACAAAGCAATCCTGTCCATGCCTGCGATCCACAATCCTGCAATGCTACAGCAAAAATTGTAACAACGGAGCAAGGTGTTGCTGTGTGTAATTAACAAAACATTTTACTCATGGCTAAATGTCAGTTGTCCATGTTTCACAAAGTAAGAAAAAGAGTGAAAATGAAATGTGTCTGGCCAAGTTCTAACTACTGTATACATTAGCCAAAAAGCTCAGACCTACCAGGTGGGTATTCTCTATAAACAATGAAGGGAAGAAATGTTTCAAAAGAATGAGTCACATTCTCCAACAATAAATGTCTAAGGTATTCATAAATACGTATTTAATAATGTATTTATTACTGATCCTCTGACAGTGATTCTGTTGCTTCCTCACCATTCACAGTGACACAATATTAGACAACTAGTCCAGACCAAAAGCTTGAAACTGCGAATCTCTCAGCTGTGAGATCGTACCACAAGCTACAGAGCCTCTTTCGAACACAGTGGGCTGCTCTTCATCCTGCTGCTCTCTCGGTTGCTGCACTCATCCGCTTTCGACCTGGACCTTGCATACCCTTCTGCACTTAACCCTGCTCGCAAGGTTAGCTGTCAGAAGTTGCATCCGCTCTACCTCGCTCTGCAGGAAACAAAAACTGTATTTTCTTTGGTATGGCAGGACACCACAGTTTACCATCCTGACCTGAAGACAGACACTGTTCCTTCTGGCAACATCCTACAGCAATTACCAACAGAACAAAGTAATAGGAAATGGTTTGCTTGCCTTTTCTTTTTTTTTTATTCCACTGGGTATGTCAAGGACAAGTTTCCTGCCCTTGCATTTTTATAGCAGATAACTTCGGTGGTCACAAATTCTACAAAAGAGAAGGAAATGCAAAGCTGTTTGCCAAAAGAAAGCAATCATGAATCAAAAAAATAAAAAAAAAATTAAAAAAAAAAAGAGAAAATAATGAAATGGAAAGGAACTTGATGCCTTGTAACAACAGAAACCTAAAGACATTGGAAAGTTCACAAGCCTTCCACTGTCCATCTTATGCTGGCATGAAGGGTCAAATACCGTGCACCACAGTAAATCAGTAAGTTCACAGACCAATTACCACAAGTTACAGTTGGAACAAGGGAGAAAAGTATTCAAACACGGGCTGTTGCTTTTGGTTCCAAAAAATCGGAGTCAAATCTCAGTTTCATTTCTTCCAAATTTCTAACCCTGATTTCTTCCAGTCTCAGCCAGAAAATATTTCAAAGCACTTGTTACAAAATTACAGTCGCCCCTTGGAGAAGTTGATCATTCAAAAAAGCATCACTTTCATGATATTTTAACATGAAAGAGAGGCAGTTTATCACGTGGGACCTCAAGAAATCCAGACCAATTGCAAATTGAAAGAAATCTAATCAGTCTTCAATTGTAACTCTTCTTTCTTTTTTCTATGTGCAGGATGTGATAATAATGGACCAGAGTACCTTGTTCCTCTCTCAGCCTTTGTACAGAGAATAATATTTTCACCAAGGGTCTTTAATACAGGTCCAACTTTCTAAAAGTCCCAGAGTGCATAAAGTTCATTAATGTAGTCAAGCATCTAAGAGACAGGCACATACAAAAACAATATGATAAATTAGGGCTACATTGTCTTTCTACTTTTTCTTTTCTGTTGCTCCAAAAAGCCACTCCCTTTTTTCTACTTCAGTTACTAACCATTTCCACAACATTCACAAGAGTTGTTGAGTAACAATAATTATCCCTGCAAGAAAATCCTTTTGTTGCATCTAAGATGTGTGTACATCCAAACTGATCAGTCAAAGGAAATAATTACTACCGAGTAGTTCATTTCCATGTTTTCTGTACCATTTTTTAATCCTATTTGCTATATTACTTTTAAGAAATGATGAGAAGTCCTTCGGGCAGGGTGAAAGGCCTTGTACCATTTTCATAGAGCACTTGTAATCATGTAGGCACTGTAGAAAATAAATGACAACTGTATTTCCCTTACTTCAAGCCCACTTTGGAAATCATACACCAAAAAGAACAGGAAATCCTGTTCCTGAAATGCAGATGCCACAGTGGTAGAATACACCTCCTACAAACACAAGACAGTGAACAACATTTTAGGACAAAAATGAAGACCAGGACATCCAAGTAAAACAGACAGGAGGATTAACTGGTAAGAAGAAATCAATAATAGAGCTGAAATTCAGAAGTGACACACCAGCTCCTGAGGAAAGAGAGATCAGCAATACAGGTACTGAATGCAAAGGTTTTGTCTGACCATTATGCAGAAAAACAAATGACTTTTTAACAGGAAACATAAATTTAAAACAGACAAAAAGTAAAGTTCTCTCCCACTTTGAACATGGCAGTTAATTATGAAGTCAATTAATAAATCAGGAGGTAGAATCTCTCTGTAGTGAAATATTAATTTTGGTCCGTATTATGCTTGATGACTCCCTAATTCCACACCAGATATATGCACTAAATAAAAAAAGCTCAGTTACGTGTAGGTGAGAATTCTGTAGAAAGAGACCATGAAAGCTATACAAGTGCCACTTCACAGGCTGATGGAAAAAATATATTGTAGCCGAAACTGTCCTCCCTGAAGAATCGAGCTGGTCAGGCAACACTATCTTCCAGTGTGAGGTCACGGATCTGAAGCAGCCTGTACCAGATTGCGAGTGACCACATGTTCCCAACTGACAGCCCTGCACTGACCTACTTGAAAAAAGTCGAAAGCCTCTGTTTTCTTCCTAATGGACAGGTGTTGCCCTGACACAAAAAACCAACCCATCGTTACATTTGGTTGCTAACTGGAATCCTTCCGGGTAGTCGAAAAGGAAGACAATGGGTGGAAATGACCATGGAAAGTTAATGACTCTTTTAGCCCCACAGATGGTCACTCTAACTCATAACTCCAGAAATTGTCTATAACTCTGTGGCTCAATTAGAACCAAAAACCTAGCAAATCTCCATATAAATGATAAATTACACATGAGTTTGCCATGGGCTAAAGTGCAGAAAAAAGGACAAAGACTTTTTGATACTTACCCAGGCAGGAAGCAGGCATTTTGTCACACCACAGAGCAGGGATTTAATAGCCACCACAGGTCTGTCATGCAGCAACATTTGATTTTTGCATTCACATTTTATACATTCCACTTCTAGCAAAATCTTGTCTTATTGAAAATTGTTCAAAGAAGTGCAATAAAAATCATAATTAAGCTGGTTTGATAGAAGAGGTATCAATAACTAAATTTGCATACTTTGATTCAGTAAATTCCTAATTCTTTATGTAGTTACATTATCTCCATATCTTTTAAAATAATCAGTGTTGTAACTACGACTCCTAATATTGAAAGAGTAAAATCACTGAGGATAAGTAATTTAATATACTGAACACAGATGAACAGCATTCATGCATCAAATACTGACATGACATTGAGATCTTTGAAACAGGCTGATAACTCCTTCAGGAACAGGGCACAGCAGCTTTCGAGACAAACTTTTTAAAACCATGGTCACGATTTAACAGCCCAATCTTAGTTTCAAGGGAAACCAAAGAGCCCAGAATCACATCTACAAAGATTTCGCAGCACTGGGTACTTAGCTCTCATGGATTTTAGTGTGTTAAAAACTACCAGTTCAACGTTTATAGTTTTTTGGATATCTGAAGTCACCAAGAGAGTCATAAGTCCTGTGGTATTCAATGGGACCGAAGCACCTTACTTGTTTAGACACTTCTGAAAAGGCTAGTAAATGCCTAATAAGCATTTCTGAAATATTTCATAATATTTTTACACACTTTTATAGACAGGGAATAGAACTAAAGATCTACCATTCTGAGACCATTTCTAACACTTTTTATTTTGTGAGACCAAGATACACATGAAGAGGCAATTAATTTTCACTGCTGTCAAGTTAATCTCTTAAAAATAGAAAACAGAGACTTGGTGATCTTGAAAGAAAAAAGAACTAGTTAATGAGACACAGTAGAATTATTCCTATATGAAGGGGGCTAGCTGAAGAAAAATCAAAATTAGTTCATCCATTTTTCAGAAGAAAGGATTTAATCCACTTTTCTCAGTAAATTTGAAAGATATCCCTGTTCATTAGACTTCAGCTGTACTCCTCTGAGGTGTTTCCATCTTTGTTGTTAAAGCCTGCATCCTGAGAGAAGCAGATTTGAATTTAAACTCAATACGTTGGACCCCCTTTTTATTTTCCATGGTGTAATTGTTTTTGTTCTGCACTTTTAAGCTGCCTGACCTGAAATTAGCAATTTATCATACTGCCCAGTTAAGAAAAAAGAATGACTGTACAATGGAAAATCTTGCTGAGGGTCTACTTCTGTTGCCAAGCTGTATCTAAAATCGTTCCTTGATCAAGGTCCAGCCCATTTTATTTTTATCTCTTCCATAACAAAAGAGAAACAACTTGGCAGAAGTCTGCAAACTTTTGTGGAAAGACAGAATAGCTACCGGGTACCAGAGTATCTGGCAAGACGTACAAGAGTTCCCAGACATAACTATCATGAGCACGTAAATAAAAACATAACTTACATATAGCACTGCCACAGCCCAGTGCTTTCTAAATCCGTCTCTGCATCTGCGTCCATTTGTGCCCGGCTCAACGGCAGACAAATGAGAAGCAAAGAACAATACTGTTCTTCGCTGGCAGAACACAGAATTGCGAGTCCCTCAATTTGCAGGCCGCAGAAAGCATCACAATGAGAAGAGAAGGAAGATCTGAGTCACAGAACGCAGTAAATGTTGAAACTCATTACCTTCTCTAAAGAAGTAATATCCCAAAGGCAAAATTAAAATTAGTTCCCTCACTGTTCATGAGGCCCAGACTTTTCCAGAGACTGAATAAGCACACAAAATGTCAAATGGTGATATACGCCCAGGACCAACCTGTTAGATAGGACTTACTTCATCATAGGTTGAAGGTTTCCAGACGCTAGTCCAAAAATGCACCAGAATTTTTCCTTCCCAAATCTAGGTTTGCTGCCCAGCGCTTCGGTTGACTTTCTATAGTACTGTGAGTTACTTCCCTTAGCTATCAGAACTGAGATCTAGATCCCCATCAACATCCTTCTGCATCCATTTCTTCATTATGAACACAAATCAGTAAAACCACAAGTTTCCCAAGAGAGCAGGTTAAAAAAGCCTACAAACTCCTGGCAACCAAGAGAGAGAGAAAATGATAATATTATCCAGCTAAGATCTCTGAAGTTAAAGCATTCTTAATAGCAAACTTGTTTCTGGCAGGTTCAAGAGGCCACAGGCCAATTTATTTTATTCAATAATTTTTCTTTTGGAGACTAAGAAAGAAAAAGTTCTTTTAATATAACAACAGCTCAAGGTGTATAATGTATGTTTTCTTATCATCACTTTGCACATTCCATATCTATCCATATCTCCACTCCCCAAGGTTTCTTCTCAAGGAGAATTACTCTGCTTTGACTTCCCCCATATTCTCAGGTTTTATACATTAGTTTCACTCTCAATAATTAAATGGAAACTCTCACATTGAAAGAGAAGCAGGTATTTGATACATTCAGTAGCGACTCTATATTTAAGTGCCTTCCCATGCAAGAGTTGAAATATTTACCTAAGTATTCGTATTTAGACACAAGACTCCCACAGTTACACTCACACAATTTATGCCCTTTCTCCATGTACAACTGAAATCCACACACCAGACTGCACAAGCTTTGTCAGTATAAGTTCGTCATGGGTTTTACCATCTTTTCTATATTAAGTGAATTAATATATAGTATTGTGGGCTTATTTGAACACTTCATTTGCTAGGACCACATGTCTTGAAGAACCACAGTTTCCTAAGGAGCAGCTGAAAGAGATTAAAGTCTTTCCCTCCTCTACAAATTTCTATCTACTACTTTCCCAGCAAAGAGCGGTATGCCAGTACAAGACAGTGATGCGCGTTGCAGGATCAATGATGGTTTTAAGGCCTGGTATGGCACACTGTCTTCAAACTAGAAAAGCAAACCTCTAGTTATTTAGCCTTGTATATATAGCACAAACACCTGACGTATCTGCCTAGTAGGTGTCATGGACTCAAAATGCTTTAGAGTCTCCTGCTTCTGCAGTTGGTCTTCACAGTCTGTTGAATCAGGCTGTTAAGAAAGGACCAGCTAGTTTGACAGGCAGAGTGATGGGAAAATACGTGGAGACCTAAAGCAGTTCTTAAATAGTTATTCTTAAAATATGCCCTGTAACATAAAAATTAAAAAAATAAATAATTACAAGCTAAGGAATTGTATTCCGGTTTTTGGAGTACCACAAACAATGTATTGCATACATACTCTTTTAACTTCAACCTGGTACACTTTTTATATCATGCTCAGCTGTTCAGGGGTTTGCACAATGGTGTGTACACACACAAATACAAAGGGAAAAGCGTATAGAAAAAATTTTACGAACCCTCTTCAAAAACGTATTTTCAGGAAAGATTTGTGGAAAGAACCAGAGCCTGAGCAAGGAACAGCCAGGAAACAGACAGGGAAGAACAGCGTACTGTGGGAAAGCCAAGAGCAGTTCCGACAACTCACTGGTGCAAGAGCTACCTTTGTAATCCCTATCCGTAGGGTATTTTCACCGCACTCCGGAGGAAAAACTCGTTTGGATCATCATGAAGTGAAAGCACAGAGGTTCAGTATAATGTGAAAGGTGTGAGGAAGATTTCAAAATCACGTTTAATCCTTATTCAGCACATTTGGTGAAATACATGAGTTTTGCTACGAGGTAATTTGACATATTGAACAAATACTCTGACAAACAGACAGTACCTGTTCCTACCTTTCTATCATTGACAAATCAAATTTGTATTTAACTCCACCGATTGCCAATATTTCATGGAAACGAGTATCTGACCTCTTTGTCAGTATATCTAAAATACAGCATGAAAACTAGTCTTAAAAGAACCCTTTCAATGAAAACCAAACAAGTAGTTACCTGCCTTAAACAGATAATGCCCAAATATAGAAAATTGATTACAGGTTAAAAGTAGTCCAGATAGGTAGCTACACTTGCTTTTTCACTCAACGCAAATAGATCACAGTCAGAGAAGGAAATATTTCATTCCTGTTGACTAAATCTATTAATTAAAGTAAACATAAATATTTTAAGTCCCAGTCAATTCATCTATTTTTGGCCTAGAAATGAGTAATTATCTTGTTTGTGACTAATCTCAGTAGGAAATTTATGAGGGGCAAGGACCACTTCGGAAACACATGGTCTAATGTGAGTACTCGAGACTGTAGGAGAAGTATTTTTCTGCTTGCAAAAAGCCATTTACAACTATTAACCTTTCCCAACCAAAAAGGAATGGGAAGAATTCAGGCCTCTCAAACTGTATCCAACTTTGTTTCTAACCCCAAAGAGCCTTCAGATTATTTCGTATCTTCCCTCATTCTCTGTCACAACCTAATAATCATTTCACACACAAAGACTCATAAATTATATGTGCACCGTGTCAGCTCCAAACTAGGGAGAACCTAAGAGGCAATTTTTCCTCTGCATTCTCACCAAGGTCCTGGTACTATCCTGAGTCAAGTAAATGCTTTATTTTAAGCCTGACATCACATATATGGTTATGTGCCATGTGTACCATGTGGAGACCAAAGTTCAAGAATAGCTTCATCTACAGTAACAAAATTAAGGAGGTTCATTTACCTGCCCTGAGCGAGAAGATCAGTCTTTCCATGTCACAAGTTCACACTGGTAAATCTGCAGTGCATATTAACCAAATCGTTTCCAGAGACCTTAATTTCATGAAGCTGTCCAAGGCTTCTGGGGATGGAAAAGCATGGTCAATTTTGGAGCATACTCCTTCTGTGCCACAGTGCCTGCCTGATACCTTTTACACATCTACACCACAATCAAAGCATTCATCTCCAACAAGTGCAACCATTGACATCAACAGAGGTGTTACTGCAAAAGAAGAGATATCTGAACATTTTCCATAGCTATTTGAACAGAGTAGAACTATGATCTCATACACAAATAGCATTAAGAAAAAGTTAAGCCACAATCATACAGCAAAGCAGAACATTTAGCTCAGAAAAAAAATCCTCCCTTCAATGAAGGCAACTCCTTTGCCTTTCAGCATTACCTACGAGGTCAGCTTCACTGAGCTGCAAAGTACATACACAACAGCCAGAATGCTGCAAGCCTTTTCTGGAAAGTATGATAGTGCACCTGGAAGCTTCGTGTATCAGACAGTCCCTGTTTGCACTGTCTGTGATCTTGATAGCTTTGATTCATGTACCACAGGGTTTGTACAAAATCCAGCTGTTGGAAGCATAATGAAATTTATACGTTAAACATATTCTGTGTGTTAAAACTGTTCTCCAAAAAGGTTATGGCAGCCCAGAAAAATGGACTGGCAGGAATTTGCCAACTGTGTATTTCACTAAACCTCAGGGTTTTTTATAAATGTGTGATGTATCGTAAGGCTCACCAGTGTCAACACATCTGCAGTGAGGATAACATTCCCCTGTGCACCCTGTCCTTGGTAGATACAGTTATAATAGCCTGATAACTAGCATACGCTAGATTTACCTAATGTATTAAGTCTGTACCCGGAATGCTTGGAAGGGATCAGAGCATGATACATGTTAACTATCTTTATTATTATTATTATTATTATTGTTATTATTATTATTATTATTATCATCATCATCATGAATTATCCAAGGCTGCTAGGCAAATAAAAAGATTTGAGATAGAATCCTGATTCTCTCAAAGACCAGGATGGTTTCCACGGGTTTTGGCAAAGCTGAGATTTCACTCCCAATCCCTGTCTTAAAAAAACCCAAACAAAAACAACAACAAAAAAACAACCACAACAAAAAACCACAATAGCACAATGCTGGGAGCTTGAGAAGAGATGATAGCAAATCCAGAGACAGAACTACATGGTTATGCAAACTGATTATGAAACATCACTATGTTTTTTCAGGGCAAATAAAATAACCAGAAAAAGAAGGAGTGGAATAAAGTGTCAATGACTGTATTATCCCATTTCATAAAAGGGAACACAAAGATTCACAGAGGTTTGCATCAATGTCTTGGTTTTATAAAAACCAGATTACTTTGCAGCTGAAGAAGGAAATTTAGAAGCTGAAGTCCTGAGAAGGACGTTAAGAAGGGTTAGGTAAGAATTCACTGCGGACAGTGAATTTTTAAAATACAAACTTAACTAGCTTTTGCCCAAGGTCAGTTAGCAGGGCTGTTTACCAAGAGAGGGTTAGGACTGTGAACTGCTGAGCTCTGACTCCCAGCCCTACATTCAAAATAGTTGATTTCAAATCACTGCATGCTCTCTAGACATTAAGAAGGTCATCTACCTGCCCTGGTTGTGTCCTTGTGTAGGACGGAGGAAATTTACTTCGGCATATCGATGATAATTTTTTTCTTCCAAAGCAGAAAGGGAGAGGGAAGAACGCAAAGAGGCTTGGTGAGCATCACCGAACTCCAGCACAGAATTGTTCGTCAAGATCTGAGTTTCCCTATTGTGGTTGTGCCAAGATTTATTAAAGCACAGCATGTGTTCACTTATTTCTATCCAAAATGAACTGAAAAGGCACTTTGCATCTGCCCTCAGGAAAAAAAAAAAGTTTGCTTATTTGGCAAACTTTCTTTAAAAATCTGTTTCTTCCAAGGTTTGTCTCTTTAGTTCTTTTTGTTTGTTTGATTGGGGTTTTGGGGGATTTTTGGTTTTGCACATGGGTGTATAGCTTTCTTCCCCTCCTGCACCTCTCTTCCTCCATCTGTTGACCTCACTTTAGCACATAGTTTCCCATTTACTTTGCCAAAAATGTATAAAACTTGGGGCGTCTGCTCCAGTTTCTTTGTGACTTGTAACTGTATCATTAAACTAACATTTGCTCCGTTATAAAGAAGTCCCTGTAACTTTAATTAGGCTCTTCTGTTCCATTTGCTCTTGCGCAGTTGCAAGTGTGAAGTAATGCTTCCACATGGAAATGATAGGGAATGGTCTTTATTACAAACAAGCTGTGTGAAAAGCCAGAAACCTCAGTACTGAGTTTCTCACAGTACCTAGCACTATACTTTCTGCATACAAGATGTTTTCCTATGCAAAATAATATTTTCCTTATCTTGCATTTCCACCAAAGCCCCCTCCTCTACCTCTGCCACCCTGAATTCTGCTATTCTGTGGACAAGCATACTCCAAACCCTCCAAGAGGCCCAGTAAAAAAGAGGCCAGTCCTTGAAAATTCAGTTTTCCAGCCATGGAAATGGACCACACGCAGCTCACTCATCCCCTCATTTTCACAGTTACCTCTGGGGTCTACTCTACTGCTTATCAAGAATTGGATTAATACCCTGAAAAAGAAGGATTTCATCAGGTAGACTCTCCTGCATCAGAAACTCAAATACTGGTAGGCAATAATAATATTTACATAAGAAGAAAAACCACGTGATCAGTTTGGGAACAAGTTTCCACAAGTACGAAAAGAAAACGATACTGAAACAAGGAAATGTCGCTACTATCAGAATTAGAAATAATTTTTCCTTATTAAAGCGATTCTTTACTAAGTATAGTATTTACAGGTAGACCTAGAGGATATAGTATTTTCTGCCACTGCAGGCAACTCCCTGTTATTCCAGCAGCTGCACACTAGAGATTGTGCAGTATTTCGGAGAACATCATATGAAATCATATCTAGTTATTTTTGTTGATTTATATCTATCTTGGTTAACATATCTCCTTTGATAAGGAATGTTTACATGCTAGGCAGTTTGACATACGAATACAACGTTGTTTTACCTTTCAAATGGGATGAGGATAGTGGTGTTTTCTACTTTGTGGTCCCTTCTCATTGCAACATCATTTCTTCTTCACATTTTTTGTTTATATGCATTCAGCAGGTGTTATTAATGTCCTGCAATAAAGCTATAATCATTACAAGGTGTTCCCTTCCATTGCCGTATACTTAAAGAACATTTTAAGCCACAGGACTTGCTTAAGGTCACAGTAGATTCAAAAAGTAGAAGCCAAATCTCCTAAATCCTAATACTTTGTTTAGATCATAAAATTATCTTTCGGTGTTGGCAGACGGATTTTCCCAGTATTCCCCTCAATTTCTTAAATGCAGTGTGAATCCAGAGGTACAATCCCTGAAGAGCTTATACCCTCAAAGAACAAAAGACAGCAGAACCAAAAGATCCATTCCCAAACATGCTGGGCAGGCAATGGTTGATCACCCAGCAATCCTGAGAAAGCGTGTTTCCTTAGAGAATTCACAGGCAGCTTGAACAAAGGAGAGGGAACATACCTGTGGCAAACCCAGGAAAACTGTAAAATCCTGACTCCCTTGCAGGGAGTCAAAGCAGTAAGCACGGAAGATTAGAGAGACACCGTCATGCCAGAAGATTTCTTCCGGACCCTGAAAAGGTTCTAGTAGCAATCTTTGCCACTGTAAAATTCACAGAATATAAAACAACTACGACACCTCAAAATTACGGAGCAAACAGTAATGAAATTAATTCACTTTGCTTATTATCCAGTCACAAGTCTGGGTGACAGGGTATCTCCAGGTATCTCTTGTGTCCTCGCTAGAAACAGAGATTACTTATGAAACATTGCTAGATGATGCTTTTTCACCGACATACAGAAACTGATTTTTTTTTTTTAAGTAAAAAAGTGATCTCTCTAAATGAGTATGAAAAGTATATATTATCAAAACACATGAACTTCCCTCTAAAGTCCTCACACACAAAAAAAACCCACAATAGGTCAATTTCTAAACAAAGGGCTGTGCGTTTTCCCATTTTAAACTGTTTATAAAAACTAAAATCCAGTCAAACTGTACTGAGAGTGAGAAACAAGGGCTTCCAATTCATCTATGCCTCTTCCTTCAAGCGTGCCTTTCACCATCTAAGAAAATCCCAAACAATAACAACAAACTGAAAAGCCTAAACTTTTGGCTAAGTTTCCAGCTGCTAATTTGGTCTGTCATGAGCTGCTATTGTCAGACTGGGGGAGAGATTGTTCCCAACTTTAAAAAAAAAAAATGTAGAAGATGCAAAATATACTCAAAGTAACATCTGTGTTTTCTGATTTTATTAAAGCATTTTGTCTTTGTTATACAGAAATAACAAAACACTGAGCCCTTCCCATCAGTATTCATGACGTCTGCCTTTTCATACAAAACCCTCTGAAAGAAAATTCCCCCTGGAAAGAAAAAAATACTTTCCTTATAAAAAAACAGATTGCGAGACAGATGATTGCATTGTTTAATCAAATTTCCATCTGAAAACTCTTTTCCTAGTTTTAGATTTAGCTCACCCAGTAAGGCACAGGCACTAGGAAGCACGTGGAAGTATAAAGTAGCAGCTCCTCCATTTTATTATCTCCCTTGAGCTTTGCAATTGGCAAATGAAAAAGAAAGTGAGGAACAAAAGTAGTGGACATAAATTAAGCCCTGCTTTTTAAAGTTCAAACTGAATTTTCTTTATTTTTCTACATTTGTCAGATAAGCAGGGTAAAACCACTAATGCATGTTTAATATATAAAAACTCATAATGTTCAGTAGTACGACCTCCATTGGAGACATTAGTTCAGGCCAGTGAACTTGGAGCAAGCCAAGTGTGGAAATGTGGAATTGGGCCAGTGACCCCCACCAGTGCCTGTCATATCTGCTGAAAGCAAACTTGTCAAATATAGAAGGGGCAGAAGGAGGACAAGAGTATCCTTAAACCAGGGAGCAGCAACAAAGCAAAGATGCCCATCATCTATTCACAGTTGTCTGTTGTTTGGTAATGGCTCCGGCCGTCTCAGGAACAAAAAGTCTGGTTATAGCCTCAACCTTTCAACCTTGGCCAGTCTGGAGGCCTTTCATTTTACAGGCTCCCCAAAGCTGATGAGCGATCATAAAGCTATGATACGCTCCTTGCTGTTATCGTCTCTTCCAAACGTACTCAGTACCAGCAGAAGAGGAATGGAGTATTCCCAGGACTGCTACCCTGCCACAATGTACGAGTCCCCTGTTCTTCCCCTTCAGCTACAAAAACAATTTTTAAAGTAATTGACTGGTTGTATTAATAGTAATTTCTTAGGATTTTTCTTTTGTTAAGAATAAAATTATTTAAAATATCTGCCTTACATACTAACACTGGTTTTAATTTACACATTGTATACTTTTCCTTGAGCTTTGGCTGTAGCCTGCTTTCTTTCTGTTCCCTCAGTTTCATTTACTCACTTTCATTCCTTAGCGAAACAAGATGTAACTGCAGGGGAAAATCCGCCACGAACACGTGATTTCACAGACAGGGAACCAGTTAAACTCCTGTCATTGTCAGCAGAAGACAGAGGACCTACACTGACACTGTCAAAAGACCAAGAAATTTGTAGGACACATTAAGCTCTCATATCAACAAGCCTTGATGACCTCATTAATGACTTACGTTGCTGCTACTGAGAAGAAAAAGTGACATTTTGCAGTGCTTGAAGGTGTTTGGTATGCAGTGGTGAGGGTACGCTTCAGTGAGCTCAGAGCTGACACCATGTTCTGAGCACTGTTAAAGTTCCCACGATAAATCCTTTACTGCGAAAGTCCTGGCTCCACTGAATGCCCTGCATCTCTCAGAGGTCCCTTCTGTACCAAGCAGCAAGTTCTGCCTGGCAGGCGGCACCCCGCCTCTGCTAAGTGTTGAGGACTCCAGCTTTTCACAAGGTCAAAGCTCCTGCACCTTTTCCCGGGATCAGGTGCTGCTATCCTTGAACGACACCACACTGCAGCACCTTGTCTCTTTGTTAATAAAGTCCTGGAAAGCACAATGTGACTCTAGCTCATCCGCATACCTTTCCCCTTCCCCTAACTCTCACAACATCACATCCTCACATTCTTACAAGTTTATTCTTCAGTGTTTTTTTCCATTTTCAATGTATTGCTTTCATGGCTATTCTGTATTTCTAATTCTGCCTTTGAGAAAACACGTTGCAAGAAATAGGCTGCAATTTAGTTACCTGATTCTCTCTTCAGCAAGATATCAGCGGTTGCTCTTCTGTAAAAGCAGATTTCAGGGGGGGTGTTTTCACTTATTAGTCCTGACCTGTCCTACCTATCTAGTCGCACATCAGCGATTTTATCAGAGGTGAAGGAGCCTTACTCACTGGAGAATACCATAGTTCTGTCTTTTTAACACGTCTGCTGGTTCTTACCATTTCCAGCTCAAAAACTTCAAATTATATTTTCTGTTTGAGGGGTTTATGTGAAAGAAAGAAAGCTCGATTGCAAAAGAGAAGACTTAATGTTATCCTCTTCAGTATTAACTCCTGCAGATCAGATGAGAAGCCTGATGTTTCTTACTATACAAAGCCCTCTTTGAGTATGTCCCCGGTATCTTACAACATGCTGGGCAGACTGCTTACATGTTTGGTTTTGAACACATTTTTCTATCCTAAAGATAAGGTTATACTGTGATGATTTTCAGACTTCTTGTATGACTTTCCTAAAAGATGACTTCTTAGGACAGTCATTTCCAGGCTAAGTATTTTTAAGAGAAATATTAAAGATTTTAATCTGATTTATCATTTTATTTATTCTATTGCATGAGGACTTGAGATAAGTAAACTTTCGTGTTCTGAATATACTGTACTCTATCAAAACACATATCTACAGTATTTGCAAACACAAACTTGAATAAAATACATACTGTCATGTGTATAACTTCTGGCTTCAGTCTCAGAGAAGTAGGTGAGGCAAAAAAGTCAGACTAATGTACCTAAGAATAGATAGTCAATGCAGACTTTTAAGTAAATTGTTTGTATGTGAGTGTCTCCTCTTGAGGTAACTTTGCATGCGTGAGAGTAGCCACAGTCCTGCACCCATGCTGAACTCTCCTGCTGGGATATCTGAGGGTAGAGGCTCAATTCTGCCGTGAACTGAGCTACTGCACACACGGGCATTGGAAGAATGTGTTTTTTTCTTCCAAACACCAAGGAAGAACTCTGGCAAGATACTAAAGAATTACTACTATTCATATGACAAGCAGAGCTTAAAGTTAATAGTTAAGTGTTAAGCCTAGCTTTTGCTGTCTCAAACACAATGAAAGTCTAGCATCGCACCACAGTGTCACACAGAGCATCATGTCTTTTAAGTGGTGGTACCTTTTCAGCAAACTCTAGAGCCAAATAACAAAAAAAAATACCTATAACTATCAACCAATCATTATAACAGTAAGATTTTCTACTACAAAGTTCATAAAAGTAATTTCATAGGTGCAAAAGTGATAAATTCCTTATATACTATGTTATTTCCCCACAGTAATATAGTCTACTGAATGACAAAGAGGGAGTCACAGATGAGCCCATCTAATGAGCATAACCTCTATTTATAGGAAAAATCTGGGAATGTAATTCACAAAAAAAGAACAAAAAACCAAAAATACATATCAACTTGCAAATAGAATCCCTTAAAGTAAACTGTGTGGACCACGGTCATCCCCTCATTACTGCTTCCTACTTAAAAATAAGAAGGCGTAATTATTGCATACTGTCAAAATACTCACAGCTTCACAAGTCCTGGGGATGATTCCAGTGTATTCAGACTGGTGAGATGGACCTTAATCTGCCACCACTGTCTCTGGGATCCATGACCCTGTTGTAGACTCTCGGAAAGAAAACAAACAACCACAAGATGATCAGTTTCCAAACACCTGCTTTCAGGTGGGTCTGGTAACATTATGAAGATTACTTTATTATTTACCATTTTTATGCATATTAGTTATTATGCTTATTATGATGCTTATGGATAGTACTGAGTATATTTAGAGGATCCTGAGACAGAAAACAATTGGTTGGAGATGGGGACTGTGACTGGCAATTGGAGCTGGAGATCAGACTGAGCCGGATTTGGCCCTCAGTTCAAACACAGCACCTGCAAGTAACTGTGCGCACAGGTTTTTTGGGTGCTAACACGCCAGACACAGATACAAACTGAGAGTGTAAGCAGACATGTTGAGGCTGAGCGAGCTCATAGGCACAGGATTCAGGCTCAGCAAGCTCTACCAAAACATATCTAGGGTGATAAGCAGGAGCGGAGAACTGACAGAACTGGAACAGATTAGAGAACATGGGCCAAAAGAGAAGCTGTAAGACAGACAGCTGGCAAATCAGCCCAAGACAACTGCAATGCAGTTCCCGCCTGAGCCAAGCTTGGAGGCTCCCTGCTGTTGATAAATACTTGCAAACCTCCTCCCTGTGTGTGTGCATGCACGCACTACAATTTGCTGTGATGACCACAGTCTCCACAGCCTGACCAGTCTATGCGCCACATTTAAAATTCAAGCCATGTTGGTGAACCTGTGGTTGTCTCAGAGTACAACAGGCGGGAGTTTTCATTATACATATAGTTTGTTTTTTTTAAATGTAGGAAGTTACAAACTAACTTTTGGAAACCCCTAAACACAGAGGTGTTATAAAGACGGTCAGATCAAGTTCTCCGAATTCAGAAAGCTTGAAAAGTCAGAATTAAGGCTAGCCACACAACCTTAATTGAACTGTCTTTATGAATGGATCTGTATGAAAAAAATAATCTACCCCATCGGTGAGCTTCTAGACCTCTCATTTCTTACTCACCTTCCAGCTGATCAGGCTGCAATCCCGACTCTTCAGTGCCCAGTTTGAGCTCACTCCTGAGTGGATCTGTCTTGTCAACAGAGTAAAGCAGAGGCCCTGTAGGAAAACAGTGCATGATCATGCTGTTAAAGACTGCATCACATTTCATCCACACAAGCGGGGCCAATTCAACAGACACCCTAGCACAAGCCTGGTATTTTTTAAAGCCTGAAAGCTTGGGTTTGGCATTGTACAGTTAACACGGGTTTGTGCGTATAGCAGTACAGATGCATGCACCACGGCTCTGTCAAGATGTAAGGGGCATCCCTTTGGAGGGAGAAGATTCTTTGACTACACAAGCTCCTGTCACACAGCTGGGGCAGCATGCAGTACTTGGCTCAATGTCACAAACCGTATGTGCGTGCGCCCTCATTTTCCTTTGTGTTTTTGGCTCTGCCATCCAAAAGGTCAGAGTGCATTAGTGAACCTAATGAAAACCTCCCCACATCTGGGTAGTAATCTCTGCCCTTTTACTGCTTGTAACACAGATAAGAAAACAGAGGTTTGCTCCATTTAAAGGTCACAACATTAGTGAGCAGCACACCCAGTGATGGGACTTCCTTTTCCTGGGACAATTATAGATAGCACAATTTGGAAGGTTTAGTGATATTATTTTAGCGGATCCCCCACACTCTACTCCCCTTAGATTTGTTTTCTGTTCGCTTTTCTGCTGGTTATTTTGGGGCAAAGAGGTGGGAAGTGCATGTTTGTTTGTGGAAACGGCTAGGTTGGTTGCATACCTGAGTCATTTCCCATTACATTGATATTGAGCATTCCTACAAACCCAAATGCCTTTTCCAATTATGTTCCTAGCTCATTGACCCCAGGTTTTACTCTAGAAACTACTTCCTTTCTGTGCTACCTGTTTATCCTGACAACTTCATCAGCTTTCAAGACAACCCTGTAGGTAAGCATTTAAAATATAGGACAAAACATAGTAAATTCTCAGGGTTCCAACAAAACAGATGAAATTCGAAAGGCTCCTCACAGTGGTGTTTCATGAGGGCTCATATCTCACGAGGGCTGCATTACTTGATTTATCTTTGTCCCTAGCAAGAGTTACATAGTTCTTTTTTCCTGCAAAGTTATGTTGCTTGATTATTTGAAGATTTGGTTCTATATCTGATGCAATATATTACTTTTTTATATTTACGTATAAGACACAGTTATAGGTCCATTTCAGTGTCAAATTTTCAAGTTCTTATTGGTTGTAAATTGGTTTATCTTTTATTTTATGTTATATACTAACAATCAAAAGGTAGTCAAACTTGTTTAATAAGAACAATAACATTTCTCTGCAGTGCAAATGGGTTTACATGTCAGAGTTCCTCCACATATTGTGACCAAGTCTTTGTTCTGTCTCTTAACATATCATCACTGCTATATGGTGTTTGTCAAGAAAAAAAAAATCCGTCTCTTAGGTTGAATTTTATAAATTGTCTGCCAATTTTGGATGTACAGCCTACCCCAGGCCTGCTAAAAAGCTCTGAAAACACTTCAGATCTCTTGTATGTCAGAAGTCCAAATCCTAAAGATGTAATTTTTCCTTCTGAGCGCCACCTCCTCGTTTTGTGTGTCTCTGCTTCTCTCCTATACCACAAATGTGTATCTTTTTAGACTACATAATATCAATGTTTAATTAGCCTTAGCAGACTAAAATTTGCCAGTTTCCATATGGCTGATCTGTTCAATCTGCCAGGTTTTTCATGATTTATTCAGAAAAAAATGTCAATTTACAAAAACAAATTCTTTGTTTCCCCACAGAAAGACCAGTTTCTCTTCTGTGAGCCAAAAAAACTAGAACTAAACAATATGTACAACAGAAGCAGATGTAGCTATTATAGTGTGGCCTGGTGCTTGGAGAAAAGAGACAGCATGTGTAAAATTAATGCATTAATACATTTACTTCAATGTGTTTAACCTTTTCTATTTAACATCACTCATGTGATTCTTTCGAGTGTAAAAAAATGTAAACTTCTTCACCCTGGTTTTCTGGTCGGCAATCCCACTGCCAGAACCCAGCATTGTTATGAATGTAAAAAGGAAAACACTGAGAGCACTCATTTCTGAACAGAGTCAGCGGGAGCTTCCAGCTCGTAAACAACAATATCTGTTGTTGTCAAATTCAGCATTAAACCAATGGATCTATTTTGTATCAATACACTCTAATCGGTTTTCTGGATGTCATCTCCACAGAATAATGCCAGGATCAGTAGTGAGTACTGGGGCTGTATTAGCAGAGTAAACATGAAGTTATTGTGCCCTTTTCAGGGAGCACAAAAGTTACTCTAGCTTGAAGCCATATGGCCTAGAAGCATGTTGACATATCTTAGCAATAAAGGGTTATGTTACAGAAGGGACCGTGTCGAGAAGATCAGAAAAGCTGGATCGGCTACTTGACCAGTGTCACATCGCTGAACCCGGTGTAAAGAACTCGAACAAAATGAGACGAACTCATCTGCGACCACTATCTAGGAGCGGAGACCTTTAACAATGGCAGCACCTGCCAGATCGCTGCTCTCCTCCCCAATAAAGTCACCAACAGCCCCCTCACTGTTCTGTCATGTGCCTGGCACAAGGCCCCTATTGTTACCAACCACTCTCACTCCAATAATTTCTCCTCTAAATGACACTGCACCACCACAGGTCATTTCAAGGGGACTGAAAAGAAAGATTTTGCATCTGTTTTGAGTTGTAGGCACCAAGGGGGTGGGGGCTCGAAACCCCTTGATAGCTGGCAAATGGTAATAGCAAAATGTCTCTATTGTTTGTGTCTGAACAAACAACCATACTACATGAGAGTTTTTATTGTCCTCAAGGCAATCTGCCGCGAATGCTCCCCTTTGCCCATACTCTACAAAGAGAAGGGGAAAAAAAAAAAAATCACCACAATAGTCACAGTTAGGAAACCTTAGTGAGAGTTTAATGACCAGCTACCAACTAATGGATGGTGAGTAACATATGGCAGAGCTTGGCCTCTTCACATATTGATTAAAAATAATTTAAAATTTAAAGCCAAGTTTGTTTGACAAGGTTCCAGCTTCTCAGCAGCCACTTAACAATCTGAATAAATCTGAAGGGGAAAAGCTTAAATTCTAACCCAAGGCAAAGCAGAACAAATTCATTGTCACATTACATAATTGAATCTATTACATTCACCCAAGATTAACAGCCAACACGTAGTGATTTTCTCCCCCTACCTAAAATATTTGCTGATGTAACAGCAAAGAAACTCTTTGTAATATTTGGTAAATTTTTAGAGTGCCTTTGTTAGACCTTCTTTATTAAATACGCACATTAATGGCCATAATCAAGATGTGTTATTCGCCTTTTAACCATACAGTATTACTTAATGCAACAGAATGATTCTATTCTTCTGTTCTCGAAGCACCACTAGAGCTAAATGATCATATTTTTATACACATCTTTATCTCCTTTTCTAGTGTGATGAATGTCAGAAGCTGGAGCACTTGAGATAATTGTGCCTACTGAATGGATTAAAATAAAGTCTAACTGGATTAAGTTTTATGCTTTCAAAACCAGCTACACACACTAGAAAATAGATCAGATAATGTCGTAGACCTTACAGTACCTGTCTCTACCAAGAATCAGATGTGCAGCTAAGAAGACTGCAGGCAAATGAAAGGAATAAAAAACTGCTGGTACTGATTTTTGAATGGTGATTATCTGGAAAAGCAAAAGGGAAATGTCCCTTACAGCCCAGCTGCAGACACAGTAAGGATCTAGATGAAGACTTTGGATATTTAGCAAATGACATAAATTGATGGCTAAAGCACTAAATTGGTATCAGGAGCTCCGTAATCTGCTCCCGATTCAGACACTGAACCGCTCCATAACCTTAGCCATGTCACTTCACCTCTGGCTTCTTTCTTACTCTTTTTGCAGTGGCTGCTGCAAAACATTCTGATCTTTGCCAAGGCTCTACCTGTCAATTCAACATAAAAGAGTTACCAAAAAGATGGTTCAGAGCCAAGACATTCATTGGTCTTCAGTCCCACTGTGAACATTTCCCTTACACGGCAAATGGCAGGTTTTAAAAATTTTAAAAAATTGTCTTTAGAAGAATGCTACAGCCCAAGTACTCCAGAGAATGGCATGGCCAACGTAAAGTAGCAGCGAGCTGAAGTACCTGCAGGATTTCCACAGGTTACCATGGATCAGCTGAACTGGCATAAGCTGCAGGCCGTAGGGAGCACATACACTGGCAGTAGCACAGATGACTTCGTTCCTGCAAACTGTTGTCAGAAGACACAGCAAGCCCCAGAAGCTGTGCTGGGGACTGCTTTTTCAGGTGCAAAGAAATGGCAGGTCATGAAGGGGAGGTGTTAGAAAGCACAGTGCCGATGACATGATTGCATACATAAAAGGATAATGGCTGAAACGATGGGAAAAGAAACCACGTGTCCCTTTTCCGAGCAGTAGCAGCAGCGTAGAAGTAGGCAGTGCAAGGCTGAAGATGCAGTTCGGCTCTTAACCAAGAGGTCATTGATTACATGCTTTTGAAAAGTGACTTTAAAATACTTTAACAGGCTTCACTTCATTACATCTGCTTATTTCTCTTAATTGAATTACTAGAATCCTCATTAAGAACTCGATTTATTTCTAGAGCTTTTCTATTATGCCAGCACATTAGTGAATGACAGAACTTTGAAAGGGATTAAGGTACACACTGATGGGGACAGAAATAGAGCTCCTAAACTGCCACAGGAGTGAAGACCTAACTTGCGTAAATGCTTTTAAAAGCACAACACCAAAAAACCACTGGATACCAAAACACCATCTTCAAGCACCTATGCATGTGTCAAAATCTGTCTAGCAACAATGCATTATTAACTGTAGAGCGCTTCTCGGAGATAACAAAGACTGATTGTTGCATTTCACCGATTGGAAACTGGAATTCAGCAAGAGATTATTCCAAGGTCACACAGGAAAATCTGTGTCAACACTAGGATTAGAAGTGAGATCATCAGGCTTCCAGCTCCATAAAATCACCCTTCCTTTCAAAAAAAATTACTTTTCTAATAATAAAAGCCACTACAGGAAGGAGTGGTCTTCTGTTTTTGTCTTTTCGCTTCAGAAATACAAGGAATGGTCAGCTCTGGTCCTCCCTGCATTTGGACTTCCTAGCTGCTTCCTGAACACAGCCAATGCACCCTGAACACAGGAAAGAAGTTAACAGCTTCCTTCTCATCTCATTCCTTTGCCTTCATGCTCCCAAACAGTAAGCAACATAAATTAGGATTTGAACCAAACTGATCCTTGGCACACCCACTTTTCTTTTAGGTATCTTTGTGGAATCCGACCACACCCCAGTCCTATTTCAAATCTACAAGGCAGGAAGTACTGCTCTCCATCAAGAGATGGGGAACAAAGGTATGGACTAGTAACTCGCTAAAAACAGGCGTGAAGGTAGGTTTTTGAAACTAGTTTCCTAAATCAAGACTTGTACTTTGCCTGTTGGATCTGCCTTCATCTCAAAAGACTGAGGGAGGTAACTGGGACTTCATGTGGATGTGAGGACCATCTTATATTAACTCCTATCAGCCAAACATAAAACACCAAATGTGTAGAAATTTGGGGAACTATCAATTCATTTTTGTATTTCTTGTATGTTCAACATAGAATATTTTTTACATGTTTGGTTGATTTTCATATTCGTGATAAGGCAAGTGTGTCACATTGGCATGAACACACAAACAACCTCTGCAGGACTGCAGCTGCCATGTGAGCATCCTAGCAGACCATGGATATTGACTAAACATCTGCTGAAATTCTTTCCTTCTCACTGTCCTACCAAACATTTTATAAATCTGGGATTTTTAGAACATATAATAATAAATAAATATACAAAACTGAAGAGCTTGTAGAACGTACATAAATGCCTTCCGCAGAAAATATGCTCAGAACATCAAGTGTACCATCTTTTCCTCCTGGGCAATTGTATATTGCCCATAAACATCATTAGAGTTTGTTGCACACAATTGATCTCTGAACTATTTGTCATTAATTAAAATCTCCTGTCTGAAGACAAAAATAATAGGACCTGGGAGTGCATTTGGAAGCCATTATGGACGGTCCTTGTGCTCTATGGTGGGGCATGCTGCAGCTGAAATAGCCATGTGTCAGCGCTAGTGCGGAGGAGCAGAGAAACACATGACACTGAAGCAGGGCAAGGGAAGGCAGAGGAGAAGGCCTGAAACCTTCACCCTTCTCAAGGACCTTGAGTCTTTCTCCCCAACATCAGGACACTAGAATGTTTCACCATGGCAAATATTCTCCAAGAGGAAAGAAAAGGTGGACTAAGAAACCCTCAGTGAACGGGTCTGATCCTGCAGCTTACTGAGCACTGTGAAGACTTCCTGCGTAGGAAGGAAAGGAGAGTGCTCAGCACTTCACAGGGAAAGTCAGGGAAGCACACGCATTTGCATAACATTTGTAAAAACTGCTTCTGCCGCAGATATTTTAGGGCCATGGAGGACTTCCTCCTCCGTTCCTTGCCCCCCTTCTCCCAGCAGGTCAAGTAAAAGTCTGTTGCCCTGAGCCCTGCTATCTTTCTTAGCAATCTGATTAACATATGGACACACTCTGGCTTGCTAAAAACAGGAAATCAATTTGAAAGGCAAGACAAATATTATTTGCTTTCTTCCCATCTGCTGTGATACGTGAACACGCCTGCTTTCAGCAGTGATACAGGGTTATTGATTCAGGATATTTATAGTGTATGTGCCGTTATCAGGCCAGCTATCAAAGGGCTGTAGGAAAGGCTGTGTGACCCTACAGGCCATTTAAATATGTAGTCACTTAAAAATAAGTCAGATTTTCTTATTCAAGTTGACAGCGATACTATTTCATGTCATGCCTAAAGATACCATTTCCTGCTTTGCCTTCTACTTCTGTTTGATTGCAAGTCAAATTAAATGTAATTGTTAGAGGTCTCTCCTGTCTGCATGGTGACCCCAATGCATTTCCAGGCTACTGCTTTGACCCACTGGGTCTGCAAAAAGCTGGTTTTCACAGCACTATTGCTTTTTTAACCATAATCAGGCTGAGTCACTTTGCTAGAGGGAGCACAGAAAGCCAAAGGACCGTTACCATAAGTACAGGCTGCCTTTTAAACAGATGAGTTTTAAGAAGTCTATATATAAATAATCAAACCCAATAATTCTGAAGGGGCCGCAGATAACTATCTGAAAAGAGATAGCACTGTGTGCTCCCAGCTGTAGCCTGGGCCAAAATGTGAAGTATTGGATTGGATCATGGCTGACCGTATACCAGCAATATTTTTCATAATAACATTGCATTCAATCCATAAATTGCTCAAGCCTTACAAAAAAAAAAAAATCCCCCGTTGTCAGGAGGGCTTGTTTTGCAGCGTGAACCACATGAACAAGAGCCAGTGCTCATGCAGTGCTCCATATAGCAACACGAGGCTCTGCCAAGGGACGTGGTCCACACACACATACCACAGTATCTCCTTCAACTATAAGCTAAGATGTGCACTAACTTACACAAGGCTTATACCCTTCTGGTCATGAAGCAAAGATAAATTATTAAATATATTTCCCATAAAGACATACCAGTTTTGGGATGCTCCACATTTATATGGAATTCCTGAAGACTAACACATATTTTCCAAAGCTTTTGCAAGCATGAATTCATGTCCAGGAAAATGAAATTTTTGCTAATGTGCTGATCCTTCATGCCTCTCACATGGTTAATGGTTCATATCACATATTTTCTGAGATGCAGGTGGAATAGTCTGTATTTCCACTTTCTTAACTCTTTCCATGAACTGTCAAGCATTGCCATTCAGCTTATCTTCACCAACTCAGAATTATTGTTTCAGACTTTTTGCAAACTCAGGAAGGCATCCATGCTTCGGTTTTCCTCACACTGAAAACGTCTTGCCCTTGACAATATGACTGGAAACTTCTTTGAATGAAGTCTGGCTGTCTGGAAAAATACTGAAATAATACCATTGCTTTTCTTGGGTAGTGGCGTCTCCCAGCAGGCGTGTTCCAGAGTTCAGATGCCCTTTAAAACCAGTGCCATTCTTGCTGCTAGCCAAAACAGAGTTACTGGATTTGGAAGACTCCCTTACACACTAGCCAGGCTCCAGCCCCTGCTCTGCCAAAGCTCTTTCCAAAGCACCCAGCCCATCACCTCCTGGAAGATCCTCCTCTTAGGAGGACAAGCACCTTTAGGAACAGATTAGTATGACTGATGCTCCTGGAACTACTGGGCAGTTTACATGACCATCTGTTGACCCTTCCAGCCCTCTTTCTCTGACTAAGTAGCAAAAAAAAATGAAGAAAATTACAAGCTACTGCAATACAAACTACTAATGAATATACATTAGTTATTAAGTAAAGCATTCAATAATGATAATTCGTGAATCTGTAATTACAGATAGAAATTAGATATTGAACAAATACTTCGTGTGTGTCATGCAGACACAGCACTGAGCTCGGACAGAGAAGACTTGTATGTGGTTCTTGCTTCTGCTAAGGACTTCCTACAGTCATTTGAATTGCCTGTTAGGGTTGTCTATTATTAGGTATAGGTGACTTTCTTAAAGAGCTCGTGGGCAAAAGATTAAACCCTGCGCTTCCCCTGTAACTCGTACAGCATTTCTGCTATTGGCAGTCAGAGGCCTACATTAAACACTTCTGTGCAACATTAAGTGACATTCCCTCCTCATTTCTTCCTTCTCTCATCTCACATTCTTCAGGATTTAGACTTCTGCTCTGCAAAATGAGACAGCGTGACGCAAAAAAAGAACAAAGTTCGAGAAACCGCTCTGAAAACTAGGCTGATATATTTCTCCAAAAAAAAAAAGGCTGTGGGACAAATATACATATCTCTAGCTAGCAAAAAATGATCTGTGAGACAACACTGCATTTTCCCACTGATGGTTGAAACACAGGCCACTCTTGGGTTTTAGACCTAGGTGCTCCCTGTGCTTTATCGTTGGGTCCCAGGTAACAGAGCCGGGACTGCAACAGTGATTGAATTCAGCTTGACGGAAGCCTGGATTCTTCAAAGGGTCCAGAAAGGCCAAACTAAGGCAAAGCCCCTCTAGTAAATCCTGAAACCTGGAGCAGGGGCTGGGTCTGTCCGGCCTTCCCTTCCATGACGGATTTGTGGAGCTGAGACCTTCACGCAAGAATGAGCAGGAGTAGCGAAACGAAGGATGTCTCCAGGGATTCAGAAAGTACCAAGGCCAAAGAGAATGGAGCAAGGCAGAGTACTGGGAGCTCTTTGCAGCAATGGAGAGAAGCACCGATTTTCAAAGCTGCACGGCTTGAGGTAACTTGAACAGAAAGTGAAGTTTAGGAAGCAGTTCTGTTCCTAGAGCCTGAAGAAGCTACAAGGTAATGACAAAGACTTGGTTTAGTTTCAGCTGATGCGAGACACCACCTCAGTAAATCCCCCTCTGCAGCAGATCATAACTGGCTAGCAAACATCTGGCTACAGTTTTGCGGAAGTCTAAGCAGAAGGAATTGAACTAACTGCAGGGTATGAAATCAGCTGGTGTTATACCATGTTATAACATTACTCAGATGCAACAGGGACTGTTGTAAAGTCACTGACCGAGCAGTACCCTGACAGGACAACTGCAACTCTGCGCACAGTGTGCTTCTAAACGACCAAAGGTTCTGCTGAAGGTTAATCACCACATAGACCCTGCATTGACCTCCTGCCTAGCAATGAATTTTGATTCCTTCCAGTTTTCACTGTCAGTTTGTTCCATTTTTCACCTACCAAGGCATCTTGCTATCCCCTTATGCTCAAGGGGGTGTGAAGGATTGCAGTCTTCAATAATCAGCATAATTTGCAACAAAAATTGCAGAATTAGTTTTCAGGGTCAGGTAACCCTCATGTCTCAAAGGCTCTAACACATTATCAGGGGAATCGTTTCTCCTGACCGGAAGAAGCATGTAATAGGAAATCCTGACATCTGGCAGAGCACATCTGGCAACCAGAAAGTTTCCAAACTAGCTAAGAGTCCTTGTCAGCCTTTTACACCAAATTATTACCAACTTCCTTGTGTCATGTTCTTCCTTTACAAGGTGTGCCCGTATCACTCACGTTTATCCCATTGAACAGCATCAATTATAGAGTAATCACCTGCTTATCTGTAGCACAGTGAAACTTATATATAAGATATTCCTGGTGCTGGTTAAAAGTCAGTAAGTTTACATTAAGTTGTTTCTCACATGTTCAGAATTATGTGGCTGTTGAAAATATCCAGTCCACGCTAATAAAAAGAGCATAGGAAGGAACATAAAATCTTCTGATTCAGGCCTCAAGGCAATCTCTGCCTACAGGGGATAGGAAGAAGCCCTCATGCATATTCACGTCTAGCCAACACGGGGTTTCTTCTATGTTTCTCTGGAGCATTCTGGGGTTGCTGCTGTCAAACATAACACTCGATCCCATACAGGAATCCCTATGATACTTTTAAGCATGACAAGACCATCTTTCACACGGTAGAATAAATTCACAGGAAAAAAGGATGTTTCTAAACAGTTACAGTGTCTATCAAAACAATGTGGCATTTAAAAAACGGTCTCTGCAGCCCTTTTTGCCAAAGTAAATTGCTTTGGTTTGCAAAGGCACCTCCTTTGCTACGTTGCTGTGACTTCTTCTCTGTTCAAGTCCTTTTTTGCGACATTTTCCACTTATCAAACCAAGCTTCTCCCCTTCTGGCCACATGGTTCTCTACCAATGTAACCCAGAGACTATCACCATATAAGGGCTTGGATCTCTCATTCATCCTGCTCTTCACTGCCTTCCAAACCCATCTTTTCATTCTTTGCTGCTCTGTCTTGCCAGCACTTTTCAACTGGAACTGTACCCCTGTACTTGCTGATAAACATCCAGCACAATCTTTGCTGGCAAATAGTAGATTTATAAAATAACACATAGAAATTATGTCTCCACTGTCTTGTGCGCAGCAACAAAACATACAGTTATTGCTCCAAACCTATATCAAAATGGGTAATATCATAATGCTTTTTGCCAGATTTCTTTTGACTCATTTAATCAAGCTTTCTGTTAAGCCAAGAACAAAGTAGGACCTGAGACTGGATGTTCCCATGCCTCGTCCAACAAAAATCATTTTTTCTAGCAGGACATAGTCAAAAGGAAAGGAGTCATATTTACAATATTCTGTGCATCTGTGTGAAGCTCACCTAAAATTACAATAACTACGTTATGCTGACTGTTGAGTCACAGGGCCCTGAACTGACTAAAAGCTTGGTTGTCACTCTGCGATCCCAGGTAATTCCCCTCACACGCTACCTTCAAGTATCCGTGCCTTGACATTTCAAGAAATACCAGAGATACTTTCCCTAACTCGATGTGTGTTCCCTGCACAGACAGAGGGCATTTCACAGGAGTCAGTGGAACAGAAACATAAACAAACCCCGGTGCCCTGGTTAGGCCTCCAAACAGGAATGCCAAACACCTCCCCCTGCTCCCTGTCACCGATACCTCCATCCCCATGGGTCACTGCTGGTGGCCACAGCTTTTAATCACACGCTGGGCCTCCAATGATTTATCACCCCTTAATAGTTTTTGTGTTGAAGATTCCCAGTTGGCAGCTCAGCTCCCCTTCCCCCCCCACCATGTAGCATTACCCAAGAGCATCAAAACCAAAACAGGAAAATACACCGTCCATGTGGAAGGAGAATTAATGCTGTTTAAGAAAACTATCTATTACTGATAGGCGTTCTTAGCAAATAATTAGTGACAACATAAAAGATTTTAGGAATTCAGCAAACGTTATAAAGTTAAAGACTTGAGATCTAGTATAGCGTTTCCAACAGACTGCATGGCTACCTGTGGTTCTCTGCAGAGTGCATTTAAAAAACAGTCAGTCTTGCTTTTGATAAATTCTTGCTATGAGATTCAGTTCAGTTTTCAGCCCCAAGTTGCTTCGGTGGAACTTCCTTCCATCTTCTAGTGAACAGAAACACTGTGCACAGCAAAAACTCCAGCACTCAGAGTGCCAGCATGTGATGTGACATTTCTGATCTCGGTACATAGCCAAGATATCCCTCACAGGGAAACACCGATGCAGCATTTTTCATCCACAGGTCTCAAAAGTTTCCTGCACTTACCTCCATTTCAAAGCTGAGATGACTTTCCAATTCAGAGAGCAGGACGCTGCCCAACCCAGGGTTAAAGCCAAGCTTCCTTAGTCCCCAGCAAAACGGCTCTGCGACAGACCCAGACATCTCTTGGGAACAGATAAACTTCTTCCCCTTGACTCACTGGGAAGTAATGGCTATGATTCCACTTTGAACCAAGAACAAGCAAGTCCAGTCCGCACCAAGTTCTCGCACCCAGGTCTCGGATTCCAGCAGGAAGGGATTCTTCCCACTTCGGCGGCAATAATCGCTGCAGGTGGCGGTGCTGGCAGCAATGAGGGTAATGTTGGTCCATCTCCTTCTGTCTTGGAGTTTGTCTGATGGATACAAACAATCCATCTAGCTCATTTTTCTCTAAAACAAAGAAGTAGACACACGTCAGTTGTGGGTTCTGAACACAGCTGACCTATGCATTGTGCACAGGAGCCACGTTGTTTCAGCCACTGAGTGGAGGAGTTTAACCATTTATTAGGATTTGCTCCAGTGGGAAAAAAAAAGATAGGCCCTTTATACAAATGGGTCACGTTTCACTCCTGCTTCTCTCCCTCACATCTCTAACATCATTCAGTGGTCTAATCCAAGATACATAATGCTAGCAGTAGAATAATCAGATTGAAAAGCTAAAGAAAGCAATAAATTTCAGTGAAAAGCTTACACCCAGAAAACCTGCAAATAAAGGCCAAAAGGCAAAGAAATCCAACTTGTCAGTCACGTGCCTTGGAGGGAAATTATCTGGCACATGCAGGAGGTCTCCCACTACCCAGGTCAGGGACACAGCTTCAGCACATCACTCCTCCCTTCCCACCCAACTCTCATTCTCGTGGAAAGTGGGGTGACGGCAGGGAAAACGGGGTGGAGACGTGTTCAGGTCTCATCCTGGTACGAAGCTGTAATGCAGTCAGGGGGGACACACTGGCACGAAGGTTGAGAAATACATGCAGATGCCTCTTTTTATGTATAGCTTTAGCAATTGCCAACATTTTTAGGTTCTTTACTTGTATAACACGCAAGCAGCAATTATTACACGGATAAGGTGTATTCTTGATACATTTAAACATAATCTCCATGGGCTTAATTTGAGCAGTTGTAGCCATAACCCAAATCATGTTATTCTTAGTGATTAACTTCTCTAAAAATAAGACTCTTATGTTATATGTAAAGTTATTATCTGTAAAACAGTAACTCAGCATGTATCTAAATATGTCGAAACACAAATGTGATTTAATTCATAAAACCCAACCTGCAACGCTACCTTACAAACAAGGGTGCCCATACACAACATAGAACTCACCCAGGAAAAAAAGGTGCTCCGCCTCTAACACAGGGTCATAATACAGGCTGCCTGCTCACACCCAGCAGTGCAGATCACAGCATTTCTCATCACTGGTGAATCAATTTACAAAGGCAAGGAATTAAAGAATTAAATATGATTGTTGAAGTTAATTGCTAGCACATGGTTTATTAATAGCATTTTTGCATTATGTCATACAACTGCCATTGCCCTACACGGTAACAGGTCCTCAGCAAATAGGTGTATGCGAGAATGAGGGCAGGCCAGAACCCTTATAAAGCAAACTGCTTCTTTCCTACAGTTTTACCACTTGCCATAGGCTGTGATAGAAGTGCTAAGATCTAAAGCTAATACACAGGAGGTTTGTTTATTGCATTGTATGGACCTAAGAACAATTTCCTGCATACGGTACTGAAGGCAGAGTGCACAAAATTTCCTCTGAATTCTGTAGACAGCGTTGAACTGACCCTCCTCTGTATTAGCCTTTTCTCGCATATCTGTGTTTCGAAGTTTAACACAGCTGTGAAAGAAAAAAAAAAGAAAGCAACACTAATAACCTTGGCAATTGGGCATTCAAATGTCAGAGACAAAGGAAAGTTTGGTAAGGAGATGAGTTTGCTGTGGGCAACGACTGTGTCAGACAGGGAATGACATCACTCCCTGTGTTGTCTCCATCACGATTTTCCAGAACAGGATTACGGCGATGACAGATTCCATTCCAAAACTCCCCGGCAGCTCTTTACATAGATGTTAGCAGAACAAAAGCATTACACGAGATTTCCTCTCTCCATCAAGCAGCATTTGATGTTCTCTAATCCTCACCTTGGGAAAAGCATTCGAGAACCATATGGACTTGCTGAACTCACACAGGATACCCTGTCTCGTAGCTAACACTCACCAGTTACGGAGCCTCTGCGGGGCAGAGGGAAGACAAAGAGTGCAGGGATAGCCCCCAAAGCTGTGCACATCACTGTCAGGTGCAATTGCTACGCTTTCCATAGAAGAATATTCTGGTGACTTAATGGGGCATAACAGGGAGCAGACAAACAGAAAAAGCATCAGCACTATCTACTGTATTAGAAAATTCTTCAGTAGCCAGAAATAAGTGACAAAAAAATTAAAATTTCTGCTACGTTCATCTTTAAAAATTCAGTCCTCCACTCTTACGGCATTTTAACCACAGCTGGTTGACCATAGAAGTGTAGGAAATAACAGCACTTGACATTTGGATGGAAGCTTTCATTTAAAATTAATAACCAGTATTTTCAAGCATTTTAAACAAAACTGATCTAGTAGTTAAGAATTTATGTATTCAATTCATCTAGTTGAAATTTCTAATTCAATTGCTTCTTGACTTATAGCATTGGCTATTCAATTAATATTTTTACTTTGTATGGAAACTCAATCTTATTTGTATCTATTGCCAATCATAAAATCTTAAATAACATCATCAGCATCAATTGTCTGCAGTCTGTGGAGTCACCCTTGACCTGAGTAGAAATTTTTTTTTCTCCTTCATGGAATGATATTCAGTGAGCAAAGGAGCAGTTTAAGTTGCATTTTCAAAATTTGATGCATGCAATTGTGCACATAACATTCATCCCATTTTCACGCTCTGTATATTAGAGCAACGATCAGAAGCTAAAAGCAAATAATAATAATAGCACCCCAACTTTTAGAGTTACCATTCCTTAAGTCTATCCTTAAAACATTATGGCTCTATCTTTTTCTCAGGATTCCGCACTCATATACCCCTCCGTTGGTATCTAGTTAATGGAAAATCAAACAAGGTTTAACAGATGTTATTGTAAAGAACCCTTTACACTTGAGAGAATGGCTTCACAGTCATTATCTAATATGTCTTGTGGTTTGGAGCCACACTTGAAAATTTAGATTTCTTACATTACCCAGTACTCCATTCCCCGCACCAGCCTCCATTTTATTAACACCAGTGAAGACCAGCCGTACGTTTCCAACATGAACTCACATGAAAACACCTCCTAATTCAGAGCTGTCAATTGATTCAGGCCCATCTCTGCTTGTTGTATAATTCTTCTTTTGTCCCTTGTTTTATTCTGGGTGCATTCTGGTATTTCTGCTGTGTGATGAAATGAATTTGGATTAAGAGCACAGCTACTGACCTGCTGCCCACCCCAAGTGACTCAGGCACCTTCTGCTCTGTTACAGTGACCTCCCAAGTCCCCAGGATTTATCTGTGTAGACAACATAATCATAATAATTCATCAAGAACTGCAAGGAATGAGCAGTGTATCAGAAAAGTTTTTTACTTTCAGCTGCAAGCAAAAGGTTGCAACAAGAACGTGTTACACTGCATGGCATTCACAGGCGTGTCACTGCAAGCTAAAACAGTTTCATATCTTGGCTAGTTTGAGAAGCAGACAAATACCATGACTGTCTTTTTCTTCTTGATGTCCTTGAATAATTGATCTTGATCTAGGAACTTTGCATTCCAGCAGAAGCCTGGATTAAAAACCTAGACCAACAACAGTCAGCCATCAATCTTGAGGCCATCTACCCTATCTGCAACCATTTGTGCCAGCCATTAGCTATTTAGTAACTCTAAGTCTCAGGCAGAGAGATCATCTTTCAAAGAGAATAAACGCTCAGTGCATATCCCCATTCATTCCTCCTATTCTGTTGCTAATTCCCATCTATTACTCCCTCAGCACTTGCAGTGAAATCTCATGCTCTTTGCTTCAGTCATATTTCTACATCGCATTACTAAGCATCAGAAAAGAACTAACTGCTTTCTTTTTCCAGATACAATTTCCTAGCAAAATTTAAGTGTGAGTATTCCAAAAATATTGCAGATCAGAATGCAATTATTAATAATGCCTTCAGCATACATCCATACCTACTTGCTTCTCAGTTATACAGATTTCTCCTTACACCGTTCTTGAAGTGCAGTGTGGTACCAGTGGCAGCAGCGTTAAATATACCCTCACTGTAAGGGTTCTTTGTCACTGGCAAAGCATTGTAAAATGAGAGGTTAGTTAGTATAAAGGAGACAAAGGCCTTGCATTCAAAAAGGTAGCTCTGCATTAGATCCTCTTTTCTTCTTCAAAAATTTTGAAGTTGTTTTTTCTGTCTGAAAATAACCTCATTTTAAATAGAGACATTTTACTGAGAAAACATTCCAAATCTGCCTTGAAATCCTCTTTCTGCTATACTCTGGTTCTGGAAATATTCATTCTGTGACCCCTTTATCATCACAGACTACCTCTCCCAACAAGACACGCACATAACGCAGAAAACAAAAAAATGGCAAAATGCTCTTGGGCACCTTGCTCTTCCACCAAGAAAGTCATAGCAGTTGCATCTTCATCTGAGTAATAGCAGCCTCTGAAGTTTGTAAAGTCATGGGATTCACTTACATGGATATGGCTATGAGATGGGTTTGCACCTGGCACAAATAGGTTCCACTGCTTCAGTGCTATTGCAGACACACTGATTTACAGCAGAGGGTAGAACAGGTTGGCGTCTCCTTCACAACACAGACAGAATTCTGTTTTGCTGCCAAAGTATTTGTGTAATTATACAGATAATCAAGCATTTTTCTCTCATCTTTTTACCAACAAAGCTCAATTGCTCAGAGCAAACGGCAGTGAGAGCGCACCCAGCAGCCGTGGGACTTGCTCATGCTCCTTGCCCACTCAGAATTGCATCACCGGCTGCATGTTTTTGTCTCCAGCCCAGTCAGGGAGAAACACTGCAGGGAGCTCAAAATGCTGTCACCGATGGTAGCAGGGGAGCGCGGGACAGGCAGAGTTGGGGGGTCTCCACCCTGCAGTGCCCGGTGAGTGCAGAGGCTCCCAGCCTTCCTGAGCCGGGCTTTCTCCCTCTGCTGAGCTGCACGCTGTGGAGGGCAGGGGAAGAGCTGGAGCAGGGCACTGCTGAGAAGGGTCTCAGCCCTAGCAGGGGGCTGTGCTCTGCTTAATATCCTTTCTTTCAGTCAGTTACGCTGCATTCACGCACAGACCAAGGGCCAGGAGAAGGGATGTCCATTCCTGGGTGTTTTCGCTGCCCCCCTGCCTCTCCCCGGGCAAGTCCACACTTCATCCAATGCCCAGAAGCAGCCTTGCCAACCAAGTTTCTGGTTGTGATGGAGTTAGAAATCAAGGCTGAGTTTTGCAACCCTGTTCCTCTGTTTGTACTGCTAGGAGAAAGATATGGTTACACTTTCCTGCGCTGAGACGGAGTCCCTCGAGTCAACTGGACACAAGCGCATTACCCAGTGTGTATATTTAGAATGCCAACATACAGCATACATGGCCTGCTGTACTTCCTAAATAATTATATTAATCAAGCTAATCTTCTTAATTGTTTAGGTAAAATTTTCCTATTGCTAGCACTCCTCTGGGGTTTTCCCATCAGAATTCTTGTTCATAAAGAGCAACAATAGACTAAAGGAACTTTTATTACATTGGGACTGGTCACTAATGGTGTCACACGTTTTTCTTCTTTTCAGATAATGATTACAGGCTCTAGAATGTTATTTCTTTTTTTCAGTACATTACACTGAAGATCTTCATGGGCACAATTTCCAGGGAATACACAACATTTATTTTAATTCGCTTACAATCTTACACTTAGCACACTTCGTTGAATGATTCCTCTGAAAGCACTCCAGAAGGCACCAGCAGTGCAGGGAACACTCCTGGCTCTCCCACACGCTACCTGGGCTGCTCTGAACGCTCACGGGAGAACAGACACCAAACTGCTCACCCTCTGGCAGGCACAACACCCCCATCTTCAGCCTGAAATTCAGTAAACTGAGATGCAGACCAGTAATAAATCAAAATGCCTGAAGTTAATCGCATTACATTCAGAGCTCTAACTACATTTCTAAGGCATCAGGTCCACAACACTTTCTGTTAAAGCTAACGAATTACTTCAGGAGACGCTTTTTAACTTTCTATAACTTGAAACCAATTTGGTCAAGCCCATGAGAGATGTAGTTTTCAAAGTCAAGGAAAATAATCTGGTGTCTCATCATGTCAGAAGAGTCAAATCTTACAGCTCCTTCTTTAAATACCTAGTCTACACAGTCATGTTCTTAGCCAGAAACAGCAACACTGGAGTAAAAAGGTATAAGTTATTTGGAGTTTTTTCTCATACAATAAAGCAAATTAATTTATTTTTTTATATATAAGAAGCACATAATTCCTGGCTAGCTTTGCTTTAAAAGCATTTTATATGCACAATTAAGATATTAAGCGTGGGACCAACTATGTTGTTAGGAATTTAAGTGTGCCAGTACTGACAAATCATTGGCACTTCACAGTTCTGCCTTTAAAATCATCATAATTTGACTTCAGAGCACTGCGAAAAGCTAAAAAAAGATTTTTTAAGAGCTGGAAAAGGACTTTTCTTTCCAGACTGTTCAGAGTACTGTACATTCATTGTACTTTTGAAAGCAATGTGACTTGTGAAACTGGCAAATTTCCCATCCGTAGCGTCTTAGAGATGTTTATAGCACATGATATTTTAATTGCCTGATGACAAAATTATTTGGAAATATATCATATTCACAATGTATTTTCTTCATATTTTAAACAAAAAGTATGAGGTTTGAATAACATGAAGGTCTGGATATAAGCCCAACAAAACAACACAAACATTAGGAAAAGGTGTCCACAATCCATCACCCTTACTGCATCCATGAACCTATACACACAAGCTTAGGTATTGCTAAGGATTCAATCCAGCCAATAACTATCCAGGTGCTATAGACAGGCATCATAAAGGAAATCTAGGGTCCCTCATTAGGGTCTGAAGTTTTTTCTAGTCCCTGTCTTCTTAAGGGTGGTCTTCTCAAAGGAGCACTGGCTGCCAGAGACCAGCATTTCTTTCTGCTGGTGAACAAAACCCCAGTAACTTCTAAACAACTACTGTTGTTTTAAACAGGGAGCTACTGAAAAAAGAAGGCAGAGTTTGTCAAGAAATGTATTGAGTCATTTTACAGTCAAATTACGATAATATGGTCTGATTTGCATAAACCAGGCCACAGAATTTCATCCAACAAACGGATTTTTGCACATATGCAGAGGAATGCTCATCAAGTAGAGTGTCTCCTTAAACCCACAGGACATGGATTATATCTGAATGGGGTGCCTGCTGCCTTCTGAACAAAGTTTGCCATCTTTGTTTTGCTGTATAAAGTCCTAAAATGGCTTTGGATATGCCTGCTTGCTGGACTGACTTTGAGTCTATGTTGCATTCATAAAGCTGGCGTCCTCTGCTTTCTAGAAAGACTAATGGACGGGACCGCGTAGACAAACTCCTGCAGTTCTGGAATTTATGCCTCGCTTGCTATAAGCAGATACATACAGACAATCCAATCGGTTAACCCCCCAGCAACAGATTCGCTGTTAATATCACACACCTTTTTAATAGGTAGTCAAGAAAGGTGACTAGCTCGGTGAGTACATTCAACAGAGAGGAGAAAAGAGAAAAACATTTTAATGATTGCATCTTGTTGCAGCTTTTTAATTCAGAAGCTCCTTCTATTTCCTAAGGGGTTTTTTGTTTTATTTTTTAATTATTTTCTTACGTAGGTAACCTTACAGGACAAATTGAAATAAAAAATAAGGAAAAAGTCTCTTCAATATAGTTCACAGTTTTAGACTTTTGAAACTGTTTACACAGTATCCTGTATGTGCACAGCCTAATTTAATGAGCTAATGGATGTTTTTGTTTTATCTTACAAAGCACACGTAATACTCACTGTAGTTAATACATGCACAGCTCAAGACACCTGATCAAAGTCCTATTAACTGGACTTGGCAATCTCCAAATTTAGGTCCTGCTGAAACATCTGAAAGCAAATACTCTTACAAATACGAACTTGATTTAGAGCAGCTGAAGGTCTAACCTGTAGATGAGTCTGTCATGATTATTTGTATATAAGAAAAACATGGGCCCCTCTCCTACAATGGGATTTTACTGGAGTGCAGTTGTGGTAAAGGAGTTACACCAGTGCTCCTTAACATATCAGAGATCATGTTTTGTAAATGGGACTGACCCTTAACTGCACCAACACTAGTAGGTGTCACTATAATTTACCCCCTAAGGGGATTTCCTCTCTGTGACTCGCCCAGGTCTGGGGCCTTGTTTATCAGTTCAGCAGCGCTTGTAACAAAATGTGCACGTATATATTCTACAATCTACGTCACATCCTTACCAGGAGCGAGGGCAGTCAGACACCCTGAAATATGGAATGTGCATTAGCAAGCGTGGTCCATGAAATTTCAAAGCCTGAGATCTTTTCACAGCCTGACAGATTTTCCCATATAGCTTTCCACATTCCTAGTGTAACCCAATACAGGCACTGCAGGCTGAATGATAAACAGAGACTCCTTCAGGAAGCCTTGGGAAAGTGGAGCCTCGGAATATTACACTTTGCTCTAACTATTCCACAGGTGACTGTTAAGGCTGCGTTGTCTGTTTTTTCAACTCTGCAGAAGACAGGCAGAAAAAGTGAAAATGGGATAGAAGAAGTAACTTAAAAATATCTGTAAATGAACTATCACTACCCTTGAACACTATCTTTTATGGAAAATAAAAATACTTCTGTACTTTCCAATCCTGGAAAAAACAGAAGCTACGTTTCAGAAGATAAATGATTTAATGTTGCTTTTGCATTAGATGCACCAGTAAATTTTATTGTAAAATGTGGTTAGTAATACCTGCAAACCACGAGAACTGTGAAAGCACATTTCTACTACTTGACTCCTATTTCTTCTATTTACCAGCTGTGTGCCTGCCAGCTATAGCTTATGCACACATTCATTGCAGCCACAAGCGATGTGCATGCAACACACACAAGCAATCGGAAAATGAGTGTCTCACCGTAGCCAGCACACACTCCCTGAGCCAGGCTCTCAGCAGCTTTCAAACTGCGCAAAAATAGCCCGGAGCGGAGCCACGGCAGGTACGCGCTACCAGGGCTCCCTGGATCGTGAGACTGGCTACCCTCCAGGCCAAACCCTAACGTAAAGCGGAGCATGGTCAGAGCTGTTCTGCTTTACATCAGCTGCCAGCGACTTAGAGCTAGTGCAGTTTTCAGGCATTGTTGGGACGTTTTGACCATACCCCCTCGCTTATAGCTTTGCACCCTATGTAGCGTAGGAGCTGTCACGGCAACAGAGCGACAGCAAAGGATTACCTTGCTCACAGACGGTCTTTCATGGTAAAGATCCAGTAGACCAGCGCAAACCAGCCTCAGCATAGCCAAGAGCCAGGGCCAGGATGACTAATAACGACCTTCCAAGCAGCCACAGCACGTAGTAAGAGTGCAAAGTACAAAGCATATTCAAACAAAATAATACATAATACACCACAGCCACTATACTGTGCCCATATTAGAGCTAGGAAAACAAGCTTCCATTGGTAATGTTTTCTGTAGCTGTTGTGACCAAAATGAGGAACATATAGCTCCCACCTTACGAAACCTGTCATGCCTGTTATTCAAAATTATCTGTTAAAAAAATATGTGCTACCATATTTCTGACCATGGATTTGGGCAAAACACTGAACTGGATCATACTTCCATCAGCTGTTATTCTTGTTCATGACTGGACAGCAAAATCAGAAAGCATTGCCTCTGTTCCCTCATCACATGACTATGTGACACAAACAGGAAAGGTTTCAAGATAGCTGAAGAGTATCTCCAGGCTGGATCTTTAGCCAGCCGCAATCTGCAGATTATTTTAAAGATTTCTGCTGCTTTTGGTCATAAAAATGTTTGCAGGAAATAGACTGAAATGCTGTGAGTACCTTTAAAAAAAAAAAAGTCACGTTCTTTAGCATTCATTTAATTTTAACTTGCATGCAAATGGCAAAAACGGGTTCATTAATTATTAGATACAAAGTCCTATTCTTCACATACCCATACTATTGAGTTCAAGATGCTAAATGCCTAACCCAAAATTCTGACATTTAGTACAAACCATAGGTATGTCAACATTTTATTTAATCTGGGGAAATATTTCTCCTATACTAAAAACAAAAAAAAAATCACCAAACAAAAAAAAACAACCAAAAAACAGAAGGAATACCTCATCCCTCTTAGGTATACTTCCTGTTCTGGATCAGAAACAATTCCAATACCATCAGCAACACAACACTGTTGTGAGAGGTTATTTACCTCTGGTACACATAACTGCCTAAAATACAGCCTGTGCCATATTCCGATTTCCCCTTATGGAAATAAATATCGAGAAGTAACTCACAATACAGCAGATCATCTTTTTCAGTGATTTTGATGACATAAGAAATGCAATGAGTTATTAGCTGCACAAGAACTGACAGGATTTCCAGCACTCCTAAATGGCAAGGGTGTATTCTGAAGATAAAGAAACAAAAATATTCAAGGGAGGTTCCTCCCTTTCCACACATTAGACTGTGGCATTAGTCCCAGCTTGTGAGGTATCTCCTGGAGATAGACTTCCCATGTAGTGGGCTGACGGAGAACTTGGAAGGCACTGGAGCCCCAATTCTGCTGAAGAAATGTTCATATTTAAAAGAAAAAAAATCATACTTTTACTTCACAGGGACATCTTTCCAATTTTGCTCTAGAGACACATAGCTAAAAATCCATGAGACTTACATGGGATAGTGTCATTCTCTCATTTTAGCAAGATGGAGTACAGCTCTGGACGTGGTCTGCCAAATTCTAGGTGGCTGGGTGAAGGAGAGCATTAACCACTCCGGAGCCCTGAGGCACAGCTGGGCTCTCTTATTAGGAGCTTAAATTTCAGGTTGGAACCAAAGAAATCCTTTCCAAACAAAAGTTTTTTAATCAAAACTTTTCCACCTCTTGAATTTGACAGGATAGCATCTTCCTTTTTGAAAGCCTCTGGCATCCTGAGACACAATAACTCCCACATTTTCATGCATGCTTTCAAAATGCAATGCAGCTCTCACAGTCACTGACATCTCGCCTCGACTTGCACAGACACAACTTGGTTCTTGCAGGCAGAGCTGCTGATCCTGAGCTGTGCTGCGACAGAATGGCAAAGCTCAAAGGAAAGGAAGGCATTTCTTTATTCTCTCCCTCTCCTCTCTTGGTAACTACTCAGACCAGGTCTGTTATAGGCCACTGGACAAGATAGCATAAAATTAATAAAATTCATTAGCAAAGAGCAGAGATTGACTTCACTGTAGTACTCTTTGGAGGCTATAAAATTCAGTATAACAGCAGCTCATACAATAGGATCTACTGTTGTCAGAGTGTGAAGGGTCACTACAAAAATAGTGTTAAATGTATTTTTTTGGCTTTGCATATGCGTATACCTACGTATGGCTCAACATGGATGTTCACCAGTCTGAACCATGTAGGCATTACTGGCACGTAAATTATCATTGTTGTATTTAGGAGAGGTCTCATAGCTCCCAACACTGGTCTTTGAAAATTTATTAAAGTAATAGAAAGAAATGTTGCCCAACCTATGCCACTGCCTGTAAATGATAAATATATATTTTTACATATCTTTATATCAAAAGGTTATACATTTCAGAGTCATGATATACTCCTGAACTTCTTGTTCATAATATTACAGTAATACCTACATGACAGAAACTGAATTCATCACTGACACTCATGCACTAATTTGCACCAAAAGTAAAGTTAGCTGTTTTAATAGTGGAGAACTATACTTTGAATAACTCTACATTTTTGGAATCCAGCCTGAAACCTCAAAAATTTTCCCAAATGAAACTATGTTAATAAAAATCTCCAACTCATCAGCACAGAAGTTACACATACTCTTAGCTAAAGAAAAACATAATGAGCAGAATTTGGGGGAGCTTAATTCCCCCAGACACACCAGATATGTGGTAAGCATCTTTATCCTCATGTTCAGTAAACCTTATCCTGTCTTACTGAAGAATGATAATCATTCTAATGTGAATGAACTAAATTTGAAATATCATTTTTTGGAAGTAATTCACTACTTGAATTTTCCAGTTAATTCACAAGCACCACAAAAATGCCTCGCATAACATTATAATTTTAAAATCGTCTGTGGTCACAGAAGCTAACCAAACTAACATGTGCGTACACAATCTCCACCAGCGGTTGAAGATCAAGCTGCAGAGCAGGTGATGCTACCATGTGGAGCCTTGCCTGACAAACGAGGTCAACTGACAGGCATTATTCTGAAGTAGGAGGACAAAATGGAAAGAGCAGCCAAGGCTGGAGAGGAAGCTTTAGGAGGCTGAACAGCAGCATCACGGGCAAGCTCCTTTTGTGCTTGAAAACATAAAGAACTTGACATCTGACCTCTCCTGGGAGAAACCCAAGCAACATCTCCAAAGTAGTCAGTGAAGCATGGAACTGCACTATACACCCAACAAAGAACAGCTCAACTAATACACACTGGAAACACAGATAAATAGGTGCTTCCTGGACGTCTTTGAGAAACTCCAAAAGATTCACGCTATGGGAAACAGCAGTTCCATATCCCATGAAAAGTTCCAAAATGTCACTGAGACTGCTCCTAAATCCTCATATTTCACAGCTCGGTCTTGCATCTTTTTATAGTTTCTCAACCGTCTTCTCCATAAGACTTAGCTACAAGCCTGATTCTTGTATTAAGCAACACTAATGTTCCCCCTTCTCCTGTTTATCCAGGTGGGTAGCATTTTCTGTTGTGCCCGCTTGTGGCCAAACAAGCCATTTATATTTCCAAAGAGCAGTTAATGAACACTCTTCCTCATTCTTATGGCCAATAAATGCCCCAGTAGAGAGCGGGAAGCATCCATTACAAGCGCACCCACTGCAAGACATGAATCTCTATGACATCAAGGTTAATCCAGACTGACTGTTTACTCTACTCAAGCTAAGTTCAGTGAAACAGGCAGGTTTGTTTACCAACAGACAGCTTCCCAACTAGCTACTTTTCATTCAATTCATTTGTGCAGTAGGGACTGCTTTGCATGTGCTGAAACAGTTACAATCACATCGCTATAAGCTTCCTTCAAAGCAATTTATATTGCATTTTAATCTTCATCCTTTGAGTGCAAACTGAGCATCCTCAGCTCCTCTGAAAACCAGCTTGGGTACCCGAACTCTAAAACAAACAGTATTTGAATTTCTGGATGCCTGCTCAAGTGAATGTATGGAGTCAATAAAATAATCTGTGCAGAGTTCCAAGTTGTATGTAAGGTCTTTGCCCGCCTTGGGACTAGAAACCCAGCAAAAAACAAGTGATCAGACTGCACTATCCAGGGCTCTGATGAAGCAGACTTCAAAATGGAAGGCTTTTGAAAGTGACTGGATTTCTGCACCAATATTTTCACTAGTGGCTTTGCCTGTCAATTATTTATGAGTCAGGGGAAGGTGGAGGGAAGAGACCTAAGTGACCTGAGGCTACCAAGAATGAATCCTGTCACACGGATTTTATTTTAAAATTTCTCTTCGCTGCTTTGTAAATGCTCACATGCAGCCTGAGGAGAGGTAAGTAGGTTTTTTTCCTTTTTACAAGTACAGTTGGCAGCGGATCCTAATCATGGTCAGTTGCTTGGCAACAAAACAAGTTTCTCTGGCTACAAAATAAATATTCCACATCTGAAATATTTGAGAAAACACTGTTTTTCCTAACTACATTCCATAGTACTTGGGCCACAGGGTTTCCCAGAATAGTCTAAAATGTTAACAGGGTTACACAAAGGACTACCTCTGATTAGATTATCACTCTGAGACAGATACAGGTATGTCCCCCTACGCAACACTGTTCACATATTCTTAAAATAGTATATTGAATTTACTCCATGGTTTGGAGCTCACGCAAAGTAGTTTAACTGCCTGGGAACAAATTAGCTAACTGGATCCTGCGCCTTTTAAACATAGGTGTGGTGGGAGACAGTTTGCAGGGACTAAAAATCTGGAAGTTGCTGTATTCGGTCTGAGATGCATGCCAAAGAAAGCATGTGTAAAGAAAAAGCCAGTGAGCGCAGACATAAAATCAGATATCTCATCAACTACAAGCGCCACAGAGGTATGCTACTGGAGGTACCTGCTCTGGGGTTGGTACAGAAAGGTTTCAAGTCACCTGTCTTCAGGTAGCTCGCAATTCTCACTGCCACCTTTCTACTCACCCTTTCAGCACAACACTACTTTGTTGAGGACACAGGCAGTAGAAGCCAGTTCTTCCAACCCTCTAAAAGCATTTGTCCCATTTACCGATTCTAAGTAATACAACGGTCAGATTCTTATTTTTCAGATGCAAAGCTGGTGTGTCCCAGGCGAGTAGAGAAGAACCCTGCAGAATCAGCAAACGCTGCACCGTTTCCCATCATGATCGACAGTGGGTGTCTAAGACGACACTAAGAATAGGACAAGCATATAGTGATACTTCTTTAATATCCTCTTCAGCTTTCAGCACTCTGTAGCACAAGGATTTTCTGCACTTAATAGCCCTTGATCAATCCTTCTTCCATGAATTTGTCTTAATACAAAGATCAGGAGGAGAAATATCTATTCATAGATACTGTTATTTGTTAATTTAATACAGCACTAATTATTTAGGGTTTTTTATAACCTAGTGGCAAAGAAAAATTTATTCTTGAAAGCACAAAAAAGAGACTATCCACCTCATAAGTACCAATTAGAAACTCTGATGAATAGTTTTAAGGCTGCGAACTATTATTTAGACATGTACCACTGATATGCAGTCTAGGGATCCGAGGCCAACATGCAAAACTAAAAATCTCCCATGCATACATAAATGCTGTTGATGCCTCTATTCTACATAAATTTCCCTTATGTTTTTTTTTTCTTCTGCATACACCCAGAGTACTCGCACCTCCATGGTGGAAGCTCCACATTGATCACATACTTCAGTGTGAACAGGACCTAGAAACTAAGCAGTACTACACATATCTGGCCACTCATCTCATTTGAGTAGCCTAATCTGGTGGACATGTTGAGAGCCCACTAGCAGCTTAGAGAAGCAACCACTGATTTCTTCTATGACACATGGGGTGGAAATGCTATTTTCCCCTCCATTTCATTCTATTCATTTGCCAAGTAGATTATTTTTTCCAAGGTACTCCTGCCACATTCAGTGGACAGGATGGACAGTGCTTGCTTAATGTGTTCTCATGTTTTCTTCATTATCAATGCTTAGTCCCCTGTGCAAGAATAATAAATTTCCTCCTAACTGTCTTTTCACTCTTATGTGTTTTAAAAATATTAACATTTTTGTTGTATCCGTGTTATTGCATTTTGCAATAAGAAATCAAAGTACAGAATAATTACTCTTTTTGTATCTACTTATTTTATATGTCTCACTTTAGATTCTCAGAATTTGAATTCTTGGTGTACCAGTTTATTTGTTAAACTGGTACTAGCTTATTTGTTAAACTGACAACCTGCAGCTGTTAGTGCTTGGCATGTAAGCAAATTAGACTCAAGATCTCCAGGTAAGCAGACAAAAAGCAAAGAAAACCTATCTTTAAGTGTTTTCAATTAGAACTCAGTGACAGGCAGACAGAATTAACTTCTTCATCACTGCACTCAAAACTTTAGTCTTTGTAAAGCTCTGTTTTTCATACCCTATCTTTCCATTTCTGGAACATTCAAAGCATTGTTCCTGCAAGCTTCAGTTCCAGAGCTTTTCATCCTGTGTAATAAATGAGCAAAAGAACCTGCGGAAAAGTGCAATTTAAGACTGTATCATAATACTTGCAGAGCAGAACAAAAATTGCACATAAAGCCTTGATTCTATCCCTGTCTTGAACTTGGTGCTCAACTCTGTTACACCCTATTAGCACAGCCCTGTAGATGCTCAGCGTACAATGCTACACTGACACTTCTGTGTTTCACCAACAAAACTGGAATATACAGATCCAGAGCACTTTATGCTGGAGGATGAGTGGAAGATGGGATGGACTTTTTCACAGTAAGTTTCACAGAAATTTGCTGATAGCCAAAAAACAATGAAGCTTGAGTCCCAGGTTTTATATCAATATCTTAAAAGGAGAGAGGACAAGCAGACATTTTATCCAGCTCTTATTCCTTTGACATTTCCCTGGACTTGTTCCAGGTCAAATCACTTTGCTCTATACATCTTAGCCTCCAAGCTTCAGCCTTATCATGTATTTCAGACTCAATTTTTGTTCTGTCTGCAAGTCCAAACTATCCCAATTTCATCCAGTCTGTCTCCTACCTCAGCCTGGTGTTGAGTCAACCACTCACCCACTTCTGTTTAGGTTTTCCTTTCAGCCCCTATATCCAGCCACAGGGTCCACATCCGCACTGTCTGCTGTTGTTTCAGCATCATTCCCTGCTTCTTTCCAGCTCTCCCTGCTATACTGTTGTTCTTTATCAGATCTGTACACACAGCCTCCCTCAATTCCTCCCTAATATCCCATTATTTCTCTGCCGCTCTGCCCCGGTCCCTTTTGCCTGAACAGACCTCAGTTCTCACCACCAACCCTGTCCACGTTCTTTATCACTCACTCATAGTGCCCAGTCTTCCTACAAGGAGCAGTCCAGCTTGCCTTTAACAAACATTGCATGGCCCACTTTCCCTCTTTACCTAAAAGCTCATTATAGTTTCTTTTTTCCTGCCAATTTCCTTATCCTGATTTCCCCACATCAGAACCGGTCTTGTCCTCCTTGAATTTGAAGTAGGTAGTTACGTAATGACCTTCATGTGAACAACAGTTACAGATCCCTGATGGCGAGGGCAAGAATAATCTCCCAGAATGGGACAACTACATCTTTTCAGAGAAAAACATTGCCAATAATTTTTAGCATGGGTAAAACAATGTATTTTTCTCTAGTCTTGTTCTTGGAAGACATTAAACTGTCCTGGCTGAAACTTTCTGAAGAGAATTCAGCCTGAAGCAGACACCCAATGCAACATGGAAAAAATTTAATTTGAAAAGCTACTTTGACAAAGTTGTGAACAGCTGAAAGTAAGGCTTTAGGAATGGAAGTGCTTGGCAGCCTTGGCAACAGATGCTGTTACTAGCCCTGACTGTAGATTCAAAGGGCCACCCTATCATGTCACCCACTTTGGTGACAATCAAGCATAAACCAACTGCATTTTATGGAGTAAATCTGGGTTCCTGCTAACATAACCAAGACAAGACTTCTGCCATTTAATTGTCCAACAATCTGATGCCTACATGAATCCTGATAGAGAAACCCTAACAATACTTTTCTATTCCCTAGGGCTGTGCCATGGAATACAAATGCAGGTAGCAGTGCTGGTTTCAAGCTTTCCCCTGAGCCCAGGATTATGATGTGGCAGTTCATTGTAAACAGTTGGCAAACAAGCCACTGGGCCCCCCAGCTCCTCAGATTCCTTCTGTGAGAGTCAACACAATTGTAGCCCTACTTGTGTCTTCAGCTTCTCCATTTTGAAGTTTGCTGTAATGGACCCACCTAAAGTAATTACACCACCTGTTGCATCACCAGATCTGTTTAAGAGAGTCCTTCTACAGTTCGGTTTGTATGCTTTGACAGTAATTGTTTAAGTGGATTCCACTGTAATGGCACTGCAAAATAAAATTATAGAATTATTTTAATCAATAAATATAATTACATGCTCAGACCATGAGTTTATCTGTAATTAGTTCTCCATACCATAAAGCAGTCCATAATGCCAGCTTTTTGCACATTAGAGAATGTTGAGCAGAAATGACATTTGCAGATGACAGGATATTTACCATCAATTGAGCTTTTACAGCTCAGAAAGATTTTGAGCCCTGGCAAAAAAAAAAAAAAAAAAAAAAAAAAAA
>Ga0065711_1000943_pt1 | contig 56785 bp, 38 predicted proteins | sample Hoacrofraction12_FD_59098 | JGI IMG/M metagenome (GOLD analysis project Ga0065711, IMG submission 59098) | Hoatzin crop microbial communities from Cojedes, Venezuela - Epithelial fraction 12 v2 (version 2) | ecosystem: Host-associated > Birds > Digestive system > Esophagus > Crop | place...
GGGGCGGGGCTCTCCTTGCCCGCGGCTCTTCTTGCCTCGCCCTCCTCCTCCTCTCCCCTTCCCACCCCCCCCAAACCCCGAGGCCCGCTGACACCCCCCAAACCCGGAGGCCTGCTGCTGAAGAACCCCTTCCCCGCCATCTTCCTGCGGCCTCTTGCGACCCCAGGAAAGCAAAGCTGGGGAGATACTTGCCGTTCGGGGAGGGGGGGAAGCCCCATCTTTTGAAATAACGCGACCATCGCGGATGTTCACGCCCAAAGAGCGTGGTGAAGGGTCGGAGGCGCGAAGTGGGGCGTGAAAGCGGGCCCTCCTGCGCCCTGTTCGTGAGAAGAAGATGGCGTTGGGACGGTTGCATCACTCCGACGCATGGAGCGCCCGTGTTCAGCGCGGTTCATAGACGCTTTGAACTCTTCCCGATGGCTTTGATGAGAAGGACTTTGGTTGCTGGGAGGTGTTTTATGGAGGACATTGTTTGCCCAGGAGTGAAATACCCGTCGCCTGAAGTCATACGGTGTATGTACGTTCACCTACATTTCGCTTGACTCCAAGCCTTCGTGTAGACACCCGGTGCTCTGGTTGTGAGAACGCCGAGACGTTTCTAGCTCGTTTAGTACAATAAGTAGGTAAGAAGCCATTTGCATGTACATATTTATATTAATTCAGATATTAATCACTTATATGGAAATGTTTGGTTTGGGAAGGCAGAAACGCCTCGTCAGAGATTTTTAATAGGAATATATGATAATGCCTTCTTTCCTTTATCCACTTTGGTGACTTTTTACGTTGAGACTTGTTCTCTAAGAATAACACGAGTTCAAAAAGCTGTGCTGAAAAATAAAAAAAAAACTTGGAAAACACAGTGTTTGCATTTCCTCACAAGGAGAATTGCAACCCCTACCCAATTCTATAACATTTAGTAAACATTTTTTTTTCAAAAAAAAACAAAGCTTCATATAAGAAAAGCTTTTACTTTATCTTTTCAAAGCTGTTTCGGCAAGCCTCTTCTGCGAAGCAAAAAGCGACGCAGCCACAAGGTTGAAGAGGAATTACCGGTCTGCTGCACATGTATCAGAAGATTGCATATTCATGAGCTGCGGCTGCCGTGAAGGCCACCCCACGAAGGGCAGCCCAAGAGGGAAGCGGGTGAAGGGGAGCAGCGGCTGGTGCGTGCCCGCGGCGGGGCTGAGCCTGTCTCCCTCCGGGAGGATGAGGGAAGGAGTGCCCCACTCCCTCGGACCACCGCACCCCTTGGACGTGCTCCCCCATTCTGCCCCATACCCTCCCTCCCCGTGCCTTCTCCTACAAACGTATCGCTGCCGCTCTCGTAACGTTCGGCTCATCTTTTCCTGCCATCTCCACCAGCAAGCAAACAGCTGCGAGAAGACCGTTCAGCAAAAGCCCACAGAGCGCTGAGAATGAAGTAATATTTCTGCCCACTTCCACTGCACCATGATGTTGCCCAGACGTCAGCGTCGTTGATCAGATGGAGCTACAAACCCACCGTGCGTTGAATGAAGTCTGGGTTGTTTCTGAAGATCTTTTAGTGGGATGTTGCATGCTATCTAATTCGGTGTGTGAATGACTTCTTGGGTTAAGCAAAACATTGCTAACACTTAGTGCTCCTGGAAAGGAGGCATAAGGTAATCCCTGCGCGAACAGGAAAAGCGATTCTTCTAAAATTTCAGTCTTCCAACTTGTTTCTTGCAAGACCATTTCTTGAGCGATATATTCAAAGTAATTCGATAATAATAATAATAAATAAGATCTTGCATAGGATTTGGTTGTGATCGTTGTCTTGTTTTGTTAAACTTTGGGTTATTCATGGATGCTTATCCACAGGATCCAAATCTAAGGAAAGAAAGCTGCCTTGGGCGAGCTGTGGATGGTTGGAGTGATCCAAGTTCTCATGGGATACGGCTCTGGCAGGGGCAGAGAAACTCTGGAGCAGCACCCAGCTCGTGGCTGGCCAGAAGACGGCAGATCCAGCGTTCTGGAGGCTTTCTGCAGGGGCTCCAGAAGAGCCTGTTGTCAAGTCATGCTGTTCACTGTTCAGAACAGAATGGTCAAGGTAACAATGGTGATTATTTTAAATGTCTTTCATTTTAGGATCTCCTGAGGTGTGGAATAACTGAGACTAAAACCAGCAATGTCACGCCATTAAGATTGGTCTTAAGAGTGGCCTGTCCTTTTCTGATGTTTCAACTTCAGGCAGCGTTTAGTGTTTTTTATCACAAAATTGCCCTTATACTCAAAAATCCACCCCCCTCATTCAGCCCTGTGGTCTTCAAACGTAACGGATTAATTTCTGTCAAACCAATTTCACTTGACTTCATTTTTTTGATTTGTTCTTTCTGATGCACAGGTCAAAAAAGCAACAGCAGGCTGCGGTGGGAAAAGGCAAAATACGTTTTAATCTAAAATGAAGGAGAGCAAAAAGTAGTTTTCTTACCATTTTTTTCCTTTTGTGCTCAGGACAAATACAAGTCTGGCTTTCTTCCTCGTTTCCTTCCATATAATTGTCCTTAATGATGGTGGTGGTGTGATGATTAGTAAGTAGATTCTTTTTTTTCATCTTTTCTGAATAGAGTGCTCAAATGATACCATTCTGTCCGTGCCAGGGTCTATTCTACAGTCTCTGTCATCTACCACGCTTGTGCTTCTCGTGCAGAATAAGGTTACTGGTTTAAATATTCATTTAAAAATATTTTTTTTTCAGAAGCTTTTTTTTCCCCCTAAGAATAGTACCTTTCTGAGCAGACTGTCAGAAAGGGTGGTAAAGTATCTACACTGCTCTGTGTAATCCTGATCTAGCTGTCACACTCCAGAAGCGTGTATGTGAGTAATCTTTGTGTGCAGGTGTGCTCAAGTGAGGCAGGATGTCTGAATTTGCATTGCTTTGTAGAGCCTGTATTTAAGTTTGATTAATTGCTAGCAGAAATAACAAATTTTCAGTGTGGAACCTCAGGAAGATGGAATATTGTACACTGTTTTGTGTTACCAAAATCAGGTGTTTTTCAAGTATTATTCCAAAATTTTAATGCCCAGCTCATGTGTTTCACTAATACACCGTCTGGTGCCTTATCTAAGCATCAGACATGAATAAATAGACATGAACCACCAAATTCTGCTTTATAAAATTACTGACTTATCGATTATTGTAGAAGAGGGTGTCAAAGTATAGTAATTTTGTGGATTATAAATACAGTAGTTGAAAAATGTGAAAAATATTGCACTCCTGATAATCAAAGCAGTTCCACAGAAAGAATATCTGCTAAACAGCCCTTAGTTTGGTTTATTGGGACTGCCTTTGAAATTTGAGGTGTAAATCTTGTTGATATCTTGTAAAATATTCTGGTGTTCAGGAAAGACCATGCACATCCAATTAGTCTATCCTGACTCCCATCTGATGCAAAGAAAAAGCCCCATTTGTTTTAATGTCTGACTGTGCAACGACTTCCTGAAGTTAAGAGTCTGCTCAGAACTATCGACAAGTTACGCAGTTACCGAAGAAGATGCTTTAAAGTGACGCTTAAGACCCAAGCGTCACCCAGATAATACAGAAAGTCCGCGTTTAGACCAACTTTGCTCAGAGTTTGCGGCACCTGTTTTTGCCAGAAGCCCGAGACTTACTGCTTCGCTGGCTCGTCCTGGTAACTGGTCCTTGTGGAGGCTCCACAGTGGAAGGTAACGGCACTGGTGGGTGGGTGGTTGCTGCAACGTACCCACACGCCGACTGTTTTAACCTCAGGGCTGGAATAAACAGCAGCTGCCTGCGCGTGCCCCAAAGCAGGGGGGGAGGTAAGAGGCGGGGGAGTTGAGGCAAGAACTTTTTCTCGATGCAGACCTTACGGTTTTCCTCGTGCTTCCACCCCTGTGACTCAACGTACCTGCTCCTGCCCCTGAAGGCGTGCGGCGGAAGTTACGCGCTTCCTGGCGCGGATGTTTTGCGCGGGGTGGAAGTAACCAGGATACAACACTGAGTCTTGTGTGTCTTACACCTGGTGTGTAAGCAACGCGCATTCCAGAGGCGTGGGGCTGTCAGGAAGCATCTCTGAGGCACCACAGCGTGCTGCTGATACAAGCAGATGCGTATGCACAAGCACGGTACCGAAGACTTCTGTGTATGACCTTTTTTTCCCTGTATATATAAAAGGGAAAAAGAAAAGCCTTGCTGGCAGACACAAGTAGTGAATCCACTGGGGAAAAAACAGTGTTTTAACTCCAGAGCTAACAAGACAGAAGAATGTCAAGGTCCTATAGAAATAGGCACTGGAGACACTTGCTTTTTAGGATAGATGTATACTGCAGGCAGACTGTGGTGTAGTGTAAAAATATGTGAGCTAGCTGGAAATGAGCCACCTTAGGTAGCAGAATCGATAGTTTTTCACCCTTGATTTATGTGTCCCATCAACTGTGAGCCAAGGGTGTCTCCGGTTCTCCGAGGTATTTACGCAGCAGCTGGGAACGAGCTGTGGTGCGGGTACCCACTGCTCGTCTGTGCGCAGCTCTGCTCCCGGCTCCCTCCCGGGGCGCAGGCTCTGAGAGGCTCCTTCACACGGCCTCACCAGCCCACAGCTTTTGCCTCTGCAACTTTCCGCTTCCCTGCTCTCAGCCTCAGCGTTGCTCCAAGTTCTGCACTAATTTGTTGTTAATCAGGGAAAGGAAATTTAAACAGCATTCCTCCAGTGCATAGCGCATGGTCAGCCCAATCTTGCAAAAATTTACCTATGGGAAGTTTATTGATTTCATCTTCAGAATCGCATGGAGCAAGTGAGCAGATAAATTCCTGCCTACTGGGGAAGATAAAAATCACTCATCATTTAAACTTTCTCAAGTAATCTATTTTTGGGTTTCCATTTTCTTAGCCCAGAAATATAACACCATCTTTACTGCTATAAATGTAAGAAGCTCTGCTGTTCTTACACAGATAAATCTTGATGTATTTTGTAGTCTTACTTCATACCTATATTCAGTAACTGACACTTAAAAATGCGTGCTGCTGTACATCCTGGTGTTCAATGGGCTGGAAGATGCTTCTGAGGAAATCTCAACACGTAATGCCGCAATCATTGCAAGCTAGGGGAGCAGAAGTGGTGTCTGACTGCTCTTTGGGTTGTTCACGGATTTCTAAGCAAACCCAGCCACGAAAGGACATCTGACACCCAACTATCTCACAGCCATGGTGAGCCTTCAACTCAGACAGTTGATTGTATTCACAATTTTTTGCCTGCAATTGTTGTTCTTTTGGAACACGGGACACTATATTAACCACACACNGACAGNAGCGGTGGAATCTGTTGTTTAATGAAAGCTGTAATATCACATGCGTACTTAAACTGGATGCATGTGATACGCCATTACTTAAATGAGAGACTTGCATAGCTGGCAGTGTCATTTGTCAGGAGGACAAATTATAGCACAGGTACATTTTCAGCAAGATGGTAGAGGATTTGTTCAGGTTTAGTTCATACAGTACAGGATAGTATCTAGCTGGAGTAAAAAACAGTTAAACCACCATATTTGGAGAGTTCCTCGTTTACCATTTCGCCTTTTAATTCTACAAATCAACTCGGCGGCATGTGGCCTGGCCGCAGATTTGGAAAGCCTGCCCAGAGCTGGTGACCCTTCAGCCTTGTCCCAGGCAGCAGCGCTCGGTCGCGTCGTCCCACGGCGAAGCAGGAAAGCTTCCTGCTGGTTTGGGAAGCCGTGCCCCGCTGCCTCGCACCCCGTCCCACCAGCTCACGGTTGTGCCTTGCCGCAGAGGAGCGGGTGCTCGCCGGGTGCTCCCCAGCCCTCCCTTGGCCGAAACAGGCTTCGTGCCGGGTGGGACGCTCAGCCGTCCTCCCCGGGGAGATGCCAGCCCCAGAGGCGATGTGGGGAGCGGGAGAGCAGCTCTGGGGGGTGGCTGCTACTTTTCAGGGCAGTGCCAGAAGTCTGCACGTCCCGGTCTGCGCGACAGCCCCGTGCCCTTCTTGGCAGCCGCCCTCCGCTCCCCAGTGTTTTGATGCCCAGCCGTGAGTAGGCAAAGCGGCGTCCGCACGCCGCGCACGCGACGAGCCTCCTCGTTTTTGTGTGGTTTTTCTAGCGTGAAAAGTAAGGGGAGCGGTTACTCAGGAGCTGGCACTGACTCCCTCAAGGGGAAAAAAGTGACTGATGCGGCTGTTGGTTTGTTAACTTATATTTATGTTACCTTTTGTTCAAAACTGTGGAAAGTCCTCCAAGGCCTTTGCAGTCCTGCAGGCAGTTTTGTCATCGAGCGCTTTTCCTCTCTCTCTCCATCTGAAACACGCTGCGTTGTTCGGTCCACACCGCTGAGGTACGGTCTCATTTATTCCACTTACTCTTTCTCTCTTCTAAAGCAGGAAAATACTGGGCAAAATTTGCACAAGCCAGAAAAACAAATCCACTGCATGCAAGTTTTTCCTTATGCTTTCCTCTATTATTTACCAAAGGGAAAAAAAAAACCCTCAACAACAACAGTTCCTCCGCATTTATCCCAGTGAGTAGCAGCAAGCGCGTGATTCTTATGGTAAGCAGCCCTTTGCAGATGGCCAGGTGCAATCCACAGATCTAATCTTATCACACATTTGTTTCACTCGCAGCTGCAACAGTTGGTGTCAGTTAATAGGTTACCAACCATGAAGTATATTTATTTCCTTTTATCTTGCTTCGGGGCTACAGAAGTGATTTGTAAACTGTCCTAGCTGTTGAAATGACATTTAATTTTTGTGTGCGTGGCTTTTTTGTTGTTTAGTTGGTGCCACAGGAAGAGAATGAAAATGTCTTTCAGTGAATCCGTTTTTCTTTTCATTTGGTCCGTTTTTTCTTTTCCAGGGATGTAGAAACTTTAAAACTGTATGTTTGCTCTCTGGGTTTCGAATCTAAAGTAGAACACAAGTTATTTGTCAAGTTTAAATTTTGGGGGGTTTTGGTTTGATTTGTTTGTTGGTTTTTTTTTTTTTTAACAATTATTTCTTATTGATGGGGGATCAGTTGTGCCTGTTTAATTCCATCAGGCCATGTGGCGGATTCAGTATCAGCCCTCACAAGTAATCAATCACAATCTGTATAACCTGAATTTCCAACAGTAGTCATAAAAGAAATAAGGTTGAAATTATCTTCTGAGCTTTACAGCTCCCATTTTGGACACTGGGATGCACAGGCAGATCTACAGCAGTAAACCAATCACGTAACATCCAAACCTCTCCATAATCTGGTACAAAATTAATGAGCTTGTTTAAAATAAATGTATTCAGTTCTTACCAACGAGTCTTCTCCAGTTTTTGCAATGGAGGGACAGCCTTGGTTGTGTCATTTTTTGCTTTCGCTTACATCAAGACCACTTTGTGTTAGACAAAGCATGATATAGTAATAATTCCTCTATAACTTACACGCTTAGATACCTTTTGCTTACATGCAGTTTCAAATCCGCTTCCCACAAAATAGGTTTTAATAGTAAGGAGTACAGCTATTAGAACACATCACTGTGTTTAAGCTAGGTATTCTTCAAAGTGATGAAGTTGCACATGTGAGTGAGTCTAACACAAAAGATAAATGAAGATAAAAGAATCTCAGATTTTGGTCCTGATTCTGGTTTTAAAATGCATGGCTAGCAGTCTCTTATCGTTGGCGTAGAGCAGCATATAAGCATAGTAATTGGAAACCGTTAAACGTATGAATTTAATGGACCTGAACGAATAATTTCAGGGAATAATTTGCCTATTCACATTAGCCGCTTTCTCTGTACACATTGTTTTGAGGTGGACTGGAATTCCTTCTGATTCTATTCTGAACTGCATTTTCACTTTTTAACACATTTTTGTTGATCTAATAATTAATCCTAGTACAATATTTGCATTACTGTGTAAAATATTGAAAATAAGATCTTTGTTTAAAAAGCCTACTCGTAGTTCCTCATAGATTGAGAATCTAAGATGAAGGCTCTAAAACATTTTGTAATTTGATGTAAACAAGGACTGGATATGTGCCAGGATTTTGCCCAAACTGGCCCTTTTTCTCTGCCGGCCCGACTGCGAAGGCTCTGGTGTTCATGCTCTTCCTTATTGCCCCTCATATTATCGTAGGTGGGAAGACTCTTCTCCAGGGAAGGCCAAAATCTTTCCAGATGTATCTACACCAGTTACTCTGTCACTGGGGCTGGAGACAGGATTATCCAGATAAAGACACTGTAAAAGGTATGGAGTTACAGTTAGGCAAATAAGGCCAGAAGAGCAATTTTTAAGCTTCCAAATTAAGGAGCTTTTGATGTTGGAAGGCCAACCTACTGCCTTACCTGATTGACTTGCTAAATCTGAACTTCACGTCCAGAGGTTGAATATATGAATCACTGACTGCTTACGCTTGGTTACACACGCTAGTTCCAGTCTAACACAGAAGGTACTAGTGCGTGTATGCACGCCCACCCGGTGCAAGGTTTCGTACTTCATCCCGAGCTCACGCCCTGCCTGGCCCCGCGTCCCCAGCGTGGGACTCGGTCCCCGGGTGGCCTGCCCGGGGCTGGCTGGCAGCTCTGGTGGCACGGCTCAGCCGAGTGCTGCCCCGGGACCGCCGCTGAGCCCGGGGCCAGCGAGGGTGCCTGTGTCTGGGAGAGCAACGACCACCCTCCACGTCCACGGAGGAAAGAGTTAGGAGAGGCTCTTGTGGCACCTATTCTCACAGCTTTTTTCAAGACATTGATGCTGCAGGTCCTTTCTACACAGGACCTGTAGAATAGGAGGAATGTTTGAAACAAACTTCCAGCAGCAATGTGATAGTGACGATAATAATTTTTAACAGGTCCGTGTTTTCTCTGGGCGTGTGTGTGCCGAGGCCACAGCCACCCACAGAGGCTCAGCTGACCGTTCTGGATGGCGTTGCCCTCGGGGCTCTGCACGAGGCATCTTATGCAGATTTTTATCCTGTTTTATTCATTAAAAAGGGTGGGGAAATGGCTGTAGTCCTGATGGTTTTAAAGAAAACTGAAAGGCTGGGGGAAAGAGCCTGAATCTTCTCTTCAGCGAAGCCTGCTCTTACCAGCAGTGAGGGTCAGAACATGCTTTTCTTATCTCCAGCTCCATCTCCAGTGCCCATTGATGTGATTTCGGTGTTGGCACTAATAACGGTTTTACTGCTGAGCAAAGCGAAGGAGAAAGCAGCACAGGAGCAGCGTCCAGTGCTGGTGCCACAGCAGGAGGGTATTTAGGCCAATGCTGCTGTTCTCAGCCCAGGTCAGTCCGTGGAGCGGCACACCCCAGGCAGAAACTCAGGGCACTGAAGGTTTCCATCAGCCCCGCACCGAAGGGAAACCAACCGCAAGAGCGCAGAAGCCCAGCCCAGCCAGGCTGTTCCCCACCGGAGATCCACCTCTTTTCCGGGGGCTGGGGCGAGGTGTTGGAGTCTCCCAATTCTCCTGACATCTGCTTGCTGCCCCAGGCATGCACCTCAGCACCTTTAACACTGAAGTCAGATTTTCACCTTTTTCTTTTACTCCCAAAGCAAGAAGAGCAAGAAGCTTGTGTTTGCTTGCCAAGCAAACGCTCAGCTTCAGGTGCCATCACAGGTCTCTGGGACTCGGGATTCTATCCATTTGCTTACTATATTACTATTTTTGACCTCAGTGATCCAAAGACTTAGTAAAAAAAAATCCACTAAAGGAAGATTTGGAAGTGCAGAGTTCCTACAATTTTCTTTAGAAACTTAGGTGAGTGCACAGCTGAAATGGGTGCAACTTTGCAGAGTAGTGCTGCTCTCTGCCTCCCTACGCCGGTTCCGAGGGCAGAACAAACCACCAGGCACTAAAGTGCTTATCACCCCTGTTCGTGTCTTCCTGTGCCTTCACCGCTTGAATGTGGGCAGCTTGCTGATGTGAGACAGCACTTCATAAGACTGCCTAATCTGATGTCTTCTCTCGGAAGTGTTTTATTTTCTTTTCTCTTTGATAGTGCAGAGCATGGTCTGACTCCTAATATCACGTGACTGGTCCTCAAAGCCCATACTCTATTTTAGTGGCAGCAGTGACCTTGAATTCACCGGGCTTTCCTGTGCCATGAGGCTTTTGGCTTTTGCCCTTTTACCCTAGGTACACAGGGGTGTTTTGGCCCTGGGAGTTCATCAGTTCAGAACTTGTATTACTCGTATTCAGTAATCTTCTCAAGTCAATCTGCGGGCTTTCTGCAAATTTGCCTATTTAGAACTTGAAGAGGAATTGGATTCATTTTGCTTTTCAATGACTAAGCACACTATTATTTTAATAACGACAGTTCAGGCACCCAAGTAGTAATTATTCCTGACAGTCTACAGGTGAGCATATCCCGCTCAGAATACATTACTAAACACGTGTTCTGGCAGACTTTGGAGCCAAGCAAACACAGCTAACTTTTGTTTACACTCACAGAATATTATTTTTTATTAAGGATCATTTTGTTGAAGTACAGCATTTAAATTTGAGAGGTAATCTCAAGTCTCTTGGCTTGGGAGGATGTTTATGAGGAGGGGTAAGAAAAGATCTTTCCTTCCTTAGTCTATTAAGAGACATCTAGATTTCGAGCCTTGAAAAGCATGTTACCAGTCTCAGATGCTGCCTCTGAAGCAAATGAGCATGAAATTAAGCAGTAGCCTCAGCGAAAGGAGGTGAGAGGTGAGCGCTGTCGTTTGAAGGATGCAGGAACTTCATTTTCCAATCACAGCAAAACCGTTGGAGAGAGATCGTTTCTCCTGGACTCTGCACCGTTTGTTGCACAAGGTAGTGCGTAAGGGAAAACGTGGCTCTTACTGGTCTATAAAACAACAAACCTCACAGGTATCCCACAGCAGGGACTCTTCTGTATATGCTCCAGACTTCAGACTTCATATTGTCAGCAAAAGTCCTCTGCTGGAAATAGGCTCAGGCAGGGAAAGGCAAGACGAGCCAGGAAACAACCTTCAGATTTGGCACTGACAGGCCTAAACCCCTGACACACTGAAGGGACAGATGATACCACTGGAACCTTTGGCACTAGTAATAATAACAAAGTGTTCCAAATAAGATTATATCACAGTGGTAAAAACAAAATGCCTTTGATCCTCATCGGCTCAGGCAGTATAATGCACAGATGGAAGTAAATAGTAGCTGGGACAAATACACTCTTGGCTTTACAGAAGGTGTATTGTGGCTGAGTAGCTCAAAAGCAGCATTAGATAAGATAAAAAAAATTCCCTAGAAAAACAGAAAGCAAGTATTTAGAGGTCAGCTAAGTATTTGATATGGTGCCGCATAGGAAATTATTAATTAAACTGGAGAGGAGGGGGAACTTTATGGTGTTTGTGAGGTTAGCAAGGCCCAGGGTCAGGGAGATCTGCTCTGGGGGCTGCTGAAAAGGGAGGGTTTGGGCTGGAGGGAAGCTTGTAGTGAAGTCAGGCAAGGGTTGATCTTGGCATTGTTTTTATTTAGTATTTTCATCAATGATTTGAAAGCACATTAAGGAAACCTGCTCATAACACAAAACGGCACCTCTGATAGAGAGGAAGACTGGGATAACAGACGAGGAGAACTGGATTACTGTATGAAGGGAGCGGGAGAAGTGGGATAAGGAAGTACAAAGTGCAAGTCCAGGCTGGTACGGATTACCAGTAATCATTGTTAGTGTGGGATAAATGCGCAGTGGTTAGAAAGGACAAAGGCAGACAAAGCAGTCTGGATATACAAGTCTGTCACAGCAAGATTATCATCTGCCAAGGTGCTGCAGCCACAGAGAGCCATAAGCCTGATCATCTCATAAATCATAATGATTTTAAGACCAATTTAGTTTTTTTCCAACAGAGGCTGTGGAAATTATTAATACTGTTATACAAGGCCCTGGTAAGATGCTAGTGAAAAAACTGGGATATCAGTCATTCATTTTCAGGACAGATTAATTCAGGCTAGCGCAGGTTTAGAGGAGAGTTGCTCTCCAAGTGAGTAGAGTAGTCTGATGTATGTATGGAGGCTAGAGAAGATTGGCTTCTTTATCTTGGCAGATTAAAGGTGGAGGGGGGACTGGATTTCTGCCTAATCAAAATAAACAGCATATAGGGTAAACACCTTTAAGACAGGTAAGATAAGAATGGGTCTATCAAAACATTAAATGGCTATAAAACAGCTATGAGCAAATTGACAAGTAATTATTAAATCCAAAGTTCCATACAATGATTGTATGTGGAGAGAGCAGGACTATTTAAAATATAATTTAAAATGCCTACCCAGCAGTCTTTAGACTATATCAGTAAAGAATTTCTTTTATTCTAATCTTAAGCTTGGCATGCTATAAAAACACTTTTTGTGCATATTTACTAAAATATACATTTTTAATGTATAAGAAAAAATATATCCTCTTGCCAGATGGTAGGATACTGTTCTCAGTATTGCAGTAGCCTTCAGTGGTCAAGCAGTGCAAGTATGGGGAAACGCTGTAGCCCCAGGCTGGCTCGTGCTTCCTCAGCCGCGTGCTCGGAGCTGTGCGGGGCTGAAGCACCATCACTCAGTCGGGAGCTGGAACAAGCAGAGCCCGGGGGGCAGTTCCTGATCTTCCAAAACACGGAGTGCCAGACCTTCATCCCCAAACATACGTGAACTTCAATATCTCAGAAATTCATAATTTGGTCAGATCATGGCAGATTTTCCAAGCAACGCGTTTCTTTGGGCTATCGGATTGCCAGCCCGTGCTGCAACAAAGCAGCTTCCCAGCAGAGCTGCTTGTAAAACCCAGGGGTGCTGTTAACATGGCCAAGACATGTTCTTCCTTTGTCGCAATACCAAAACAGACTCAACCAAAACTTCTCCATAAAACAGCAGCCTTAGCTAGATGTGTGCCATGGATCTTTTCAGCCTGATTAGTTTTAAGTTTTGCAGCGATAAAATTAAGAAAAAAAGTACCTCACAGCATGAAAATGTCGTAAGCGTTGGAATCACTTATTTTTACACTGATTAAGATTCATTTCATAATGCCATTCATAAGCATTGGTATCACATTTTTATATGGATTTTTATTAATTTCACAATATGGTAAATAAACATAATTTTGTTTATACATTCTTTGACGCACATTATATTTCAAACCTAAAGATCTCCAGTTTGACACATCCAACTGCTTAAGCAATTAAATAATAACCATACAGCAAACTTAAAAACCAAAAACGTGCTCCAGGTCCATGGAGCTAGGAAGGTCAAACTGGAAAACCAAAAACCCACTCCATTTTCAAATGGTCAAAGTCTTGCATCAGCAACCTCCGCCTGTCCGGGAGCCCTGGTCCATGCCAGCCCATGCGGGACGGGGCCGCGCTGGTAACTGCTGTGTTCCAGCCGTTGGAGAATGAGTCCACTGACAGCAGAAACAAGATCATGTGGGTTATGAATAATAAGATGGAGAAACACAAACGAACTTTCAAGAAAACGGTTAACAGAGATCAGAGAAACTTCTTTTCAGAAAAGGGTTTTAAGCATATGTTTAAACATGTCAAAATGATTAAAAAAAAATGTGAACTGAGGCTCCTGTTACTTTTGAAGCCATTTAGTTCAGATTTTAAACTATTCCAGAAAGGAAAAAGGGATAAATTCAAGATGAATGTTAATTGCACCTAATAGCTCAACTAGAAGAACGGGTTGAGCTTCATTTGCTGATTTTTTTAAAAAATCATTCATTATAGTGTTATTTAGCATAACAGCACTTTATAATTTCAGATAAGATCAGAGATAAACTGCATTTTATGTTATGTCAAAGACACAGAAACACAATTCCCATCCTCAGCCTGCAGAGCAAACAAAATACTGCACGTCAAATCCTGGCCCTGTTGAGTCAATGGGAAAAGATCACCACTACCATTCATTTTAGGTTTCAAAATAGAACGGCACATTTTTATTTCCTCTGAAAAGAGATTTAAATTTTGTTTTCTTTTTGTTTGAGATGTATTTGATTTACAGGTAGAAGGAGAAACAAGCAATTTTTAAGGGATGTATAAAAACTCAAATCACGAAATAGAACAATATTGAAAATTTCAAGCAAAGCAGTCTGTAAGCTCTGTGGGACTGTGACACACTTTCACAAGGCTCATGAAAGAGGTGTAGACTCCAATGCACGTCTGCTAACTGATGTGTGCTGGCTATGTACTTAATATAATTGTGTTAGAGTTCCTCCGAGTGGGTGAGAGTCTACCAGGCAGGGTTTCCTGCTTCCCAACAGCAGATGCCGATGAAAAACAAAGCATGAGAAACTGGGTAAGCCTCGGGTGGTATTTCCACAGGTGCATCCCCCTCGACCGAGCAGTCGGCGGGCTGCCTGCCCTACGTGGAGAGCGGTGACTTGGCCTGCTCGCTTGTGTGTGTCAGTATGAAATGCGAATATGGCTCACCCCCTCCAAAAGAGGAGGAAGGCTCCTGGGTGAAGGATGAAACAGAGAGTGAAGGTCATCGGGTGTGTGGTCCTAATCTGCACAGCAGCCTCCGGTGCTCCAAGCGCTCAAGTCTGAACTTGTTTGCATGTGTGCACTCCTCTCCATGAACCGCACTTGGGATGGGCCTGTCAAGATCCCACGTAGATGTATGGAAGATGGTCTTCCAGACATTACCTTTTGGTGTCCTTGCACAAAAGACCTTTGAGGATTACTACAGTTTGGTTGTGCTTTTCTTCTAACCTACTGTATTGATAGATATAAACATTACACAGAAGATGACAGTTAAATTGGCCCAACACAGCACTAAACATTTATATTAGTAATTGATTGACCTCTGATCAAAGGAGGTTTGCTCGAGTGTTGGGAAAATGTCTATTCCTTTATACAGGAGCTTATGCATACCACCTTCTCTTAAGCATATGCAATTTAAAAAATAAATCATAGTGGTTGCCTTCAGCAGCTATATTGAAGTCAGTTTTAGTCATCTTCTTAATTCTGAGTAATAATACTTAATTCTACAAGTAGCTTCACAGCTGCAGAAGAGTGAACTATGCTGTACAAAGTAGAAAAGTCATATACTTTTATAAGTGCAAGTACTCTTACGGTTCAACAGTAAAACAAGATACCAATCTGCATGTAAAATGGTTTCTATTAAGCTAGCGAATGAACTGATGGCTTGGTTAATTCTAACTAAGTGATTGCATTGCCACAGTTTCACAGGTCTCAGCAGACCAAACACGAGACCTGCCTCACATCATGATTTATTGCCCTACTTATTCTAGAACGTCAGAAAGATTATTTGCAGAGAAAGCTTGCTAAATCCCATTAAAAACATGTACTTTAGTGTTAGGAAAACTGAGCTGACATCCAGGGTAGGGGAAGCCCTGTGCCCAGCGAGAAGGATTGTGCAGGAGGTGCTGGCAGGTTTGTCCATAGCCAAGCCGAGCTCTCCGGATGTTTTCTTTTGACCGTTTGGTCTTCTCCTTGGGGGAGCTCAGGATCAGCTTCTTGCTGCCTTGCAGCCAGCGGCTTGTTTTGCTGCCCTGCAAGGCAGAGTATTCAGACCCTGAGCCTTGCACTGCAGAAATGTAGCAGAACTGCAGGCTGGGACCTGCCAAATCAATGCACCCGGGTGGGTGGGACACAAGGCTGAGCTCTCACCCCTCTAGGTAGGAGAGGTCAGACCAAGTCGCAGCTGTGCCTGAGAACCAGAGAGTGAAACAGGCCATGTGGCTGTCAGAGTGGTGGCACGAGGAAGGGAAAGGTAAGAAATATGCGAGTTAAAATGAGAAGAGATGCAATAGCTTTTTAAGTGCTTATTTAATAATTTAATGGGAACAGAAAAAAGAAACTTCATTAATTGATTGTTTAGTTGTGTTACACCAGCCTATGTGATATTATCCAAATATTCCTACACAGAATTTGTTTTTTTTTAAAATTTTACACAAAATCCCAGACACTGATATACTTTTGGCCATTGGATACAATACGAAGCAGCTTTGTGTCACACAAAGCCTGACTTTGGACACACTCTGGATGACGGCTGGCATAGGAGCAGAGGTCAGAATGGCTGATCCTCAGCAGCTGTTCCCTGAAATAGCTCAGTTCTACTGCTCACTGCAGGATGGGAAGGGAGTCTTCCTCTGTGGCTCTGCTATCGCTCCAGCTTGGATCAGGAGGGTACTTTTGAAGCACATCTTTCAGCTGTTTCCATTTGCACTGCTGATGTTCACATGGCGGAGCTCCTGTGCAGCAGGCACACTGGCTTCCTTGTGGATTAGCCTGACCTGGAAGACGCGCTCCGGAAGCTCACCTACCACCCGTCTGCTCCATGGGGCCAGACTAGTGCTAGCAAACTGAGTAAAGCCCCACAAATTCATACAGGGCCGATGCCAGGAGCTTGGTGTCCACTGTTTTGGTCTATCACTCAGCTGCTAGCGGGCTGCGTCGCCCAGGAGCACCCAGGAGCCCAGCCTTCACCCGCCGCAGCCAGGACGTCCTGCGCCGCCCTCTGTAAACCCAGCAAATTCCATCCTGAAGGATAACAGGGTTTGTTCAGCCCAAGTTCTCCTGACTGCAAGCCTCTTCCAGACTCCCACTGCCCCACTGATTGGGAACATTCCACCACCATTTCAGGAGCCTGCTTCCTTAGGGATAGATTTTGGAAACTTAATGCAGAACGTGTAGAAAACTAAGTCAATACCTCTGTTTCTTCCCATTTTTAAGTGAGTGAAAATAGAAGTCTGGAATGACTCTAAAGAAAACCACTACTAACAGCCGTGAGTCCGTGACCACCCAGTAGTGGAAAGCAGGGGTGCAGGCGTGGGGAGGCTGTTCAAAGTCTGGAACCGATTGCCTTCACTTTAATACTTCCCTGCATCTTTCTTTCTTCTTGCAATTTTTAATTCCAATATTTATTTTTAGCTGGGTGTATTTTAAAGGTTTAAATTAACAAACAGATTTACTTTCTAACTGCAAGCAATACCGATTGTTAAAACTGCATGTATTAGGAGCATTAATTTAGGAGCGTTAATTTTAAATAAAAGCATTACATATCAAACACACAAAAATACACAACCATGTAAATGCTGATAAGAGCTTGGGGTTCTGGATAAAGGTGTGAATTGTTTTGATTAGAGGATTAGAGTCCTGAAAGGTTGGGGAGAGTTTCAGGTTTCTGGGTGGGCTGTAGCAGATTGACAGCTTTTTATCTGCAGACTGCTGCATTTGGCCGTTATGCTCGGTGCACTCACTCAGTTTTGCCCTTTTATAGAGGTTCCCCTACTTCATGCCATATTTTTCACTTTTTATTTCTCTCCAGGATTGATTCCTCATTCATCCCTGGCACGAGTGCAGTCTTTTTTAGCAAACAGAAATGCCAACTGAAGTACAAACAAAAGCTGAAAGAGCAGAGGCCCCAAATGGATAATCTCATAGATTATTCCATGATTAATTATCCCAGATTTATCAAATGCCACATCCAAATAAGGTCAAACATGTAATTGTAATCTTCCTCAAAACAGGCAGCCACCCCTTTGCATAAGCCTTGGTTTCTATCACAGAAAGTTTAAAGCGACTCCCATTAATAACGATAAAAAAAAGAAGTAATGTGGATACATTCTGAGCTGTGTCCTCTACACGTCCAGGAGAGCATTAGAGACTGACACCGATGATGTGCCACGGACAACAAGATGTCTCTTTGGCGCCTGTCCTTTCCTGACATTCCTGTCACATCCTATTCACCAACCTCGTGCGGTGATCCTCTCGTGCTTTGGATCAAAAAATTTCCGTGTTCTTGTTAGTGGTTTACGCATATCACCATTTTTCTCTATTTTTCACAGCTGTTTTTGTTTGTATTTTAATCACTTGAATGAAAAAGGTTATTCATAGCAGAGTAATCAGCACTGCAATATATATATATATATATATATATATATATATATATATATATCCGTACCTGGATAAATATCATCTTAAGACCCAAGTCCTGAAGGGAGACTCACAAATTCGCTTCATTTCCCCGATTTTCACATTTAGGTCTCCACATCCGCTATAAATGTGTAAAACCATGTGGAGGTAGTTCCTATTTACTCCGTAGCTGAGGAGGCACACGGCTCTTTTTTTCTTTCCCCATATGGCTGAAGTAACTCACACACAAGCGATTTGTTCCGATTCAGCTGTTTCAGCAGGAAGGATTTGCAGAAGCAGGATTGGGAAATACACAGGATTCTCTTTCATTTCTGTGACAAGAGTTATATTTTTAATTAACCCCTGTTTGTCTTCCAAGGGCAGCTCGTAAAACTTTAATTCTGTATCTCAGGTTTGAGTCCCACTTGTTAAGGCCACTTTCTGTGTGTATTTAAGGACTAGTTCTGAAAATATTTGCAGGTTTTTAGAAAAATCATTTCCTTGGCAAATTCTGTTGTCAAATGTAAGAGTTTTGGATTTTCTTTTCTTCCAGTAGACTTGACTTACATGAAGCTTATTGAAGATACTCTGAGCAGCGGGTGTTGGTGAATATACTACTTCACTCAGCTCTGAAGAGCCCCAGCTCTTGGGAAGATCTTCTACAATGTGTGCATAGGATTTAAAATACCTGAAGGCCCAAAGTTTGCACATTGGGAAGGAATAAAAAACCAGATCACCTAATAATGGGCAGGAAAAGCCTGTAGATTAATGTATTCCCTGTTGCTTAGTTATACAGTGGTATCATTAAAATCAAGGCAATTTGATTTACTAAAATCTGACAAGTAAAAAGAAAAAACTGAAAAGGTCAATTTGAAATAAATATTAGCTTATTTAAAAATAGCTTTTAAGTATGTGCATTGACTAGAAATCATAACCAACGTAAGACACAGAGAAAAGGCATAGAACATAAACCAGCCTTATTAATTTGCAGTGATGCTCTGGGATTTTAAAATACCATCAGCTGAATGAAAGTGGTGTTGCACATGGTTAGGAAGGGAGAACACAGCATCCAAATGACTTGTAAAATGTTTTGAGCTTGTAATTTCACATAATACCAAGGATATATTTGCCAATGCCTTAAAAACTCAGCTCTAATACAGCATCCTGTCAGCAGTTACAAGCCTGTGAGACAACGTCCCTTTAATGTCATTGGCCCTTTAGATTCCAGTTTAATATTTAAGCTGTTCCTAATTGTGTTCAGCTAAAACTTGGCCTACAGTTTATGGTCTTGGATGCAGCTTTTGTTTCAGTAAAAAAGAAAGGGAGAAAAGAGGCAAAATTTAATCTGTTCTGTTCCCAGAGTTATTCAGTGGTAAACGAGGTAAAAGTTTTCAATATTTCACTTTTCCCAGATTTGTCCATGTGTGGATTTCTTACCCTCAACGTAACGTAGCGCAGTGTAATATAGTACACACACATACATACGTAGCCAATAACTAATCGAAACACTCAACTTCGAACCCTCTGCCACAGACTTTAACAGAAGCAAATGAGGACCTTGCTCAGGGAGGGAGGTGTTTGTGTGCTGACGACTAGGAAAGCAGCTCCGCACGCGTTGCAGGAAATTGCATTAGCCTTTACCGACACCAGAGAACTAAAGTGCAGAGCTGATCTCGGAACCAAACCCTAACGTGGGTTTGAGGCCAGCCCCGGGACTGCTGCCAGTGGGCTGGGTATGCCCCGTCCTGCCTCTCACACACTGCTGACCCCCAGGGCCCCGTCTGGCCGTCGCCAGAGCCCCCTGGCCGCCCTCTCCCGTTCCTCAGCAAAGGTTTGGAAGGTGCGTCCTCCAGCGTGCAGGGCTTCGGGGGAGTAACACGACTCTGCCTGTCCCCAAAGAGACAACGCGATTACAGGGGAAAAAACCTGGGAGGAGCTTTCGGTCTGTGATTGTTGCAGCTGCAGCTGGCCCCCACAGAGCTGGTGGCTGGGGAAGAGGGGAGCAATGCTCCCTCCCGCCCTCTCCCCTCCACGGCTGTGATGGCCGGTGGAAACGCATCTTCTGCCGTCTACAGACCATCCTCCACTTGTAAAGGGCTGCTGCGTGGATGATCCTTGCTGGAGAAACAGCCGTCCAGCTTATCTTGAGGCCAGAAAGTGAGGCCATGGAGAGGAGCTCAGCAGAAAAGGAGGCTCCATTAGCACAGCCAAGACAAGACTAGTCATCCCACAAACCCTTCAAGGCAGGAAAACTGGCATCCTTGGCTTCCTGGAGTTTGCCTAGACTTCATGCTTCTGCCTAGCTTCTATGAGAGATCCCAGAACAGCAAATGAATAGATGTTCTTCAATATCACGCGTATGGGGCTGTGGAGGCGCAGCCTGGAACCGAGGAGCACGGTCGGTTGGTTGTGAGGGGGAGGGCGCAGGCATCTCCCCGCTAGACGTCTGTGCTGATTTTGCTGATTGCAGGAACAGCAGCCTTTGGGGCGTTTAATAAAAAATGATGAAGGAAGAGACAGGACTGGGGCTATATTACTCGTCCATTAACGGGCTACGCATGAGAACAGACATTTCTCCCCCTAAAGCAATATAGCATCGGACGTACAGTTTTCACATGGGTGCTTTGCGCTTTGTGTCATCTAAGAGAACTGCACCTTAAAGATACAGCACAGCTTTTACCATTTCTCTGGCTTTATTACAGTTTCCTTGGGGTTTGGGGCAAATTGCCCTGTTATAAAAGAATACTGTATTATGCCTACTTTGATGCTGATGTAACTGAGCCTGAGTAGAGTCATTGCGGGGAATACCAACTTGGTGTATAATGCTTGCTTGCTTACTTGACTGTTGCTGAACTCCCAGCTAAGAATTTCTGAGTACTTTACAACCAAATTATAATGTGTGTTACTGAAACGCACAGTCTGTGGTAGTAACTACGAGAGCCAATTCTGTCCTGGCCTGAGCAAGTACAGCACGTCCACTGAGATGAGTGGAAGCAGATCTGTCCCAGGCCAAGGGCAACGCAATATAATGTAAATTCTTCGCTAAGTGATAGACAAGTTGATTTATGGGGATTTCTGAAGGAGCTGCTCTAGCTTTAGGTATGATTTACATAGGTAGACACATGGTGAAGTTTTTCAAGAGCATGCCTGACATTGCCCTAGGGAACTTTCAAAGTCCCAGGTGGTGGTGGGGCACTTGAATCCCATTGACTCACAACTTTAATCAGTTTCTTTGTTTTCCAGCTGGAGCTTTAAGGTTCTCCCGTCTGATTTCCCAGAGGCACGAGCAACCAAATGTTCCCAGTGAGTTTAGCTGGGAGCTACAGGGAGCCATGAAAATCAGTCTAGGTAGGTAGATGCCTCGATGAGAACTCAGAAATGTGCTCTCACCACTTAGGACGTGCCTTTCGGGGGTGTTCACCCAATTACTTTCTTTCTCCTGGAGCACATCCATAGTCAAGTGGAGGGGGGAGGGGGGAGGACTTAACCAAAACACACCAGGTTGCTATTTACAGGCAATACTTTTAACATGGTTTACATAACCACTGTTATTAATGGGAACTGTTGTCATCAGACATACATAACCATATCGACTGTTTCGTGACAGAAGGAAACCTTATAAATGCCTGTAAATATCTCAAGGGTGGGTGTCAGGAGGATGGGGCCAGACTCTTTTCAGTGGTGCCCAGTGACAGGACAAGGGGCAATGGGCACAAACTGAAGCAGAGGAAGTTCCGTCTGAATCTGAGGAAGAACTTCTTCCCACTGAGGGTGACGGAGCCCTGGAACAGGCTGCCCAGGGAGGCTGTGGAGTCTCCTTCTCTGGAGATATTCAAGACCTGCCTGGATGCGGTCCTGTGCAGCCTGCTCTGGATGACCCTGCTTCGGCAGGGGGGTTGGACTGGGTGATCCACAGAGGTCCCTGTCAAGCCCTAACATTCGGTGATTCTGTGAAAACTGGTCAATAAATGACAAGTTCTGTGTTGTAAAGAAGAAGGAAAGGAGCAAGGGAAAAGAGACCATTAAAGACCTGCCCGCTCCTGACGATAGCACTGTACATCACCCCAAAACCATTTGCAGGTGTACACGCGTCTCGCCGCTCCTTCTAGCCCAGTTTTGTATGCAAGGTCATCCTCCTGGTGCTACCTTAGAAACTGGCCTTATTCTACAGAGGACATTGAATGATAACACTGCGAGTCAGCTGACTGCTGTGTCACAGAGCTGCTGCTTTCTACATTATCGCAACTGCCAGAGCTCTTACTGCTGCAGTTTTCTAGTCGCAGTGCGGCAAAGCAGACGCATAGAACCAGGCACAAAGCAGCATAGATTTTTTTTTTTTTTATTCTTGTCTTTTTCATACGAGGGAGATTTTCCTGGCGTTAGCGTAGGATCAGACACGCAGCCTGGATGTGTTGGCTTCAGCCCGGCAGCGTTTTCAGCTGAGCAGGGACTGCTCGGAGCTCTGTACCCAAACCGCCTCTGAGGAAGAATGCCTGGTTTCCCACCTTGTGTACTAAGAGGGGTTTTTTAATGCTACGGTGATACACCTGCAGCAGTAGGACGAAGGAGAAGGTACTTGTCACGGTTTGTGCGACTGGGGCCTTTGCAGGGGCTCCCCTGCCGAAGCTGTGCCAGCGTCCTAGGGTTAGATAGATCGGTAATACAGATTGCCGCAATTTCTGCCATCAGTTAGAGCAAAGCTCTAACAAGAAACCAGACTCTCTGACCTAAATCAATCCCAGTCCTTCTGGATACAGGGCAGCAGTCGACTGGCAATGACACAACCAGCCATCAAGTGGGGAGTCTCTGGGACTGCAATCTGTATCAGTTGGAGTCTGAGACAATGAAACCCTTTTGGTTATCCCGTCGCTTCTCTTTCTTCTAATACTACAATTACTACAACTACTATTACTACTTCTGTTTCTCTTGCCTGTAAGAAGCTGTTAATTGTGCGTGGTCTCTGAGTGTACATTTGCGTGGATTAGTCTGTGTATAACGCAGCCCTTCTCTGCTCCTGCTGGAAATCAGGGCACAAAGTCAGCCTGCTTTAGCAGTTGTTTCTTTCTGCGTGATGCTATGCAGCTAGAATGGGTTACACCGACAACAAAGGAACAAGCACAAAGCACCACTTGGCTTGCTGGACTGTTACAGGAACGTAACTCTTCTTCGATATGACGCCCTGGTCTCTTCTCCTTGCTGTGTTTTTTTTACTTCTTCTCTTTAATTCATCTGATCGAAGAGCCTAACAGACACCATCGTGGATGCGGTTTTAATGATTTGGAAAAGACAGCCTGTGGAGACTGCGATTGGAGACAGCAACACATTTAGGTTATTGCCAATTTGAAATACTTGGTTTGTGAAGCACAGCCCTAAGGGACAAGCTCAGTAACTGAGAAAGAGATTGTAGATAAAGAAATAAAAATGACAAGCGTAATGGAGGCTCTGCAAAAGAGACTGTCAGGGAATCAGTTCATGGATGGCAATTTCACCAGTCTGAATCTGAATAATTCATAGATTGAAATTACCCTGCTTTCACCTTTCCATTTAAACCGGCATGATCTGAATCTCTAATAAATTTTCAAGATAAAGTAAAATGCCAATTTGAATCTGAAGAGCTTTTAAAACCAGATGCTACACCCTGAATCTTTCGATACCTTTCACAATTATCCTGTGAGAACCGCACTTCATCACGAAGCACCATTACCAGTGAAAATTACTGTGATTACAATAGCAACAATAGAATACCATCAAATGATCTCTAATTTACCTAATTTCCCAAGGCTGACTGTGTGCCCATTGTGTTTCACTGCGTCTGGCATTGGATCAATATCACAGTGGAACAAAAATGCCTGAGTGTGTCCTTCCTTTTGGTACCTTTAACTTTGACAGCACAGGAAAAATTTGTCTCCTGTTAAATGTTTTTACAGCCAGCCTACATGCCTGCTGTAGGATCTGATTGATTCTCCACGGTTCGCTTTAGTTCCTGGGTGCTGGATGTCATTGTGTTACTAATTTGTTTGCAAGGTGCACTCGTGCACAAAGGCTGCAGCAAACGGGTCCCAGCAGAGACCCGGCACTGCTGCTGCGGTGGCCGTGCTCTGGCGGGGGACGCTGAGACGAGCGGGTGCCCTGTGTGAATCACGGCTCGGGGCTGAGTTATCAGGGCTTTCGAGCACCACTGGTTTTGGCTGTACTACATGAAAAACATATGCGAAAACCATGGCCAAGAAAAACGGTCGTGTGTAATAGTGACCAGATTTTCCCCCTGTTCAGCAATGAGCGCATGGTGGCGAGAGACAGGCTGCGGCTCCTGCTGCAGGTGTGTGTGTGCAGGTACGCGTGCACGCATGTAAAGATGCTGTGCTGTGTGAATCTGCGCCCGTCACTGAAAGTAGCAACTTTTTCTGACAAGCCAGGCACAGTGTTCTGCCGCAATCCGCTCGGTCGTAGCAAATCCCTGTTTCGGGGGTGTAAGTTTCCTATAGGATGATGCATTACTGCTGGAACAGTAAGTACCATTTAAACAATGTGTTCGTGCCTATGGCTACGATACAGAATAGTATTTTAAGCCTAGTTTGAGCCTTTGTAGCAGAAGTGCAATGTGGAGAAGTGAGAAACATGTACAGAAGGCTAGAGACAGGCATTCTTCATGGAGACGACTGTATCTGCTGTCTGTATGCGAGTTATACACTTCGGGCTTGTTTTTCATTTTATAACCAGATTTACTCTGCCTTCAGGGAATATTTTCTAAGGAAGGAAGGTAAGCAGTATTTCTTCTTGTTTATATGACTGTGTTGTATTTCTTAAGGGGAAAATGCATGTTTATAGCACATAGTTATATAACACAGCATGATGTCATGACATCTAATTAAGTGTTTCAGTATTTGTTCACGTTAAAACCGAACAAGAAAGCAGATTTGAAATATGGCTTTTAATTCGAAATACACTTGTAGAATTGCTATGCAAAAAAACACTTTCAAGATCGGGTTTGTTTTCAGCTTTGACTCTTTAATGTTATTGAATAAGAGCTTATTCTACCTAAATAATAACATCCTTGAAACCTTTGGATTTTAGATATTTTGTCTTCTTAAAACACGATTTGCTGTACTTCTAAATTTCCTGTGTATGAGTGGAGACTGTTCTCTAGAGGTAGGAGAGGCAGAAGATTTTACAGCTTGAGTGTGATAACAAAGGAATTTGAAAGGGCACAAAATACGGTGACACAAATATCTTGAATTTTAAATTATTCAGTAATGTGATATAGCAAACTGTTTTTCTTAGGCAACACACTCTCAAGTTACTACACTATCTGGAATTAATTAGTCCATTCAGTGCTATATTTATATTCTTCATTTTCACATGGTATTCAAAACTTAACAAAGAAAAATCCCTGTACAGAGCAAAGACAAACTCTGGTGAAAGTGTAAAACCTACGTTCTGTTATTGTGGTAATAAAATCAAGAAATTCAGATCAAACTTTTCTGAAGAGAATGAGGTGTTTTGGCTCAACTGTTTTACTACGAGCATTTTATGGTTTCGTGTACACAAATGTAACATATACTGACATAACTACTGTACTGCCAGGGTCATGCAATCAGGAATGTGAATGTTTTGCAAAATGCTGTACAAATACCTGCTAGCATGTACATTATTATTATTACTACCATAATCTTCTGGTATCCGTATACTGTTTTGAAATCATGGTCTGTTAACCATTTTGATTCTGTAGAGTATTTACACTCAGATTTTTTTAACCAGTGCTATCTGTCACAACCGTGTGTAGAGAGTGGCTGGTCATGGGGTGCTACGTGTCCTCATTAACAGCAGCAGAGCAGATCTAATATGGAGTTTAAACGCTCTCGACAACTTCATTTAAGGGCCCAATCCAAGTCACATTGCAGATCCACCCTGGAGTCCTCTAACTTACTTCCTGTTTGTATCATTGAATTTTTAATGTGCCACTGGGTTTCTCCCACTGCTCCATACTGGCCCCATGTTTCAAACTATTCAATGCTGGTCGGGCCTAATGCTGTTTCTCAATGTACGTCACCGCAGTAGTTGCCAGAGGATGTTATGACAGTGCCCTCAGGAGGTGAGGTTATCTGTGAGACTCCATTCTAAAGTACTCTGAAAAAGTTTGCAAACCTCAGGACGTAAACTCTGCCTTTGGGGCTGGTGTGTGTTTCAAGGCAGGCAGGACTGCAGGCTGCCAGAGGATAGATTGCCCGTGCGAATGGGGAAGACAGCAATAAAACCTTTTCAGCCACAGGATCATGATGCGAATATTAGCAATATTACCTCATAAAAAGCATTAAAATAGAGTCAGCTGTATCGCAATGTATCTTCTGATGTGGCTGCAGCTAATCTGGTGCAGCTACAGTTGAACTGTTTAAGCTGTATAAATGCATGTGCTGAATTCAATGGCAGACTGTGCAATATTAAATTTCTAACAGAAAGCCACTAATTTTAACAACAGTGATGCAACAGATTACACTTGTCTATAAATGAATCTGCAATGGCAAATGAAGGGTCAAACATCTTCTTTACATGAATTCCCAATTAAATGCAATTTTTCACTTCAGTAAAATTCCCTTTATGTGTTTGATGGACCCCTTCCCTCATCTGTAGCTAGACAGTGATCATAATGCTGTTGCACATGTGAAAAACATACTGGAGCCCGTTCTACTGCCACTGAAGGTAATAGCAAGACTCTCTGTGCCATCAACATAAAAGATGAATTAATTCATTTCCCTCCATTACAGCCCTCCTGTGAAAGTTGCTCCTGTTTTTTTTTCTCTTCTTGACAGTGAGAGTCCAGTATGGTTGACATAATGTTGAACAGAAGATGCTTTCTGTTCAGCAGCACACGTGACCTCAGCTAAACGTACACTGAAACCAGCAACTCAGGAGAGGTTTACCTGCAAATTGAAGGGACCTGCTTGGCTGGAGTTTTGTTGATAGTGTTTGTGCTCACTAGCTTAACAATTCTGCATTCTTATCAGCTGCTATACAACACAAAAGTTCTGATCTGCAATGGTTGTATCTGTTTGGACAAGAGCCCTGAGGATGGGAGGGTCTGTTGAGGGTTTGGAGGTTGTTTTTTCCACCTTACAGTTGCTTTGAATGAATTGTAACCGCCTATGGAAATATGATCCCCTAAGAATGTAGAGAAATGCATTATTGCTATGTAGGTATAAAGTATCTCTAGATTCCTGTGCACTCTGGCTGCTATGAATTTCACATCATTATTCCCGGACAGAAATGTTAGGAGGAAAGTAAGGCTGAAGCAACCTGAAAGGAGAACAGCAGCATTTCCAAACAAACCATTTCAACACAGGAAACTCAGAGCTAAACAAAAGGAAAACCAAAGGAGTCCAAGGATACAATTAAAATACCTAAGAAGCTTATTTCCTTTTTGATGCCTTGTGATAGCTGCAGGATGTGAGAGAGGTAAACAATTTTGCCATTTCAGTTTGTACCATCTAGATGCCATCAAAAAACACCTCTGGCTTTAGAAGTATATCCATCACGTTTCACAGCATCAGTTTGGTTTCTTTATCGACTATAAACATACACCTGCTCTGTGTTTTTAACTGCACAACTGTAATGTAACCAAAAGTTCTGGAAACGGAACGATTTCTGATGACTGAAAGGGGTAAAGGAATTCCGAAACGGGAATTGCAGTGGAGGCAATGGGTTTCCCAGGTCTCATGCCAACAGAGCTTCTTCTTGTGGGTTTTCTAGATCAGGTTAAACTCCTCACTGTGTTGGAATTTGTCTTAACAAACACAAAGTTAAAAAGATTGGGAATTCATAATATGGCGCCACTTGTGCCTGAAAACTTGCCTTTTTTTTCAGACTAGATTTGATACTATGTCTGCCACAGCTCTTGTCTCAAAGTTTACCAGGGAACTGTATCCAAAAACATATTTGCAGCAATATAGCTCATCCATAGCTAGTCATGCATAGCCAAGCACACACAGTGAATTAGCGCCTGCTGAAAATGCTAAATTGGGAAATGCTGTTCAAACGGGAAAAAGAAAAAGATGGACTGTAGGATTGCCATCAAACTGTTCACTTTACTCAGTGTTTCACAGAGATTGTGCAGAAGTGAACGTACAGTTATACTCAGTAGAAAGTGCAATAGAAAAGCCTTTGCTCATACGCACCTGTTTGTTTCTTCTGTCTCCTGTGTTCATCCAAAACCATCTCCAATGGCAGTCGCAGCAACTGGCCACTCCTCTGACCTGCGGGTAGCAAGTGGTGGACAGAAGCTTTGCTGATGATGGGAAACTGGTGAGCTCCCCATCCTCTGCTCCTAAAGGCAGCTCCCTTTAGGGCAGGGGAGGGGCAGGGGAGAGGGAAGTATGCACAGGAGCCTTAGGGATGGGAGACTCTTTGTACGCTAAATACTTCTGACTCCTGTACTAAAGTAAAAGTGAAAAAAGGTCATTATTAAATAATGAAAGAGGAGTAGGAACATCTTTAGTTTCTATGTTTTCGCAGGCATCTCTTCCGTAAACTTGTTATATTTGTACCTAGCATGAGAGTCATGTACCGAAACTCCAAGTTAACCAGAAAATTTAACTTGTCAATCAATATTCTGACTTAGGAAATACAGATTCCATAGCCCAATAGACTACAATAAAGCTTATTCATGCACATATACGCAGTCCCAGCGTTAGTCTTCAGAACAGCTTTCAGACCTTTTAATTGGCTTGTAAATGCAGCTACCTATGCCACTGCACCTGTAAGACCTGCAAGGTGACCATATATTTCATCTTAGCTTAAGCAGCTACATTCCATTTAAGACGGCATTTTTGGTAATGGTATTTTTGCCTTTCCTTTGGGTGACATAGCATGGCCTGTATTATGGATAGCATTAGCGTGGATTATTGCAATTCCTTTTCTACAAAAGAATTATTTTCTTCACATCTTGTCTGACCAATCTTGTCACCCACCTTTTCATGCAGAGCAGCTTCTGTCTCTGGCAAGCTGATGGGCTTGATCTGGTTATGAGTTGCTTACAGTTTCAGCTTTTTGGTCTTCCGTGCTTGTTTTGTTATATTTAGGAGCTGGACTGCATCATTCCCTCTGCCACGGAACTTGATGCTAGGCAATCAATTAAACCAAACTTTTTATTGGCATGTGCTTCATCTTCCGAAGTACTGACAGTTGTATGTGACTTGCCGAATTCATGAGCTCTTGCAACAGCATCTGCTCCGTGGGAACATGCGTGGGGTGGATTTCTGTGGAAAGGAATAAAAAAATGTAACTTTCTGGTGCTTCAGATTGTTTGCCCTGATTTAGATAGTTCTTGTGACATTAATCTCTGGGTCTTTATTTTAGTTTTGTAAAGAAGACTCTCTAAACACAATTCTTTCACCTCATCAGGCCTTTTATGAAAATAATTTCATTAACAAATGTGAGTCAGATAATGAATAGGTAAGCATTCGGTGAAAATCCTGCTGGAAATTAGTGCTCCCATCATGAGTGGTGTGTGTGGTAAATTAGGAGCAGGCTTTTCAGGAAATGAGGACACAAAGGCTGAATTGCTGCTCATTGAGAGCTTGTCTTGAGCACAGAGCAAATTTTGTGCCCCATGCTGTTTGTTCTTCTGTCCGTCTCAGTGTTTGCCCATTTTGGAAGGCAACCTTCTTGTCACAATCTCTCTGCCCACTCAAGCCACCTTTTCCTGGGCTTCCCACTCTTTTCCTAACAGCTTTGCATCCCTACCACCTCCCACCCTAGGTCCCACTCTTTGGCTAGTCAATGCTAATCCTCTCCAAATAGACTTTTCTTTGCTGTCTCACTTCATACTCCCCTTTCCTGCCCTCCAGTTGAGCTTTTGTTTCCAGCTCCAGGCTGGTTCCTTACTGTTCCAGTCTGTCCTTCAAAGCGTAGGCAGCTCCAAGCACCGAAGTGTGAGTGGATTTCCACAGAGAGAGCAACAGGCATGTCTTCTGGGGAGAACACCTCCTTCATTGCTCTGCATCTCTGCTGAGATCTCCAAGGCATGCACGCACAAGAATGTTTAATGTATTTTTAAACAGGGGTGAAGCCGAGAGCTTACAAACAATGGAAAAATAACAGTAATTATTAACAACAGTAGAAACAGGGATGAAAAAGACCTTCTGATGCGAATGCACTGTGTGGAAAATACCAGCTGAATGGTTAAATTCAGGATTGTCAGCATCAGAGAACAGGGTCACGTAAATGGGAAGTGCTGAGAAGCACTTCCTATGCCTATGCCGCCTGCAGATTTGTATGTGTATACCTGTGTATAATTGGGAAAAGAATGACTTCATTGCATGCATTGCTTCTTTAAGAGCAGTAAGAACTTCCCAATTCTGTATTTGGGAAATATACGTGTATATAACTTGGGGGAATTTTAATCATTATCTAATACGTAAAGGTTATAAAATTGACTGCTCTAAAGAATTTTAAATTTCAGTGGTACTTTGGGGATGCCAAGGGCAAAAAATAAAACAGTTGTCAAGGGGTATCATAAAAGTGTGAAAAAGACTGGGTACCTAACCATAACAATATTTTTTGTTTATCTATAAAGCATTAAAATGCTGTCTTAATTTAGTACTGAAAAATTCCCAACCTTCCTTCTGTACTGGAAGAGGTTCCTTCATCTTCCACTACAGCAGTGGTCCAGCGACTCTTGGCAGCTATATACTTCTGAACAGATAGTTTATCTTTGCTGTAGATGAGAAGTCCACGTTCTTCCACTTTTTTTGCGCATTCACAACAATAGGCTGGAAAATGCTTCCATGACTATATATTTAGTCGCAATACCTATCAAGAAAAATCAATGTCATTGTCCAAATGAAGGGAAAACACCGTATGAAGGGAAAACAAAAGGTCTGCACTTTGGAGTTGGTTTTTATGTGACTGAAGAAGAGTCAGTAACCATTTGAGAAAGCAATTTGCCATTTTGAGATATTCAAAGATCATTTTTAGAACACACAGAAAAAGCTATAAACTGCAAGCTGAAAGATTCACATGATATACACAGCCCAGTTTTTTTGAACAACCTTCTAGCAATTCTCTTATCTATTTTTATCAAAAATGCAGAGGTACTTGTAGTGATGATTTGATGATTGCATTTAAAAGAAGGTGTGACTCGTCCTCCCCCCAGAAAAATAACTGTGGTTTCAGGCCCTGATTAGGTGTTGGAAAAATTAAAGATTTAAATAATAATGAAAAACCTAATCAATCACTCCTGGAGCATTCGTAAATTTACTTGTAGCAGAATGTAATTTAGTTTGCGTATGTCTTGAACAGACTCCCATCTACAAGCGCCCATTTTTAAAGCTCCTTGTGTCTTCTACAGAGATTTGAGAACTTCTCATGCCCAGGTTGGAGTGACTTCTAGGAATATTCTGTATATTTATCAGTGATCACTGAAGTATAATGTAAAGAGATGTTTCATATTCTTGTAACAAGCTATTGTGTAGACAGAGAAGTTTCCAGATTATCATTTAAACAACGTGTAGCAAGTTGCTCATTTTCACTAACCACAGACAGAACATTGCATTTTTAAGAGACAGATTTGAAATAAGAAAATCTAGAAAATTAACTAATGTATCCTGGAATATCAGAAGTAGAGAAACTTGTTGGTTTAGACAGACATACAATTTACACCACAGCAGTTCATGGATATTCCTATTATGTGTGTTTGGTTTTTTAATTATTGAAACTGTAAATATTGGACTGGTTTTTGGTTTTGTTTTGTTTTTTAAAAAAGTTGATGATGAACTGCGTCAGGGCTGTGAGCTCATTTAAACTCCTTCACAGTCCAGGTTTAGTCAATACTGCTGTATCTGCATGAACAAGATATTCAGATGGGTGAGCTAAAATTGAGGTTAGATGAAGGAACATGGTGGATTTTGCACAATTAGGAATGTAATTTTCACTGATGATGGACAAATATCTAGCTATTGTAGAAGTGCCTGTTTCTTAATAGTATGATACATTTACTCTGTTCCCCCATCTTTAAAGATTTATTGCCATTTGCATAGTACTTTCATTCAGTATCATTCCCTGCTTCCAAATAGGTTTATTCAATTTTCTGATAACTACTTTATATAGACACTACAGAGGCTATTGAAACTGCATTTAATAGCTTCCCAAATATTAAATTTTTCTGTTGGATTAAAATGTAGTCCATTGGGAAAGCTTCAAAAATCAGCACATCCAAATGACAAAGACAGAAGAAGGATCTGCCAGAGATTCAAACTAGTCTGACACAAAGATAAATCAGAAATCATGGGTAATTGCCTCTTTTTCGTGATCTTTTCAATGTTGATGATCACAAGAGCTTTGCTACTGACGAATTTCACTCTTTGAAGCTCAGTTTGCTAGTTAAATCACGAAATCTTCCAGGGCTAGAAAACTACTTGAAGCATTACTTTGGATCTTGTCTGTCCCTTTGCATCACAGCAGAGACACAAAAAGGTCTTCAATTAAACCCAGAGGTTACAAATTAAGGTGAAATCTAAATGTAGTAAAAATGCTAGGAGTGGAGCATAGGGTGCAGGATTGGGACCCGAGGCAGAAGTTAGAAGGGATGGGACTAAAATCTGATCTTCATTGCTTCTTAAGAATAATCCTTGGCAGGGTGCTCCACCTAGTACAACCCAAATCATCTCTCTGAATCCCTGACGACGTTCTAGTTCCTGCTCATGACCTCTTCGCCATCAGCAAAGATGTAAAACTTAACCAAGAGACAACTTTGCTCTCATCTACCTGAGCCCCACTGAGCACTGATGGTACCCAATGTGTTAAATTTCTTCCTGTATTGTAGCTGCATTTTCGTTGTGCACAACCTTCACAAACACACAATAACCTGGCACTTAGAGCAGTTTTTCTTTGTTTGTGCTCCCTGGAAATTGTAGTTTCACTTTCAAAAGCTAAATCAAGAGCTATTCCTTTACAAGCCGTAGTAAAACTTTATAAAGTCCCATCTGCTGACTGGGTGCTGTTGGGATGGGCAGGTCGGACTTCACAGAGGAAAAACACATTCCTCAGCAGTCCCTTGTCACTTGTTCAACAGACAAGCCGTGGTGTCCTCCATGGTGTGCAGACAAGGGGAAATAACAATCCCTCATCAGAAACATGTCCTTCTAAACCACATCATAACACTATTAAAAACCTCACTTGTACTCCCCAAGCAAAAGTTAAAAAGTAGAGGAAAAAAAAAGTGAAAATTGAAAGCTGTCTCAGAAGCGTCATGGCTAGTATCTGAGCTGCCACTTCAGATACAAAGAATTTGAAGTTATATTGTTAATGATGTGAGTTTCTTCTATTCTTCAAAACTTACTGAGGCCTTCAGGCTTGTAGCTTCAGTTATCTGTTAGTTGCAAAAACTACTGAATGCAGTAGGTAGCAACCATAAGTGAGAAGGGGTTAAAAAGGAAGAAGAGAAAAAACAGTTTCATGTAAAGGTGAATTCAACAGAATTGAAAATTGAGTTTCATACTTTTGACTATTTTGCATAATTTTTACTACATCTTTTCATAAGTTGATTTTGGTCAGCAACAAAACCGGAAAAATACAGAGATGGCTATGTTTCCTTGTTTATCTGAATTTCTCTAATTTGGTATTGTGGCCATTAGGGTTATCATACTTCTATAGCTCTCCTTCTACAACCAGGTGACCCACCTAGTGGATGAAGGAAAGGCTGTGGATGTTGTCTACCTGGACTTTAGTAAGGTCTTTGACTGCTTCCCACAGCATTCTCCTGGAGAAACTGGCTGCCCATGGTCTAGATAGGTGTACTCTTCGCTAGGTAAAAAAATGGCTGGATGGCCGGGCCCAGAGAGTGGTGGTGAATGGAGTTAAATCCAGCTGGCGGCCTGTCACATGCGGTGTTGCCTAGGGCTCAGTCTTGGGTCTGGTCTTGTTTAACATCTTTATCGATGATCTGGATGGGGGGGATTGAGTGCTCCCTCAGTAAGTTTGCAGATGACACCAAGTTGGGCAAGAGTGTTGATCTGCTTGAGGGAAGGAACGCTCTGCAGAGGGATCTGGATAGGCTGGATCGATGGGCCGAGGCCAACTGTATGAGGTTCAACAAGGCCAAGTGCCGGGTCCTGCACTTTGGTCACAACAACCCCATGCAACTTCACATCCAGCTCCCAGCACCCAAACGTGAGCGGATTTCCACAGAAAGAGCAATAGGCACGTCTTCCAGGGAGAATGCATCCTTCGTCATTCTCCATCTCTGCTGAAATCTCCAAGGCACACAGGCACAAGAACATTTCATGTATTTTCAAACAGGGGTAAGGCCAAGAGCTTACAAACAATGGAAAAATATCAATAATTAATAACAACAACAACAGAAACAAGAACAAAAAAGCACCTCAAATACTGTGTTCGGTTTTGGACCCCTCACTACAAGAAGGACATTGAGGTGCTGGAGCGTGTTCAGAGAGGGGCAACGAAGCTGGTGAAGAGTCTAGAGCAGAAGTCTTATGAGGAGCGGCTGAGGGAACGGGGGCTGTTCAGGCTGGAGAAGAGGAGGCTGAGAGGGAGACCTTATCACTCTCTACAACTGCCTGAAAGGAGTTTGTACTGACGTGGGTGTTGGTCTCTTGTCCCAAGTAACTAGCGACAGGATGAGAGGAGATGGTCTTAAGTTGCATCAGAGGAGGTTTAGATTGGCTATTAGGAAAAATTTCTTTACTGAGAGAGTGGTCAGACATTGGAACAGGCTGCCCAGGGAAGTGGTGGAGTCATCATCCCTGGAGGTGTTCAAAAAACGTGTAGATGTGGCACTTAAGGACATGGTTTAGTAGGCATGGTGGTGCTGGGTTGATGGTTAGACTTGATGATCTGAGAGGTCTTTTCCAACCTTAATGATTCTATGACTCTATGATTCTTTTTCAGCAAATGGCATGAGGTCTGTTACAGCCAGCCCACATAGTGCTGCTTCTCCTTGATGAGCAAGGTGGGGAGGCCGTATGTGCCCTTTTTCTCTACGTGGTACAAGCAGATTCCCCCAGTATCTGGTCAAGTACACTTACCTATGTGATTTCTCTCACATTATTACATTTTGACATATTATCATAATATTTGATGACAAGTACCAACTACAGGCTTTGCATACTGCAGTTGATAATACAGTTTCTTCAATAATAAATCTTTTGTAAGTGGGCTTACAGAGAATATAAACGATAAATAATTTATGACAAAAATACATTTATAATTATATACATAGTGTACACAAACACTTGCAAATGAAGATTTTTAACATGACTTTAAATGTACATATACATATGCAATCATTTCAGTTTGTTTTGAACAGGGTTCTGTCACTTGTTTATATTTTGACACTGACAGGGGAATACTGCTACTTTGACTCTACAATGTTTTGTTTTTCTTTCTGCTGCCTGGCTTTGCTGATGAGAGAATGTAGGATTAGTTTTTAATAAACGGCATAGATAGCTTAGGGGTATACCACAGATCTGAATTTCAAGAGCCAATACAGTGTTGGATGAACCATATTTATTAGCTATTAACAGTGAGACCATTACAGACATCAGAGTCTGCACACGAAAACCTTCAGAAGTGCATTAATGTTGGGTCTCTAGGTTAAACCCGTGACTGCAATCTCAGCAAATTCTCTGTTCGTGGAAATCAGTTTCACAACATTTTCCTTATTTTCTTTGGACACCCTTCCTGATTTTGAAGTTATTCTTCTAACTCAGATATGTTTGGTTTATGTTTGCTTCTTTCTTTCCAATATTCAGCTTCCATCTTTCCAAAGTGATCATCAGTTTATTTCTTTTTCTTAATACTGTTTTAGACTAACAGCAAATGCTCATCTGAGGAACCTGGTGACCAGACTGATAGAAATAAATAGGCAGACATTATTTTCCAGCTGCCTCCCATCGCTGTCCACACACGCTGATAAAACTGTTGTCTGGAACTTTAAAGACTAAAAGAAGACAAGGCAAAATAAAAGTACTAGAGAGATACACTATAAACCCCAAGAAAATTGATATGTGACAAATTGTATCTTTTTGTTAAAAAGAATTAGTCTTCTTGTAGTTGTACTTCAGCTACTGAAGTACAATGTGATACCTATTGATCAAGTTAAATTGTTTTCTTGTTGCAAAGCACAAACTTAATTACAGAGATCATTTACATATGGATGGGATTTACTTAAGCGATATTTCTAACACTGTATGCATAAATATGATTTAATTTCAAATTTTTTTTACCCTGTGCTTTCAGAAAACAGGCAAGCATAGTGCTGGAAACTGTCTCCTGGATGATCAAAATGCAGTCCTTTACTCGCACAGGGAACTCTGCCTGTAGCATTTTCCATGAACTTAACAATTCTCATTATTAAATAGCTTCAGTTGTTATTTTTTTGTCCCCGCTATTTGTATTAAAAAACTACTCTAGAACCTCACCATTCTTATGGTCAGAAACCTTCTAATTTCCAGCCTAAATATATTCATGGCCAAATTAGACCCACTTGTTCTTGTGCCAACATTGTCTGCTAGAGTAAATAGCTCTTTTCCTTGCCTACTGTTTACCACCCCATTGTGTTTTTAGAGAATAATTGTTTCCTGTATCAGCTTTTGTTTCTGCTAGACTAAACAAGAATAAATTTTGCAGCCCTGCAAAATGACTTAAAATGACTTCTTTCTGGTACAGCTCTTTTCTTCACCTGTTTCATCTTCCATGAACATGATGGAAAAAATCTGTGTGAGATTCCTCACGTGCCTTAAGCAATGGTGCAGTTCTTCTCCTTTTCTCTGCTAAGAAATAGTTTAACTGGTTCATCCTTAGATGGCACTTTTCTTTTTCATGGTTGTATCCCACTGGCAACTTAATAATGCTGCAGTCAGCTAATATGTGTACCTAGATCCATCTCCTATGTTGTCTGCTACTGATAGGCTCCTAGTTTATAGCAGAATTTTTTTATTAATCCTCAAGTGTACATGTCCACTGCCAACACTACACATTTAAGAGTGAGTTCAACAGCGTGTATTTTTAATGTGCTTTTTCCAATGGTAACAAATGTTTTGGATAAATTGATGTCAAAGAGAACAGAAAAATAAAAAGGAATAATGTTGGGAGACAAAAGGGGATACTCAGCACACTGACAGCACCAGGCACAATGTATGAAGGAACAAAAAATTTTCACAAGTGCTTCAGTGCAAGATGACAGAATGTAATGGTTTGTGCGTGGTACGGTGCGCACAGCACCTTAGGAAATTCTTGTTTGGTCTTGTATACTCCTAGCTGCTTGAATATTGCGTTTTACTCAGGGAGAAAGTTTCTTGGATGCATTAGAGCAGGAGTTCCCAAAGGCACCCACAGAATCTTCTGAGGTGGCGTGAAAGGAGCGTGGAGGAACACGCAGAAGGTGAGAAACAGGCTTCTGGCATGCATGTGCTGCCCAGTCAGCCAAATGTCTTTTCTGGCGTGTGTCGGCAGCTTGGCATGCAGCTGGCAGCTGCCGCTTCTACACTGTAATAGGAAAGCAAACAATGGTAGCATCTAAAGCAAATTAATTTGGAGAATCTCTGTATTAGAGTGCTCTGCAGTGGCAGTATCATTCGCAAGCCATTTCCTAGAAATCACACTGTTACAGATCTGTCTTACCTCATTTTGCTTATTTGTTGAAGTTGATATAGCAATTAAAGACTCGAGACTTTACAGAGTCGCTATCTTTGAAGTAGCTGTGCAACATTTTTTTTACATGAGTATTTCAAAACAATTAGGATTATTACATCAATACTTCTGGAGTCATTCACAGTAAAAAGGTTTTTATACTACCCAGTTGTAACGCTTCCCTCTTAAGGGCCGTACACTTTGGAATGAAGAATATATAGGCACCTACTGGGTTTTAAAAGACATGGAGCTTTTCAGAAGCATCTTAATGGTTTTGGACTGCAAGTTCCACCAGCTAGCAATTTGGAAACTTTAATTCTTTAAGAAAGGATTTAAATTTCCTTATTTTGTCATGGAAGCCAGAAATTTATAAAACACCTTTAGCTGTATAATTACAGAGAGAAGAAGACTACTGTATTCCCACATTTAGCAGCAAGAGCTTCACCATTAATTAGAAGGATGAATTAGGTTTTTGAAGATGCTTTTTTAAGAGGGAGAAAGATTAATCTTTCAAAAATCATGTGATAGATTTTTTTTTCTATTTTGCATAAGAGTGCTGGAATTAGAAAAGTTATTCGAGAGAGTTATCAGCTAGGGCATGCAGCTTTATAGAATTTTTGAAAAATCTTTTTGTCAGTTTTAAATGGGAATTTGCTTATTGGAAGGGGAATCTGTACCTATTCAGGGTTGTTTTATCAAGTTATTAAAAGGCAGTTTTATTTAATGTGCTCTCCCTGACTGTTGCTATATAACACCTTCTTTGATGTTGAAGTGGTTAAGTGAATGTATTAACTTTTTCCTGCATTATTAGTAATGTTTAATATATTAGATTCTGTTTTGTGCACCCCTGTGGAGCTAATAGCTGTGGACTACAGACTGGTATACTAAGCAGGTAAGCTTTGAACATCTTTCAGTGGTAACATCATGACTTCCACCAAAGAAGGAAGAAGTCTTGATATTTTTTGTTTTGTTAAGCTGGGTTTGGAAGGCGTTGATTTTATAAATCCCGCGATATGCAACTTAAGTAAACCTAGCATATGCAAACAGTGGCTTCAAAAAGTAAATGAATGGATATTTCTGTCAGAAGAGTTTATTTTTCTTGACCCATAATTCACTATCTTTTTAGAAATATTTGAGACAAGCTCAGACATCAGAAAATAGCTGGCCTCCATTGCAGCGGGATGCAACCAAATAATCATTCTCTCTGGACAACATTAATTTTAAAGCAGTTCCTTCCCCTAACTTGTCTCTTTCTGTTATGCTAGTCGTAGTTAGTAAAATTGCTTGTCAAACTGGGACAAAGCTTTGTCATTAGCTTCTCTTCTTTAGACAGTGATAGGCTTACTGTGTTGCTAAAGGAAAGGGATTTTCAAAGTGCCTTACAAAATGAAACATGTCACAGAAAGTGTTAGGCTAATTAAGAATGAACTAAACTGCAGATAATGGACAGCAGTCACATTGCTTAATATACTGCTGGAGGGTACATAGAACCACAGGAGTGATGAAAGCGTCGCCAGAACATACACAGAAGAGGAAAAAAAATACCGTTGCTGCATGCAAGTGTAATGGGTTTTGCAGGTAAACATGGTATACTTGTTTGACAAGCAATCAGGTGTTTCAGGGCATATTTTAACTTGTGCAGAGGACTAGAGTGTTGCAGGTGATTAGCTGTTGACCTGTGGATCAAGGGAAGGCAGTATGCGTACGGTGCACAGTACATGTACATGACTACTGAAGTGATGCAGCAGGTCACAAATATGCTCCCACATCCACTACCCACACACTTCCCGCTTCTTCACACGAAGAACTACTATGGGCAGGGCTGGTTTAGGAGGCTGTCTGGGATCTTCATGGAGCAAGTAGTCCCAGGCGGAGCTGGGAAGTGAAGCAAGCTGTACCCAATGGGAGCCAAACAGCAGTAATGCAAGAGCTATGGGCAGATGCTGCAGTTCATGAAGGTTTACATTATCATAGGTTACAGTAATTATTAAAGAAACAGGAAATAAGTCATCAGTTCCTCCCTTACAAGCACTTATTATAGAAGTGTATGAGACATCTGCAGAACGGTGGAGCTGAAAAGGAGATAAGCCTGTTCCTACTCTCTGAGCTGGAGCTGGATGTGGGTTACTCCCTTTCAGGTGTGTGGTCTGAGCTTCAGGTAATGGGAGTGGCTCCATCTTCTCTGAAGTTTTACTTTTTCTTCTTTTTTCATCTTCCTCCTGGCGTATTGCTCTGCTTTCTCACGAGCGGTGTCACTAGCAGAGCACTGACCAGCAGGGCTGTTCTCAAGTTGCTACCACAGTATGTACTTACCCTGGGTCACCACGCTTTCCTCTGCATTCCATGTTTTCCTCTCTATCCCAGCTTCAGCTGAACAGTCTGTTCTTTTTAAAAGCACTACCAAAACCAAGAGAGAAGGTAAAACTTACCCTTACAAATCACTTGCAAGTTCACTTCCAAACTGGAAGTTGCTCTTTCTGTTTTCTGATCCTGTGATTTTGATTTTCAGCTTTGTTGAGACTTTGCAGGCTCTGCGTCACTCCCAGAGTCCTGGAAAGTGGATTACTATAAAGAAGAATAGACTCTTAGAGGCTTTCAGTGTGAGTATCCAGGTTAAAAGTCCTTTTAACAAATTCAATCAGTTTAAATAAGGAAAAATTAATCTTCCAAACCGTTCTGCCTTTAGTAGCAGCACAAAAAAACAGATGCTCAAACAAAAAGAAAATCCACTTATTACTTAAAAGTATGAAATGTTAACAGAAAGGGTACTTTCTAAGTAATATGTGAGTGCTATACACATGAACGTTGAATATGTATTCCCTTAAAATTATATAGTAAGGAAATAAAATATCCATTTGCATTTTATTCTTGCACATAGGTTATTAAGATAACATATGTATCTTTTTGCATGCTGATGCATTGCTTTGCCTCTGCCTCAGCCTGTCTAAGGTGTATGAATATTGACTGCTTAATGTACACTCCATGGTGTATTCTTGCTTACTTAAAGCATAATGCTGCATGACCCTGTTTTTTCTGTTAATTTTATTTTTCCCTCGTAGGAAAGTAAGTTTACTCATTCTGAATCGTGCCAAACCGCATAATCTGGAAAGAAATATTGTGGCTCCACTTGGAAAGTACTAATTGGGCTTCAGCCATCACTGGGAAAGCTGTATAGTCTTTTATTATTTTAACTGGCCAAATGCCCTTTGTTACCACATTAACAGTCTCCCTATGGTGCCTGTAACTTTGATATTATTTTCACTTTCATGCTAAATTTGACCAGATGAAAGACACAAACCCTCCAATTTTGAAATAAAAAAATAGCATGTTTTGTTAATCCTGTATTTCAGAGGGAAAGCCTGTGAAAATGATAACCTGAGTCTGCTGGCCAAAGTTTTTGTTCAGTAAACCCATCCTGGCAGCTGTTCTCATTGGCAAGAGGAAAGATAATATTTTGGTATCTTTAATTTCTCCATTTTAGAGAAGAAGTTTTGCTTGTCTCATCTAAATCATGCATGTTAACCTCAGTCTGGCAAACAATACTGCACTTTGTAAAGACCTCAGTTTGGATGGTATCACTGCAACATTGCAATAAAGCTGTTTTAGATTGTTAAATACAATTTGAGTCACTTACTGACTCCGACCTATTGCAGGTGCTCTGGACTGTGCTGCTGAAGAACTGCTTTGAAAGTCCTAAAGAAGACATTGAAGCAGATACATAGGTGCATTTCAGTCTGATGTCACTGGGAGCTAAAGATGCAAAACATCTCAAAAGACTGGTCTCCTACTCACATGCTTTTGGTCCTCATCTCATGAGGTAGACTGGACAAGGATCAGCCAATGGTAACTTAAATCCAGTCCTTAGAAAACGAGGAGGGATGGCTTCTGGCAGGAGACAGGAACACTGGCATTTCTAAGAGACAAAAAGTGGTCACCTAAAGCTCTAGGCTTAGCCAGATATACTTCCTGCACTGAGAATATCTGACTCAAAACATGTACATGGAATGTTTTCTCTCCAGCTTTATCTTTGACTGCAAGATTTAATTTCTGCTGAAAGAGAAAGGGTGTTCTCATCATGTTGAAGAACATTTAGGAATGTATTTCTCAATTTCCAGGTAACCTGAAGCCTGAGTGGTTAGAGGCGTATTGGATCCTACACCTTGGCAGAGGATTATTTCTGCCTATGTTCCGGGACAGCTCAGCAATAAAGCCTTACAAGGGAAAAATAAATATCTTGATTCTGCAACAATTTCTTTGGATCCCTTGAAGATTTCAAGGATTTCTTAAAGTCCTGAAGGGGCAAGACAAGCAAATTGATCAGGATAAAGCTAGGTTTCAAGTCTTTGCTTGTCTAGATGTAAAGCCTCTTTCACTAAAATGGAGTATGGAGGAAGACAAGGAAGTCTTTTAAAACAAGCATTTAATTTATTTTTGCATTACTGTATACTACTGTCTTAAATGCTCTGAGGTTGGTGGTGCTTGTGACCTTCCCAGTATGTTTCCTAAGGGGGACAGCATAACCTGGCACTGCCCCAAAACAGAATTGAGCCTACCATCTATTAAAGCTGTGTTAGGCAGTCAGTGGACACCGTAATGGCTCCTTTATAGCCCTCTACTTGTACTTCACAGTGTAGGGCACGTTCCAAGGAAAATGGAGATAGTTCCTGTGTTTTGCTTACTTACTGCTGTTGTAACAACTTGATGTAAAAGCTGAGAACAATATAGATGGTGCATTTTGTTAGCAGGGCCCAGCCCAACAACTACAGTCATGATATCCTAATTGTACCAGGGACGCAAGTTTGCTTTTAAATATATTTCCTCTGGCTTCTCTAGTATGTGAATTTAGAAAAAAAAAGTATTTTTTCAAGTCTTAATTTCCTCCAAAAGCGTATAATTATTCACTGCCTTTTCCTCTCCTTCAGGTTAACTCTCATCGCCACAGATACAGCTACAAGTACATATCTTTCAGCTGAAGTTTTTTTCCTGCTGGACTGCCAGAGACTTTCAGGGTCCATTTCAGCTAAGGTAAATCCATTAACCAAGGGCAAAAGCATCAGCGAAATACATTTTATAATTACAAATACATTTTGATAGCATTCTCACAAGTTACTTCCCTGAATCTGGCTTTTTGCAGTTAGCTTGCCTCGTGCAACAGCCTGCCCAGTTCCCGTAGGTCTCTAGGTGATTAATCATGTGTACTGCAGTTTCACAAAGGAGTTCTGGATGGTACTTGTCCCAGACAGTTTGATCAGAGTGAAAATGTAAACCTCTCTGGAAGGCCAGTGTTCCTATGCTCCTGCTCCAAAATTCTGCAGCGGGTGGCAGAGCACCCCATGCAATGCCGTCCCACTCAGCATGTGACACGGCTGCTGCCAGTGCATCGCCAGGCGATGCACCAGCCTCTGCCCTGCAGGTCGTTACTGGCACTCGCCAGCTGCTAATTGTGTGGAAGAACTTGAACACCTTCCCCTTGTCTTAGAAAACGCAAATCTTGTCAATCGTAACAATTACACCAATAAACGAAGATGATGCATTAAGAGAAAAAGTAGCATCTTCCATTTTTAAACCTTGAGCAAGAACAACTTGAAAAACATAGACAATTACATCATCTTAAAATAAATGAAAAATAATTAGGCAAAAAAACATCCACAGCCGTAGTATATGAAGCAGGTGAGGAAAGACATCGGACCTGTCATTTGCGTCCTTCTGTATCAAACAGCTACATTAACAGTAACTGTAATGAACTTAGACTTCTTATGCACACATGAGCAACCAAAAAAACCAAGCAATAAATCCACTATGGTAGTGATCCAGTTTAAGAAAAAGAAAGTGGAAGCTTGTAAAAGGCGTATCAAAAGTGACAAACCCAGGAGGAAGATACTTCCCAGCAGCTTGAAGTCTCAGAGTAAATACTTTAGAAGAAGTTGCCATGGTTAAACAGAGAAATTTTAGTAAAAAAAGATAACATCTCTCAAGAAGTTGAGGGTGAAAATAGGACATAAAACATAAACACATCATATGCCCAAAAAGACATCAATGGCCACCAAAAACTTGTTGGTTAATCTTTTCCTGTAGCAAGCAGGAGACCTGTCAAAGAGTTAGCAGGAGCAGTAGATTGCTAAGCAATAAGAGGAGCACACAGAAGAGACAAGGCCATGGCAGTGAACTGCATGAATTCTTTGCATTCCTGCTTGCTATAATTTCAAAGAGTTTCCCTTGCTCAAAGCCTTCTTTACATAGCATAAATTGGAGAGTTCACTAAAAATTATTTATCAGTAGGTTTCTAATAAATAGAGAAACTAAGCAGTAATAATTTCAAAGAACAACCAAAACCAGGATTAATGTGCATGGAAAAGGGAAGACAAAGAAGAGAGCTCTCTAATATCATGAGTAGCAAAGACAGGTCAAATAGGGAATGGAAGTTTTTGTATCATGAAAGACAGCGAACGAGGATGCACCAACTCATTAGCTGATCTAAAATAAATAAAATCAGAAGTATGTCCTCATATAGCATGTTGGTAACTTTGAATTTCCTTGCCACAAAATGTTGTGGTTTACAGATTTTTGACATGAGTTAAAGATCTCTTGCACAAACCCATCCATCAGGACTTACTAAACAGAAAGATTCTACCTCTGACTTCGGAAGTCCTATCAGTAGAAGCTGGGAATATATAGCAGGTAGCTATCACTACATGCTTGTCATTTTTAATAATCTTTAGTAATCATCCTCCACTTCTCACCACTCATCATCACTTTTGGAGCCAGGGTACTGAGCTAGATGGGTCTTTTTCAGCCTGAGCTGGGACAGCCCTTCTTGCATCCTGATTTGAAGTAGCTCCTGCAGTTTGTGGAGAGCCTTCTGTGAATTCAAGTCAACCTGAACAACAAGAGTCAGGTAAAGGACTCCAAACAGAATTAAGACTGAAAATACTAGGAAGAGGTAACTAACAGAGCAGCATCAGCAAGTAATGTAAAGAAAAGATACAGTAGAATTAAACTTGCTTATAGTCTTTAACTCTTAAAGTAAAAAGTGGCACCACACATGAGATGACAGAAAATAATTCTTCAACCCTGTAAAAGAAAAACATGCTCTCTCTCTCCCAGCAGGTGAAATGACAAGAAAATTGCAATGTGTCCTTAAACTAAAAGAAACTTAATTCTCAGATCAAATCTGTATCAACACAATTAAAAAAAAGAGAGAGCTCTGCAAGTGGATGAATAAGTATGCGTAGAAAATGAAGAATATATTAATATACAGAAATGCAAAAATCATAAAAACTTACCATTATCTATTTTTTAAACTAACTGAAGTAATCCCATAGCTACATAACCCATATAAAAATTGCTCTTGGTCATTTCAGTCCTCCGTCATGAAAAATGGCTGAATACAAAATGCTCTTTCATATTCATTCTATAAGTGAAATCCTCACACAGTACGAACTGCTCAGGGGTCACGAACTTCCACAGAACTATGACAAGTCACCGCAGCTGAGGGTCTGCCCAGCATGTACCATGCTCATTGCACATGAGACCGTTAACTGACCACTTACTGAGATGCTCATACACCAGCCTCTACATGCAGAAGGGGAGGAGAGGAGAGAAGCAATGGTACAGAGCCTGCAGTTTCCCTTTCCTGCAGCCCTTTGCTCAAAGGGGGCCCACAAAGACCTCCACAATAAATCAATAAAGTAAGCCAAAGCAGCTGTGGAATCTGGAGCTTTCCCTTTCATGGATGGCAATACACTGTTCAGCCCGCACTGCCTTGGGGCTGACGTAACCCAAAGCCTCTCTGAACCTGAGCTAGGAAGGGAGGCGTTTCCCCCACTACCAGCACCTATGAATGAACATTGTAAAGCCCAGTTGTCAACCCCCTCCTTAGTGAAATGCTGGAAGATTCATTCACAGTTAAACCCAGATGTTTTTTAAATTGACTGTCACCATAAAATTATCTCAGCCAACAGCAAAGATAGGACTGAGCTGCTGTCCAGTGACTTTCCCTCTCAAGTACCTTCAGAGATTCATGCACCTGATAGACTCCTCCAGCGACCGGATGCTCTCATGAGATTTATCTTTTTCTTCAAAGCAACCAGACCTCAGGCCTGTCACAGTTTTAGAGCCCCCTAAGAAATTAATCCTCTAATTGTCAGTCTCAGTTTATACAAGAATTTGCAACTTCCATATGAATTCCTTGGCCAAACTCAGTAACCTTCTTAATCTCATCCCCCATATTTCTGCTTCTTTCAACTTCCACTAGCAAGAATTCTCACAGTGCTTTCCCAAGAAGGACAGAAACCTTCCGTTCCCTTTTTCCCATACACTCAAGAAAATATCCCCAACCATACGTGCTGCTTCTACATTCTTCCGAGTGAAATCCCTGAGATTTAAATAACTCACTTCCAGCTGTCCACCCAAATTTTCCTTCACTCTAAATTCTAGGTCAAATAACTGCATAAAATAATTTCAACTTTATAATTTATAGGAAAAGGTTTGCTTTGAAAAAAAGTTGCAAATATTTTTTGCATTTTCAACCACTGACGCAGAGCTGTAGTCATTTAGCAGACATCAGAACTTGTTGTAACCAGTATTTTTTTTTTCAGGACGTACAGCTAGAGAGAATTTTTCCATTGTAGTGCAATTTCCTAACAAAGCATAGTTAACATCCTAGGTTGCTTTCCGTGTAACCTTGAAAAGAATACCAAAGGTATTCCATTATTGTATGAAAGAGATATGTAAACATGTATCCTGTTATAAGTTTTAAGGACTGACTTCTGTAAGCATTTATCTATAGTATATCTAAATTAAATAGCCCTGCTAGAAGGAAGAGAAAACATTTTGTATTCATTTAGTTATTAAACAGAATCAGGACCAGTTGCTAAAATAATGGATCCCTATTATTTATTATCGTTATGCTTTACTTGTTGGAATAGATACCTGATAAGAATCGTACCAGAAATGTAGCTGCTAATGAATGATTAAAGGCTAGGGAGCAGATGTAAAGGGAAAGTAGAACAATACCTCATCTGTTTATTTCTGGGGATGCTTACGTGGTTCTCCTTCATTCTCTGCTACTCAGTTTTGCTTTCAGATCTCTACAATATAACGGACTGAGCTGGGACTGGAGTTGGAGTCTTTTCCATCTTGTGGCAAGCTCTGTTTCTTGAACTGTGACAAAAAACCCACAAAACCTTGACAAAGTTTATGAACCAAAAATAATAATAATGTAAAAAATGTCAATGGAAATATTTTATTTAGGTGATTTTAAAACATTTGGATTGTACTAGAATTATCTCATGTTTTGTAACTAGAAGCCATTTTACAGAAAAACAAAATCTTTAATCTGAAGTGTCAAAATCATGTTTTATCAAATTTAATTTTTCAGGGCCTTGAAATCTGATTTGACCTATTTTCTACAAAGTTTGGCTTAGACAAATAGAGGCATTTTTGGATGAAGCTCAGCTTTTCAAAAAGCTCCAAGCCAGCTTTGCTGTCCATGGTAGTCTGCACAAAGATCCCTGGAAAATTCCGGTATATGCAATGGCTTCATCAGCTGCAACTTGAAGAGCACGCAGGCACGTCTCTAACCGATCCCCAGATGACTAGGAAATCTGTGTCCAATACGCTGCTTATAAAGGGAGATCTTAAAATTTAATTAGACAGGGGAAAAAAACAGAGCTTTTTAAAAATCATCAATCCATTTTTTCTACTTTATATATCTATTTAAACTCCTTTTAGTCACCTAATCCACAGTTTGCTCCCCAACTGCTTACGAGCTTTGTCATGTACTACCTAAATTCACCTGGAATTGTGTTTCATTGGCATTCCAAGAATTCAGGTCACAGCGAAACCCACGTGAGAACCCAGGAGATGAGCAAAACCATCATGGACAGACAGACATGCTTGCCTGCATGGGAAATTAGCATACAGTCATTTACAGCAGAAATGCACACTTCACCAATTCAGTGTCTTTCAGTCTGTACCAGCCTGCAGGCTCCTAGTTTTCTTTTTCCTTCCAGTGGAAGTGCAGAGCTTTATGTAGCAAACCAAATCTCCCCGACCCTTCACAGGCAAATTTTCACAGAACTCTCACAAAAAGCTCACAGGCTTCCAGGATCCATGGTCTACATGCGGAAAGCAACACCAGCTCCCGTGCTCCGAACTTGTTCTCACACAGAAACTCTTCATAGTGTACAAAGACTGTGAAGCACCTTTACACCGCTTTCAAAAAACCCCATCTTTTCCAAGTTCAACTCATTTCTAGTTACAGACACAGATGCATGTTTGTAAGTGACTTGTCCAGGTGACAACAGGAGTTCTATGGACTATCATTAGAAAGCTGATTGATTCTATAGTCCTGTGGTCCTGCGTTTTCTGGTTCTAGTTCAGGGGATTTTACCCAACAAGTTTGAGGATATCTGTCTCCTGCTCAGTAAAGCATTGTACTTGTGGTATGAAACAGAAATGTTGCTACATTTCTTGGGCATAATGAAGCGCTCACGGCACCAGCAGAGACTTCAACTTTATATGCAAGCCTTATTAAGACCTAGTTACCTTGTAAGGTGGTAGGAAAGCAAGCACAGAGCTGCCAGAGCAGCTTTATCAAAGCCTGCAATGGCAGTTGAGGGGATTACCAGCCGCAGCTGCCCGCCTGCTGCAGAGGAGGATGCCAGCCCGCGGCTGCTCCCCTGGCTCTCCCGACTGCAGAGCATGTGCAAGCGCCATTGGGTCTCCTTACGGCACCCGCGCATAAAAGCCTAGAGGATGATTCAGTGCCTGGAAAAGACCATCTCACTGATTGCAGGGCACAGACAGTTCTGCTCTAGCAAATCTAGCCACAGTCACCCCTGCCTTGAACTGGTTGTGAGAGTCGGTTAGGGTTAAAAGTAACCAGAGCTCTTTTTGGGGGTGTGGAGGGGCAGGGTTTGGACCCAGGTTGTTGCAAAGCCCCATAAACAATCTTACAGGAACAACTGAAGGAGGGCATAGGCTGGGAATGGGCAGCTGGAGGCTGTTAAGCTGGCATTGCCAGTGAAAGGCACCGCTTCCCTGAATTTTCACTGAGCGTTCAGCTCATCAGCCACGACATCTGAGATACGGGAGCGCTACCAAGCCGATGGGCCAATACCTGCTTACAGCACTCTAGCTCGGTCACCGAAAGGGACGCCTGTCTCTGCTCTCAGACTGGGTGCCTCAGCCACCCTGCCGCAGCTGGGCGGCAAGACCTCTTCTGTGTGTTTATGAACGAGTATTTTTCAGAAGCTTATACTCCAATTGGTATTTAGAATGAATTTTCAGAAGGCAACCAAAAAAACATCCTGCTGTCAGATGCGCCAAATATCAAGTCCTTTGCAACACACAGAGGTACTACAGCTCCTGAGCAGAACAGCTGCAAAAATATTTTTAAGATGCCAAACCCAGTAACCTGTTACCTTAGCCTTGTTCGACAAAATAATTTTATCTGAAACTTTTCACTCTGAGGCACACAAGAGTTTGGGAAGTTTCAGCCCCAGAATGAAAGTTTAGCACAGTTAAAGACATCTGAAAGTTGAATTCCTGAAGGCAAATGCTGTACACCTGTGGCTGCATCACACTTAGTCCAAAAAAGTTACCGTGTCTCTCCTTTCCTCTTTCCTTGTATCAAGCCCCAGAACATCTTATTTCTCTCAGTAACATTCAGGCCAACATACAACGCTAAAAGCATATAGAAATGACTAATCTGAAAGTGGGGACCTTATATATGCTCATAAATATCTTATGGGTGGGTGTCAGGAGGACGGGGCCAGACTCTTTTCAGTGGTGCCCAGCGACAGGACAAGGGGCAACAGGCACAAACTGAAGCAGAGGAAGTTCCATCTGAACACAAGGAAGAACTTCTTCCCTCCGAGGGTGGCGGAGCCCTGGAACAGGCTGCCCAGGGAGGTCGTGGAGTCTCCTTCTCTGGAGATATTCAAGACCCGCCTGGACAAGGTGCTGTGCAGCCTGCTCTGGGTGACCCTGCTTCAGCAAGGGGGTTGGACTAGATGATCCCCAGAGGTCCTTTCCAACCCCTAACATTCTGTGATTCTGTGAAAGGGCTGAATAAAAGGCATTTAAAAAATAAACCAGAAATAAATCATTCCTTAAGAATAATTGTTTTGTTTGCTTGATGTTAGACATCTGTTCACAGACACTGCAAATGTTCCACTTTGTGTCTGGGTTTAATTGTAACAACTTTGCAGGGATGCCTTCTTCTTCCTCATTGTTTTCACTTGGCTTCCAGGGCAAACAAAACTATTATTTTCAGCCCTTTAATATATTAAAGCTGTTACAGAGTTAGAAGTATATAACTGTATAGCATGGAAACTTAAATCCAGTAAGCCTCAGAACGTATGAAATGTCACTATATGCACAGTATCAAACTCTTCGTCAACCCTTTCTCCCCCTCGGTAATCCCCAGGACCTCTCTGCAGTGACCAAGTAGAATTCAGGGCAGAACTCGACCCGAAAAATGTGGAGCTAGCCCTCCTCTTCCTCCTCACTCCCTGTCATCTGCTAACATTTCCAGACAACAAATAGCGTACTGAATCGGAACTGTTTATTTTGCTGGGAATGCCATCTGCGTGGTGGCAGCTGGGGTGGGAGGGAAGGCACATAGATGATTGAACAGCAATAAATACAGACAGTAGACAAAATTATGAGAAGTTCTGATGCTTTCCAGGGTTTTGGATCTTTGGATCTTTGCATGCTTCTGTTAAGTGGATACAGCTCTTCTTAAACTGGTGTTTGGACATCTGGAATATTTAGCAAGACAGCAAATTCAGAACATTTGAACTGAGATGTCAAACAAGCCAGTTTGGGCAAAATGCTGAGACTACTGAAAATGCTGAAGTCATTTATGGTTATATTCCATTTTTACCATATTACAGTATACTGAAACTAGAAAGGGGAAAAAAAGATGAGAGCAAGTATTGTTAAAAGGAATATGTTATAAATCACCCAAAATGAAAAATCAGTGAAGATCTGGAGGGAATATTTCTTGCAGACCAAAGACAAGATCAATGTCCAGATCAGTGAAAACTGAATCTGAATTCTACAAAGGAATTGCTGGCATAACATTTTCATTTCCCTTTGCTATTCAAAATTAATATTTCCATTTGAATCATCCATTTTCACTGTATCACAGAAAGGGTAATTCAGCAATTAAAACCGCCATCTTAATGTATTCAGTTCTGTAAATAAGACAATGTCAGAGGAAATTTTAGAGATAGAAATTTTGCTCATATCTCTTCACTAGCAACTTGTTGACAACAACCTGTCTACACAGAATCGCAGAAGAGCTGAGGTGGGAAGGGACCTCTGGAGATCATCATGTCCAACCCCCTGCTCAAAGCTGGGTCCACAAGGCAGCAGGTTCCTCAGGGCCGTGTCCAGTTGCGTTTTGAATTATCTCCACAGACATAGACTCTGGAACCTCTCTGGGCAACCTGTTACAGTGTTTGACCAACCTCATGGGAAAAAATTTTCTTCTTCTGTTTAAATGGAATTTCCTTTGTTTCAGTTTGTGCCCACTGCTTCTTATCCCTTCCCTGGATACCAGTGAGAAGAGCTTGGCTCTGTCTTCTTTGCTCCCTCCTATCCAATATTTCTACACATATACCTAAGCCTTCTCTTCTCATGGTTAATATATTAATAAATATTAGTAAAACATTAATAAAATCTTTAAAAATACACATTTACTTACTTTGGAAGCACTTCAGAAGTATCTTCCCTGATTTGTCCATGGTTTCCACATTGAACGCAGATCCCAAGATACTTTTAAGGCAACTGCTGTTGTTAGTATTTTCGTCAACTGCAACAGGAGACCTTACTTCAGCAATGTTGTATATGCTTTCAAACGATACCTAGGTAAGTCAGTCAGTAAGATATTCTCCTCTTCCCTTCAGTGTTTAATTAGAATAGACACAATTTTAAACCTTTTTTGTCTCACTCTTGGGTATTTTCTGAAGTTCATGAAATTTAAGAACAATCAATAACAAGCAGTGAACTCAGTCCTTGAGCAAGTCCAGAGCTGCACTACACCTGAAGGAACTAAACCACACAGAAGCCTTTTAATTCACATTAATTTATGGAAGTTGGATTCACATCGCTAACTTGATTTGCCTTATCTTTCTCAGCTGTCCTTATTTAGAAGTGCCTGGGAATAAAGGTTTCCTGTTCAGCGCTGCAGTTTAAAGAGAAGGAAGGAACATGTCATACTGGTACACAAATTTAGTTGATGTTGGTCCACTTTAACAAAATCTATGTAATCAAAAGTGTAAAACCACATACACATGTCAGTTATAATAAGCTTGTCACTCTACTTTCTCTTTCAATTTACTAAATTGTAGTTCTGTGTTGCAGTAGTATTTACCTGTAGCACAAGATGAGACTTTCTCTGCTATGATAATGCATAGAAATCTTATATTTTCATTTAAGAATTAAATTTTTCAAAGCTGATACTCCATGCTGATAAGCAAGTTTCTCGACAGAGAGCATGAAGTTTATACTGCCAGTAGTATATATCTAAGCTGGGTGTGGAGAACCACACAGTAGCTACCCCTACAAGGTTTGCAGCGCCATGTCCCCCTTCAGGTGACTTAACCGCTAGGTGACAAGCCAGCTCCCTCCTCCCCGCTGGTAGGATTGTCCCACCTTCATCTTTGCACCACTTCTGACACCGTCAAGATGTTTCTGCACGATGGCCCACCAGAAAACCACCAGGTCTTTCTCTGCTGGGTCAGATTGCTGGTGACGTAGCACACCGAAACAGTTCTGTAACAAGAGTCAGCCAGGACCGAGCCAACCCACGATGTCAAGACCAGAGCATCTTTGGACTCAGGATGACAACCCTGGAATATTCCAAGGGTATTGGGAAAGTGAGGAGGCGGTGCCTTAGTTCAAAAATGGGTCCCAAATGCCCAGAGAGCCAGATGAAACAAGAGGATGGCACGCTAACAAATCAGCTAATTGTAAACATCAGTCACTTTATAAACACTCTGCAGTGTTAGAGTAATTTCAGAGGATCTGTTTATTTTAAATACAAGCCACAGAGAGAATCTTATATGAGTTTTGGAGACTCATTTCTGAAAGAAAATAAAAATACTATTATACATAATTCTCCTGTACAGTGTTCACGACGGATGAGTAAAGACAGGTGAGCCAACGTACATCACATAAAAATGAAGAATAACAAATGCTGCCAGTCTTCTATGGGAGATATATTGCAGCCATTCATCTAATTCCCATGGGCTTAGTTTCTGGCTTTAGAGGAGCAATTCTCTTTGTCCTTTGCAGTTTACCTTAAAATATTCCAATTTTATTGGTAATTTCTTAGAATTTTTCTTGACAAAGAACCTGGAACCACAGGTCACCTGCAATAAAAAGGAAAAAGGTTTTCCACCAGCCGCAGGTGAGTCTTTCACAGAACAGTAAATAAAGCACAAGCAGACCATTATCATACCTTAAAAATATCAAATCATATTGTTTTGAATAAATTTTTACAGAAATTCTTAAGGACTTGAGTAAGCATCTGAATTCCATTTAAATAAAACTAACCATAAAAAACCCCACCTGTGTTCTTAGTCTCATAATTTTTCAGATATCTTGAGATTTAAGAGCCCTCCCCACTGAAAAGAGCAAATACATTAATAAAAATGTGAAGTTTATTGTCCCGCTAAGGTTATGTAAGAAAATAGAGAAGATACACGACACTTGACGTGTAACTAAGGGACAACCATTTGTGTGAACTGGTTCTTCTTCTTGAACAGTGCATACAGTTCATATACTCCCAATAATTAAAATAGGGTCAACGCAATGCATGAGGATCAGATTTTGATAATCCAAGGCCATTTACATCAAATGAGAGATCTTCAGCAAGATCCACAGTCACCTTCAACACTGTAATTTCAAATATGCAGCAGAGGTCCTATGACAAAGCAAGAGTACTATGTGCATCCTAGCTTTCTTGAACTCTTTTCTGACACAAAAGCTTTGCTCCTCAGCAGTCACTTTCACATATCTTGGTGTTTGCGGATTTTTTTTTTTTAAGCAACAGGTACTCTGTGTCTGTTTTATTCTTAAAGAAATACTTGCCAATTCAGAAATGGAGCAATGGTTGAGCTGGGTAGCTAGTTTAATAAATGCGTGGATTTGGTAATAAAGCAAGTTACTGAAATGGCCACAGAGGTTTTTGCAGAGGTCCCAATGGACTTTGGAAATGCGTCCTCTCCTGGAAGAACCTCTGGAGGATGGTCCAGTTTTCACCTCAACCATCTAAAGTTACTTACTTCTAACTAAAATGCCATATGTGGTGATTAACTGGGAGAATAATAATCTCAAAAAGAGGCAAACTGCAGTTTTAGTTCTGAAGAACGAGCCTACTTCTGAACATAAAATCATACAATCATAGAATGGTTTGGGTTGGAAGGGACCTTAAAGATCATCTGGTTCCAAACCCTCTGCCATGAGCCAGGACATCTTCCACTAGACCAGGTTGCTCAGAGCTCCATCCAACTTGGCCTTGAACACTGCCAGGGAGGGGGCATCCACAGCTTCTCTGGGCAACCTGTTCCAGTGTTTCACCACCCTCATGGTGAAGAATTTCTTCCTAACATCTTTGGGGACCAGTATAACACTGCTTCTTGCAGAGATCCCACCTCACCAGAATCTTCTGTGCTGGAGGAAAATAAAGCAGCATGCATTCTGTGTCGTAGACAGAGGTCTTTTTAAAAGAACATACAAAAACAACAACAACAAAAACAAAACAGCAGTCATTCTTGCCATCAGAAAGATCTTGGTGACAATACCATTTTCCTGGAAGAAAATCTGCAATAGCTCACGATTTCCAGAAGTATTCTGGATTTCTAGGAAAGAAGGAGGAAAGTTGTTGGGTTTGCTAGGGTTATAAGTACTCCAGAGCAAGAATGCTGATTTCTTAGCACTCTTCCTTGAGTGCAGTAGAATATTCCCTCCCACACACTTTCAGGGGAGACAGGGAGTAAGAAGCAGGATGGCAGTCTGTCCCCCTTCTGCCCATGGTGTCTGAGAAGCAGCCACGGACGACAGGCACTTTTCCTGGTATGGGTTACAGAGGTACTACATCTACAACTGAATGCCTCAGCCAGGCTCGTCCTGGCCTTCCAGGCTCTGAACTCTGTGTGTAAAGCACAGCCCTATGAGCACTTTCACATCAAGCAGTTTTTCATATCAAGTGAATCCATTAGAGGTGGAGTTGAACCCTTGTTCATCCTCCTGCCACCGATGTGCGCTGTAATTGCCAGGCACAGAAAACATAGTCCACTTGTCTTCATTTTCTTGCTTCATGAGTTGGAAACTGCATATTATGTGCTAGCAGTAGTTTAGAAGTGGTCCAATTAGTGAATGAATAAGCTTTTAATGTAATGAATAAGCCATCATTCAAACACTGATTTTTAAAATATCCCTTTCCACTGCTCGGTGAGCCTTGATAAACAGGTATATCAGAAACTACTTTATACTACAAATTACTTCCAAGCTGAGTTTACCACTTCATCAGCGGGTCAGAGTTTACAGAGAAACCAGATGAACAGGTTGAAAGAGAAAAGATGGCAGTATGAATGACGACAGTGAAAAAAACCAACAGTGAAACATCAATTCTGTGGGGTTTTGTGTTTTTTAAATTAGTTTCTCTGTTGTTCTCTTGGGAGATCATTCCTTGAAGCTGCGCCGAGATGCCTCTTTTTTGCCTGCTAAATGTCTTCTGAGGTTTCCCCTCTAGCATGTGGAGAGGAATGGGGAGTCCTCCGAGAGGCAGTGAGAGCAGAAGCCTGGGGGAGGTGCACCAAAAACTGCCTGGAGGAACCTTCCTCTTCACACACTGCTGAAAATTCGGGTGCTGCCTGGCTAAGCGAAGCACTTCACGTTGGGTGTTCCACATTAAAGCATTCGTTAGCATTTTAAAAGGGAAGATATCAGCGTTACCTGAGAATAATGAATACAGAATCCTGGAAATTCAAATTCTTGTTTTTACACATATTCGTTCATGCAAATGTAGAACTTGACCCAGAAATTTTATTCAGGTGAGTAATCTGCCTCTGACTTCAACAGGATTCTACTATATATGAACAAAGCAATCGAGCTAGGTTTTGCACTTGCACAGTAGCCTGCATTTGACTTCAAGTGGGACTGTTGTGTTGTAAAAACTCCCAAATTGTGCCAATTTGCCCAGACAAGATTTAAAATCTCCTTTTTAATCTTCAGTTTCAGCAATATGGAGAGCAACACTGCCAAATGCTCCATAACTATTCTACTTGATCAGAAAATTCTCATAAATACCACTTCACAAGGATATTGTCACCGGCCCTGTGCTAGATACATCATATCCCCTGTGCAATTAGTTATACAAACATTGAAAAATGAGTTTATGACCTGGAAGAGAGTTGTGAACATACCTGAAACACAGCCCAGGTTAATCCTCAACAGATAGAAATGCTTTATGCATATACAATAGCAACACACAGACCCCAAACAAGCTAAAGACCTGCTAGGAGCAACAGCAATTCAATATTTGCTTTAAAAGGAAGAATGTAAAAGAGATCATAACTGAGGAATGAGGCACTGAATCCTCCACTTGGGAAAGGTAAGGAGAACACTAATAATTTTTGGGATTTACAACATCCCTGTACGTCCTGATACACGGACAGGCAAAGAAGGATCACAGAAGAAGAACGGTTTGCACAACAGACTTGGAAAGCTGCACACCATCAGTGCTCTGCTGTTTCCCTATTTAGGTAATCAATACTTGGTCTTCTGAGCCACAGCTCACAGAATCACAGAATCACAGAGTGGTAGGGGTTGGAAGGGACCTCTGTGGGTCATCTAGTCCAACCCCTCTGCCAAAGCAGGGTCACACAGAGCAGGCTGCACAGGACCGCGTCCAGGCGGGTCTTGAATATCTCCAGAGAAGGAGACTCCACAACCTCCCTGGGTGACCTGTTCCAGTGCTCCATCACCCTCAGAGTGAAGAATTTCTTCCTCATGTTCAGCTGGAACTTCCTCTGCTTCAGTTTGTGCCCATTGCCCCTTGTCCTGTTGCTGGGCACCACTGAAAAGAGTCTGGCCCCATCCTCCTGACAACCCACCCTTCAGATATTTATAAGCATTTATAAGGTCCCCTCTCAGCCTTCTCTTCTCCAGGCTAAACAAGCCCAGCTCCCTCAGCCTTTCTTCATAGGACAGATGCTCCAGTCCCCTCATCATCCTCGGAGCCCTCCGCTGGACTCTCTCCAGTAGCTCCACATCTTTCTTGAACTGGGGAGCCCAGAACTGGACACACTATGCC
>Ga0065711_1026939_pt1 | contig 56772 bp, 30 predicted proteins | sample Hoacrofraction12_FD_59098 | JGI IMG/M metagenome (GOLD analysis project Ga0065711, IMG submission 59098) | Hoatzin crop microbial communities from Cojedes, Venezuela - Epithelial fraction 12 v2 (version 2) | ecosystem: Host-associated > Birds > Digestive system > Esophagus > Crop | place...
TTTGGCCTTCCTCGTCGCATCCCTGCATGCTCTGACCACATTCCTGTACTCTTCCCAAGTGGCCTGCCCCTCTTTCCACATTCCATGGACCTTTCTCTTCCACCTGATCTCCGCAAGAAGCTCCTTTTTCAACCATGCAGGTCTCTTGCCTGCTTTGCTAGATTTCTTTCTCAGGGGGATGCACCGCTCCTGAGCATGGAGGAAGTGACGTTTAAACAGCGACCAGCGGTCTTGGACTCCCCTGCCTTCGAATGTAATGTAATGTCATTACATTACTTTGATGTAATGGGAGGGATCCTGGAAGCAAACAAGGTGGGGTGCTTTTTGGCTAGGTAGGATCAAGTTTTCTGGTTCCACTGTCTGCAGCAGATAATATGAGCTCTATCTATTGCCGCATCATCCATCTATGTATGTAAATATAAGTTTGCCTTTTTCATTTTCAAATTGTATGCACCTCTGCTGTACGTAGTGGAACCTGCATGTGGCTAGGAGCAAAAGAATAAAGTGAAGCCTTGAAACAGTCTTTGCATCTTCTATTTGATAATGTGGGAAGCCAGGGTACCGCATTTTGACACTGTGTGTTAACTTTAAGATGTAGTTAAAGCTAGAAACTGAAAAGAAGTGCCTAAAACATGGAAGACTTTAAATAATAGCATGTAGGAATAAAGAGAAAAAGTAGCGAAGCAACCCAGTTTAAAAAGATTTATAGCAAGAGAGGCAATACCAAGGGGAACAATAGTAACAGTAGTGCTCCACCTCTTTGATATCTGACCCTTTGACTCTGTGTCAAAAGGAAACATTCAGGAATTATGACATAAATTAATTGGCTGAAGACTGTAGATGTGATGCATCAATTTTCAAGAGATGTGCTGCTACCTTTTGCCAGCGGCCTACTGTATAATGAGGCAGGCAGGGGAGTTTAGGTTTCTCAGCAGATAGTCTATAGGTCTATAACACTCAGTTCCAACAGCACTGAGAACCCTGATATTGTGGTTAGAAAGACAATTTTATTGAACTTCTGTCAGAGACAATGTGGGACTGTGAATACAAAAAGTCTAAAGATCTGAGCTATGGGATACAGTGGAAGAAAACAACCTCTCAGAGGCTGGACCTCTTTGATAAGATGTGACTATATCCCCAGAAAGACTTGGAAGCCTTTAAAAAGTGTAGACAATCTAAATTCAGGAAAGAAATGTCTAACAGTCTGAAAAAAAAAAAAGGTAAAGAGTTACTGGGGGGAAAGGAAAGGAGGTTACAATAGGAGCAAAACAGTGATGTAAAGAAAAGGCAAGCCCTGTCATGTGCTAAGCAATTCAGTCTGTTATGCAGGAAAACATTCTGAAAACAAACACTTTAAGTTTTATTAAATATGAAGCAGAATCTTGGCTAGATCAATACTATTCTGTACATAGTATTTAGAAAGATATTTAACAGCAAGCCATTATCTTTAAAAACATATTTAACAGCAAGCTATCTGGAGTGTAAAGGAAAGTTCACAGATGAAGAGATTGCCCAGGCAGTCAAATGTGGAACATCCATACCCAAGGGCACATGCTTACTGATAGGAATCTGTGAACTCTCTGTGTGCCATGCAATAAAGTTCTTTAACTATTTCACAGCAGGGCTGGAATACCCGTGTGGAAGAACAAAGGCAAGATGTCACTGCCTTAAGAGAAATAATTTGGATGCTGACAGAACAAGCTTTGTTACGTAAGATTGTTTGTGTCCTGCACAGTATCTGCAAAAAGGTGAGCATTTTCCAGGAGTGAAACCCGGACACTGCTTGAGTCTGTAGACAGCTGTAGCTAAAAAAGCAGCGTTTGCCTTTACCAAAGGGAGGCTAGGGAAATTAGGAAAGCTGTAGGTGTTCACATCACATCTAATCCGTGTTTTAATTCACAGGTTGCAGAATACCTTATAGCATGTCGTCCCAACCTGTTACAGGGCTTGAAATGGTCTACTGTAATTAATTTCTAAACCTGTAGGGTGAAAGGGCTGCTAATATGTGAGGGGTAATTTTTTCCTGATGAATTTTATGGATTGCAGAGGGAGAGAAATTGATTTTTCTGCCGAATTAAGTATTGATTTAAGAGTAGCTTTTTATGCTACCTAGTTTGGGGTCATGGGGTACGATTTCAGTGGATTTTGTAGATTGCTTGCTGTGTTGTCCTATTTCAATAAAATCTGGTGGCATGGGTGCAGGCTTCACTTTCATTACAATTGTTTGGACACCAGCAAGTGGTTCAGTGATCACAGAAGTTCATGAAAACCATAACCTTTCTGAACAACCTAACAAAGAAGTGCAACACTGTGTAAAAAATCTTACAGCAAAACCTGAATGCACCACTAGAGAAAACTGGACTGCCTAAACATAAAGAAGGATAACAACTGTTACTATGGCATTTGGTGCATACGCTTGCGGTTTTGTTGTCTAGACCGCATATGTGGACATTTACAAGTATGTAACATAAAGGAGGATATTTTTGCCTTAGATAGTGACAAGAGTATTTACACCTAATGGAACTGTGCTGCCTGCAGTCACAGCTGTAGGTAGACTGCATCTCCAGTGGTTTGAAAAGATCTCAATGCCTTCATGGAATCTTGGAATAGTACTTGTTTATGAAATGTAACTCTTGGGCTTGTACCTCAAACAGTGCAGAGATCTGATATGTACTATACACTGTACTATGCTGTATAGGGGACGTTATGTGTGCTGTGCAGACTGTTCTGGGTTACTGGGTGACCTGGAGCAATTTGCCATTCAGCAATGTATCGTCCCACTGCCTCTCTGTACTGTTTATTCCCTTCCAATTTACACCTCCTTCCATTTCTTCAGACGGTGTTTCAGTATTTCTTACTCTTTGTATTTTAGACATTCACTCATTTTGTTTTTACTTTTTCCTGCACTGACCCCATGTCATTCATTAGTGGACAGTGTCATCATCAAGCCTTGAAGGGCTTGAGAATGTAAATCTCAAGCATGAACTCTCCCAAAGTGCTTCTATATGGAAAGGCCAAAGTTTGTAAATGTTTTTCCATTTTTGGTATGTTGTCTGAGAAGATCTGCAAATGCAACCACGCAGATAAGGTTGTGGTGATTTATTTTTTTATTCTGTTCCCTTTGGAATAGAAACGACCAGTGAATAGCAATCTTCCTACACATAGTACTGATAAGGGGTGCTTTCAGGTTGCTCTCTTGCTAGCTAATCTATCAATTACCAGCTAATGTATCAATTGTTCAAAAATGAAGGTATAGTGAAAATGTAAGTTTCTGGAGTAGAAAAAGCAGGCTGTGAATGTTTCTGGAGGTCCCTTCAAATTACATTCAGGAAGCCTTTAGGAGCCTGATGAGAACATAAAATATAGTTGAACAAGAACTGCCTATGCCCACAGCGGACTGTAAATATTTTCCTGACCATATAACCTTAATAGCTGACCAGAATCCCTACTATATTTGCAAGTGTCACCTCTCCTACACAGAGAAGAGGAGAATTGTAAATAAGCTGCATTAGTAGTTGCTATTTGAATGGTGTTTGCAAATTTTATGGAAATTCAAAGAGAAAATGGAAAGCCTGGCAAAAAGCAAAGGCTGTATCCTCATGGGACACTATCTATATGAACAGATTAGTAGGGAGGGTAAAGACTCATGGTCGCTTTCTACATAGATGCATTTTATTCTGTAAAAGAAGACATGTCATTTACACACCAAGGAACAACTTCATTTGGTAAAACTTTTTTTAGCCCATAAGCAGAATAACTCCAAAATGTTTTGCTTATGAAGATCATTACAATCTGTAATGTACATTCAACTAATTTTATAAATTCACGAATATGGACACACAAATAAGCATGCCTTCAGATCTTATGTGCGTGTACACATGTACACTACAGGTTTATAATGCTACGGGAAATAATAATAGAAAGCTTTTTTCCTACTAGTAGAGCTAGGAGGAATCAAAAAGCACTTCCCCATGGCCTATCTTTTTAATAGCTTCTACAAAAGTATGTAGGAATTACCATATTTTTAATTAATATGCATTTGTTAAACAGATCAAAATGGAAATGCTTTAGCCATCAGGTTGGCTGTAGCAGAGCCTAAAAAATTTCTCTTTTGGATTCTGCATCAAAAATGAAATTGGAATAAAATTTCTCCAAGCAACTGATAGCTCTACTATCCGAGTTAGTAAAGTAGCATTTGCGAGCTTAGCTGTTAAATTTAACACTCTCAGGTACAGCTTCTGTTATGTATATTGTTTGTCCTTAATAAATGTGGTTTGATGGTTTTGTTTCTCTAGGAAAGCTGAGAATGCTTTTGTGTGTACAAGCAAGTCTACAGTCAAAATTCTACCCCAATGGGTATGTTTGTACTATCAGTCTGTGCTGCAGAAAATGCTGGATTTTGTCTTAAGCAGCAAACCAGTGAAGACCAATTCATTAAAAACTGCCACAGGAAGTATGTGATTTGTTTTGAGAGTCATTTAAACTCAAAATGTGTACTGTAATAAAAATTCAGGGAAACAACAGAAAATCCACATGGACAGCTCATTTAATGGCTGTGATGATTTTAAGTTTAAAATTAAGGTAATACGCATCTAAAGTGTAGTTTTCTGAGAAAATCACTCTTTTATTCACTTTAGATTTAGCTTCTTTAGACTTTTAACGTATTTTTAATGAGTGTTGAGCTATATACTGAAATGAATCTGTTTGTTACTCAAGGCTACATGTGGCTTACTTGATGGAATTCAAAGTAGGATAACTGACAAATAACAGAGTTTGAAGGGATAAATGCCAAGAGTAAACTTTCTTATCTCTGCTGGTTTCTGGGAACATAGTTATTACAGTGTATATGGCCCATGGTTCAGTTCTATACAAAATACTGAATTTACTAACACTAATCAATCTGCAGGTATTAATGCAAGTGCATAATGTGGTTTTGACAGTGGGAATACCCAAGTCATAAAGTGTTTTTTATAATTGAAAGAATTTTTGATATTACCAATGAATACTCCCCCAAATTCTATGGGAATTTATGTGTGTAAGAGTTTATGAGTGTTTCCTTCAAGAATCGTATATAATATTGCCAGCCAGGAAAGAAAAGCAGTACTGTATGACTTGTATGACACATGAAACTGCCTGCCGTGTTTCAAATGAAAATACAACTATCACCACCCTATAAAACTGAAAATTGTTACAATTAATTCATTACTTCAGAACAACAAATAACTGAGGAATTTGCAAAATACATCAGTGCTCTGTGAAGGAGAGAAGAGTTTGTTAGGCAATAACTGTTATGAATTAATTGCTTAGCTTTAATGCTAAGTATGATCTCATGATACAGCATATAAATATGAGCTCCAGTCATTAAACAGAAAATGAACAGGCTTAAGAAAGCATTTGTCTCTTGTCAAGAGTTCCTGGAGAAGAACAATGAATCTTTATTTCAACCCTTACCTCTCAGTGTGAGGAGCAGTTAGGTTCATGCTGTTTTATATCAGAAGCATATGTATTTGAGAGCAGCCCTGCCAAGAAGGACTTGGGGGTACTGGTGGATGAAAAGCTTGACGTGAACCGTCAATGTGTGCTCACAGTCCAGCCGGCCAACCATATCCTGGGCTGCATCAAAAGAAGCATGGCCAGCAGGGCGAGGGAGGTGATTCTGTCCCTCTGCCCCGCTCTGCTGAGACACCTCCGGGAGTCCTGCCTCCAGCTCTGGAGCCCTCAGCACAGGACAGAGCTGGAGCTGTTGGAGCGGGGCCAGAGGAGGCCCCAGCAATGATCCGAGGGCTGGAACCCCTCTGCTGGGAGGAAAGGCTGGCAGAGCTGGGGCCGTTCAGCCTGGAGAAGGGAAGGCTGCAGGGAGACCTGATTGCCCTTTCCAGTACTTAAATGGAGCTTGCAAAAAAGATGGGGACAGGCGTCTTAGCAGGGTCTGTTGTGATAGGACAAGGGGTAATATCTTTAAACTAAGGGAGGGTAGATTTAGACTGGATATAAGGAAGAAAGTTTTTACAATGAGGGTGGTGAAGCCCTGGCCCAGGTTGCCCAGAGAGGAGGTCGATGCCCCATTCTTGGAAATGTTCAAGGTCAGGTTGGACGAGGCTCTGAGCAACCTGATCTGGCTGTCCAGATGTCCCTGCTCATTGCAGGGGAATTGGACTAGATGGCCTTTAGAGGTGCCTTGCAACCCAAACTATTCTATGATTCTAAGCACAGACTTAAGCAGTGGCACTGCACCTTATACAGACTTGTCACCAGTATATCGTGCAGAAGTCTCTCATTTTTTCAGACCAGTGGGATTAATAAATCAAAGATTTCTGGCACCATATAAGCACAGAAGATATGTTTATACATATGTGTGTGAAGGTACATATGTATATAATGGAGACCTTCACTGATAGAAGATTTATATTAAAATGTATGCTAAAATATTATATAAGATCTTTCTTCTACTGTTTTTTGTGACTTTAGGAATTCTGCAATATTTCCCTTCCTAATTCCTCCAGCTTCTTCCCGCTTATTCAAAATTGTGAGGAAGTTTCAGTACACCTAATATTCCAGAGATTGCTATCAAGGATGTATGGATTGGTTGCATGTGACACAGATCAAATTGCGTAGAATTGTTAATATAGTCCAGTTGCATCTGTGCTGTCAGACTGAACAGGTCTGTGTTAACAACCCAAAAGGCTGAGAGAGTGAGAATCAGCTCTGTAAAACTCCACCAAAATGAGAAAATCAGTCCTCGGTGAACAGTGAGTACAGACCATCAGAAATCATTTTTCTTGATGGGTGGATGGAGAAATGTGTTTTTGAAGGTAGGCTGTTAAGTTTTTGAAAGGCAACTATCAGAGGTCATTTTAGCCTCAGCTGATTATCTCTTAGGCTTTATCTAAGACTAAAAAAGTCTTGTATGTACAGCTGTGGTCTACAGAATGAAGGGTGTTTATCGTAGACAAAAGTTGAAGAAAAGAGACAAGGTCAAAGTGCACAGAAAGGAGAGTCCTTCCTTTTAGGACAGTATGCTTATCGGTGAACTGAAAGCCAGGGGCTGTTTCATGGTTTTGTGTTGTGTGACACTTTTGCTCCCTCATCTATGTGAAACCAAACCAGAGTGCATGTTTGTTATGCAATTTCTTATCTTTTTGCAGAGAATGCTGGTTTTGTATATTTAAAATAATCGGTCATTCCCCAGAAGATAAGATGCTCTGCAACTTAGAAAAAAGAAAAGTAAAGAAAAAAAGGAGGCAGCAAGAGCATACAGAAACTGTCCTGCTAGTCCAAAAGGCATTAGCGGGTTGTCCTTATCTTTGTGATGTATTTTGGAGCCACTGAAGTAAGATGAAGCAAAAGCTCATACAGAGGTTTGATGTTAACTTACTTTGTCTCATCCCTTTGGTTATCTGCTGAAGAGTGCGCCAGTCACATATGACAGCTCTGCTTTGCAGACAAGGTTGCCATCCTAACTTCATCCAACTCATCTTTAACTTAATGCTTGTGGTGTCTCAAGGCAAGTGGTCTGCAGTATTGCTAAGACTTCTGCTCAGATGTCACAATGACACCTAAACAATGGTCCAGTCTTAGGGCAATTCCCCTCATTTGCTGAAGTAAGATGGAATTTTCATCAGGGAGCTATTGCTTCTCATTTATAAAGGAAAACATCAGCTATTATGGTGATAATACAGAAAGTCTCATTAATTACAGCACACAGCAAAGAATAAAGTGAGTGTAAAGAAGCTAAGCAGATGGTGCATTATAAACAGACTTCTTAAACAGTAACCTTCACAGCAGGGAATGCTTTAGGTAAGAGTGCAACTTAACTTTCATTAGAACATGTTTATTTCTATGTTTAGAACATAGATGTATTTCCAGATATGTTCTTTGCTGAAAGTTGAGTTGTTCTGGAAAGCCTGAGAAAAACAAAAAGCAATACAATTGTTTTCTAATTACAGAGATTATAGGGTGGGGAGTGGGGGAGAAGGGGATATGTTGTAAATTTTTTACGGTTTTCTATCATTCCTTCTGCAGTTTTGAAACATACTGTAAAGAAATTTTGCTAAAGTCTTTTTGGAAGAAATTTGGTGGTTAGCACAGACAAAAATGGGCAGATGTACCTCTCTGCTTTGGGAGTGTGGAGTTGGGGGAGAGAAAGCTTAGAGAGTATTGTATAAAAGGAGGAGATTTGAGGTACTATTTTCCCCAAAGGGAGGGAAGAGGAGAAGATACTGCTGTGTGTTAGTGGCAATTTTAAGAGACAAAGCCTGAAAAGATTCCTCCATCCATATTGGGTATTCCTGTATGCCTAGGAAATTAAAATGTAACGTGCCAGTTTCCCTAGCAAGCATCCAGAAAATACCTGTAATACAAACCTGTAAAATACTGTATTAGAGAAATGATACCCATACAACTGTACATACCATAAAACTAGCAAAACCAAGTCTGTAAGAACTCAGTTCCCATCCAAAAACTTACTGGCAGGATTTATTTTAATGAATGAATTGAATGCTAAGAAAAAGCTGCTCTTTGTTTCAGCGCAGCAATGCAAGAATATTGTTCATATCTGCTGGGTAGCTTAACTGACCAGCCCCAGGAATGGCAGATGCTCAGATAAGATACTTTGCGTCCATACCCACAGTGTTTGTAGGCTGTCTAAACTCAGCCTGCGTGTAAATCCCATCTGCCTTTGCAGACACTGCAGTCGGAGCAACCTCAAGGTTTCTTTTTTTTTGCCCAGTACCCTATGACTTCCACAGGATAACAGAAAGGATAACAGAAGGACTAGCTCTCTGCTAATAGCGGAGAAGGACTTATGAAAGAGGGAGGTCTTGGCTACTGGGGACGTTTGATGCAACAGCCTGATAGCTCCAAAGCCATATCTGGGAGCTTTTTTTCTAAGCTTTATTAGGAACATGGACATTTTGCTTGGGGATAGTGAGTTTAAAGTAGTTTCTATTCAATCGTCTAATATTATTCAACCAATTAGGCTTTATTAGATTGTTGTTGAAATAATGTGTATAACTAGCTATTTACAGTATGCACTCCTGATTCTTTCAGCTATGAGTTTTCTACTGGCTTAGTGACATACATATTACACTTTAACATTAATGAAAATCTAAGATTCATGGCAATACACTGACATTCCACTACTTTTTTTCTTCCTGATGTAACTGGCAATTAAGTCCAGTTTGTTTTTAGTCCGGACATTCAGTGTCAAGAAAACAACAATCAAAAAAGAAAAAAAAAGAACATCCTAAGAAAATGCTTTTGTACTCAGGCAACTATGACTTCAATTTTGTACTGTACAATCAGGTGGAATTTGAAAAATTAATTTTTTTCAACCTTCTGCCTTCTGGGCTGATGTATGTTTTGAAAGTGGGCAGTAGGAAGCTTGGATTCCTTATAATTGAGCCCATTTCTTGTCTCAAGTCTTTTTGTTTGTTAACTCTGAAATTGCAGTTCTGCTATATAAGTATTCAGGGTATGGTAGTATGCATAGAGAATATTCAGAGTAATGTTGGGTTTGTGGCTATTCTTCTAAGGTCTGGGGTGATTCATTGGCCAGCCCACCCATACATTCTGCCTTGTTTTACAGGTCAGGATGCCAAAGGCTGCTCCATATGATGCTACCACAATTGTCCTTTGGGTACTATTACCACTGACATTGGCCTGCCCTCAACATGCCAATCCAACAGGCGACATAGGCTTAGGCAGCTCATGGGGTTTTTTTGGTATGTCGGTGGCCATATCAATCTGCTCCTTGAATGTGGCAATAGCAAGAGACAAACCCTATCTCTTCAACAAAACTCGCAGTGGTTAATGAAGCTTTCAGTTATCTGTCTGTAAAGATACCTAGCTCGCCTGTTCACAAAATACACGTATGAAACAGTGTCAGCCCTGAAATTTAGGAAAGGAGCTCTTTGCTGCCATCTCTCAGTGAACGGAGAAGAGAGGGAGATGTATGTGCAAACTTTTTGGCATAATTATTTGCTCATTCTCTTCTTGAGGGGCATTTTTACTGATTTGCTAAGGAACCATTAACATCTGGAGAATGAGAGAAATGAAATAACATTGTACTTCTTGTAGGTGAAGAAACAGAACTGTGTTTAAATATAATCTATTTAGGAGTTACCGTAACTGAACCTCAGTCTTGCATGGGGGAGTAAATGAAGCCGAGTGCCTATGAATCTGTAAGTACATCTATTCCTAACTGATCTGATGTGTTGAGTGTGGTGAAAAATGTAGTGGAGACATCAGCATGACAGAAGATGATGGTAGCATCATTTAGGTACAATGATACAGGGTTAGCACTGACAAAGGGTGTAAATGGGGAGACAGTAAATTGTTTCCTCTATGAAATGAGGCAGCCCTTCCTGAAAGTATTTGTGGATTTGTCTATTTTCTTTTTTGACAGTAAATTATGAAAAGGGTGCAGCTAATGGGTAAATTGTGAAATCATTTGTTCATCAAATGTTCAAACCGAGTTACAGAGTGGATCCAAAGATCCTCTGTGTGTCTTTCTTCATAGGTGCAACAGAAATACTTGAAATATCAACATTTTGTAGAAACATTGATAAGCAGTTGGTGCAAATCAGTGGAGATGTCCGATTCATCTTCATTTGCTAGTTTCAGAATCAGAGCTCTTCAGAAAGAGTTAATACTTTTTGGTGAACTCTGAGAAAATGTTTTATTTCTTTATGAGTTTAGGAGTTATATTTTGAGCTATTTTTTGCAAGTTTTGAGAAAAAAACAATAGTATCTGAACCTGGTCCTTTTTGTTAGCAACAATATTTGGAGGAATAATTTAATGTTTGTATCATTATGGGAGGTTTCCTTGACATAGTACTCATGAATAGTCTCATTAAAATCAAAGAGCATGACTATATGGCTATGCAAACATGGAGTTTGACCCAGAAGAGGAGACATACTAGAGTTTCTGTGACATCCTCCTGGGATTTCACTATTGCTGTTGATTTTATATCAAGGCACTCAGATGGTACAGTGATGGACGGCAGTATGAAACCCGAAGAGAGATGGATAGACATGATTAAGTGTTTATTGGCCAGCAGTCAGTACCTTTTCCTTATCCTCTCAGGTCCCAATCCACACATGATATGCTGTTACCACTTTTAGCTCCAGGGTTGGTCATTAAACTCAAGCAGAAATAGCTGATATATTTAGGTTCAGAGGTCTCCGGTTCATTGCTTGTTTATCTCCATGCTGCAGTCTAACATCGTTACATTATTGAGGCCTAAATAAATAGCAGAGTTGTAGTGATTATTTAATTTATTAGAAAATTTTTATTCAAATACCTTTAGTCTTTAAAGTTTTCAGCTACTTTGTTTGTTGCTTGGAGACTTTACAATTTCCTTTGAGATTGTGGTCAGTTGTCACTCTTTCCAAAAGAAACATAGAAATCGTATTTTATCCCAAAAGGCTTTTATCCTCCCTTCATGTTCTGTTTAATGCTTTTTAGTTGAATAGTGTAAACTTTGCTAGACACGTTTCTGGGATTTATGCATTAATATCAGACTCCAGATGGAGAGGTTTTTTATCAGATAAGCAAACCTGGGAGGAAGTCCCGAATGTTGACACTGGGGATGGAGACTGGTACGGTACTCTTTCTTTGAGCAAATCTGATTGCATTTGAATGACACAGAAGATAGAGTACTTTTATTTTATTCATTCGTTCTGTTGCTCCTACAATAAACTGTATAAGCTCAGTAAAAATTTTCTGGGATGTGGAAAAATTCGATAGCAGGGTGTACTATAAAACAATGAACATATTTTGTAGTTTACTACTGCCTGGTATTTAGATGGCCAGCTTCCTTAAGAGTGCGTTCAGATCCTGCAGATCAATATTCTGCTAGGTTCTGATTTTAGTGTAGTTGATGGTAATGCCATCAATGCCTTGCTATATAGCAAGAAGTCTTTCTGGAATCAAGCATGAGGTCCTTACTCAGACAACACTCAACTTCTTTTCCAGCCATTGACATCAGTTGATAGGGCGTTGCTGGTACTTGCCTCACTGGGTCTGATTTTATGATCTAGGAGAAAGATTTGAATTTCACAGATTTTTTTTTCCGTGGAGGAGGAAAAGGTATAGAGTTTCATGTCAGAAGTAACAGGCTAGATCTACCCTGGAGTAATTAAATACTTGTGAAGTCCACAAAAATATGAAGAAAAGTACACCCTTTTCACCTTTGTTGCACCTTTTTAGATAAATACAGCGTACAACTAATGTAGAGCATATATGTGATTTGATTGGAGCTAAGTAGATGACTTTCAGTGAGCACTCTATTTAATTGGTATTTTCTGCTTGAGAGATGCCTGTGAACTGCCATAATTTCCTTCCACATAGTTTGTTTTTCAAAGATAGCTTTTCGACATGTTTAGATTTGATGAATTTGTGAGGAATGGTCTACATGTTAGACATATTACCCCGGTGTCACTACTCAAGCAAAGTCATATGAAGTTGTGTCACACCAACAGTTTTTTTGCACTCTCATTAATATTCTTTGTAAAACCTGCTTCCCGCAGATCTGTGCCCAAAATGCATTTTGCACACTACAGCAGTATAGAAATGGTCAATTGCAAATGCATTGGAAAAGTCAGTTAAAACAACGACTGAATATTCATAGCAACCCCCTTTTGCATATTGTATCTTTTTACAATAAAAAATTTATTATCTCTTTATTTGCTGACATGTCAATGGTTCTGGGAAAAAAACTTATAAAAATACTGGGGATTTTTTTTGTCACCTGAAAGTTCAGAACTACAAAGTCTTTGGCCAGACAGCCTGCCTGGCTTGTTGTCTATCGTCACTTGCTTTCATTTATCTAACAAATGCTGCCCGTTATTTAGGTTTGTCACAGACTGCTTCAGTTTCCTTTCACCTTATGATGTGACTTACAGCTCCGTCACAGAACTGTTTAATAGATTGCTCAGCATCATTTCTCACTCCCTTGTCCCAGCAGTGTGTGGGGGATGTTTCTGATCCATTTTGCTTGCAAGCGACTCAGTAGCGTAGATGTATCTCACTGTCGTAAAGGAGTACTTTTGTCAGCCTTCCTGTTGTGACTGAGTTGGGTGGCTGTTCTTCTCAGATGTACCCCAGCCAGTTTATATTCAGCTGCATTCCACCTGACTTGAGCACATGCACGTGTTTCTTTAGTGATGTTCTATTTGTACAATTGTGAATGCTGGGGTATTTTGTCTGCTGTGGAGCTCTGTTTTGATTTTTTTTTCAGGTTAATTCTTCCACATTTTGGACTTCATGGTCAAATGCCTTGAAAATTCATTTTCTCAAGCCTAGTCTGAGATTTCATTGGAGATATTGCATTGTGTATGTAATTACACAATTATTATCATTATTATTATTATTATTATACACAAAAATTCTTCCTCAAGATCACTCAATAATTTATACCCCATTAGAATGTGTTTCTATAGGAAATAATGGTTGCTTGACCAGCTCAATTATACTACGTGTTCCAGAAGACTTTGCTGTCATGAAACTGCATCGTAAAGCATTAGAAAAAAGCTTAAGAATCCAAGGATAGCTGGAAACTTATATAAATTCAAGTAGTTTTCCAACAGTACATAGCATCAAGTAAAATGTACCTTAGCTATATAGCTATCTTCTACCCCGCAATAGAAACAATGGCAAATATTGTATGAAACTATTCTAATGCTTCAGCTATTTAACCTTTTTTTAGAGTATGTATTGTAAGCACCCTGTGTTCTGCAGCAAGGTAGATGGTTTATGACAAACTGTTTTATAGCTTTTCTCTAAAAACCGTTCATGATTTATATTTTTTTTTTCTGAAACCATTGTATTTCTACTGCACCAAAACAGTTCATAAGCATTCAATAGCAGACAGAGGAAACTGAGTGACATCCTACTAAAGGTGCCAGTAACTTTATACTTTCATGTACACTTTCAAAGAAAAGACTTAAAACGAGCTGGAGAGCTCATACAGAATGTGACATATTTTGGACAATTGTACTGTTCTTATCCCAGGAGTTTGAGAGGATTGAATTTCATTTGTTGGTAGGTGTTTGATAGTGGTTCTCACTGGGATTCTTAGTAATGGTGTTACGGTCTAGTGGTCTAGATCCCCAGGATCTCTGCCTGCTTCTGCTCACTCGGTGGCACATGAAGAGCCCAAGCGCACGTCTTCTGAAGCTCCAGAAGAAGGAATGCTATAATCTTCTTAACTGTGGAAGAAAATGATGGAGTAAAGATCACAATTTTTCCAGAAACGGTGGCTATATTACTTTTCATTATATAGTTGCTGCAGAGTCTCAGGGAATTTTAGAACAGGAAAAGACATTTACAAATATTACACTGAACTGGAAAGCACTGATAAGAGACTGATAGAAGAATGTGCCTTCCAGCTGCAATTTGAGGTTGCCTACAGAAACTCTTGTGATTTTCAATTCCTTTCCTTGAGCTAAAAGAGGTGCACGGATTAGGACGCATAATTCCTGTAGGCAAAGGAAGAAAACCTTTGCCACCTCGCTGCTGCCTGTGCTTATCTCTCTCTTTTATTATTTCTTCACAGTTCCCTTTTCTTCAGTGATGTATCACCTCTGCAGGTAATAAATCACAGAGTCTTCATGGATAATGTCTTCATTTTGCATGGCAAACACATGCCATAAATCTAGGTGAAGCTTAATGACTGGTATATGGCATCCTTCTTCCTGTGAATGGTAGAGACAGAGGATCCCATTTCTACTCTGCTTTCCCACTGGAGGAGAGGCAAATATGTTGATCAACTATTTGGGTACTACAGTGGTTGATACCATTACTCAACAAAATGTAGGGGAAAGAGACCCTAATACTGGCCTTATCACTTCCCAAAATCCTACATTGGAACACCCTACATTGATCAAAGTTTCTGGAAGAGGAAGGCAATGGAAACACCTGCACCTTGCCATTTCTCATATACCAGCCCTGACCCATGTGTTCTGCTTTCAGACGTTGTTCTGCTTTCTGTCATTGTTATCTGGCAGTATGTAGTGTTGTGGAGACCTACTAGTCGTACTTTGCCTGGAACACTGTTGCACAATGCAGATGGGTCTTGTAATGACATTGTTTCTGCTGGGCCAACTGGCTTTTCCTTATTCTAACCATGCCTATGTGTCATACCTAGCTTCCCTTCATGGAAGCCCTTCCAAAGAAATAGAAGGACTGTAATGATTAAGAACAGTCCAAAATGGACTGGGCTAATTCTGGAGTTGGCTAGACTGGTAGAAGCATTTTCCTGTAAGACAGACGTATGGCATCTCCATGTTCCATGTTCCACACTGACTGCTTGGAATATTTTTGGCAACCAGATACTCATTGTAGTATGAAGTGGAGGATCACAGAGCCATAAACTCCCAGAATGGAACTGACAGCTCTGAAACACAGTGGGAATTTTCTCTCATCAGGAGGGGTAGTATCAGGGCCATCATATGTAAGGCAATTACAATGTAAGCTAATGAAATCAGATGCCAGCTTTGCTGATATAACTAGTTTCACCACCTCTAGCCTTGCTAGCATAACACAGTATAATTCATAATGGGACTGCACAGAACTCTTTCAATTAGATTTCAGCAGTGGAGTGAGTTATTTTAGCTAGGCAGAAGCATGCAAAGCTTGTAGGCTTAAACACATGGTAGTTGAATATATAGACTCAGGCTTTTGCTGTCACAAAAAGAAATGAAGAACTCAGTGTAAAAGATGTAAGAGTCTACCTCTAAAGGACACCTGTTCAGCTGAAATCATTGAAGTGCACTCCATTCAAAAACTGCATTTCTGGATGAGGGGAGAGGTTGCCATTTCTCGGAAAAAGTTTCAGTGGTGAAGATGCCTTCCAGTGAAGAATCCGAGTGCAGCTGTAACTTTCCGATGGCACAAATGTCAAAAATGCCTGCAATGCATAAAAAAATTTGAATGCTAATCAGTAAGCAGGGATTCTGAAGACAGACTCTTACATAGATACTACCTTAATTAAAGGTGATATTTCAACGTTTCAGGCAAGTATCAGTGCTAAACACGTGAAACCGGTATAGGACAGTCACTTGTGTTTCTGCATGTTTTTTTTTGTATCCCGACCCCTGGCAACTGTTTTGCACTGCTTACTGCAGCCTGCCTGCCAAAGGGTATTAAGAACAGCAGCTAAACATTGCAGCAGCTAAATATTTCTGGGCCAGTGCATTCAGTGCATGGAAGTTTCTTGCTATCTTCATGGTGGTTTTTGCTCTTTTCTGGTAGTCACTATTGCTAGAGATCAAATTTTTCTTCACTTTATCTTTCCCATTATGATGGGAAATCTTTTCCAAGGAAGATGGCTTGTTCCCCAGCCAAATTAATTCAGTCAAGCATCTTTGATCCAGGGCTTTTATTCTGGGCTTCAGATGCTTTCAAATAGCAAATCATAGATGGACATACTAGCTTGACTTGCTGATGGATTTGAAGACAACAAGAAGAGAGCAAATTCAGGACTCCGTGAAGGAAGAAGGAAGTCCACAAATGCCCTTTCCCAACTGCAATGGTATACTGGAGAGGAAGCAGGAGTGGTTCTATTTATAATACTTTTACACTATTTTTCAGAAATTGTTTATATATCTTTCTCTCAAGTGCAGAAGGTGGCATCACATTGGGAAAGAAGCATTCAAGAGTGTGGCCTACATCTAGGCCATTGGATACTTTTGTTTTTCTTAATTACTGGAAAAAACAAACACATTTTCTTCAGTGCAAGGAAGAGCTAATGTCTTTTCCTTGGTGGAAATGGCATAGGGCAACTGACGATGTAAACTACCAAATGCTGTTTGTGATCCAGGCTCTGAGAAGAGGATGAGAAGGCAGATTTCTTCTGCAGAAAAGCAAATACTAACTCTGCTCTGCTCATAAAATAAAACATAAAAATTTCCTGCCTGAGAGAGATCCAGAATATTATATTCTTCACAGGATTGAAGAGTTATGAAGTTCAGCTTAAGTGTTGACAGAATAGTTTATCACAAGGTAAATGACTTTCTTCAGATAACCCTTGCTTTTTAAATTCCTATGCATGCAATTATTTTCCTTTTGAGGAGGTTTAAAAATAAACCATCAAACAAGATGTTTCCAAAACAACAATATCCTGAAATGAAAGGACAAGATCCTGAATCTGAAATTGTATAAAATAATATTTGGCCCATAGATTGACTAAGATTTCTCTCTACCATTCTCAGGTCTTGAATTAAGTGGTAGAGTATGAAAGTGGCTATCTACATGGACAATGTCAAAAGCCCCTAAAAGTAATCCTATGGCAATCTAAACAGTCATGTTGTCACAGAAAATTTGTTACCATTGCATGTTTAAACCACTAATCACAGTATTTGATACCACCCCCTAGAGAATTTCTATTTTAATTTCTTTCCTCTGGTGTGGGATTATCTTTATAATAACAGTTGTGGCTATGTGTAAACCATTCTATAAAAATAAAGGCGATGTAACTGGCCAGGCATGAAGTCTGGCAGCACACCTTCTCTCATCACTCGTGATTCAACAGTCATTACACTGAGTCCTGTAGTTAGATGAGTGGCTCTGTTGCTATTTGGTCATTGAAAATTGTAGTGAATCATCATCATGCCAGATAACCAACAATTGACTGTTTTTTCCAGCAGTAGGGAACTGTGAAAGCTGTTTACCTCTTCTGTATATTGCATGACACTTGTCTATATAGTTTCTTATTAAATCACAAACAGAGATCCTAGAATTCGTAGTGTTTTGATTATGAACTTAGGTAAGAATTTTGCATTTACTTATGAGATTACCATGGGGGTCAAAGAAATCATCAGAAGTGCTTTGAGCAGCCACCCTGTACCAGTTTTCAAACCCAGAGGAAAGTTGTGTAGTTCATTATGCTAAAAGCAGAAGACACAGATTTGATAAGTGGCCAGACTCTGAACTGCACACGTGGATATCAAAGATGCGTCCATTCTGAGTGCTTTGTTTGGGAGAAAACTTTTACCTTTACACAAGTATGAAGGAAGAGCCCCCAGTCAGTTTATTACCCAGAAATGGGAGTGGACTATGGAATTATTTCGATTGATTGTATCTCAGGCATTTAAAGTACTTTTTTTTTTTTTTATTGCCTTCCCTTTTGAAGAACTGAGAGAAGCTTGGCTATATTGAATTCACATCGAACTGATTAAAAAACATGGAAGTTATTAGAAAAATAAGCATATTTCCTTTTCCATTATGCAATATTTCGTCAACAAATTTATTAGTTTAATATACTGTCTAAGTAAAAATGACAAGGAATATTATTTAGCATCACTGGAGAATAATTTTGGCAGCTGGAGAACATGTTTTTATGCATGCAATAGAGTTTACAATTAAATATGTTTTTTTATGAAAGAGATCATATAGGTTTTCACATTATGAAGCAAAGAGTGAGTAGTGTGAGGATAGTCTAAATCTTCATAAAGAAACCTGATTTTTTTACATTTTTTCCAGATTATTTTAAAATTTTAGCTACTGAAGTAAATCTATGTAAGGATTATTTGGGCAATAGTCAAGTGATAGTCTGTACAGGCAGATACTAATCACCATTTCTGTTGTCCAAAGCTAGTGTTCTTGCACTGAAAAAGAAGTGCTGTAGCTGAGATGAGAATCTGTTTTGCAACTTATAGAGTAAGATACCCAAACAGATAATCAGGTGCAGTACACACAATTCCAAGTGAAGGCCTAATGGATTTTAGAATCTGCAGTTCCTGCCTGTGAGCTGGTGCAGAAGCTATGCCTCGGTGGTGCAGTCAGCACTGCCTTCTGGAGGAGCTGATGGGAGATAAAGTAGAGGCCCTAAGTACCTATGAATAATAGAGGTTTTGGGGCCATTTTTGTAAGAATAAAGGATTAGTCTAAATTAATTTTCCCTTCAATATTTTGTTGGGCATATTAATTCTTTCCCTTCTCTTCCCTTCACAGATGCATACTGTTGCAATCTACTGTTGAACAGGTGCAGTGGCTCCTGCTCTAGGAGAGGTAGAGTAGTCCCACATCTTTTACCTGCTTCTTCCGGGTGTTATGAGGTTTAATTAATTTATGCTGCTGTAGTACATTAAAGTCCTTGAAGAAAAGATAGTGTAGGGCTGTATTCCCTGCTTCATTCCATTACTGGCCAAGCAGATTGCTTGGAAATGTAATTTGGTACACACAGGTGGCACAGCCTTCTGCAAGCTCCTTCATTTGTGTGGTTTTCACAGTGTTGATCTTTTTCTTTCTCATGTAAAATTTCATAGTAAGGGGAGAAAAAGAGAAGGCAGGTCAGAGAGTTGCTTAATGAAAGAGCTCTTCAATATATGAAACCTTTCCAAGCAGGTTCTGCTGTATTGCCCAATGTGCTGATCAATTGTGGTATTTATTTTCTCATGGGTACTACTGCAGGAACAGATGATGACTTTGCACCAATAAAAGTACTAGTAGAATTTGATATGGAAAATAGATGTGCAGAGACTCCTAGTGTGCTGTGTGGCTTTGCTGTTTATTTTTGCAACATCCTAGGAAACCCATTTGGGCTAATTCTGAAGCACACTATAATCCATTTATGTTGAAGTAAATTGAAAATTTTCTGTCAAAACCTGTATTTCCAAGGGTTCCCTGTTATTTATTTATTTATTTAATGAAAATTGCTGCTTTCTATAGGAAATACTATTTCCATGGAAACCAAAAAATGCACATCCAAATGTCAATTCAGTTGAGCTATGACCATTTGAACCTAAGAGATTTTCACTCTTTGGTTCATTTTGGTTTTATCACCCTAAAACTTTGGGTCACACTGATACAATTTTTAAGCAATGCCACTATGAAGACTGAACATCATGGCTCCTGATTTTCCTTTAGATTACAAATCAGAAGACCCTTTTACACCCTTCTTGCCCCACTCCCTCAACTTGCAGTTGGATCAGGAATGCGGACTTCTGTTTCATCATTTCAGTTTGTTCCCTTCACTTTCAGTCGCTTTTCCATTGTTAAGACTGTTTTTGGTTATTAGCTGACACTATTAGACTGGGGACATGAGACATTGCTTGTGAAAAAAGCGTAAAGAATTGAAATGATGGGGTTGTACCAGTAGTGTGGTAGCTGCGCTAACTCCAGCTCAGTTGTATGTTGTGCTGTAATATTACAGGAGCCTTGTTGTCATGCAGTGAAATTAGATCAGTGCCCATGGGCCCTGCCACAGAACTGTGAAACAACACAATGTTTTCCATGTCCCTGTACCAAGAATATGCACTAAATCTGTAGAGTGACTGAACTGTTACAAGTGCTACACAAGAGGAAAACATCATATCTGCAAAGTGCATTGACAAAAATTCAGGTCATATTTTACAACCAGTGCTGTGTTGTTACTGCTTTTAACAGCCCAATTTTGGATTATTCAAGGTCTCGCTCAGCATTCAGAAGCTGTGAGCTCAGAAACAAACTGTGCTTCAAGTATAATACTGAGCCATGGTTTGCGTATGTCTGGGGGCAGAGTGGGGTCCTACACCTAAATGAATAGTAGCTAGAGGCATACTTCATTCACAGTGGAGCTTCTGGGCTGTGTAGCTGAGCACAGTGTTGCACTGTTTGGGCTGCTTCTCTGAACTGGAGCAGCAGAAAGACTTCATTGAAGAGAGTTATTATGTACTGCTGTCTGTGCATCTCACTTGTAAGCCACATCTGGGTTTAACAGCTGGAACCTTCAGTTAAAATTCCTTTCCAAGTGCTTCCTCAGTGGTAGGAAAACTTGCCTTTGGCAACATTTTTCCTGGAGACATTCCCAAGAGAGCATACTGCCTTTCTCTTCAGACTGTAGGACAAGACACATTGCTGATGTTTCTTTCAGTGCAAGAAAATTCTACATTTTCTCTGATGTAGGAGGACCTTTCAGTGATTTGGACCCGCTAAACAAATGACCTCTAACTTTAACACTGCTACTTGTTTTGTATATGCGTACACATTAGCAATTCAGATCCAAATATTCATTCACCTAAATGTTTGAAATCATCAGTCTCGTGTCTATTTCATGAGTATCTTGTTCATAGTTTTGCCCTTCACTAGTGGTACCTAGTGCCTACATGTGATCCTTCCAATGTAAAAATTCATATATTCAGTGAAACATTAGGTTTGGAATATTCATTATCATTAGAAGATAAATAAGGCCTGTAAAAATGGCTTTTCTTACACAGTAGAAGTATTTTTTTCCGTTGTTACAACTGGGTGCTGAAGTTTACAGTAACACAGATTCTGCACATCAAAGGTGCTGAGGTAAAAAAATGAATGGTCTGCAGTAATGTGAGAAAATTGCCTGAGGAAAATCAGGCTAATTTAACCTCTTTCCTAATTTGTTCTAAAATCAAAGAGTTAATTAGTAGAGTTAAGTTTCTGGTTGGTGAGAAGAAGACTTATTCTGCATAAACAAATGAGAGTGTACACCACAGATTTAATTAAAGTGAACAGAGATAAGTACTGCATTGAGTGCTAAAGTAGTGTTTACTATAGCGATTGATTACTCTGCAGACAGCTTGTTATTTTCTTTTCCAATTTAAAGTGAAGATAAGAAGTATAGAAGGATGATAAATATTTGATCTGAATTGTACCTTTTAGGGAGGTGACTAAAAGATATTGAGAACACTTATATAAGAAATAAAGCTGCAAAATCCACGGGCAGTGTAAATTGGCATACTTCCATTTGACATTACTGAGTGTTGTTTTACACTAGTTGAGAATCTAACTTCCAAGAGTGCCCATAAAAAACTTTGGTATCTTCAAACAGCTCTGCAAAGAGCTGGACTTTTTATATCAGGGTGCAAAGGCCTGATAAATCATTGCCCATTTCGTCTGAGAAAGCGAGGGAGAAATGATTGGAAACAGCACTGTTGTTCTCTGGAAGAAAGCTGTAGGGCTTAATGAAGAGACAGGATCCTAATAATGGTCAGTCCTTATCTTTTCAGAGCCTACACCTTTGTCATTTCTGCAGTTTTTGTAAAATATTCCCTCCTCCCACCTCCTCTGGTGGTCACGTTTGGTGTGAGAGAGCGGGCTTTCTGCTGAGGTGGTAGATTGGGAAACAATACTGTCCCAAATCCATTACATGACTTTCACAAGCTACAGTGCTACTGTGTGTCTCAATTTCTTCATCAACATGCTCCTTCTAAGCTACTCTTTCTCTTCCCACTATCCTTTTCTTTCTGAAAGGCAGGATTGCTGTAGGTGAGAAGTGGTCTGGGGTTTAAATTCAAATGATTCACACTAGAGCATTGTCTCTGCCGTGGATTGCTCATGTTTCACTCAATGACTGGATTATTCTACCCAGGTTAGAGCAGATGAAATGTAAAACAGGGACAACAAAACTTACTTATTACCAAATCAGCTGGGAATAGGTGGGGCAACAGCTTCACAGCTCCATAAGATGATGGCGGTGGTGGGAAACAACTTGTGTCTCAGAGTTAGCAGTGGGAGCTTAACCCCCTGATCCTAGGGTAGTGCGCACTGCAGCGTCATGCAGAAAGCACGAGGTTCAAGTACTGCAGGAGGCACAGAGCTGTGGGCACTGCTGGCTCTGTGCTCCGCTCTTGGAACCACGCACCACGCGCCCACTGGAATCTGGAGTGCTCAGAGCATTCAGCTCACATTTCCAGTGTGGCAGAGTAAAGCCAGACTTTACATGTGTCATATTTATTAAAAAAGAAAACTGGATTATATGAGCTTCATTATTCTTTTATTATTATTATTAATGTGTACGTATTGCAGGTAATTGTGGCATAAGCTGATGTTAATTAATTCCAAATAGCCTTTTTAACTAGAAAGTTTATGTTGTATTTCATTACTGCAATAGACTCTGGCTTTCCAAGTTTTCTCAAAATGAAACAGTTTTCTTTTCAAGTGACATCACTGAAGTCAAAGAGACATAAGATTCCCAACTGTATAAAACAGCCTGTGGCAACTAGGTTAGAGCTGTCAGTTTTACACATGGGGTACCTGACAAACATATTATACACACAATTCAAGGCTGACCTTAAACTGCGCCTGAATTTAAATCTGTGTACTGCACGATGCTTTATATCCTAAATAGGCTGTTAACACCCTCTTGCAGCCCTTTCCTTTTGTAATGGGCTGTAGCTGCAAACTCTAAATTGTCATGAACGGCAGCCAGAAGGTAATACCATAAAATTAGTTAATTTTAACATAAAGATGCCAAAGCACTGCTGCACAGGTTTGAAAAATATATTTTCTTTTAAGTAGTTGAGTACTTGCAGATAAGAACATTCCATAAAAATTCACCATGTATCCCAATGTTTTAAAAAGTCTGGTGTTGCCAAAACACGTGGGATAAGAAAATGGTCAGCTTAAAGGACGGGTGACCTTCAAGACAGAAAATGAACTTACAAAGAAGCTCAGAGAGTGAAAAATTATTTCAAAGAGTTTTTCTCCAAATGACAGCTGTAAACAAGGGGAAAATTGTAACAATCTCCATAGACCATGGTGTTAAAATACATCTTTTCTTGGGGCTATCGCACACGTTCTGGGGCTGCGCAGTCTGCAGAGCAGCCGAGAGGCCTCGCAGCCAGAGGCCGGTGCCAGGTTACGTCACCTTTCCTTGGACACGTGCCCAAAGCCGCTGTGTGAGCAAGGGACGTGCCGATCACAGCAGTGGGCTCCCGGCTGACACCGAGGTGGTGAGCATTTTGTCTCTGAGCTTTTAGAAGTCTTGTGAAGGCACTTGGTGGTCAACAGGCTGCAGGCAGTCACTCTGTGAAGGGGGGCTCTTGTTCATGTAATGTGGAGCATACTTTGCTAAGCCGTTCTAGCTGAAGTAACTGGGGGGTTTTACTAAAACCTCTTAATCCATCTGTGAGGTAATCTCCTCCAAACTAGAAATTCCTGGTTTTACTAGTTTGGGGATGCGGAGATGTTAGCCAGTGCTTTCAAAGGGTGTAGCACAGTCGTTTGTAGAGGATGAAATCCAGTGCCAAACCTTGATGACTTCAGCAGGGTGAAATTTCTACTGTGACTTTAATGAGAGCACAGATATGCAGTGCCCACAGAGCATACCAGCGTGCTTCCCCTGCTCATGTGCTGGGGAAGTAATAATTTGCTTCCTCTTATTATGACTGGAAGATTTTCAAAGTCTTTGCAAGGGATGGTGTAACTGCAGCCAGTGCAGGGGGAGGTGGAAAGGGGGAGGATCTGAGCAATTTACTGCAGCTCAGCGTAAACTTCTGTAGGGTATGCAGAAAGCTGAAAAGGGAAGACAGATGTTGAGGCCGACGCTTTGCCACTGCGCTACACGTAGGCAATCGGGCATCTCTTTTGACTTTCTCGCTCTCCGCCCTCCCTCCCCCCGCAATATGCCTCAGCCCCAGGCAGCAGGTTTTCAAAGCTCGAGTATGTATGGATTCAACCTGTCTCCGAAGTGGATTCTGCCTATCTATGGTCACAGAGGGAAACTGTTTTCCTATAGTAGGTTTAGGATGTTTGTGATACAGAATTTAAACACTGCCTGTCCTGAATGCACTGGCATGCTTGCATTTCATTGTCACTTGTGGACAGCTGGGGCAGGTCTGGAAAGTGCTTCAGGCTCTCAATATTGTTATGGCAGGTTAACACTGCTGTAGTATCAGCACATCAGTCCCACAGCCTAGTAAACAGCAACGTGGAAGGAATCACAGAATCAAAGGGAGTCCATCTGCCTAATCAGCCCCTGTGGTTTCTCCCAGCTCTGTAGCCCCTTTCAAGCAGAGCTGGTCCATTAGCCAGTGCTGTAACACTGCACACTCAGTAGCTATGTCCTTGCTCAAAATGCAGACAAATTCTGGTGCTTACTTTACAGCAATATGTCTCTTATCTTTCATGTGCTTGCTGCTGCAGAGCTGTGCTGTTTGAATGTCAAGTCACCCCCTCATTTTGCTCAGAAGAACAAAAAATATGATTTCCTTCAGCCAAGACAAGCTCAGGAGAGGTCCAGAGCACGGAGACAGATTTCAGACTGACCCAGGCAGTGGGAAGGTTCAGATCAAGATCTCGGCCTAAGCTCTGTAAATCAGGCTTGGTTTTTTAGCTTGTTTCCAATCCACACAGGAGCTTGTTGTGTCGGGCTTCATGCAATGTCACTGTGAGCTCATACCATGCCTGGCACCTTGTGCAACAATGGAAAAATGACTGCTTTTCTTGGCATAGACAAATCCTTTTGTAAATGTTTTCAGGCATTTTGAAGAACTGTTTGGAAGTATCCCATTTCAATCTGTAGATTCCCTTTGTTATTCTCATACATGCTCCTGTCCATCACTATGACTAATAGGTATAATTTCCTTTTAAATTCCTTTGGAAGTAAAATCCTTAGTATTACTGGTTTTGTTTCCTTTGGTTTGGGTAGTTGCTGGTCATTGACTCATGTCAGACTTTAAAAAACTGGCGGCTGTATTTGCTAGAGCAAGTGAAGACTAGTGCATGGTGTAGCACATATATTGTTACAGTTAATGAATTTCACACCAGTGGTGCTTTACTAACAAACACTAGTAATTCATTGAGTGGATTAGTTTCTATAATTGATTGCCAACTTTCTTAACAAGCTTGTGCTGAGAAACTTTTAAACAGAAGACGACTCCTCTCCCTCCTCTGGAGACATCTATCTTGTATGTATTATGAAATGGGCACAGCCTATTAAGGTATTCTTCCCTGCTTGGATATGACAGATATTCTCAAAGGAACTAAACTCATTTCTGCACAATGTGCTAGAGACCTGAAGAAGTAAACTGTAATTTGTCTTCCCCGAATAGCACTTCTCAGTTCAGTGCATAAGCTGGGTCACCTTCCCATGAACTTTGCCTATGGATATTTATCTGCTGACCCTTTGGGGGCTATAAGGATTTATTTTCGTAATATACGAATCATTTTGCAGATAATGTTGATAACAAACATTTTATTACTAATTTCCTGTAAATTAGACATTGTCATTGACAAAAAATTGGCTGGTTACACAGATTCTATTACATTCTTGCATATTGACTTTTAATTATTCACTGTTTAAGAAAACAAATAACAAAGTCTTTCCCAGTGAATGATAGGTAAGGTATGCAGTCTTTATCATGACTTGCTTTCTTAGCTGATCCTCTAGATTTTGCGAGTGGAATGAAAATGCAGAAGTTTAGATTTGTGTTGAAAAGAAAGAAAGAACAAAAGGAAGCCTCTAACATTCTGTAACATTCTTACTTGGAAGGATGCTTTGTAGAAGACGAGTTAGAGGTTTGGTTGGCACAGATTTAACTGGCACAGGCAATTGAACTCTTTAAACTTGGTGCCTTTGTCACAAAGAAAGATTTTTTCAAGATTCCATTATGCTGCATATCCTTCTTGAGGAATCTACTTTTGTAGGCTGAGGTTTTGGTTTAGGAAGGCAAGTTTTTATCTATCTTCTACGATCAAAGAGATAAAAATTACTGGTGTTAAGCATCAGTTCTCCTGGTAGGATTAGCATGCTAATGTTCATATACATATACTAACCCTCAATGCTAGTAGGTAAAACGGCAAAAAAATGTAAGCAATTCCTTTAGTAGTACATAGTTGTTTGAACAGCTTTTCCTGTGGGTCAGATGATCACTTAAGCAAAGTCATGGTACTGCTGCTCAGGGAAGAGCCTTTGTCCCTAGAAATGAGCAGACACTGAAAACAAGACCTGTTGACTGTCCCAAATGTCAGCTGCCCAAGCATGAATAGGTTGGTGTTCGCTGAATACCAATCTTAGCATCCCTCTGAATAATCTAAGCTTTCTGCTCTGAAGCTCAAAGCCATGAGACAATCCTGCACATCAGTGCTTCTCTGCATGTTCCTCACCTCATCCTGACTTTAGTTGCTTCCCTTGTGCTACACAGAGATATTCCCCCTTTGCAAAACAGGAAGGAGAAGTCACAAATACAGAGAAGTTGGTTTAGGAAGAGATGTTAGAAAATTAATAACTTCAGTAGCCCCTATGTATGTGGTAGAGGCCACATGCATATTTCCCATCAAAATAGCCGCTATTCTGTGTTTGTGGTTTCTAGCCTGCTTTTGCTCATCCCAAGATTCCTTGAGCCCACTGTTTCCCTGTAGCAACAACTGTAATTCCTCAAACCATTCCTAAAATATAGTTTGAAAGCACAAATAAAATTAAACTATTATGAGAATGTTATTCACATACGAAGCTGAACTACTTTCCATGTGTTTTATTTGCTAATTAATCAGGAAGTTTCCTGGAGTTTCTTTGAAAGAGTCCATTTTACAGACGTGCGCACCCAGCAGAGTAGTCCATGCTAAGGCGTATGCTTAGAATATGCATGGAATTGCTTCGTGTCCATATAAAGTATAAATGTTGTTTTCTCCAGGTTGTAGTATCGTGCTTCTAAAAATCAAAGACAAAGGGTGCTGTGCTAAAATCCTGCCAACAGAATGAACAATAGTTATAAGTACTTAAACTTTTTCTATTACAGTGTAAAAAATACTTATCTTTAGTCTCTGCTCACCTCTGCATGACATCAAAGGAGGAGGCTAAGGAGTCCTAAAACATTTCCATTTGCTGTTATGTGAAACACACCAAGTGTTTTCCTTTGCTCTCACTGTGGAGGAAGCTGGTGGCAATTAATTCTTTGAAAAACAACCCTTTTTTCAAGTGGCAGAGCTGTTCCTTTAATAACTCCGTCTGCTAGAAAGTTACTGACACTTAGAACCATAATGGAGAGATTTCCCAAACCTCCCTTTGTAAGAGGAATTTGGCTTGTAGACATAGTGGGTGGGTATTCATACCCTCTAATTTTATGTGGAGTTTAACTTGTTGCTTCCCTTTTGGCTCCTTCTGTAGATGATGAAGAGATGCTAGCTTCTTCAGATATGATTCAGGTCAGAAATAGACTAAGCCACCATCTGGAGATACAGAATTTTTTCTAGGGACTGTAGAAGGTACATAGGATTACTGTACTTATGCCACAGGCACCTCAGGTAGATGCTTAGGCTGAGCTGAGCTGGGACGAAAGCAGCCTCCACTATGTACCTGAGGAAAATAATAGGCTAAATTTACCCCATTCCTTGATTGGGTTGGAACTACTCCAAACAAGAATTAGGAAGTGGCTTCTGGTTTCAGTGAGTGACGAGGAAAATATAACTTTAAGCCCATTTAGAGATAGATATGCTGTTTCCAGTGTGTTAGAATCAGTTAACGCCATCTATAAGTCCTGGCATCAGGAACGTACCTGTGTGAAGTGTGCATGCATTAAAGGATGAAGTTGGAATAATAGAGGTTCCATTGAAATGAAGTCCTGACCTTCCAGAGTTGCAGTTTTCTCAGTGGTAAGAGAGGCATGCAGGCAGGTTATTAAGACAATTAATTAGTTAGCTGTTGCCAATTGCATGTTAATTTACTATTATTAGATGTTACTCAATGACTCCTGCACAACTGAAAGAGGAAATGGTGCTTTAGATGCATAGGTGTAAATGGTTCAAAATCATTCTTGGCTGGAATTAACTCACTGCTGCAGTCTCTGGTACCACAGGGAACTTACATTCAGTGGTCAAATTCAGATGTGTACATTTCATGAGACATGCTGCTGCGTTGCTCCAAGAGATGCCTAAGCCCCAGAGAGCTGAGGATTAGTCAGATATATAGCATCATATTTTTGCTCTAGCAGTACAACCTGTGCATCTGAGCTAGGAATCCCAAGTTCAGCCATTACAGCCAGCTAACTTTGCCAGGTGCAGGACGTATATCAGCGAGAACAGCTGTCTTAGGGCTAATGAAGGAACTCTCCCTGAACTGGGACTTCCATGCCTAATAGTTTCTTTGATGCTGTATAACTTGTCCAACACAGGTGCATTAAAGCATTTAGAAGCTGGATTCCCTGTGTTTTTGGCTGTGTTTTTCTAAAAGTGGCAGCTTATCTGTGCTTCTACATACAACAGAAAACAATGGAAATATCTTAAGAAGTGGTCTCAAGAGGCTGAATCATAGCTCCAGCAGAGAGATATACCACTTTTCCTTATTGACCTTTAATATAGCTTCCCTTGCACTCTGCAATCAATGTAATCTTTTCACTATGATCATAATGGCCATTATCCTGAAGACAACAGATTGAAGTGGAAGCGATATTAAATCAGAAAAATAGCTGAAGGATTTCTTTGGTTTCTTTACAGATTTCTTATGAGTTCTTTCTTTTTACTCTCGCTTTTTTTTCCCTGAAGTCAAAAGTATTTTCATGCTGAAGCAAGTGGTTGGCTCCATTAATATTACACACTTTCCTCTGCATCAGTATGTTGCCAACACTAAGGTATTATTTAGGGAAAAGTATAAATGCATAATAAACAGATCTATACAATCATTACTGAACTAAAATAGCAGTTAGGAAAGTATTTTTATTGTGAAAAATGGCTCTGTAAGACTTGCTGACTATTTGTAATGTTGCAATGTAACTCAGATAAATTGGTGCCCAGGAGTGTGACATTTCAAAAGCTTGAAAATACACTACATTTTTCTGATACACCATTTTTGTAATTCTGCTAGCTATTTTGCAGTAGCAAGAAGCAATTCCTCTATGCCCAGGCAGTTCAATTAGAGTGTTGTAGATGTTGTCAGAAAGACTCAAACATAAGTGCCCCTGAGCAGCGGTTGCAATTACATACAGTATCCTGTGCCCCTTCTCCCTAGTAAATGACATTTCTGGTCAGTTGTGTGCAATGTTATTAGTTAACTTTTTAAGTAATGACTAGTTTGACTTGTAAACTTTGTATGATAAACCCTCCCATTTGGGATGAGACATGCATTTTTTAGTAAAAAGGATTAATAGATTAAGACTTCCACAGGGACAAAGGCTCTTTTTCCATTAAGTGTTTCTACTGACATAAGCAAAAGTTCACTAGATTCTGGAGATGGATGTAGGGCAGCCTGGTAGTGTTATCTGCTTATCTGTCATTATTCATAATACAGATCAAGAGTTCAGGAGGTATCAGAAATCTTTAGTGAATTGAGGCTGTGGAGTAAGAAGGGGAGAAATAGATCGGGCACTGACATGGCTGACCTTTGGTTAGGTAGGAATCCCAGCTACCTAAAGGCTGCTTAAACAGCACTGTACTTTGAGGGGCAGAATTAGAAAGTGTTTGGGAGTCAGATGTGCAGACAAAAGCTTAAGAAGATGTATAAACACACTAAGATTCACAAGAGTTTGTTATTCATGCCTCACTGGTTTACATATTTTTACAGACCGTGTGGGTTTCTGTAGTCGTGTCTACATTAGAGGGGTTGTTTGTCTCAGTGGGAGTGGAGCAGTGGATCGAGGCAGTTGGTGCTGCGGCCCCTCCATCTGCCCACTGTGTGGCTGGGGCATTACTTGGGACTAGGTTCAGTCTGATTCCCTGAACCTTCCCATCACTTAAATGGTTTGTTGCTTCAAGCTCGTAAGTCCCAGCAGGGGCTGGAGCACATTTGACATCTGTGCTTCCGTGTGAACCAGGCCATGATGCAGTAACTGTGGACAAGTCAGGGATTCACCACTGTTCTGGGTCAGACACAGCTCATTGCACCTTTAAGCACTTAAATGTCTGTATGGATTCTCTGTGTAGGAGAAATGACAACCATGGAGGTTTAAGAATTTAGTTCACCAGCAGCGCAGGAGTGCTGACCACATTGTATTTCAGACTGCAAGCAACAGGCTTCAGCTCTGATCCAAGGAACCATCCGCAGGGTTTAGGGGATGCAGCACTTGGAGCAGCCAGCCATTGGCCTGAATGCGAAGATTACTTACAGGGCACCTGCTCCTTAGCCTCAGTGCTACCCCAGTTGCCTAAATAATTGCAGTCTTCACAGCTTTTCCCTGTCTTTCCTTCACTGACTTCATGCAAAAGAAAGAAGATTTGTGCACGTTTAAGAGAAGTGAATTTACTTCCTGCTTCTGCTGCAGTTTTCAGACAATGCCCTTGATTTCCTTGCTCTGAAATGGGACAATAAGATGTTTTCTGATCTATCTGTGTAGTTAACTTTGTGAGGACAAGAACATTTTCCTACAGTGGGTGCATCGAATGCTCAACACAACATGGTACTGATTTTACAAAGCAAAGCACAAACTCTCTTGTTAACCCCCAAAGTCTTCTGAAGCCAAGAAATGGGAAATACTTTTCACAGGTGAGCTATGACAAGCCTATTCCTATTAGATTTCTGTTTTTCTGCTAGAAGTTTGCACTGGCTACTGTGAACAATGGTTGCTGACCAGTTGTCTAAAGTCCTCTTGATAATAGGCAACAGTATTACATTTGCAATATGGAAATTCATTCACTAGCATGATGATCAGCCTTCATAGAGCAATGAGTTAGAAATCCAGTTCCTAGTGATGATAAATAGCAGCTGGGCTCAGTCTCATTTTAAAGCCTGTGAAAATCTCAACATGTGACTTCACAACAGGGTATGAGACACCATGACTTGATGCAGGCTTGGTGTTCTAACCCAGAGGCTTAAATGTCATAATGCAGCTTGAGACATTTGAAGGCTTGGAGATGACAACATAAAAGTATAGAGTACAGTTTTGGCAGTTTCAGTTTCAGGAATCAGAACACGTTCTAATTCTTTACAATTGTGACGTTTCACATTGAATAACTTAATGTCCCATTAAGTGTCTGTTTTATCCTATTCTTCCCATAGGTATTCACCCAAATGACATCAGCATCATTGTCTAAATCAAACCAAACACTAATACTGAGTTGGGAATTTGTTCTTATGTATACTTTAGCAGGGGCTGCCCACACAATCTGGTACAAGGAAAAGACTAAACCAAATGCCCTAATCATAGATTCTGCTACCGCGTGCTTTCTATCTCAACTTTCATTTGACCTTGAATTTTCCCTTAGAGGAAAATATTGCCATTTTCTGTTGACAAAAGCACAATCATGAAGTCTAGGGGGGAAAAAGCAACATTGACAAATATATTGAATTAGAATTATGAAACAAGCACACAGCAATTCCAAAAATTGCTGTTGGCATATGTTAACTATACAGTGTACCACTTGGAAATCTATTATCATAGGCTGCTGCTAAAAAGAGCAGTTATTGTCATAATCATTGTGCCTGCAGCCTATTAAACAATCATGAGATGAAAAGCTTGCAGAAATTTTCTAGTGCATTAGAAGGGTTAAGTCAGATTTTACCCACTAAGTCCAATTCAAAAAAGAACAACTTACCTGATCTGGAACATATTCCAATTCAGCTTCTACAGATGTTGCCACTTAGTCTCTCCACTGTGGTTTGAGATCAATCTGGGACCTGTGTCTAAATCTCCATCTAATGGGAACTGTAACAAAGGGTCACAGAATACGCGGACATTACCCTCCATCAGAGATAAAAACCAACCAAACCACCAAATAAACAAACTGCAACAGAGTTCCTCCAACAAAGTTATTCAGAGGATAATAGTACTACAGAGAGCAGTTATTCTTACTGTTGTTATAATCATTGTGTCTGCAGCCTGTCAAATACTGACAGGCGCCTCTTTACCTTAGTAAAAGGGAAACAAAATCATCAGACTGCAAAACTCATAGACTTTGATATCTGATCATGTCTAGACAGCCTATGTCCCTGCCTCTTAAAGACAGTTGTCAAATGCTTTGCATCAGTAATTTGATATGCTGCTGTTTTCGAGATGTTGAACATTAATGTCACCTCCTTGGGTCCCGAGTGTGTGCATCTTCTGCACTCATTACTCTTACATAATAACGGATACTTGCTTCTGTTTAGTTTTAATAATCATGCAGAACAAGCAGCTTCAATATCTGAAATAAACTGCTTCAGAAATGAATCAAGTGCAGAACAAAGCCATTTTAAGTATATGACAGCCAATAAAGTTGTTTGTGATGCATTATACAGTCTCTAGCCTTTTCTGTTCTGTGCTAAATACTATCACCAGCTGCAGGGATGGAGGAAAATTTTATTAGAAATCAAGTTCTCTGGGAGTTTTTACCAAAGTGTAAAACTGGATTTTATACATTAGACATGATCATTTGTTGTAAGTCCTAAATTTTCAGAGGATTATTTAAGAGACTACATGCTTTGGAGAATTAAGAGAAAGAGCTGAAAATAGAATTGCTCTTGTGATCCAAAGATGTGTTGGATAGGTTAGATGCCTTGCAGGCAGGCGTAGTGTAAATTTCTCATGCTGGCAAATAGAATCTAAGTCCATCTTTGAGTAGAGCTGAACTGTTTGTGGTTGAACTGTAATGAACTTCCTTTAGCTCAGCAGCTCACTTGTTGGGCTTTTAAATTGTGTGGTTGTAAGAAACAGCTGAATTATACGCAGCAGTTTGGCATCAGCCCATCAGTGCTGGAAGAACTGACCAGAGCTGTCATTCACTTCTCTTTGGTTTTTATATTGGCTATGAAAAAAAATAAATAGTTGTAATATCGAGATAACTATTCCTCTTGCCTCTGATTACTCTTGGATTACATTTAACTCCATCTTCTGTCTTCTCAACAAATCCGTGTCCCTAAAGCATTTATGAAAATAACATGGGGTACAAACTGACAAATTAACACTGATAGATACGCAAAGAAAGCAATGGTTTTGAATGTATCAAGTTGTAGATGTGAAGACCTCAGCACAGAATTGATCTCCTGAGTAAAATCTATGTGAGATATATAGAAGTTGCTACACAGAATATTGGCTTATTGCACTCCATAGATTTGAACCATCTTTCTTGGATGGCAGTGGAAAACTTCAATATACTTACATGAATTATAAATGATGTCTGATTCTCTTGTTGAAGTAGGTACTGTATGTTTTTCTAACATAGGCCCTTCAGCCTTTAAAAAGCTACTTTGTGTTTGTGAAAAGGTGAAAGGTCTGCATTTGGAAAATTTTACTGTTGTCAATACTGTTGCATAAATTGTGTATCCTACTGTAAATATTTTTGTTTTAATTGGGAGTGCCACAGATGTTCCCTTAACATGGGAGTGAAGTCATGGCTTTTAAACAATTAGTTTAGAGATGGAATTGATTTGGAAGAAATAGTGCCTGTGAAGATGCAGTATATGAAACCAGAATTGATTTAAGGCGACAATTCCTAAATAGTTCAGACATTTTGGTGCCTTGAAATGAACATCTTTTCTGTCAGTTCAGAAACATAATAATACACAACAAGGCAGATCAAAGGCAAGGAATCATCACTTTGCTCATTCTCAGCAGTGATATAATTTACATTCTTTTGTATGTCTTTGTATTTTTTTTATTTCAAAACAATACAGACACCATGGTAGTGCCTGTCGCTAGCCTGAGATATTAACCCTTCATCATACTTATAGTTATGGGCTCAGTACATGAATAGCTGGATAAAATTCATAAGGCTATGTGACACAAGGTACCAGACAAAAAGATCTTTTATATCGTACAGTGCTATGAACTTACTGCTGCATCTTGGCAGAACGAAAAAGTCTGTGTGGTCTTTACTCGGAGCAATCAGGATTCCAGTTAATTCATCAAAATGACAGAGCTTTAAATTTGGCATGCACTTCCTAAGGGCTGGATTTAGACGACATTTCTTGTACTGAATCGTGCCTTAGAGCCTTTACAGCCCTGTGTGAATGAAGGCATTTTGGCATCGCGAGGTGTGCAGGTCCTCGCTCTGCCGCAGACCTGTGCCCAGGCACCGCATTCTGCTGTTCCCATCCTCAGGGCGGGGGGGTGAGAATCTGACTTAAAAACTGCAGTGTTGCACTTGGAAAGAGATATACAAGCAGCTCCTTATTAAGATCAAACCTGAAGATTTTGGCACTGTATAGATCTCATTACAATATCAGTTGAGTGAAGTGGCTGCTTGCAGTGCTATGGCTGTGCTTCCTGGAAAGCACTGCCCTCGGTAAGAACAGCACAAGACTGTGAGTAATGGGACTGATAGGCAAGGCATTAGCCAGACTAACCTAGCAAAGGTCAGTCAAGGATAAGGAAAGCCTGCCAGGCTACTCAATGTAAGAATTACTTTATGCAAAAAGGACTTAATGGAAAATAGAATGCATTTCCTGAAAGAGCAGAAAATAGTTATTATGTGTGCCAAGAACAGAAGGTGGTCTAGACAGGAGCATGCCAATGGGAATGAGTTTTACTATGTTTCAGACCCATGCAAATGCCGGAAGGCTGTACACAGACTCCAGCAAATCTGAAGGATGTGTTGATCTAAAAACAGTCTGGTTCTAGCCCTGGCAGAGTCTGTCTTTCAGCTAATCTGAAATTAAATCTGAATTACAAACCAGATACGTTTCCCCGTGTGATGGCACAACTAGGTCATTATCACAGATCAAAATCTGAGGGTTGCCCTCAAGCAAGTGCGTGAAGTGGACCATCATAAAGAGTCTGATCAGTTCAATAGCGGCCAGGGATAGTGTGACTGCGTAGGAACATGCCGAGTGGTTCCTCAGAGAGGGACTGAATGAAGGGACATGGACGTTAAAGAGAACTGGGTTCATTTAAAAGAAACATGAGTTTCCACAGAGTACCTAACATAGATTGACACTGATTGAGCCTGGAAAAAGAAAAAGGGAGTCGAATAAGGAGAAAGTTGCATGCAACATCACCTTATCTGAGCTCTGACAAAGCACTTTCTTATTACATGTCTCAAAGCATCTTAAAAAGGGAGATAATTATCATTATTTCTATTGCATAGCTTGGGAAACCTAGGGAAAGAGGAAATGCTGCTTACCTATTCACACAAAGCTGAGTCTCCAGGTGGAAAAGATGGGTTTCCTAATTCAATCGATGCCTGCTATCATGTGACCCTAAAGTCACAGATGAATGAACTGTAAAATACAGAAGAACAAGCTGATGAATATTTAAGTCATGTTTAGAGTATTTGAATTGATATTTATGCACCTTGATCTCTCTTCTTACTGTACCCATCTGCCTTTCATTTTCTGCTGCCTGTGTGCTATGCTTTTTTTCATATTCCTGATATAATTTAACTCTGCTAATGTTTTTTAAGGAAGTTGTTAAATTTTTGTTCTGCATTCCTTTGATGATTCTGTACCAGAATCAATTATACATATCAGAAGATGTTGGGTTTTTAAAATACAAATTATAAGCCAAATTCCTTGCTAGACTGATTAAAATAAAGTAACTAGAACAAAGTCTATTTACCCCAGCAAAGACTTCAGCTTTTTGATTATTACTGGTGCCACTAGCCTTGTCAGACTTCATTTCCCCAAGTTCAAAGTCTTCATGTAGAAAGCATGCCTTTTTCACAATTGCAGACTCCCAGTGCTGTTATTTCTTAGTGACAGAGCAGCCCCTTGAGAAGTCCTGCACCCTTAAAGGGAACTGATAGGAACTGATGGACTGTTCCAAATGCAGACACAGAGGAAATGTTTTACAAAACCGAAAACAAGGAATGTAATGTAAATAACTTGTCAGAAGCTATTATCACTTCTTATTTTAGTGAAAGGACAGTTATCCATCCAACGTCACATGGCACACTACCTATAGATATAGCTGACATGATAGCATGCACCTAGACCACCCCGTACATTGCACAAGAGTGTAGGTGCCATTTATAGTTCAGGAATCTTTAATTAAAGGTAATAGCATCATGAAAATAGCTAATCTGATTTTTTTTTCTCTTCTTCAGTAGTTTTCCCTGACATTAGGATGAGGGGAAATGGGCAACATCAGCAAACGGGCCTCCAGCAGGTTGTTCTGGCTCTGCTGTGTGGTGCATGTCTGCTTACTCATCGATGGTGAAGACGTGATATGGCAACCTGATCCTGGAAACATAATAGATATCAGGAGGCTGAACCTGGTCCTTCTCTCTGCACCGTAGCAATCAGTGATGCATGTATGACTCCTGGGAAACATGCCCTCCTTAGTCCTTTTGCCCATGGAGAAAAATGACACTCTTGTCTCAGCCTGCGTCTGTCAGATTGGGGCAAAACTATTTTTAGTAAGGAAAATTTCTGCCAGAAAGCTGAAAAATATTTAGTTGCAATCCCATTTTACCTTAGAAAATGAGTTCTGCTCATTCCACCTGTTAGAACCTATGATGAGTTTGACAGCACAAATCCTTGTTACACAGGCAGGTAGATGCATCGGTCTTTTAGTCTGCTGTTTGCTCCATGCTCCTAACAAGCACACTGGAGGGGCACTCTGAACTGAGCTCTGTAGCTGGATTTGCACAGCATGGTAGTGTGTGTGGGGCTGGAGTGAGGGATAAACAAAAAATGAGAGCCCATAGTTCATTAGGGAACTGAAGGCAGAAATTGGACTAAACCTTTTGTCACTTAGGAATGCAGAAATACTTAGCTGTGTCTCCTGAATAGGTGAGAGGGTAGTTGTAAGAGGAAATGACACAAGCCTTTGACGCTTGGAGTAAACAAGAGCATCTGAGTTCTGATATTTCACTGACAGCACCTTTGATATTTAAAATATGTGATCACCTGAATCAAATTAGAAACAGATTTCTCTCTTTTTTGGCCTTATTCATTCCCAGACTTCCCCCAAGAGATGACATAATGAATCTTGTCAGGGTCATGTTTTTGTGCAGTGCTAAATATTATGGAAATAAATACTCGATCATAACATTTAAAGCAGCAGTTTGTGATTCAACAAAATTCACCTTTAAAAAATGCAAAAGGGGACTGGTTGCCTGTGGGTTTCTGAAGGAGTTACTGAAACTTCAGAAAAGGTTGCTAGGTTAAAATTTACTTCTCTTGACTATAAGTTGATTTTGGTTCAGTAGGACAAAGTTGTCCATCAGGCTTCAGCGATTCTTTAGCCTTTTGGTAACAGAGTAAAGACATTTGCTCTTCTGTCCACCTGACTTGCTGGCTAAGGGGACACACGTGTATTCCCTATCTTACTACGGCTCTGGAGCAGGCCCATTTGTTCACCTGGTTGGCAAGCTACTTGTGCAGGAGTCCATAAGCAGGTGATATGGACTGAGTATGAAGAGAGAACAGATGGAGTTTTCACATTTAAGAAAGAAGAAAGAGAAACACTGTGAAGTATGTGGTGTGGACAGGTAGAAATGGGGACATGGTGAAGCAGTACAATTCATAATTGGTCCCCATACTCACACAGTTATGCATGGCAGCTAAGGAAATAGGGTGTAGAAATCCCTATGGCATATTCATTCACTAAATATTTCTTCATATTTAAGAACATGATTTAGAAGTCTCCTTCCATTTCTGTTGTATTTATCCTTTTGCATTAGCAAATGACTATTTTGCTTTTCCCATTATCCAGTTTGTCATCTTTCAGCTATTATCCTTTGTATTTTATAATGCACAAAAAATAAATGCAGTAAAATTAAAAGTATATAGTGCAGAAAATACAAAGGATCTCAAATAACTTTACACAAAATAATATCTAGGAGCTTTAAAACTGAGCTGCATTTAAGACTGGAAAAGCCAGCCTAAAAAGATAAGATTTCAATTTTGTCTTAAGTGAATTAACTGAATCTGCATTTCTTATGTCAAGTAGAAGCAAATTCCATAGCTATCATGAATAGCAAGCAAAAGCCCTACAGCTATGAGAATTTAATCTCAATCTTTTATTTTACATGTTTGAGATTTTTTAAAATATATTTCTGTTCATATGTTCTGAAATCTTTTGTGGATTTTCAGTCTTATGGCTTGCAGGGTTATTTATTCCCTGCAATTGTCCTTACATTCCAAATAACTAAATGTAATAGTCTTCTGGAAAAATATTGTTAACACGATAAATAGCTTTGAAATGACAGCCATGTTTCATTGGAGCAGAATACTTTTAAGTGGAAAAGTTCCTTGATGTACTGCTTTCTCTTTGAAAAAAACCCCTAGTAATTCAGCCAAAGTTGTGGTACATGTAATGAATGCATATGGATGCACTTACATATCAAGAAAAGAAATATAAATGAAAGATGGCCATCTAGGAGCTTTCAGTTCTGAGTCTAAGATATATGGTCAGTAACCCAACACGCAGTGTTCACAGATGAGGAGCTGATAGGAAGAATGTTTTTATGGCTAGGATTCAGGAGATCTACATTCATTCCTACCTCTTTGGCACTCTCCGTCCTCCACTGCCAGTTGCCAATGCCCAACAGTTCCCCCTGAGCTCTTTTTGTCTATCTCATTTACAAACTTTCTGGGACAGCGCAGGTATCCTCCACTGTGACTGCAGGGTGTCAGTTAGGATGGAGCTGGAATTTAGAATTTCCTTCAGAACTGTTGATATGATTGCAATAAAGTAGATTAATACAATGATAATGGATGGTAGATAGACTTAACACAATAGGATGATAGTATGTTTCTATTGTTATGGTATGCTTCTTTCCCTCCCTAGGGCGGTAATCAGCATGTAATCTCAGGGCATGTCTACGTTGCCATGAATACAGGGCTTATACACCTATCCAAGGCAGTCTTAAACCACCTAGCCTGAAGTGCTGAGACTATTGCAGGCCCAACAATAGGGTTCATTTAGCAAGCCCAGCAACAGATGTGAGGAGAGATGCATGCTTTTGTGACCAGCACATTTTTGCTCCCTGAGACAGCGAGTTTAACGGTAGTTTGAACATATTGACTGAACTGCAAGGAACACATGTACACATGCCTTTGGTGTGGCAGCTGTGGGCTGATCCATCCGAAGAGCTGATGGCCCTTACTTAGCTAAATTTATCGTTGCAACCAGTTGCAGGAGACAAATGCAGTACCCAATGAGGGGCTAAATTCTCAGAAATGTCTTTCTTACGCTTGTATGTTTCCATGTATAGCCACAAGTGCTATCAAAATGGTAAGAACTCCTCAGTTCCATGTGTTACTCAGTTCAGAGAAGAGGGAGTAGTAAACCGCTTCCCCTCTTCCCCCAGGCCATGCACTGGCGGTGTTGGAGGGGTTTCAGTGAATGTGGTGAGGTTAGGGAATGGAGAACAACTGCTCTCTGCAGCATGCTTGCCAGGTACCGGCAGTGATCCAGGTAGGCATTCGTGCCAACTGTAATGCCTTGGCGAGAGGGAATACTGCTCCTGGCATAGACAGAGTATGTGTTGGCCACATGGTCACAAAAGGGCAGATGCACAGGGCATTTTTCAACTTGGCTGGCTCTTCCAAATTTCCGGCAGCTGATATTAATATTTGAGTAACGCTACTAGCATGCTGCATTTGGGCTCAGCCAAGCTGTCTCCTCTAATTTCCCCTGTGCAAACTCCTAAGCCATGTGCTTCTTTACTGCCATGTTCTGCCTCCCCTAAAGTCAGTAAGGAGCTGAGAGCGGGAGTACCGTTTCCTGGGTGTAGGTTAGAGCAGGCTTGGGTTGCTCTAACATCTGTTAGCAGGAACTTCCAACTCCCTGCTCCCTCCCCCAGCCCAAATCCAACATCTGTTCTGGTGAACATATCTAGTGAGATGCCACTCTCAGTTCTCACCAAAGAGGACTCCAGCCTGCATGTAAGGGACAAACTGAACGTAAAATATGCTCTGTAAAGTGCAACCTTTTCCAATTTTGCTCCTAGTGATGGAAAGTCCATTTCCGTTTCCTTTGATTGCTAAGTCCCAGGTAAGGTTGTAGGTGGGTAGAAGAAAGAACAGTCATGGTTCTGTGGCTTTGTCCTCATAAAGCCAAACTGGAATTCCAGGTCACTTACAATATTTGTTGTTTAGTTTTGGTAAAAAGCTGCTAGCTGAACAACTTCTCCTTCTGTGGAGTTGCTAATGGTCATCAGAGTCTCCTGGGATTTCCTAGAAGTTCTCCCCTTTTCACAGAGAGCAGTTTAAGGGATTATAAAATGATAACAATGTGAGAGGTCCCTTCAGGGTATTCACAGATATGTGGTGTCTCTTCTTCCATCTCTAGTCCTTCCAGCAGAAATACTGCTACCATGGGCTATTCATGGGCAGCTGTAAAATGTCTTTGGCTCACAGGTACACAATACATTTAGGACTGTTTCTAACAGGTCAGAGGTAACACTGCCAAGTGAGATGCAGATTGGCAAGTATAGCACAGGCACACACTTATCAGGGATGTTAAACTGGTTATAGACTTTACCTAAAGTTTGTACAGTCACTTGCTGTTCATCGCTTCCCTTTCTCCTATCAAAGTTGTATCTGAATCCATTACAGTCATATCCATTAAATCCTGGGCAGAATATAATGTTGTTCCCTGATGCCTGAACACTGAACTATACCTACATGGGTAAAAAGTGCCCAGAAGAAGCTGAATGTCCAGTGCTAAATAACCAACATGTTCCAATGTGGGAGAAAAAACAAATCAAGGAATTTGTGATCAGTTCTAAATGAGAGTGCGTTGCAGAGGCAGACACATCTCTCTCTGCAAGAACACCTGGCTGGAAGCAGGAGTACCTGATACTGCACCTGGGTCAGAAATGGGTTTCCTAGTCTGTGGCAGCTTTTAAAATTTTAGAAATCATAATTTTGAAGCAGGATGAAATTGGAAATGGAAAAATCCAAAGTGACTGAGCATCTCATGCTGTATCACTCAAGATGCTCGTTTCAATCATTTTGAAAATACTGACAGTCTATTAGACCAGGATATGAAACTTCTTGGCAAACAAGATGTTTGCTAATTTCGGTGTTTTGTGTGAGTCAGAAATGTGTGGAGGGAAATGTATTGAAACTAACCCCTGCTTGTGAACTGTTTCAGGTTGCATAACTGACATTTGCCAATAAAAAGAAAAGTTACATCAGAAAGTTTCTGAACTGATATCCAAAAGAAAAGGCATTAGCAGCTACTGCAAACACTCTCCCACACAGCATGAAAGGCCATTGGTCACACTGGATTTTCACAATGGTCAACGTGATGAATGTCTGCTTTCCTCTGTGCCTAACTCTAACTAATTGCAAGATAATCATGTTCATTTATAAACTTGCATATTTCCACATCATTTACTTGATCATAGAGCTGCACTGTCCTATTTCTTTTTATTTCATGCTTTCAGCTGCTTGGTGAAAGCAAGGTGATGGAAAAATCCAGCGCTTTGGAATGTGAGTATATCATCTAGAAATCAGTAAAAAAGTCATGTTTCCCTTGATAACATTTTCACACCCACATGTATTCAAAACTCTTAAAATTTTCATTTTGGCTTCTGGAAAGTACATTATAAAGTGAAAATTATGGCTGCAAAATTAGAATTGTGATGTTCAAAATCTACAAAGTAGTTTGATTTAAATTATCCACAATTGTCTGTTTTTCTTCCTACTGAATAATAGCGTGTCACAGGTTGTTAGGATTTCCTCTGAGTGATGCTAAAAAGCCTTGCACATTACTTATTTGCTTAGTGCACTTTTGAACTGAAGCATTTAATGTTTGAAAATAAGCATTAAATATATCATAGTTAATTGGAGAAAAGGAAAGAATTGGGGAAAGACTATGAGCTTCTGCAACAGCTTAAAAGTTATAGTGAGATGTGATTTTATTGTCTTGATTTATGAGACTCCTGTTGAATTTTAATTGCATTAAATGAGCAAGACATGTTAAGAGTTATGGAAACTACTGAGAGACAAAATAACAGAAGCAAGTATCTAAGTAATGTGAGAATGGAAAGTCCTGCTTGACTAGCCTCTTTTGATAGTGGGTCATTCAAGGATTTCAACGGTAACAGTGAAAAAAGATGTGGACTTTTTGAATTTTTAGGAATTTCTTTATTCAAATTGATATGACATCTAAGTTAGAAGGATTTGAGTGGGTGATAAAAAGTCAAGGACATACTTCACTGAAGATTGAATGTCCATTTTTGAGTGATTTCAGCGATTTTTTGGGTCCAAATCTTCAGCAACATGTCAATGATGAATCAAGGTATGGAAGGCCACGGGCCTGGTCCTCAATGAAACCAATCTTTGCAGAAAAAAGGATATCCTTTTCTAGTGAGCTTGTAGCTCTGTAACTGTGAAATGATAAGGCCAAAAGAAATAGATGACATTGTATGCTTCTGGAAGCTTCTAAAGACATTTTAGTGACAGTGCCTCTAAAATAAAAACTTTATGTTTCCACTAGTCCCGTATGTCCCTCCTGATGTGAATCAGGAGGGGGAGAAATGCTGTGGTGTTCTCCAGGTGACAACAAAATAATGCATCTATTTGAAACTGCCAAACTGATCCCATTTAAAAACACAAGCAAATGGCAATATCACACTGAGAATTTCCTTGATGCTTTGTGAAGACACAACCGTTGAGATGAATCGATACAGGCAAAAGAGAGTCAACTGGGATCTGACCTGAATTACAGCTCCAAAGTAAGCAGGACCTCAGGGGTGCCTGGGTGAATGATACTTTCAAAGTCAGGATGGGTGCACAGAGCAGTGGCTGGTTCTGGCGGCTTGTTTAAAGCCACAGGTGTATTGATGTTCTGGCTGTGTGGTAGGATAAATGCCCCTGGTCGTCTGCCCGTCTGAACTGCTGTGCCCTGAGAGCACGAAGAGCATCACACGGAAGGTGATGTGGATGTATGTAGATTTGTGCAGAGGCTTTTTGGATAAGACAGTTATGGACTTATTTTTACCTTTGCTTCTTTCAGTAGTACTGTAAAGACCTGGTATTTCCTTGTCATGAAACCTGCCTAGTCATGCAGTGCCCTGTAGATATCTGAGAGGAGTATCCGTCATTGCCAAGGAGACAGGACAAGGGTGGCCAACACTTTCCACAGTGGCTTCAAAGGAAATTGGCTTGGGGCAATGAGTTTTCCTGACAACCACAAGGCTTTTCCTCTGTCATTCTCCAGGAAGCTAGAGAGAAGTGACACTGTAGCCACCAAGTCCTTTATGTCTTTATTTATCTGTCCCTGTCCCGGTGTCATGTGTCTCTTTTGTCCCATGAAGTGAAGTCCTAGCAAGGGAATTGTTGTGTGCATTGAACAGTGTTTGTGACCTCTGTATTATCAGGCCATGTGGCAGCTTTTCGCTAAACTTTTGATCCAATAATCATCTTGGTGTCATAGCACCAAATGATACAGAGGGAGAGTATCTGTGCTCTGGCCAGGTCTTCCTGCTAAGCTGTCCCACTCTCGAAGTCAGTGTAAAGCCTGCATTATGGCAGCTATGGGATTTCAAAGTCCCCTTACTCAGAATGCCTTTAGGTCCTGTTTCTTCTGCACAGGGGGTGTGTGGTGTATGTGCATGTCACAAAAAGCATGCCAAGTCACTGAGAGACAATGAAACAGAGAATCCTGTCAGGAGTTAAAGCTGCCTTAGGTTTTCAGCTCCAAATGTGGTTTCTTTGTGGAGTTATTTCCAGTAATGACACATGGTGGGTGGTAGGTTGTGTATTCAGCTCCCCAATTAGTTGCCTTTGCATGAGCTCCACTTTTATCAAATTAAATAGAACAAAACTCAAGACAGATGCTACCTGCTGATCAGGATACTGTGGTGCATATGCCACGTGAATGCTGAGACAAAACCACAGAGACTGAATAATCCAGTGTGGTTTTGTTACAGCTAGAGTGAAAAATGATACCGATCAAAGTTCCAACATCAAAATATTTCTTCACTTGTCCTTTCTCACAGAAGCAGACACAACCTGAAAACATGTGTTTTTAGTACACCTTTCTTCAAAGCCCATGCAGTTGTTCCAAGGACTCTTGGTTATTAGACTACTCCAGCTTGGCATAACCCAGCTCATAGTATTTGTATCATCAAGGAATTTGCTGCGAAGAAACAGAATAGATGAAATAGAAGCTATTCTGGACAAGTGGGTAGCAAGAAATATGACATGAGTTATTCTCCATCTCAGAATTCAACATCTTTGAAGGATGCAGCAGAGTCAATGTAGTGTGCCCTGTGTCAGCTCCCTGAACATGTCCATAGAGCTTCTGTGTCCCTCTGCCATGATTGTCAAGAGATCGTCTGAGCCCACAAACCCAGGAGCCTCTGCCATAGAGGGATCTGTGCATTTGCCTGTCCTGTGCCTAGCAGAGTGATCTCAGTTTTTTCCCTCAGCAGTGGATTAAATGCAAGAGCAGAATGGTCACAGTATTGCGAGTGGTTGTGAGTTAGCTTTACAAAGAAGATAATACTATCTGGGTTTCAAATCAGCTCCAAACTTTTTTTTTAAAAATGTATAACCTTCTCTAAGATTTGTTTCGAAAAAATGCTTAAAGCATCCATCTCTCTGTCAGCACAGATTCCCCTTTCCATCGTGTATACATATGCAAACTGTTTAAACCACCCGTTATGTCAAGGATGTGGAATGGAAAGAAAAGTGTGAAGACCGTTTTCCCCATATGTTGAGAAAAAATCTGCAGCAGGCAGTAAAGAATCTGGTAACAGGAAAAGTATCTGAAGTTATATTACAAGGTAAAAAATGAGACTGTGGCTGTGAAAACAAACTAAAACAAGAGAAGGAGATAAAATACCCTTCACTAAGTACAGTGATAACGCCGTGATGCCATAATTTTCTGAAGCATGGTGGTGAGGGAATTTTAAGGGCTTGGGAGCTGGCCCAGCTGACTTTGCTGATGCTGGTATTACACAATGTTCACTTTGGACTGATCTTGTGAAATGTGGCTCTGACCAGGAGAGAACCCAGAGGATGAAATGTCAGAAAGTCTGAATTAGGAAAATGAGAGGCTGCATTACCCTGAGAAGGAGCAAGAGCTTTGCCACAGTGGGATAAACAGCCAAGGGAAGGAATCCCCACTCTGAGCTTTGACACTGGAGAGTGGTAAATAAATACTTGGTGAATGCATATCATTTGACATTAATAGTGCCTAAAGTATGTTGGATGTGTTTTAAATATTACATGTGAATCCCAGGCCTCTCTTGTAATAATTTTAGAAAATTTCCATAATCTTGTCATTTTAACAGCAGAACAAGTTTTCTGGCCTTTTCATCTTTCTTGGTGTATTAGGAACTGAGAAACGTGGACCTTCTCCACATAAAAATTACATTTACTGTTATTATTGCCTTTGCAGCTGTGCAAGTAACAGTCTACTTTATTTTAGAACAAGTAAAGTAAATTAAGAGTGGATGAAGACCCAAGCACAATAAAGCTGCTTTGGAGTTGTTACAAGACATAAATATAGACCAACTCTCAGGTCAAATCCAGGTCTGGCATCAACAGTCACAGCTCTCGCCTCTACAAAAACGCCTGTAAACATCAGGGCTAACATCATCTATCAATCAGAATTTGGATTGACCAGAAAATAGTTTTTTGACTTTGGAAAACAACATTAACTGTGCAACAGGATCACTGAATCATCAGTGCAAGATTCTTGTCAACATGATTTTGACTGATTTATTTCACAATTCAAAAGAAGCATTACTGTGCATGCAGATGGAGACTACCCAGTTTTGTACAACATATAGAATGAGAAACAAATCTGATTCACTTTTCTACTTCCACAATTTGCCCTGAATAAGTAGTAAAGGAATGTATGAACAGGAAAAACAATTAGGGAAATTTTTTCATGGGGAGAAATGTGTGCATTTGCAGTTAGCATCACTGGGACTTTCGACGTGTGCTTGCAAGAAAACAATTTGTTCTTTAGATATTAAAAGATACTCAGCCTGTTGCTGTCAACAATACAACATGGGCAAGTGACACAATGCCTGCCTGTGCTAAATGGATAGAAAAAATACATGTTGATTTCATTTTTGTTCAATTTATTCCATACCTTTGATATTGTTGGATGGTGAAGGTCCTGGTGAAGGCTGAAGCTTTACTTTGATATTATTAAAGCAGTGCTTAATTCAATTAATTTAGAATATATTAAAAGAACACAGTGTTACTCTCTGTGACACCACTCCCTTCCCCTCTAAACTAGGGACTGACAGAGATTCAGTCTGATACAGAGCCATAATGGTTATCTTCTTGCTTTCTGACTATCCAGTTTACATACAGTTGTATGTACATTTTTTTCTATTTTATATGATCAACGTGCTGTTTATTTGCTTAGCTATCCATACTGATAAGTATATCTACTTGGCACTGTGGCTGCAGAGCAGTGTTTCCAACATGAACTGTAATCATCCCATTTCAATAGTGGTGAGGAGGGAGGCAACATCGGACTGCAGGTCAGGAGAGCAAATTCTCATGTTTTTCTTGATAGTGTGTGACTACAGGCAGGTCACTTCAGCTCCATGTCCTCCTTCCCTTTTTATTTGCTTTGACGTGCTTTCAAGTGGGGATTGCCTCTTTCCTTGGGAGTTTGTGAAGTCCCTGGTGTGTTTTCCCCCTGATGCCAGCTCTTGATCTTGTTAGAGGGGCCCGAGGGCACTGTGCAAATGTGTCTGCTGTGCTGAATGTCCACATGGCAAATGGGTGGCTGAACAGGTCAAACCAGAGGCTCAAACCTCAATAGATTTCACTGATGCTACGTAAAAATTGAGCCCTTTGCAACCCAGTGGGGACTAGGGAGCTGTGCGACATGTACCTTCTGCTCCATTGTTTCATCTCTGGAGTAGGCTGTGCTGGTGGAGGGTTACAGCCCTTTTTACTCCTTCCTGCTCTATCTGCTCTGAGAATAAACAAATATGCTGCACACACACACACACACACTGAAAGCAGAGAAGATTCTGCAGGAAGCTATTCGGTGTGGAAGTCGTAAATCACACAAGAAATGAATGTCACTTCCATGGTCTGTGTTCTATGAGGGCTCCCTTAGATAATAAACATTCCGAAAGAGAAGTTAAAAATGGCTTCCTATGGCCAAGACTGCTAAAATGCAACATTTTGCTGTGGAAGAGGGGGGCTCTGGCAGGGCTTCTGTATTTAAGTTGTCACTGAAGCAGGGGAGTGTACATGAGAACTGGAGGAATGGTAATGCAAAGAAGAAGAAGAAAGCGGGAAAGAAAAAAGAAAACCACACAAAACTCGAGCTGTTAATCACATCCCTATGTTGATAAAATATTTATGAGATCTCATTCAATTAATTAGAATAAACTATGTAACACTGCAGGAAACAAATTGAAAATTTAATAAAGTAAGTTCACTTCCAATTTCTTTTGAAGAAAGAAGCTAATTATATTTAGTTCTGTAATTATAACTTTAATTAAAATATAATGCAAAATATTTCATGAAGTGAGACCAGTTCTGTGCTAGAAAATGGAACCTTTAAGACAACTTGCTCCTCGGACAAATATTCATAACAATTTCCAATGAACATTTTAATACACCTGTTTCTAAAATCTTTTCAGGGTAATTTTAATAGAAATCCATCTTAGAAATGCTCATTAGTGTTAGCTTTTCTCTAAAACATAATGTCTTACCTTACTGTCTCTATCCAGAAATGTTTCTTACACCGCAGAAGGGATGTGTGTTTTACTTCCTGTATTTAAACCAGAGACACATTCCTTATTTGTACTTGCCTATTGCAGCCTAAGAACCCACTTTTTATTTAGACAGTAATTTCAAAACACATTGTAAAGTATATCCACATAGCAGCTGCCTTCACCTGAGCAACAAGGGAAGAGAGCGCCTCAGGCAGAGAGATCCAGACAGGCACGGGGAAATTTGGGTCTAGCAACATAAAAAGAGAACACTGACAAAATGACCTTTCATTGATGTTTTTGATGATGATTTAATAGCAACAGAGTCTTCTAGGCTTGTGTAAAATGAATTTGTCTTTAGGACTAAAAAAATAATTTTACAAATTATTTCTAGCGCACAGTTCACCAGGGAGTCTGGGATGAATGTGCTGTTGGTTGATTCTCAGAGTTTATCTGAACCGTATTTGAAGTCCGGTTGCATTTCTTCCGCTTTGTTGGGTTCTGATTCAGCCAAGCTCATAAGTATTTTTGTTGAAGATAGAAACCATAATTAGATGCTTAAATATGTTTTAAAATAAGTGAACCATTGAATCCTGTTCTCAGTGAAGTCATTAGAGTCCTGGACCTTTAACTTTTATTTAGTTTCCAGTAGGAAAATAGCTATGCCAGTGCATGACCTTTGAATGTTCTCCCGCAATGTGGCTTTAGTTACCTGCTCTGACTGGCTGGCTCACAATGCTCGTCTTTCCATCCCTGACCTGTTTCCTACTATTTATTCTTCATCTCTCAGCCTGCACACATTCTCTCCCACCTGGCTCACAAGCCGCAGCTCCAGCTGAGCAGTGGCAGTTCAGGACCACCCAGCCTCTTGCATCCAAGGAACTTCCACAGTCCCTGTGGAGCATCCTGGCAACGGTTCTGTCTTCTCCGCTGCCCACATGGGTGGCAGACAATCACATGCTGGGCCCTGACCCTCTCACATTCTGTTTCAGCATGCTAACCAGTCCCCACCATTGGCTTTTTACCTGCCAGAGCTCAAAGCACAAGCTTTGCTCAATAACCATGGGAGTGCTGCAAGTGCTCCTCTGTCCTTCCCATCTACTTTGTTCAGTTCAGAGTGCTGTGTGTGAAATTAGATCAGACAGTCTTCTACACGGGGCCCACAGCTGTGCTGGGTGGTACTTAGCATGATCAGCATCACTGTAGAATAACACTAATTGTAATCACTAGTGGCTTATTTGGTGTGAAGAGATTTGGGGTTTTGAAAGAGGTAAATTAGATAGATGTTTGCCTGTGTAGGACCACCTCTCCCAGCTACAATAAAGCCCTTTCTCCCTAAGCTTTCCATGCTGGGCTTTAATCTGATTTTTTGGCTAAGAGTGTATATGTTCTGCTGTCTTCTTCTGTTAAATAATTTAATTCCTACTAATGCACAAAGGAAAAAGAGAGCACATGGAAGAACTGCACACAAGAAACTTATGAAAAAAAATGGTTTCTTTATCACTCTTAGCAGTGTTAACGTACAACAGTGATCCCTATTGACATCTGGTACAAAGGTGCTTTTTACCTCTGTTCTTTCCTGGCAGGATGAAGAGAGTCACAGACTTTGCTTAGTCTTAACACCACTCCCAGGGACATACCGTTTGCCACCATTTTGAGAAGGAAGAGCGGATCAGACTTCAGATCTTTCTGACTTTCACCTGTGTGTGTCATTGCCATAAAGTTGCTTAACTATTGGTTTTGAGTGCTAACGAAAACTCCTTCTGTTCATCCCAAGCAGATCAGATGTAATGAGAGTGAATCAGTTGTAGTGGTGTTAATTCAACAAAACAGGAACCCAGAATAGAACAGTTTGAAAGAAATGCTGGATTGACATATGCTGTTTTCGTACATTTGTTGAACATTATTGAGCATTTCTAGTGCAGTGATCAGAGAGTAGGAAAATATCTGGGAGTGTTTATTTGATAGAGTTTACATTACACAGCCTGCAGTAAAGCCAGAGCAGCATTTTATGATCTTTCTTGTCATATAGTTTGCTTTTTTCTCCTCTTTGCCAAGGAACTTATGATCAAAAATGACTGCTAAGTGACCAGAAGCTGGCGTTTCAAATTCTGTCTAATGAATAAGAAGCACAGTAGCAATGGGAGTCCCCTCAGAGTGGATCAGAGGCTGTGGCACTATAATTGAAGAAGCTGCAGAATTGAGTCCTTTACTGAGGCTGTGGCAGTGAATGCTTTTATCCCCCCCAGTCTCTAGTTCACTGTGCCTGCTGAGTCAATCAGGGTGGTGGCTGTTCATGCCCTACACCATAAAGACCCCTGTCCTTAAGGCCCTTTTTATCATGGGATTTCTCCATCTCTACGAGAGCAACTAAAGACACTTGCTCAGATCTAGCTCACTTCATCCGTTTTTGGCAGAACTGGGCTCTCCAGTGACATTTCAGTCTCCCTGCAGAACTGGAAAGCTGAAGATCTGGGATGGCTGGACTCATCCAGATGAAAATCAATGCTTAAGTCAACTAAATTGAATCAGGACATAATTTGTGCAAATCGGTAGTAACTCCACTGAAGTTATTGGACTTCTTGCCATGTCAAATCTAAAGTAATCCTGCTAAAGCCATGGGCTATACTTTGGTGTAAAAGTAACATTAGAATATGCTTACTTGATGCCATGTTTATACAGACAAAATATTAATCACATGTTGCTTTGTGCCTTCGATCCACAAGTAAACTCACTGGACTGAACAGGCCAAGCTAATTTAGGTAAAGATAAATTTTTAAGAAAAATCTTAAGAAAACTGTACTTGATCAAACAGAAAATTGGGTTGAAATGAAGTTTCTGTTTTTTCCAAGATAATGAGAAAGACAAAATCTGTTCCCTTGAAAGGAAGGATTACTATTTAATGTTGTATTCTTTCTGGTAGAGATCAACTCCTGGTGGCCCTCATTGCTGACTAGGCTGAATTACAAGAACTGAGCATGATGAGCAGAGGGTCAGGTAAGCATTTACATTGAGTTAGTTAATATAGCATTACTTACTGTGTCCTTGTCATGATGTGGTCAAATCCTTTAATATAAACAAGAATTTATGCTGGTTTTTAAGTGGCTTAAGAGAATTAGGCATTCAGCTCCCATTAATTAAATTTGCAGAAAGATGTGGTTTATATTCTTGTTTCTGTTGGTACTGTAGTACACTGTAGAAACCATCTGTGGGTGAAGATTGTCTTCTGCTGGGTATTACGGTTATGATGTGCAAAGGCAGGGACCCCTCCAAGGTGTATGCAACCTGAGCATCATCTCTAATCTAAATATAATACATTGCAATGAGTCTGCTGTACAATTGTTTTCTCTTTCTGTGCATCCCTCTCTGCTCTAAACTTCTGCCTGCCTGGTTTATGTCATTTCTACACTCTGCTGCAGGAATTAACCTTTATATTATGTCGATACAGTCCTAGAATAAAGGTGTGCTGATCTCAGAGGGGACCTTTGGACAGTATCAACACGCAAATAAGAATTCAATCTGTAACATGTCTGACCCTGTTGGTATCAATGCTTCTATGCATCCAAAGAAAGACTAATAAAAAAGGGAAACAGATTTGGTTGTCGTACAAGAGATGTGAATACTTAAAGAGCTGCCTGCTCTCTTTCATATTTTTAAGACTTAAAGGTTCATGGGTTTTTTTCCTCTGCTTATGTTAAATGAAAACATCTTTACTTGATATTCATCATTCTACAATGGCCATTTCATCACCTAGACAACATGAATAAAAGTTATTATTCTTAGTCATTAGTCACTCAGTCAGGGAAAAGAGAAAAATTGAACGTTTTAGAACATTTTACTTTTCTGTCATTTTAGAGTAAATGACACTTCTAAATGATGGCCAGTCAAACCTACAGAATCTATTAGTAACTTGATAATAAGTGTGAAGGGATGCTGGGACCCAAAGGAGTCTTAAAGTGGCATTTATCAGGCATGTCACATCATTGCTACTGGTAATAAAAGCATTTTTGTTTTATGCTGCAGCGTCTGTAGAGAATAATATTTTTGTGCTATAGCCAAAAGTGATATTGCTACATTCATCACACTGTTTGATATGAAATAGCCTAAAAGCACTGGAAATTGGCTGTCATTATTTGTTTCTTCCTTTTTTTTCCTAATGAAGGAGCCTACTACAGTGGTGGGAAAACTTTTCCTTGTCTTCAAATTAAGACACACAGACACACAATAATTGTAACATTTCTCCATCAGAAATCTAACCCTTTGTTTCCAGTAGTGTCTTAAAATTATATGTCCTTTCAAGAAGAATATGATTAACTCATTTCATTTCCGTTTTCTCTCTCCTTCTGAAAGTAAGGTTCAGTGTGTTTGGTTTACTATTACAGTCTTTCCTGGCTAAACCTTCACTGGCTGTAGTGAAAATTCTGTATGTTTGGGAACTGCAAGATGATAATTTTGGATGTTAGCTTCCAAGTGTTAAAAATCAGAAAGTAATCAGATGCCTGTGCAAGTGAGAAAATTATTTGGTTTTCCCTCTTTATTCAATCTTTTAGTTAAGATCATTTAAACAAGGACAGGTCACAACGTGTGACTATGAAGGTCTCTGTGCTATAGTACTGTTGTGGAAAACCCTGGTGAAGGGATAATGTATACTGCTGAAAGCAGTTTTTACTGCTGGCATAGCTACTGATGATACAAACTAAACTCTTTTAGGAGGGGATTTTTGAAGTACGTAGATTTTTTTTCAGGCCTGAAAGACACAGTGAGACCAAGCTCAACTTTTCAGTGTGGTCTTGGCTGGTGGCACCGTGAGAAACTACTGCTGAGTTGTCCATGAACTCAGTCTGTGACTATGATAGACTCTGTTCTTCCTAAAAAATAATAAATACTGGTAGCAGTAATGAAATGTTAAAAGTGACACCCCCACCCCCCCCAGGAAAAAAACCCACAAAAACCCCTAGAATAGTCTTTCTTCTTTTCATCTGACTTCCTTGATAGGAAAAAGATCCATCAGTTATTTTCAATTGATGGGTCAACCGGTCAGGGTCAACCAGTCATGGCCTTGTGCTTTGTGTCCCCTATACAGCTGCTGAAAGTTTACATGGGGAAGCTTGTGCATTTTCCTCTGGAAATGTAAGGCTAGGATGGGAAAATGCATCTCAGAAGCTCACTTAACAGCAAAAAGGAAAAAGAGCACATTTATCATATTGAATTCTTTCCCACTGATATTCATCATTTGCATGTAAAAATGCCATCCGATTTTCTCCCTCATAAACCTGGTGTGATGTTTTCTGTTTTTCGTGTTGTTGTTATTTCGGTTTGGATTTAAATCTGTCGCTTTTGAAAACTTCTGCTTTTTAAGCCCCGCTTCACTCTGAAAGTAGAAACAAATGGGATTTTGAAGGACTGGGGAAGTTAAAATACTCTTTGTTGAGTCTGCTTGTGCAGCACGATGGATTTTATGATTACTTGAGCCAGTTCCTGGTGGTGGGTTTGCTCTTCAGAGCCAAAGTCTGCCTTGACCTTTTTTTTCAGGCTGTAGAATTTGTCATATTGACTGACTCTGTTAAGATCTGGCATGTCTTATTAACACTCTTCAGCAAAGCAACCCACTCTTTGTCCGAAACACATAATCAGGCAGGACTGTTTGAACAGCTAGAGCAACCTTTACACTTCTTAGGGGCAGGATGGTGCCAGTGTTGTGGATAGCTAACTCTCTGCTCGTCCTTCACATTAATCTTATTCTGTCTTTATAATGTGCCAACATGTCAGCTGACTCCATGGGACATTCAGTCCAGGAAGAGTATGATGCTATGACAACTTAATTCAGGTTTTTTAGAAGTTCATGCAGCCAGACAATAAAAAAAGGCATACCATGCAGGAATGTAGAAAAGCACCACAAATGCAAAAATCCTGTACCATTAGTATGGCCACATTTAAACTGGGTGAACAGCTTAGGCCTTTCTTTTCCTCACTTCTTATGTAATTATTGCTGATTCTTTGCAAAACAGTTAGGGACTTGCAGATACAGCAGGCTGTTGCTTTGAGGTTAAATATATCACTCGTTGAGTAAGGTGTTAAATAATGGCTCTAAACAAATAAACTAATTTGTAAATAACACTAATTTATTGAGCTCAAGAACTCTCTGCATGAAGCTGCTCGGCATTCCATAAGATATGACATGCCTCACATCCCTGGCTGAAACACCCAACAGTTGGAGCAACCTGCAGACCCCACCAAGTAATCATAGAATAGTTTGGGTTGGAAGGGACATGCAAAGGCCATCTAGTCCAATCCCCCTGCAATGAGCAGGGACATCTTCAACCAGATCAGGTTGCTCAGAGCCCCATCCAGCCTGACCTTGAATGTGGCCAGGGATGGGGCATCGACCACCTCTCTGGGCAACCTGTGCCAGGGTTTCACCACCCTCACTGTAAAAACTTTCTTACTCAAATCTAGTCTGAATCTACCCTCTTTGAGTTTAAAACTGTTACCCCTTATCCTGTTACTACAGGCCTTATTAAAAAGACTGTCCCCATCTTTCTTATAAGCCCCCTCTAAGTACTGAAAGGCCACAATAAGGTCTCCCCGCAGCCTTCTCTTCTCCAGGCTGAACAACCCCAACTCTCTCGGCCTTTCCTTATAGGAGAGGTGTTCCAGCCCTCAGATAATTTTATAATCATGAATAAACATTCACATCACCCTGCACAGACTTAATTTCTTCCATGTTCCCTTTCCCCAACATTATTTCTTTCTGAAGTTGTTTCTGGCAGAGATCAGTTTGTGTGGCCTTAGGGTGACTCTTGTGGGTGCTGTTTTCTGCCAGTGGCTGGTTTCCTAAGCATTCCCTACCCCTTACTCTGGTAGTATTTGCCGATTTATTTCTGAAAAGATAATGCATACGCTAGCAGACAGTTCTGCAGTAATCATGTCACAGCAGTTGTCTTTGGTCACCAGTAATGAGAAGAAAGGAATGAGCTTGAGAAACTGCTCTAATTAGTTCTCGTAGATCAGAACACTTCTCAGCTGAAATAAGCCATGTGTCTTCACAGAGCTAATGTCATTGCACTGAGAAGTGGGCTTTTTTGAGGAAAGAAATTGCAGTATGTCTTAAGGGACAAATCAAAATAATTTTATTATTAACAAACAAACTGCAATAGACTGAGGAGAGGAAGTTCAAAGTTTGTATCTGAAAATCTCAAAATCAAATATGCTGTGTTTATGTATTTATATTATTATGTATTTATAGCTCATATGTGATTTGTTATGCTCTGTGCTCTATGGACATTTTCAGACCGAGTTTCTTATGCTGTTTGCAAAAATTCTCCTTTGTTTTTTTCAGTCCTCAATTTCTTTCTTGCTGGTTTCAAACATCACTCCCTTTCTTCTTGGATTTGAGCTAAGCAAAATGACCTACTTTCCCTTTTGGTAGTATTTGCATGCAAAGCTAGAGATATTTGCAAAGAATCTATGAATTTATTCTACAAGAAAACGCTGCTACTATTGTGAGCAAAGACTTTTCTATGTAAGCACAGGGAAATTGCACCAGGAGCAAGCCACAGTTGTGTTTCACGGAGACAGTTTGCCATTTGTTGGTGGAAACACTTTGCAGCTTCTAAAATGTCACTTCTTTCAGGAGCAGCTGCCTCAGTCTTCACTATATGTTCTGTTAAATAAGGTAGGTGTGTGGATTGCTGACATCCATTGCATACACACATCTACCATATAAGTGCACTCACTCTAACTTATCTACTTACACCTTCTTTAAACAGAAGGAAAGCAGAATAGTGACATTTTCCTGCCCAGTCGTTTCTTGGCATGTTTACCACTTTGCTTCTGGGCTGCATGCCCTACCTCTTGCCTCAGGAATGAGTTGTGAGTCAAACTAAAGGTCTGTCTAGGCCAATATGTTGTCACTGACAGTAGGCAAGAGCTGATACCTGGGGAGGAGTAGTACTTTTGCCAGACTTCAGGCGTTCTCAGTGCAAGTACTAAGTTTTTAGTAAACCTCAATGGATTTTGATTCCTTGAACTTTGCAGTCTTGCCTCAAACCACCCTACGCTAGCATCCACAATAGCCTTTGACTTCACAGACTATATGCCTGTTGCATGAAGTACCACTCAGCTTTGTTTTAAGCCTGGCTCAGAATTTCGTATTTCCCTTTACTTTTTCCAAATTTGAAAACTGCTTATAACATTTCTGTGACCTCTTTCCTTCTCTCCCTGTTCTGATAGTATCTAGCTCTTTGTACTGCTCTTACCCCCTCAACTCCAGCCTCCTCCAAATATTCTACACGGAAATAGTAGCCAATAGCCTTCAAAAGCCTTCAAATAGTATATCTTGCTTAGGTGGTTCTCCTGCTTTAGCTCTAATAGGACATATGTATTTAAATAAGGCATGTGAAGTCTATGTGTTGCATAAGCACTGGAACAGGCTGCCCAGGGAGGCTGTGAAGTCTCCTTCCCTGGAGATATTCCAGACCCGCCTGGACAAGGTCCTCTACAGCCTGCTGTAGGTGACCCTGCTTCGGCAGGAGGGTTGGACTAGATGACCCACAGAGGTCCCTTCCAACCCCGAACATTCTGTGATTCTG
>Ga0065711_1002243_pt1 | contig 56758 bp, 59 predicted proteins | sample Hoacrofraction12_FD_59098 | JGI IMG/M metagenome (GOLD analysis project Ga0065711, IMG submission 59098) | Hoatzin crop microbial communities from Cojedes, Venezuela - Epithelial fraction 12 v2 (version 2) | ecosystem: Host-associated > Birds > Digestive system > Esophagus > Crop | place...
GGGCAGAGCGCGGCTGGGGGGTGCAGCAGGGCACCAGGGCAGCCGTGACCGGTGGGGGCCTGGAGGGAGGCTGGGGCAGAGATGCAGGTGGCAGCTGGAGGACCACAGGCTGTGACCACGTGGTCCCATCTCACCTGATCCTTCTTGAGTGTGATCTGCCCGATCTCCCGGTTGCCCACAAAGGAGCGTGTCACCTTGTGCACCCGCTCGCCTGCCCGTACGCGGATGATGAAGTTTGGAGGGAAGTAGCCAATTTTTTCACCGATCTTCCCCTGAAAGAAGTCAGTGGATGGGGAGGTGGGAGTTGGAGCCAGTCTGTATGACCCCCAGATTACCACTTGACAGCCTGCAGGTTGTGGGTTGGCAGGAGGACACAGCAGGTTTAGGGGCTGTGTCCCCCTTAGAGTGCAATTTGCACTCCCAGCTGACATCTCCCTGTGCTTTAAGCTCTGCACCTTTTCCCGCGGTGCTTGCAGGACACCAGCCTTACCCGCCACCACTCCTCATTGGAGTCATCGACCACCGTGATCTTCTCCCCTGGCCTGCGAAGGGAAGGAAGGGCTCAGTGTAAGGGGAGGCAGCGATCCCCTGCCATGGGAGACCCTGAGGCTGGGGAGGAGAATTGCTCTTCCCCCAGCACCAGCTCCAAGAGCCCTGTGTCAGGGGAGGTCGAGGAATGCACACAGCCCACGGCCTCAGGGACAGACAGGTCCTGTACATGAGCCGCTCAGCCTTCAAGTCTGGGGTGCAAGAAATCAGTAGAACCACATCAAGACAAACATCAGTGGCCTTGTAAATGAGGTTTGTGTCCAAAGGCTGGGAGCCAGGAGAGCTCAGTGAGAGCCAGGGCCCCAGCTTGACACATAGCCCATTGGGGCAGGCAGAAAAGCCACAAAACCCAAACCACAGCCAGCGTGGCTCCATGGCTCTAATTTCTGCCCTCATTCATTCATCCACAGATCCTCTCCTGGCTTTGAGAGCCTCATTGTTGAGGTGAAGACTTCTCCCCCCTGCCACTAGACACCCCACATCCTTCCCCTTGTCATCCCGGTGCCCACTGCGTGGCTGGGAACTTACGGGAAATCCAGGTCATCTTTCTCCAGGGCTTTGAAGCGGTAAAGTGCCACGAAATAGTGAGACTGCAGATAGCCACCACGAATCCCTGGCTGCGGCTTCTTGTTCTGGGAGAGGAGGAAAGAGGGGCCCCAGAGAGGCTGAGGACAGCCCCAAGGAGCCCAGCAGGGAGATCCCTGCAGCCTCTGCCCATGCTCAGGGGCCTTTGGGGTACATGGCGAGGATGATAGCTACCTTGTCATCTGTTGGGCTCTTCTCAGTCTTCTTGTCCCCTTCAGAGGTGCCTGGAAATAGGAGGGGCCTTACATCTCTCCTAGTGCTGCCTTCCTGCCCTGGGACCAGCCTCCTCCTAAGGATCTCCTGTACCCAGGCCAACGAGGGGAAGCAGAGAGAGCCCCAGGGTGGACACCTGAACTGAAGACTCCCTTTCTGTAGGGCAAACCATCCCTCGGTGGGCCCAAGTACAGTCTCCCCATCAGCATCTCTCCCTGCCCCGTGCTCACGGCTGGAGCACAGCCCCCACCCCGGCTCCTCAGCCCTCGCGTGCAGCCAGCCCTGCTGCAGTCGCAGCACTCACCGCCATCGGTTTTGCCCCCTTCTGGCTTCGTGGCCTCTGGCTCCTCGTCCATCATAGCAGCTAAAGGCTGCAAGGCACAGAGCTCTCAGGGGGTGCAGAGTGGGCAGGGAGGTGGGGGTGGCAATGGGATGCAGGCTGCGATGCCAGGACCCTTGGGCGTTTGGAGCAACAGGCCAGCTCTGCACTCACGTTTTTCTTGTCATCTTGCCCTTTCTTGCGCTCCTTATTGGCCATAATGACACCTGTCCGCAGAGTCTCAAACACGGGGTCACTCCTGTTGGCTGCTGCTAGGGCACAGGGATGGTGAGAGGGGTTCAGTTACAGGACACGAGGAGATGGGGCACCCTGGCACGGGAACAGTACTTACAGAGCAGCTCCTTGACACAGGCGTATTGCTGGTCACTGTAGAGGGGCGAGCTGTACGCCCGGCGAAACCCTGGGGGCTGGAAAGAGGGGGTCAGAGCATCAACCACCACCCGGAGCCGTGGGCCCTCCTGTGAGAGCTGAGGGGTGAGTGGGTGGATGCTGGGGCCCAAGAAGGTGACCACCCAGCAGAGAGGTGATGCCTAGGTCCCCCCCTCAGAGCCAGAAGCAAGGTGGGTCGTGGCACCTGGGTCATTCCCACAGGGAATGAGCCAGCTGCTCCCTGCTGTGGTGCTTTGGTCTTCCCTGCAAGGAGGTGCCCCAAGACCAGGGCCAGCAGGAACACTCACAATTTTGCCGAAGCAGCGCTGCATCTCCACGTAGGACTGGCAGTGGTGGTGGATGTGTGTTTTGCAGTTCTTGCACCTCAGGCCAAATTTGTTGTTGACTGGCAGGGGGGTTGGGGGGGTGGGTGGAAAGGAGAGGCAATGTGACACTGCAGCTGTGGGGAGGGCTGGGCTGGAGCCCTCGCCAGCCCTGGCCCCCAGCCCCAGCACCCTCAGGACTCACGGACAATCATGCGGGCACAAACATCACAGAACTTGGGCTTTTTGAAGTAATGATCTTTGAACTTGTGGGGTTTGTCATTGATAAGTTTCTGGGGCTCAGGAGGGGGCTCAGGCTCCTCCTCCTCTTCCTCCTCTTCCTCCTCCTCATAGATGTAGTAGATGGGTCCCCCTGAGGGGCTGACCAGCTCCCCATTGGGCTGCAGCTCCGGCACCGTTTCCTCCTTGGGCTTTCGCTGGAAAAGTTGCTTCAGCTTCTGTAGCTGCTGGGGCAGGAGAGGATGCATTGTGCACGGCAGGGATGTGGGGTGAGGCAGGCAGGCAGGCAGAGAAGCTGGTGCCTGACTCCCTGCCCCTTTGCTCTGACCTAGAGACTCCTTCCCAAAGTGAGAGGAGGCCCCAGGAATCGTGGGGCAAAAATGCTGTGAGGATGGAGACCCTTTTCCCGGCCCTGTGAGGTCCCCACAAAAGGAGAAACTGTAACCCCTGAGCACACGTGGATGTGGGCACCCTGGGGAAAAGCCAAGCTGGGAAATGGCCACCCAGTGCCCTGCTGGATCAAGATCCCACCAGGCATCCTTGGCCCCACAAAGACTCCTGGGGCTAAGGCAGAGACAATGACAGAAAGGTGGCTTCCCCCACCCACTCAAGCTGCCCTGTGGGCACCCACTTACCCGGCTCTTGGGTTTCCCACCTGAAGCAGGCGAAGCTGGCGGCTCTGGCACTTCCTTCTCTGTCATGCTATGAGGGAAAAGGAGAGACATCACGTTGGCTGGGTCTGTCCCCACTGCCGTCCTGCTGCAGCTCCTGCCCCAGCAAGGCCCAGTTCTGCTGCGGGTGCGTCCCGGGGCCCCGGCTGGCCCTGCTGCGCGGGCTGGAGAACAGCAGGCTCCCAGCCCAGCGCGCGCAGCACTGCTGCTCGCTCAGTGGACGTGGTGCCAAATGCTGGAAGCCAGACCCTGGGCTACCTGCACGCGTCCATCGCTTTCTAGACATCGCCATCTCACAGCGAAACTGCAAACGGTGCCACTCTTGGCCCCCTAGGACAAGCATGGCTACGCCGCCGTCTGGCACCACCATACAGCTCCGCTTTCTCCACAGAGTCTTGCGCTAACACAGGCACAGGATCTGCTCCTGTGTCCCCCAAAACATGCCCGATGCCACTTCTGACTGTCAAGCATCCCCACAGTCCTTCCACCCAGACATCACCGGTTCTGGTGATATCTAACATGAGGTGCCCCTGTGTCCGCCCCCCCGCCCCTGCCCGCCCCCCATGGAAACCAGCCAGGACGACCATTAGGGAGAGAGCGATGGGGGCTGGGGAGTCCTGGGGCAAGGGGTGCTGCAGAAGCAAAGAGCCCTGGGGTCTTGCAGCGAGGCGGGCGGAGCAGGGGCCCACGGGGGTCGGTGGCCGCAATGAGAGGAAGCCGCGCACGGATACACACTTACGCTGTGCGCGAAGCTCTCGTCCGGCGATGACAAACCCCGCGAAGGGTGCCCGATGTTGGGGCCCTGTTGGCTGCGGAGCCCCCAGCCCTCTGTGCTGGTTGCACACGGAGGGGGGCAGCTGCCCCGGTCCCGTGGAGAGCGGGAGTGACAGGGCAGAGGGGAACCGACAGCTGAGCGCTGGCGGAGGCTGACGCTGAGAAATTGGAGCCCATGCATGAGCCAGGAGGGCAGCGGGGTGGAGAGCAGCCACTGGCTATTTGCGTTAGTGGGTTGCTGGGCGTCACTGAGGCCCACCCACCCCTGGCATGGGGCAGCAGCGAAGCCAGGGCACACCAAGTGCTCCAGCCTTGATGTCTCGTTTGCTCTTGCATTTGAGGCCTCTGCCGCTGGGAAGGGAAAAGGAAAGAGAGGCAGCAGTGGGGTCTCTCGTGGGGCAGCTCTCATGGCTGCCCCGCACCCTCTGGCAGCAAATCCTGCTGGTCTGCTCTCCGCTGAGACAGGGAGCTGCCGCAAAGGAGACAGCTAGGACCTCACTGGTCTCACGCTGCCTTGCAGTGGGTGCCTGGAGCTGGGCAGGCACCCCAGTGCCAGAGTCCCTGGACCTATGTCCCTGCCAGGCTGTGTGTGGCAGTGGGGCAGGAGTTTGCACCAAGCCTGGGGTTAGAGCCCCCCCCTTCCAGGCAGCCCTTACCTCTCCACTTGCACCTGCTCTTGAAGGTAGTAGCATCCAGATGCTGCAAGAGGCTCCAGCTGCTGTGCGCAATGCCACGGTGAGGGTGGTGCCAGCCCAACTCCCGTACCCAACAGGGTAGGAGGACACAACGATATCTGCACCTACCAGCCCAAGGACTGCTCCCCTGTCATCAGCAGGAATATGTTGCTTCCTGGCAGGGGATACAGCTGGGGACAACCCATGCCCCCCTTCTTGCCATCACACAGCTGTAGGGGGACAGCAGCTGGGAAAAGAGGCTATGAGAATATCTGATGGGGGGACCAGCCCCAGATCAAAGTGCTCAGCACTCCTCTTCCAGTCTCGGCTCCCAGCCTTGGCAAGCCATGAGCTCAATGCTCTTGTACATGCCAAGCACGGGGGCAGGGCCTGGGCAGGAACATATCCTCCTGCGAGTGCCCCTTCTGCTCCCTGGTTGTCGTTTCACCCCGAAGAGGCAGCACAGACAGTCCCTAGCACTGGTACTGGCAGAGAACGGGAAAGCAGCGTTAAAGTGATGGACAAGTTCTGTTTTTATATTTAAAAACAACCCCCCAAATAAAATAAAACCAAAAATACCCCTCCAAATAATAATCAGATTAAATAAAATGTGCAGTGAACATACCAATCAACATCTGTATGTGCGGTTCAACACAGTGCTTAACAAAACAATATACACAGGGTAAGGTGGGTGGGCACGGGCATCACTCAAAAAAAAAATAATAATGATAAAAAAAGAATCAATTTCTTATCTCTTAATTATGTCCATATAAATATATCCAGAAAGGAGGGCAAGAGGAACGGAGGACAGAAAGGAAAAGAGAAGGCAGAGGGAAGTGCCCGCAGTCCAGTGTGCTCTGTGCCCGCGTGTGAGCCCTACTGTGAGCTGGCACGCTCCAGCACCCGCAAGTCGTAGTTCTTTTTGGCCACACGCAGCTTGAAGCGGCTCAGGGAGTTGTTGAGGCGGAGGGAGGCATTCTGGGCAGCCAGTGGGCTGGGGAACACGGCCACGATGGTGTATAAGGCAGCAAGGTCACTGTGCCTGCCGTTCTCCGGAGTCCCACTGTTGCCCCCGCCGCCCCCATCTCCACGGCGCCCCTGAGTCTCTTTGAGCCACTGGATTTTGGCACCAGCCATGGCGAGCTGGGTGAAGAGCTTGTCAGCCTCCGTCCGTGTGATGCCCTCGGGCAGGTCTGTCACCTCCAGCACTCGGCCTAGCACTGCAGCGGAAAGACAGCACGCATCAGTGGCAGAAGATTCTTGGGTGGCAGCAGCACAGCGAGAGCTGACATGTGGGCTCCTCACCAACTCTGGCACTGGAGCAGTCACCTCTGCTTCGTCCATGAAAGCAGCGCTTTGCTAAGCTGCCCCCACATTAAGAATGTATTTTTTTAAGCCAGTCACCTCTTCCCCGTCAAACTGCCCTTACCACACCGCTCCCCACAGTGCCCCATCCTGATCCTTTCTGATGCCCACATCCTGGTCCCCACATGGTCTGCTTCAAGGGGAGACTGGCATTTTCCACCCGCCTAGGGCACCAGCAACACCAAGCCCTCCTTGCTGCCTTTGGCTGGTCTTGGCTTTTCAGTTCGGGCTTTCCCAGCTGCTGTGCCCTGTCTTCCTACCCTGATCCCTGGGTACCAGGACTGGGAACTAAGCCAGCTCTCCTGCCCCCGTCTCTGGAAAGCAGAAAGACAGGCTGCATCCACGGAGGACGTCACCGTGTGTGGATCCTGAACGTGGAGGATTCCCTTGTGTGCCCAGCCCAGTGTCCTGCCAACCTCTTTGCCTCTGGCCTCTGCTCTGTGGTACCCAAACACTTCTGCTGCCTCCTGGCTCCAGCCCTGGCTTTTGGGCTTAGCAGAGGGCTGGCTGAATGGATTCTTTGCTAATATTAACACGGCATGTAATGAACGTGCCAGCCGCAGGGAGGGGGCAGCTCTTAAAGGGCCCCCTGCAATGAGCTGCTGGTGGTGGTGGTGGTGACACAGGGGACAAGTCTGAAAACTCCAGAGAGCTGGCGAAGTCAGCCTCCCTTCCAGGCTGGCTGGCTCATGCCCAGCTAGCAAGTCCCGTATTGCTGCAGGGAGAAGCCAGACACGTGCCTCTCCTTCCCTCCCTGGTGACCAAATAGAGACCACCGAGGGCAAAGAACAGGGAGAAACAAAGCACTGGGGATTTAAACCCTCGCAGCCATCCCTGGAAGATCCCAAAGCCCTTTACAAAGATGAGGCCCTGCTGGTAAAAGCAAGCATGAGAGGCAAGGGTCAGTTTGGAAGTCAATGGTGGGAACAAGATCTCAGGGGTCTGGACACTCACTTTCTGCTCACAAAGAGGCAAAAAATCCCAGGATTTCTGCCAGCTCCACCTCCTCCATCATTTCAGCCCCCATGGAGGAAGGAACAGGGCCCAGGAGTCCTGGTGGTCATCACTGATTCCCCAACAACTTCTCCCCACTCTTCTTTAAAAGCTTTGCTCAGTGCAGGCAGTGCTTACTGCATTCCTGAGCAACACTTGTGTCCTCCCACCTCCTGATGGGCACTGCTGACTGGGACTGGCTCCCCTGCATCCCCTCCCAAGCCAGGCCTCATGCGGGCTGGGGGGGGGGTTTGTGTGCATAAGGGGGTTGTGGCAGGCAGGAACTGCTCTCCTACAACCACCACCAGCAATGGGTTCTGTGGGATGCTGGTGTGGGCAGAGGTGACATCTGGAGTCTCTGTAGCTGGCTCTGTAGCCAGCTACACCCATGCAGTGGTGATCAGTCAGAGGACACAGAGGGAACTGCTTGAGCAGCATCACTTGCCTACATCACTTGTCCCAAGGTCAGTGGATGCGGACTTGAGGGCCTGTCTCTTGCTCCGGTTTCCATGTTTCATCCCAGCCTGCCCCTTAAAGAATGAAAATGTTAGCGTGTCACCTGAGGAGACACTAGCACCTCACAGTGCCCACAGAGCATCCCAGGAGCGGGGGGGAAGACCAAACTTGACAAGACCATAGCTGTGAAAGGGAATGAAGACACCTGGATGAATCTTTCACCCCCTGGCACCTTTGAGGTGACATCACGCTTGCGTAAGTTAGATGAGATCAAGGCACAGCCACGGTTCCAGGACACTCAAAGGACTTGGGGCTGATGCTGCTTCTGGGCAAAGCTGGGGGCAGGATGAAATTTTAGCCCAGTGCCAGGCTCTAGGGAAACACATTTACAATGGCAGCTCTACCGGCTGGATGGCAAGAGCACGGGGCAGGCAGCCTACTACTTAACCAAGGGGTGTCCAAGCACAGGGCAGGGTGTGAGGTCTTGCTCTGCTCCTAAGACACTGAAGGAATGGGTGGGTGGGTGTTTGGCCCAGTTTTACCTGGTGTGCATTGTAGTTGGGCTGGTTGTGGAGCAGTGGCGGGGGACAGATGGACAGATTATACTGCAGCGGCTGGCCCAGCAATGAGTACCGCCCATCACCTGCAAAAAGGAAGTAAATGTTTGTAGGGGTCTGAAGAAATCACAGGAAAGACCCAACCCTGTGCTATCCCCACTCCTTCCCCTTACCTTGTGCTGGGCCCATAGGCCGGGGGAACTGTGTGAGGACAGGGAGGGGGCTCAGCCCCGTGCAGACACTGTTGAGGTTGGTGACAGGAGATGGTGTTGGGGATTGGGTTGGGGACGTGATGGGACTGTTCAGCTGGGTGCTGGCCTGGGGGAGAGAGAGCGTTAAGACAGCCCCAGTGCTTGTGACTGGTCCCACACCTGTCTCATCACCACGGAATGAGCCCGCCCCGTCTCCCAGCCCATCCAGACAGCACGGATGCAGGGGTCCTTTCTCTCCCGCCAGGCTGCTCCCAAAAGATGAGCTGCCTTCTTCCCAGTCCTCTCAATACCTGAGCACTGGTGTCTGGGTTGTACAGGTCTCCTGGCTTCTGCCCCCGCTGGTCCAGGCTGTAGTACTTACAGTGGCTCCACTGCACCACAGGGGCATTCTGGGGGGCCTGGGGGCCATTGGGTACGTTCAGCTGCATCACAACCACGCCAGGGCCTGACGGAGACACCCCTGGGGAGAGACAGCAGCAGCAGTATTGCCCAGGCTCTGCGTGCTGGTGCTGCCACTGCTTGCTGTGGGACAAGAGGCAGCTGGCCTGTCTCTGCAGCTTTTCATCCTTCCCTGCAACAGCCCCTCCATACTCACTCCTCTGTCACTGCTGTCTGCCTGGGTGGGCTGCAAAAAGGCCCCACCAAGACCCAGCTGGGATCCCTCTCGAATATCACAGCTTACATCAGAGAACAACTACTTTTAATCCAGGAGAAATGCGAGCAGAGAGGACAAGTTGAAGGCAGCTCGGGTGACGTCTAAAAGCATCACAGCAAACTCCAGATAAAGGATCTAATCACAGAGCTGGGCTCGAGTACCCTGGTTCCAGCTCTTGCACCCATTCACCAGGCTCCAGCTCACTCCCCTGCAGCTGGGATGGGACAAAGCAGTCCTGATGCTCCTCTCATCCCCAGCGCTCGCTGGTCGAAGAGCTGCCCCGGCGATGCTAAGTGGTGGTGCCAGCAGAGGGAGTCTGCAGCCCACGGCAGCCCCCTCTGCCCGCTCCTACTCTGCCCACCCACTGCGGCCAGGAGATGCCAGGCGCAGGCCAGCATCAGCCTGGACCAAAGTTTGTGCGCCACGTCTCGGTAATTCCCAGTGGGCTGTGGAACGGGTAAGACTAAGGAAACCCATCGCACAGAAGCTGCCAAACTTTGCTGTAATTGGCAGCTCTGTTCACTTCAGCCTCCACAAAACCTGATCCAATCTGCACAGAATCAGTGCCAACCCTGACCGGTGGCTCCTCTTACCTGAATACTGCTGCTGCATCTGAGGCGGGCTGCAGGGTGATGGGGACTGTGGCATCTGATACTGCTCAGAGCCAGGTGGCTGAAGGAACCCCACCGAAGGGCTGTGAAGCAGAGAGTGCTCTGGTGAGGAGCTGGGGATGGGGAGAAACAGCCTGCCCATCTGGGCACCAGCTCCCTCAGTACTTGAGATGGCTGGAAACACAGCTGCGTCTGAAGGAGCACAGGAAGCACCACATGCTGCAGGACAGCTGTGTCCCAGAAGCGCTGACTATGGGAGCTAGGATCAGGCAAGCTCAAGAGATGACCAGCACCTATGGTGCCCATCCACCTCCTCTAGCTGCAGGAGTAGGATGCTATGCCCTTTCCCTAGGGCAGCAGGACCTCACTCTCCCCAAGGCAGGCCAGGGATGCAGAAGCTTTACCTGGTGCCGTTCTGCTGGGCAGTTGGGATGACGCTGTAGTAGATGGGTACCCCTCCAGTCTGAAGCCCCCCCTGAACAGACTGGCTGGCTGGTACAAGCACTGGCTGCTGGAAGGGCTGCTGGACCACACTCTGGGACTCATTGGCCACGGGAACCTGTGCAGGGAGGAAAGAAGCAGCCCTACAGAATGACAGGTAACACTGAGCAGGAGCAGGCAGAACTGTCCCCAGAGAGACACCAACAAGGTCCACACAAAGGGAGAAGAGATGCCAGACAGTTGTCTACCATAGCCCAGAGCAATCTTGCCCAGGCAAGGGCAGCCCCTCCGAGCCTTTCTGCGAACACAATGGCAAAAGGACCAGCTGCACTCAGACCTCCTTCTCAAGGCATGTCCCCCACAGACTGAAACATGGACGTGCCCTCACTAAGCACGCACTACCTTCTCAAGGTAAGTCTCTGTCTTTGGCTCCATCACTCAGGCACAGGAACAGGGCACTTCCTGCAAGGCCTACACAGCTGAGGCCCCCTCCCCAGCAGCCCCCCATTGGAGACTAACTGATGCCTACCTGGTATGAAGGCAGTGGAGTGTACTGGACCATCAGGCCTTGCATCTGGCTCCCCATACCACTCCTCTGGCTGCTGAGAAGGCCGGGGGGCTGTGCCTGCTGCACTCCCATCATACTCTGCATCTGGCCCCCCATGCTGTTCCTCTGGCTGTTGAGGAGTCCAGAGGGCTGTGCCTGCTGCACTCCCATTACACCTTGGTATGTTTGCTGCTGGTTGGACATCATTGGCTGTAAACCTGTCAGAACAGGGTTTAAATGGAGCAGCTTCCCAGCTGGCCACAGGAGACAGCCTGAGGCTTGGCATATGAAGGCTCAAATCCTGCTTTGCTCCCATCTCTTGCTAAACAGTGGGAAAAGGGCTTCCCTTACAGCAGATGCAAAAAGACCTGAAGGAAGCTCTTTGCTTTCAATCCACCTTGCAGCACCTCAGTGCATACGCTACAGGCTGAGACACAGGTGAGATCGCCTTCGCAGCCAGGCCAAGTTTCAGCTTTCCTTTGCACAGTCCAGAGGCCTTCTGTACAAGCCCAGCAAAGAGCGGGAGACAGGGAAGAGCAGCCTGGCCCGAGACAGCGCATGGCAGATCACACAAGAGTGGCAGGAAAGGGAAACACACACCCCCAGCCCCGCTCCTCTACCCCTCCCCCCCTGCCCCCTTACCAGGCTGCTGGGACTGCTGGGGGAGCTGCTGAGGGCGCTGGGAGCTGTAGGCCACTGGGTGACTGAGAGATCGGTATTGCTGGCTGGAGTTTGGGTACTGTCCCGCAGGGTAGTAAGAAACCTGAATCTATCAGAATCAAGAAAACACGGTGATGAGAACACAAGAGGGAGTGAGATCAAGAAAGCTGGTCCCCCAGGACCAGTTTTCTCTCTCACCTGGCCTGGCTTCTTTTGAAGGAAACCAACTAGGGCTTTGGCTCTGGCCAGATGATAGCTCCTCAGGGAACCGCAGCCCCTTCCCGCTCCTCCCAGCCTCCACATCCAAGACTTTCCCAACACAGTAGTGCAAGAGCACAGGAGGCACAATTTTCATCACAGCTCAGGGGAACAACCCTAGAGGTCATAATGCCCTGCAGGACCCCAAAGAGAGCTTAGAGGCGTCAGCCCTGAATCTGGTCACTGTCCCTTCCCCAACACTATGAGCCAGGAATGGCCAGAGGCATTCCCAGATAAGTGCCTTGTGAGCTCAGAGGGACAAGAGAGCAGACACCATCCTGTGCCTAGCAAGGGTGCTTGCTGACCCGGAGCCTGGACCCCTGTGTATTGATCGATCATGAATAAGCAGCAGAAAAAGAGGGGACCCACTATCAAGGAACTGTTCTCTGGACTGCTCCCCACAAGCCCCTTGCCTGACAGCTTTGGGCCAAGGTGCACACCCCCTCCAGGCTTGCACATGTCCTTACTTGCTGGGGAGGCTGAATGTAGCCCTGGGGCTGCAGCACCTGCTGTGTGGGGGCCGTGTGCCCTGAGGCGGAGTAGTTGGAGGTTGGAATGGGCTGCCCAGGGGTTGCCATGATGAATCCTGTCTGCTGGGAGATGAGGGATGACTGGAACATAGCCGAGGAAGGATCCGCTGCTTCCGTAGAGCCCTGTCGGCTGAGGCTGATCTGCCCAAAGGGGTTGCTGAGTTCATCAGCCTGCATTGGGGATAAGTGGGAAGGATAGAGGAGGACAGCATGTAGGACAACAGCATGTAGGACATAGCTCTGCTGAGTAGATTGCAGACCCCTTCTCCCTACTCTGTGTGGAGGAGCTTGCCCCAGAAAGGTCCCCATAAATTAGCCACAGATCAAGAGCATTCTGCAGGACAGGGGGTAGGGGCATGCGAGCTGCTGGGGGTGCCCAAATGCTCAACGGACACTGGTGATATGCGGGGCCCCACACAGGCAGGGGTGGCCCCAGCCCAGAGACCACGTCCCATGGTGCACATCGTTCCCAAAAGACCCGGCAGAGACAACACAGGGGCTGACTGAGACCACAGGGCAGCCATGGCCCCTGGACCCCACTGCTGGGCACAAGCATCGCTTCCTGGTGGAGCTCTGGGCTTGGCACTTGCTCTTCCCCAGGCTCTTTCCAAGACCAGCTACTCCAGCAGTGCTCAGCCCTGGTGGGTCCCACAGCCTCAGGCATCCCACTGCCTCGACCCCACTGCAGCGCGGAGCCTCCAAGAATCCCAAACCCACTGAGTGCAGTGTCCATGACATACCTGATTAGCAAAAGCTCACACAACACAAACACAGCACATGAGTACAACAGAGACAGTGCAGAAGAGGAAATGGGGTTTATACCAAGTTGTACTGCTGGGGTGGAGAGACTGGCAAGAGGACTTGGGGGCAGGAGCTTGGAGAATACTGAACAGGCTGCAGCGCTGGGACCGGCTAAGACCAGCAGAGAAGGGAGTGAAGGAGAGAGATTTGGGGGGGGGAAGGGAAGGATAGGAGGAAGGAGAGAAAGAAGGAACAACAAGGTTAGTCAACTGAGCCAACCGCAAACACAGAGGGGGGGCATTGCAGAGGGCTGGAAAGCACGGAGACCAGAATGGGAGAGCATTCGTCTTTCTGTGAAGACACACAGCCCGGCCAGGTGCTTTGTGAAAGCTGGGAAGGCTGACCACGTCCGCAAAGCAGCTCTTGCCTGGCAGGAACAGTGACACAAGTTCACAAGGGCCAGCTACGGCCATTAGCAGCAGGAGCCACTTCCCCCTAGCACCACCTTTGTGTCTCTCCCATGCCACTGCCCGCTGGTGTGTGACACTGACACCCAGCTCTCTCCGCAGCACTTCTTGGCCCTTCCTGAGGGTAGTGTCTTTTCTCCACTCTTGCCTTCTGCAGGGGCCCCTCTCACTTTGTCACCAGGCCGTGCTGAAGACTGTCTACACCACCACCCAAATCAAGCACCACATACTACGCTTTGCGCACTGAACCTGTAATGGTCAGCACTGGGCTGGTTTTTTGATCATTTGATTTGACTTTTGGTGAAACAGAAGGTACATGGACATTGGGGACAGTGCATTTCAGACCTTTCGCCAAAAGTCAAACACACAAAAAAAGTTTTTCCAGTACCTAAACCATCAGAACAGCCAAACAGTAGAAGACACAGAATAAAATCCCAGCAAGACACAGTGATCCTGCACAAGCTCCAGAAGCCTGCTGTGTATTCAAACCTCCCACCCAGGGCACTGTGCTCTGTCCCATGCCATGCTACAGCCCCAGACAGACACTCCTGCTGGCCTCAGCGCTGGACCCTGGCTACCTCAGGAAGCCATCGCATCTGTAGAACTGAGATGTTTCCCTTGAGTCTCAGTATCCTCTGCAAACAGATTCACAACGCTGGAGCCAGTTTAGAGCCCAAAAACTACAATCTCCCCCCATCCTCATACAGATGGCAACAGACAACAAGGAGCTGTTCATGTTACCTCAGTAAAAGCTGTTTGAGGAGGCTTGTTTCCTCCTCCCATCCCATCTCACCGAGAACACTTAGAATCATAGAACAGCCCAGGTTGGAAGGGACCTTGGAAGTCCATCTAGTCCAACCTTTCATGGGGAAGGGAGCCTAGGTAAGAATATCTAGCACCCTCCCTGTCCAGTCACATCTTGAAAACCTCCAGTGTAACTTGCAGTTTTTTGCTGTAGGAGACATCATAAGATGATGCACCAGAAAGGATCTCTATAAAACTCACAGGCAGGCTGAGGTCCAGCACCGACACGCTGCTCTGAATAGGGCAGGATGGGAAGGTACCGAGGATGCTTCCCACACACACCACCCAGCTCTGCACCCACTGCACATGACGCAGCTTTGCTCTCCAAACCTGCCCACCAGGGCTGGCTCCCACCCCTTCCCCAGTCCTGCAGTGATACAGGGGCTGCTCTTGTGCTGTGGGTTTTTTACAGCTTCAGGAGCAGAAAAAAAGTATGTAGGAATGACAGCCATGAGTGCTCTTCCAGAGGGCTCCATCCTCAGAAATAGCCCTGCAGGCTGTGGAACATCACTTGGGTTTAACTCAGGGAGGGTCTGGAAGACACACTCAGGCACAGTCCCAGGTCTGCCTCTGCCCAGGACATCAGGTGACCAGCTGTGGGGATCAGCACTGGGGAGCTCAAACCCAACTACCATTTCTGACTGTTCCTCACCAGGAGGGCAACTGGTTCCAGAACATAAACCCTGCCACTCAGCAAAGGGCTGCAAATCCCTTGCCAGGAAGGCTTCTGACCTGAGCAGATACAAAAGAGGTTGGCAAGTTCAGATGTCACAGCACAGCATCATATTGAGGCACAGCAAGGCCCCCGACCTTCTCCTGCTATCTGCCAACAGCACAGAGGGACTGTCACTCCCTAACAGGTAGCGTTAGTGTGAGGACACCCAAAACCCACTGGGCAAGCGTAGTCCAGAGCACTCTGGGTGTATGCTGGCTCTGCTTCTACCTCCCCCCTGCATCCCCAGGGAGCTTACCGAGCCCTGGATTCTGTGCAGCAAACTTACCTGGGATATCATGTGGTTACTCATGGCTGGCTGCTGCTGGGCTGCAGGTGGAAGTCCTTGGGGCTGCGGTGGTGGCTGTTGGGGTGGCTGCGGTTGAGGCTGCTGGGCTGTGCAAGGTAGGAGGCCACGGCTGGGCTGTGAAGAAGGGGACTGGGTGCACGCTTCAGGGGCGCCTAGTACCAAACCTTGAACAGAGAAAGGCATGCCAGGGTTGGTACCTGGGAGAGAAAAACATTGATTCGTTGCTGGGGAGGGTGGGGGGTAGATCCTGTCACTACCTGCCGTACTGCAGCCAGATTGCGTTCTCTGCTGTCCACATGGGAGCTGCCGCAGGGGACAGGGCGAGCAGGCTGCAGGCTAAGTTACCAGCCTGTCTCTGCTTCACAGCAAACCAAGGTGTTGATACCCTCAGGACTCCAAGTGATCGCACCTCTTTCCTCTCCATGTCCACGTACACACACGGACCCTCCACAGCTGGTCACAGCACCTTCTTCTCCCCTGACCTGCGCATGCCCTGCCCCACACAGGGAAGACCAGGATGCAATTCTTGTTCCAGGCTATGGCCATGAGTTGTACAGCTGGTATTCCCAAAAGCGTGCTGCTCTGTCCCCTGACTTCAACCTAGCACCCTCACTCCAAGTGGACAGCCTGCGCAGCGGTCCCCACCCGCAGCTCTCAGGTAGCTGCTGTTTGTATAAACCTCCAACGCTACTCAGAACTGCGGGGAACTAAAAGGACAATGCCAGGCTCATATGACGAATCCAGCTGGCCTCTGCACACAGGACAGTGCATGCTTGGTGCAGGTGCTGGCAGGATTGGCACAGGGCAGTAAACACACAGATGCGTCGCAACTGCTTCTTCAGAGGGATGTGCCCTCTGCCTTTTCTGGAAAGCACCAGACACAAGTCTGGGCCCTCTATAAATGCCACGGGCTCTCTGCTGGGAAGAGGAGTCTGGCTGTCAACAGCAGCACCAGCCAGGTGAACGGCTCTCCACCCCAGATGAGGCACAGATTACAAGAAGAGGGAGCTGCCAGATACACCCATGTCAGCTCAGTACCACGAACCAGCCTGTGGAAAGCAGGTGGAGAGATGTTCCTAGTCACAGCTCAGTTCTGTAGTTAGGCACAGCCCCTTCTCGGACACTAATATGCTGTCCTGATCTGTTCGAGTGCTTGACCAGAACAAAGGTGGGAGTGACGGAATCCTATTTTACAGCCACATAGACCCAGCATACGCACATCTTTTGGGTAAAAGGGTAGGGGGTGGCAGGCTGAAAGCAACTCCTTCCCATGGCAGAAAAAATCATTAGGAAGGAGCGCAATACATGCTGCAGGGCACCCAGCTGGGAAGTGCTCTCCTCAGTATTCCAGTCTTACTTCCAGAAATAAAAGGGCTGTGAAACTATTGCTTGATGCCCAGTAGCTGCTATTTAACTAATTCTGCCTCTGATCTACTGCATTTCAACAGCTGATCTTCAGGCATTCTGCTAAGGAGGTCTGTATCATCAGCCACATGGTGCAAAGGAAATATTTTGCTGACAGTTGCCCAGGGGCTGAATGCTGAGATGGAAAAGGAGCCCCAGAGTCCTAAGCACTTCCTCCCCCACAGAACAAACACGAGGATATGGAGGGTGGTGGTTCCCCTCCCCAAGTGAAAATTCCGTTGCATTCCCCCCCGCCGACGTTTCTAATCACTTGCCATTATATAAAGCCTGGAGAACAACTGGCTTCTGTTCCCAGGGGAGACTTGGAGGAAAAATACAGAAAGAGTAAAAAAGCAGATCCTCTCTTGCTCTACTTCACACACGGATGGGACAGATCTTCAAATAACTGCTCCCACCAGTTGATGAATCAGTCCCGGAGGCGGTTGCAATATACAGAATAAGTGCAGCTCTGAGCACAATGGAAACAGGGTCCCAAGAGATGATGTAGGCACCTTCAAACTGCAAGATGGAACGTGTGGTTTTCAAAGCCAGCCTGGGTACTAGAACAGTAGCCCAGCTGCCTTTTAGATCCATCCCTTTTGTTTGAAAGGGTTCTTGTGGAGCAGTCTAATCACCCACCAGCACAGATCTGCCCTCCCTTCCCAGTAACACGACACCTCTCAGCCATCTGGGGACCTGCTGCCTACCAGCCAGAATGGAGGAAGCTAGACAGTGAGACAACACTAGATTTTGCTCATTGATATTGCACAGCAATTGTAACCAGCTACCATATGGCTCCTCAGGTATCACTGGACCATTAAAATGAAAGCCAAGACCTGTGCTGCCTCTGCCACAAATGCCCTTTACAAGCAGTCATTTGAAAATAAAGGACCCTGCTCCCCACTGACAGAAGGGCTTGTGCCCTGCCAAGTGCAGCACACCACCTCTCAGGAGGCTGCTGTCAGTAACAGATCACCCGTGATGCTCCCCAGTAACGTTCTCTGTGCATGGGCTACCCTTTGTGTTACCTAGATGGTAAAGCAAGAACTGATCTGAAGCAGAGAAAGACTTGTGATGCTAATTCCCTTTGGCACTCCTGAGACCCTGAGCTGTATTCAATAGCTCTTGAGGAGCTGCAGGCCCTGCTTGCTGCTGTTATGTTTGCTCTCAGGGGTATAGTGAATCATTTTGAGAGAACATCGTAGGCAGATACCAATTAACACAGTCTTTGTCTGATGAGACAGACTGTGTGTCTGATGAGACAGACTAATTAGTGACACCCTTCCCTGGACCACCTTTGCTGGAATGCAAGGAAAAGTGCCAGACAGTTCACCCTGACTACATCTCCTTAGGGGTGTGAGGGATTCTGGGGAGCAGGAAGGAATGGCAACATAACTTGCAGCACAGCAGGGGAGAGAAAACAACAGAAAATTGGTAGCTTGAGTTCCAGGGTATGGGACTAAACAATGTCGTTTGTCTTAGATAACTCTACTAAAAGGAAGGAAGATCTGATGGCGAGTACCGAAAAAGCAGATGATGAACTAACGGGCATAACCCTGCCCAGGTACTGAATACATTCGGATGATGCCAGCCATCTCCCATGTTAACCAGAGTCACTGACTAGAGCATCACGAGCCCTAGTCTCCCAGTCCAAAGACTATGTCTGCTAGGCGCCTGTGGCAGAAGGTGTGCAGGGGAAACAGTACAGTACCTGCCCGGGATGTTCTGCTGGCAGTGCTGCCTTTGCTACTCCCGACGCTGTCCCCGCGTGTCAGGATGGAGATGCCACTGAAGCTGCTGGCTTTGGTAACAGGTGGTCGCAGGCTGCGGCTGGAGCCATCCGAGTCTGTGCTGCTCCACGGCCGAGGCTCCAGCGCCTTTATCTCGCTCTCTGTGCTGCTCTGGCGGCTGCCTGAGGCCCGGTTCAAGCTGTCCGGGTTGCCCCTGCAGAGACCGGATGCGTTAGACTGCACCTCCAGGGCAAAGGGGCAGCAGCAGGACCTGCAGGTGCCGCACCAGTACTACCGCACCGGGGTGGGGAGCCCCGCCAGCAGCTGGCTCTGTGACACAGCACGTTGGCACTTTGTACAGGGATCTGACAGCAAACAGACACCCTGGGTCACAGCTTTCTTGGCCATGCACTGTGAAGACCCAGATCCTGCTGATCTTCCTTGGCACGTGTTGAGAGCTGGCTCCCGGCCCTTTTCCCTAGCCAGATCCCACCATGCAAGAGATGCCAGCAGGGTCAGAGCATGATCCCTTGCCAAAGCCCTCCTTGTCTCAGAACAGTGAGCTTTTAACAGAGGCCTTGAGACAAGGCTGATCAACACCTTGCAAGACTACTTTCCACACCAGCCCTGGTAAGGCTTCCTGCCCAGCTAGAGCAGCTACGTGCTGGTGTATCGCTACACTCAGGGCTGCACTCCCACTGATGACCTTAGCCCCAGGCCAGGTCTGGCCACAGCAGGACTTTATGGCGTATCAGCAAAATATTCCAAGCAGTGAGCCTGGTTTGTCAGCCCAGCTAAGGATTACAAGCACAGTAATGGGTTCCTGGGCTTTCACTGGGGAGGAATGGTGAGGAAGGCAATGCTGGAGGAGATGCTCATATGACGCTGCAGATGGAGTCCGGCAGCAGCTCCACACAGTTGTGGACAGGAAAAGATAGGCTTGGAAGGAACTTCTGAGGTGATGCCCTGGGCTGCTGGGAGCATGCGAGAGCCAAACGAAATACGTCTCTTGGAAAACCAGTACAATGGTTATATCCCTAAAGAGGTGACGGAACTGGACCACGCAGCCTCACACCCCAGATTACAGTGTGTGGGGAAGGGGCATGCCATGGTCTCTGTTCTGACTCAGCTGCAAACTCTGGTCCCCTGAGAACCCAGACCTTCCTCAAGTTCATTAACTGCTAATCCAGCAGCATAACGGTTCTGCTTTTTGTCTAAATGCTCTCCAAACTCCAGGCACACTACCACACCCTTGCTCCCTGACAGCACTGCCTTACCAGCTCCAGCAATGCCTTTCTCTCCATAAGCCTTACTACAACCTGTTTCGAAATGTGCCCATCAGCAGAGAGCTCTCTGCAATCAGATCTGTGCTTCAGCAGCACTAATAAAGGACTTCCAAGCAAGCAAAACAGACAGCTGTATTGCTCTGAATGCTGGATTTTGAGGACTGCAAGTCTCTGCAGTTCACACAGACATCATCTCCAGCACCACCACTGACGGAACCCCAGTCTCCTCAAGGGCTTCTGTATCTCTGTGCAGAGCTGAAAATGGTCATGAAGCCCACATATCCTCCCTCTCCCACTATGGAAACCACAACACAAAGACAGCAGGTTAACCAAGCTCTTCAGGGACTGGACACAACAGTCAGAAAAACTCCTAGTGCAGCACTGGCTGCAGCTCAGCTCCTGAAGCTGCAATCACATCAGCAACGGGTTTTTTGCCACTTGCTAGGTGAGTTTTACTACAGCCCCATGGCTGATCTGAAAACTATACCCCCTGCCTTGAACACCACTGCTGGAGGCAGACTCCAGGACACAGTCCCTGTAACTGTGCTGAGGACACTTGATTTTCCACGACAGCATTCCTCCAAGGTCAGCCTGAGCCACGTGATGGCCTAAGGAGAGGGGCAAAGCTGTTCCTACACTTGCTTAGATCCTCCTGTCCTGTTCATATACAGAAATGCTTCAGCTTTGGAGCTTTGGGTATTAAACAAGAGGACAGCAGGCACGAGGGTCTCTTCATTTTCATCCTGTTCTTTATCCTCCCACCTTCAGCAGCCTCCTGCAGCAGGGGTCTGTGCAAGGTGACTCGTCAGGCTATCTCCATCCTTCCTGCCCATTCATCCACAGGAAAACTACTTTAGAAGAAAATGCTCCTCAAACATGTTCCCAGTGCCCTCGGCAGCATGCTCTGGTTCAAATGGCAGCCTGAGACACTTCACTGCCACCGTTCCTTAACCCAGCCTTTATAATCAGGGATAAGGGACAATCCCACTTTACCTGGATGATGATCCTGTCACTGTAAGGGCAAGGGCTTTCCTATCCTTTTGGGAAACAAGACGCGGAATGGTATGAAAACTGCTGGAATCCTCTGGCCTCCCCATTCCTCCCTGCCATTCCCACCTTCCAGCCCTCCATTTAAATTGATGAATCAGCAAAAAAGGACTCAAATTGATGTTGCAAAAAATACAACTTCAATAACTTCACAATCAGCCATGCATGGGGCAAACTTACTCAGCAGGACAATGTACAAAAGTCACACAGAGATACCTAAAAATCTGCCTCCGTTTGTGAGAACTAGAAGAAAAGCCTTCTTTGGAGATTCTGTCGGTTAACATCAGAAAAAAGCATCATTATAGAGTCATGCAGTCCTCTGCAGAGAAAGCCAGAGATACAAATAGTGTCTGCTAAACAGTACTAACCTGCTGTCGGTGAGATATCCATTCTGGCCAGTCTGAAAGCACGGAAAAGACATAGAGATGGGAAGGAGAGAAAATGGAGACTTAGTAACTTTGAAAGCAACAAACCCAGGCAATTTCAAAGCAAAGAGGAAGAAGGCACTAACAGTATGGGACTCAGACACAGTTTGTGTTGGGTACCAGTTACACGGTCACTCAGGAGTCTTGCTGAGCCTTCTGCACCCCAGTCCCATTCGGCTCTCCATCCTGGCCCATTAGGAACCTTTCCTGACATCCGCTACTCCGAGATGTCTCAAGAGTGTGCAAATCTCAGTCCTCAACTCCTTACTTCATTGCCCTAAGACAGCTTTGATGGTAGCTTTGTCAATGAACAATTAAGGCCAGACATACATGGATCCTGATTTTCTAAATGCAGACACAATTATTCAGAGCCATGAAAAAAAGCCAGAGGGCTCAAAGTCAGCCCAGCCCATCCCCTGACACTCACCCCTGCCTCTGGAAGTCAGATGCAAAGCACTGGCTCAGCCCATGAGCACAGAGCAAGGGTAAGTACATGCCCACCCAGTGCTGTGCTAACGCGGGACAGCATCTGCTCTGGTCCATGACTGCAGGCAGAGCTGCTCACCAACATGTCTGGACGGCTTGGCGCCTGTGCAGGTAAGACCAGCCCATGATCACAACTAGCTGGACAGTCATCAGCTGAGGTGACTTGGCTAGGGACTCGGCACAGTGGCTGCCTTAATGTCCTGCCTGGACAGGCTCATGGCAATTCCCATTAGGAAAAATGAAAGGCGTTGACCCAAAGACGCTCAAAAGCAGCAGGCAAGGAGCTGGATGTCAAACATGATCCATGGCAGACAGGCACTTGGAATCATCCTTGATTGCATCGTTTCCCCACTTGGCACAGTGTGGAGAGCTGCCTCCAGCTGGCAGACAAGTATCCAACACAGCAGAGCACAACAGCCTCTCTGAGCCAGACGTGAGCAAGGAACACAGCTCCAGCTTAGAGGAGTTCCAGGTACGCAGCAGAGATCTCAAGGGAGCAATAACCAAGCTGGACACTTTGTAAGAAAGACAATACGTACTGCCCAGATTCACCCTGCAAAGGCACAGAGGCCTGCCTGATACTCCATGGGCAGCACTGCTCGGTCAGGAGGTCGAAGCTGCAGCACTGGAGAGAAGCTGGGGAAGAGCTGCTGCTCCTTTCAGGTTCATCAACTGATTTGCTAGTCATCCCAGAAATGCCACTGCGTAAGCTTTATAATCTTGCTGGGCAGCAAGGAACAAAACTGCCTCCTGTGTCAGACTCCACATACCTACTGCTCCCTGAAACAGGCAATTTAGGGAAGGAGCAAACTGGAGAGCGGAGGTGTGGCTCCTCTATCTCAATGTCTTAGACATCTTTCTTAGGAGCTGGAATTCAATGGTAGATACTAAGAACACTGGGAAATGCAGACAAAAGGCAACGACGAGATCTGACTTCTGTGACAAAGTTCCAGGAGGGTACCTGGCAAGTGAGTCATCCAAGCTTACCTCTCGTGCAAATATCCGCTCCCTGACCCGCTGATACTCTTCCTCTCGCTCTTCTATAGATTTGCTCCTTCTCCCATCCTGCAAGGGGAGTCTGATCTGAAGGGACAAACACATCTCAGCGGGTCAGCAGTTGCCAATGGGAGCAGGGGGCACAGCCAGCTGCTGATATTTTTACTTAGCAGTGTCAGTGTGTGCATGATGCCTGGATGCAATGACACAACCTCTGCCTTTGAACCTACCTTCTGGACACCTATGTCTAGGGATGAACATCCTGGAGGTCTTAGTGCACTCCACCTCCTGGATCAAGCACAACCACTCTGCCTGAACTCTGCCTAATTTGGAAAGGACAGATCAGGAACATCATCATGTGCTTCTGAAAGACAGTCTATTCCCAGGGGTCAAAATCTAAAGGCCACTCCTTAGAGCACATGCCAACACACCAGACTCCTGCTCAGTCATAGATTCTGTGCTTCATGGGTAGCTGCACCACCTGCAGAGTGCCACCACGGGGAAAACAGAAACTGATACTGATTGCAGTGACCAGCTCCCCATCCTGACTACTTAAGTTCAGAAACATGACCCAAAGCAAGCAACAGCGGTACGTTGGGGCAATGTAAAGATGGGAGCTACAAGAGCAAAGAGCATGAGATCCCTGGTGAAGAGGTCTCCTGTCTCTTGCCCGTTTCTGATGTTCAGCTTTCTGTCTGGCACAGGCTGGGAAAACAGCCACAGATGAGCAAGCTAGCTCTGCGTTACAGGTGTGGTGCCACCTGTGACAGCCCAAAGGCAACCAGAGATTCAGGTGAGGTTTTAGCTCCGATGACTGGCAACGCTGCTGAGCTCAGAGTGTTTCATTTTGCCGATGGTTTCCTTCTAGCAGCTCTGCAAGGTCCTGATGACTTCACAGCTTGACTCGCTGCAAGGCCCAGGGAGGGGTGGGAGAGATGCTTGGCAACACTCAGCTCTGGGGCATTTCCAAGGAAACCTTAGCAAAAGGCTTCACCTTAAAGCCCGGCCCAGTCACCAGTCGATACTCAGGGTACAGAAAAGTACCCCCATAGAACCCACACAAATTCTTCATGCATTTCCACAGTATTTTGTAAAGTTTTCATGATATATATCTAGATGATGCTGCTTGGGTAGGGTGAAAGCTTCTATTAAAGAAAGCTACTGCAGGAAACCCAAGAGAAATTTAGAGTTGTTCTCAGTTTAGAAGTCGCATTTGACTTTCACAAAGTATGCAAATACCCCACTGCCACCCCTTACCTGATTATCATCTCGGTCCATGCTGGTATCGTCTCGTTTTAGGATAAACCTCTGTGGGAACTCCGCATTCTTCTCGTCTTTGATGTGCTCAGAGAACCTCTGCTCAGGGCTGCAGGAAGAATCAGCCCTTGTTAGCAGGGCAAAAAAGGACATAGCACTGTCTTCATAAAACCACTGCTTTGCAGGGAGTGAGGGGGTGTGCAAAGATGTCTGTTGTGTTAAATCTCTCCTTTGTCTGATGGCAACAAGATCTCCTGCCCCTTCTTTAAGAACTGCGGAGAGCTAGGAAAGGCTTTCAAATACATATGCTTAGGACTGGAAGTGAAGGATTCTTCTCTCCTAGAGAGGGGACCTGCCCTTCTTACAGACGCAAAAAAATGTGTCCATCCTGCTCTGGACCGTGCCAGGGCTCTGTGCCTGGGGGCCATGTAGCACCATGCAGGGCAGGGAAGGGAGGGGGATGCTAGCCCAGTTGTTTTCCCTCCCTCCCGCTTACATTCGTGTATTACTGGTCTTGTTGATAATGACCGCCTTCCCGGTTTGGTCAACGTTATGGTCCATGCCGAAGTAGGCAGCCACCCGGTGCAGCAGCATCCTATGGTACGAGGTCATCTGAGGGAACTTCTTAAACTGATTGCTGAGCAGAGGGGAGAAAGCATTGGAATTTAGAAAGCCTTGAAACAGACGATAATCTGACACCAGAAGAGAGATCAAGGCCAGAAATGCCTTAACCAGATCCCAGATCAGACCATGTCACCTACTCCAAGCAGTCAATCGTGACTCAAGTGCTGCTTCTTACACTGAGAGGGAGTGTGGGCTTACACTGCTTTGCCAGACAGAGTTGGGCTAATTCAGGGGCTCAAGCTGAACAGGCCTTTCCTGAAACAAGACCAGCTTGTGCAGAAACGCACATGGTTGTTTCTAAGCAGGAACAGGAGGCAGAATCAGTACTTATTCTTCAACTTCTCTGATCCTATTAGGTAAAGAAGTCTGCAAGCTCTGCTGCAGACACCCGTTCTATCTCACATTCTGGGATGTGAATCCTGCCTCTGGGCTTTCCACCCTGAATTTACACTAGGGAGAAGCACAATGGCACTAACCTCCTTCGAAGTGGATATAATGTTAAAGCAACTGATACCAAATCAGTATGATACACAGAAACTTTGTGTACGGCCAAAAGGAGGTGGAGGATGTACAAGAGAACAGGCCTGCTAACCAGTGTGACCAAAAGACACTCGCTCCTCTCCTGGGTGCCCAAGCTCCTAAACTGTAAGTTACAAACCTCTTTTGCTTGACATAAACGTGATGATCACTTACTTGTTATCACTAATAAATTCCAGAATCTCCTGTTCTAACTTTAGCAGCATCATTCTGTCCCTGTCAAGAAAAGAAAAAGCAAAAGGCCACCTTTAAAGACAGTGAAACACAGCTTTCTTCGCTTGGTACTCCCCCTCTCTGCAACAAAGTCACAAATACCTGGAGCAAGCAACACTATTAACCAGGCTTCATATATCCTCCGCACTAAAAAACTCCACATTTTTTCATACATACTAAATGAATCGCCAGATTTTTTTCAGTTTAAAGTTATTGTTTTGGTAACGGTGCCTGGCTTTTGGTAACACTGAATCTGCTCTGCTGGAAGCTCCACTAGCAGAGACTCCAGCTTTGCTATTCCTATGCCAACATTTGCCTTGATTACATTTATTACTGACACAGCAGTGGTTCCTTTAGAGGTTGGTATTCGACAACCACTTATAGAAAGGGTTTTAAAGCAATCAAGATTCCTTCCTGCTTGCATTTAAACAAATTATTTTTCCTTTCTCTCTCTCTGTAATACACAATCACATGTTTTGATTGACTGCAGTATATAAAATTACAGTTGTGCTTTTTGTTTCTACACTGCACCAGCTCTAGTAACATTCTTTGAATTCCAAAAAGTAAAACACCCTTTGAAGTACTTTCTGTAGTTGCTGTAGTCCCCCCTCCTCCCAAGATGCACGCATACACACACACACACACGCACACACAAACACCACAGGTTTAAGAGTCAATCAAACAAGCACCAGTCGCCAGGTGCTCCCTCCCCTCACTCCACAAGCAAGTTGGTTTACTGACTAGGGACCTACCGTGGGTTTTTTTTCAGTGTATTTACTAAAAATTCATGCAAATCTATTCCAGTGGAGTCTGTATATTCCTGGCTGGAATCTGAAACAACAACAGCAGCAGAACACATTAACAAAACACTACACCAGAACAGGCTGAAGGGAAGAAGTGTGTGTCTCACTACACACGAGGATGATGTCCTCACGTCGCTGCTGGAGGAAATTCAGCCTCATGCTCAACACTGACTGTTCACGACAGGAAGAGAACAGCCCACCTTGTTAGAGAACTGCACAGGCTGGGACCCACATCACCTGGGCTCAAGTCCAGTTTCTAGCACAGGCTCTGAATGCACCCCCTGGTTTCTCAGTCTGTAAAATAGGGACTGGATATCCTTTCCTCTGTGGGCAGCAGGATCAGTACACTACTACAGAACGCTACGAGCACAAGGCCCCATCAGGAGGACACCACAGAAAGGGAGAGCAGATCAGCTCGTGGAAGGAAACCTTGTTCCTAAACCCAACCACTCAGAGCACACTCAGGACATTCCATGCCCTTACTGGAGGCCCCTGCAAGTGTGGTACACCATACTTTTGTGCAAGCAACTTCTGCACCTTTGATCCCACAAGCTGTTTAACCAGAAAGCCCCGCTGGCCCTGCTCTTCCCCTCTCCCCACACCCTTTTTAATTCAAAAGTAATCGCAGAAAAAACAGTAAGTGAAACTGAATCTGCACCAGTGCAGAGTTGCTGTCTGTACAAGGATTTCAGGTGCAATTTGCTCACCAGATTAGATGTGTATCTGTAAGTCACTTCTGTGCCCCAAAATCATACACACAGGATCATACAGCAGAAACTTAGCTCGCCTCCTTGCAACCTCACTTTCTTGCCACTTGTGTCAGGTTTTATAAAATCAAACCTAAACTGAAAGCAAAAGTCTATACAGTGGGTCTTGGGTTTGCATCTGCACATTTAAAAAGCCACCAGGTCAGTGTAAACTATGCAGGAAGCCTGCAAGTCTGCTGGGCCACATGCCAATCTAGAGAAACCGCTCCCCTCCCTTCCCATGCTTTGCTCCAGAAAGGATGCTACAAAACCAATCCATTCCTGCACAGTCACCAGCAGAGACAACTGCTCTGCTTCCAACAACTGTACCACTGGCCAGCAGAATTCTCAAAGTGGGTAAGACAGGATCTGCCCTGTTCAAATGAGCACCTGACCTCGAGAAAGCATTTTCCTTGGTGTCTTTTCTTTATTCTTGTCTTTTTCTTCTTTCTCAGCCCCATCTTTCGTTGACTTTTCCTCTTCCTTGTCAGAGGGGCAGCTAACGTGCAACTGAATGATGTCCTGGAACAAAACAAACCAGGTTGGTCTGAGTCAGTTGGACACTCCTCGGAACCACTGCCACGGCTGGAGATGCTGGTAGCCGAGCAAGGCATCATGGAATGGCAGGGGATGACTCAGGCTGCAGATCAGAGATGTTCTGTAAGAAGCCCCATTCTGAGAGCAGTCTCTCCCCACACTCCTCCCAACGAGAAGCCTTTGGCAGGCTCCGAGGGGACTCTCAACAGCATCTGGCACTGTTGAAAACCCATCTTGCCTGGATCACCTCAGAATCTAAGTCACTTGCTTCCCTGTTCGAAGCTGATAAAATAAAGCTATTCCATTTTGGACTCAGAAGTGCTTAAGGTGAGGTAGGTCCTGCATCATTTCAGTAAGACTCTACCGTCTAACATGGAAAGAGAAAGGGCATGAGGAGATAACAGAACACACGGCAAAAAGCATCGGTGGCGTGATGAGCGGTCCCTGTGCCACATTAGGCTTTCTGATGTTTCTTTTCACCTCCTCTCTTGAGCTGCAACTGCCCAGCGTGGCCTGAGGATTCATTCTGCTCTACGGGAAGAAATGTTAAACACCAGTAGGATTGTCAAAGGCAATCTCAGATGATGCACTGCTCAAATTCAAGTTAAAACTGCACTGCTCTTTGTGCTGGCTGATCTTTCCCCATCCTTCTGCCTTTACACACTGGTGCAGCTCTGTGGCACCAGGATGTGTGCTTAGGGTTGTTTTAAAAGCCGTCTAGTGGCCCTACAGTTCTAAGGGAAACCCAAACAAAAGACAGGAAAGCAGCCTCTGCAGCTGGGAGCCTCAACACAAGGAAGGCTTAGAGGCCAAGAACCCTATTCACCACAAGGATGAGGTGGTCTAGGCAGCACTTGGCAGTGGCACAGGCCAGGTTTGTCCTTATCAATGGAAAGTAATGTAGAAGTCTCTGATCTAGCACCACAGACCTAAGCTGGTGACTCTGCACAGTGTGGTACTACATCAGCTCCACAAAGATGGGCTGTAGCTAGCCACAACCTGATCTACAGTGAGCCAGCTCAGAGCTCCACACACTGCACCATCCTGTGCTTCTAAAGCTTATGTGGGCAGAGAAAGCTCAATCCATCTGCTCTTGCCGGGCCTGACAGGTTCTCAGCACCTCCCTGGCTGGTGCCCACCTTCAAGCTTCAGATTCCCTGTCACTACCCACAGTGACCACGGATGAGGATCATCTCTGCAGAGCACTGCGTATCACTTCTGTGAGCTGACTGCTTTCAGTCACTGCAGCCTGAGCTGCATGGAAAGGGCTTGCATAAAAACTTTCTTTCCATGCCCAAAACACCAGGGGTTTTTTGGGGCCATAAATCTGCACAACTTGAGTAGTTGTAGGTGCTCAGTGAGTTGATGCAGACAATTCCTCATAAGAGGAGGGTTCCGACTGTACACATACGAGCAGTGCTCACAGGCACGACCACTTCCTTCAAAAGCAGGCTCTTGTGGGAAACTCTTGGCTCTCAGAGGCACAAGCCCAGGACAGGACATCACTTCTAGCAAAATGTGGATTTTCTGGGCTTCCATACTCCATAGTTTGTCTCATTCTAGGCCTACCTGGGACTCCAGCAGCCCATCTACAAAGGGGCTAGACGATTCTTCACATACAGCCAAACTCCTGACCAGTTTAAGCTTTGAATTAGACTGGAGAAGGAAAAGAAAGAGTATAGTTAAGACACCTCAGCCAAAACACACACACTTAAGTTCACGCTGCTGCATCACCAAACCACTCCTGCAGTTATTGTCCACTAAACTGCTAAAAAGGAGGACTACCAACCTAGCTTCTTGCAAACAGGAATATACAAAGGCTTGGTGTCCTAGAGCAAATCAGTTACTTTCTTCCTTCAGTCTTTGATTCGGATTTGAACCAACCAAATTTTAGGTGAGACAGTTCCCTGTCTTAATTCATGCACTCTTTGACCTCTTTAGCCAGAGCAATTACAGCCTCTCCCCTCCTCACCTGGCAAGAATTAAAACTATTAACAAAGGATACAGCTGAAACCAACTATTTTACTGTTTTTTTAGCAGTGGAGATTGTTACTATTCTTAATTAAAAAACCTGTCATCCCACTGACAACTTGCCTGTTTGACCTGATGACTTGGGTTATTTTGAGTAATGTAGTAGTGTTTAGAGGAAATGCTTAAAATAAAACCTGCACTTTCAGGACTCTTGGCAATTGGCTCACTTGGGTGACAAACTGGAAAAAATAAATTAACCAGTCACATGAGATCTCAGGCAGGATCAACAATATGGAGAAAGGTCCGAGATGCACAGCCACGTTCTGCCCTAGGTACAGACAAGGCAGGAACTAGAATCGCAGCCTGTGCAGGTACTGCACAGAGTCCTGGCTTTTAAGGTCAAACAGAACCATTAGAATTTTTTTTTTTTCCTGAACACTCTGTAGGTCATAAACAGCACATCTACTTTCATCAAAAACAAACCCAGGCAGAAACCCTGTTACAAATATAAATGGTCTCCCCTCTCTCCTATGCCTCAGGGCAAAAACTGCCTTCATTTGGATCTGAACTTTTGTGAAAGCTAAAAAAAAAAAAAACAACAAAAAAAAGAGGGAGGGGAAGAAACCTTTGCCCTCTCAATCACAGTTTCAAAATCAAGCCCTGAGCAACCTAGTCAAATGTCATAGCTGTCCTTGTTTTGAGTAGGGGGCTGGACTAAATGAATCCCAGCTGGACGAGATGGACTCCTGAATTATGTTTCTGTAACTGCCAAGCCTGGAAAATTCGTGGTCACTTTTGATAAACCGCTTCAGTAGTTACTACCAAATTTTGTAAAGAAAAACTGAGGTTAAGGCTAAGGCTAAGAAAGGTTAAAAAAAAAAATCACACAATGGCTGCATTCTTACCCTGAGATTTTGCCTACAAACAATGTTCTAGCACAGTGGTGTCCTGGTGCCTATTACCAGCAAAAGTTTTGGTTTCACTAAGACGGACACGCCATCGTTACGGGAGCAAGCGTGGTACTCCCTGTAGAAAAGGGGGCCTTACGTGAACCCAGACAGTTTTACTTAACTCTAGTTTGTGCACTGCCCTGTCCCTCCAGTGACACATCCGAATTTCATTTCTCATGTTCTGGGCTCTGGGGAGGGGACATGTGCTGAGACCCCACCTGGAGTCCTGCATCCAGCTCTGGAGCCCTCAGCACAGGACAGACATGGACCTGCTGGAGCGGGTCCAGAGGAGGCCCCAGCAATGATCTGAGGGCTGGAACCCCTCTGCTGTTGAGGAAAGGCTGAGAGTTGGGGCTGTTCAGCCTGGAGAAGACAAGGCTCTGAGGACACCTTAGAGCAGCCTTCCAGCACCTGAAGGGGCCTACAAGGGAGCTGGAGAAGGACTTTTTACAACAGCATGTAGCGATAGGACAAGGGGTACTGGCTTCAAACTAAAAGAGGGTAGATTTACACTAGATATTAGAAAGAAGTTCTTTATTATGAGGGTGGTGAGGCACTGGAACAGGCTGCGCAGAGAGGCTGTGGATGCCCCCTCCCTCAAAGTGCTCAAGGCCAGGCTGGATGAGGCTTTGAGCAACCTGGTCTAGTGGAAGGTGTCCCTGTCCACGGCAGTGGGGTTGGAACTGGATGATCTATAAGGTCAAACCATTTTATGACGCTATGAAGTGTGGCAGTTAATAGCAACAAACAGCTCCTTCATGGGTCAGCGTGTGTTAAAAAGGAGCACTCACACTCCAGCGCATGGAAAGTTACTGTCCTGAACCATCACATTCCTTCTGGGGACAGAAAGACTTGAGAGTACCACTCTAAGGCTGGCATCATAACTCGGCTCAGAACAGCCAAAAGAAGGACAGGATGTCAGAAGAGGTCATACCTTGGCTCTTTTTCTGGCGTGTCCGTGACTTGAAGTTCGCCTCTGCGGAGAAAGGAAATAGAAGGCAAAAAGCTGAATCTGAATGTGTTTGCTGAGCAAGCCAGCACAACACTGAGCATGTAAAATGACTCTGAAGAAAATCTCCAGCTGACAGCAAAGGAAGCATGTGCAAACAGGAGAACCTAGAGAACTGTCCTGTCAGGCCCCAGATGGGCAAAAACTGCTTAAACTTCACGTGGATTAGACCCGGTTCCTCTGTTTCTGACAGAACCAGCCCAACTGTGGGACCACACGGCACACAGGTGGAGGTGCACGACACACTTTTAAGTGGGAAAATCAGAAGTCTTCTACCATTCCTGGGAAATGAAGGGGGTTCTAACACAGTGGATCATGAGAGACACACACTGCTGCTCTGACTTAAGAGACACTGATTAATCTTTTCTCCCTGTCTTCTAAGAAACCTGTTGCCATTCCAAGTTACACCGTGACCAAAGTCAGGCTCTCTCTGAGCAACACCAGTGTCTACCCATGCAGTGGTTGAACAAACCTGGCGCCCGCCACCAGCTTTAAACGCAGAAGCATTCAGCAGATTGTTGAGGGTGGGCATTTCTTCAAGCTCGACACTAAGCCAAAAGCCCAAGTGACACGAAAGCAGAGCAGTAGAAATGAGTCCCAGCACCCTCCAAATGATGCTTGCACAGATTTTCTTTTTTTTTCCCTTGCTGAAATGAAATCCCAAAGCATTCACCTCCTATTTGGGCATTTTTAACAGCACCAAAGCAATGGCCAAGCACCATTCCTGAAACCAAGCTCTCCCTGGGATGCCTTCACTTTACATTAAGTCACTAACTGATCCTTAAGTCAAAAAAAGGAATAAGAGCGAGGTAACAGCCATGGGACTAGAACCTCGGGACTGAGCACAAGTGCTCAGTGCTTTCAGGAGCATGCCAGTCTCATTTTCTCCTGGGTTCAAAGAGGTTTTAAATTATTCCACTCCGAGTAGAACAGATTCAGCTAAAGAGAGCAGCCTGTACACACACAGTCTGTACGGTATAGTGCACCCTTGCGAGGTGGTAGCACAGGTTTAAGCACCTTTCAGAAAGGACAGCAAGTAGCTTGTGTTTGCCAAGTAGAAGCAGAGGGCCCAGACCCGCGAGCTGGTGGAAGCGACTACCCACTTGTCTGCACTTACCTGAGATTCCTGGCGCACGCTGACCTCCTCCCCAACATCCTTCTCCACCTCCTCCTTGCTTGGTGACCTGGATGCATATTTGGTTTTGTTCACAGATTCCTCGACCACCTTCTTTTCAGACTCCTTCATTATTTCCAGAGACTCCTGTGTTGTGTTGCTGTTTGACATCTTCAGAGCCCTGCAACGCAGCAGTGGGCACCTGCCAGAAGACATGACAGAATGGGTAGAAGGGAGTCAGGGGGCGGAAGGAGTTTCTATCTGGAACACAAACTCTTGCACATGTAGGTTGTAACATCCTTGCAACTCATCTTGTGTACAAAGATCCCAAACCAAGCACTCCAGTGACAGCCCACCCACTCATCCCTTGGACGCAGCCCCTTGCAGCCCCTGGCTCCAGCGGACCTTGCAGGAGCTCCATGATTTTCACCAGGACTCTGGAGACTCTAGCAGGGCTGAATAAGTCTCTTGAGATATACAGAGGTCTCCAGTGCAGGCACTCTGCCTGCTAACTTCTTTGATGTGGGAGAGAGACTGATGGTAGTCCTAATGCTAGCAAGTCTCCAGATCCAGGGAATTCAGCAGGTGAAATAAGCAACCAGAGGAGGTGTGCTCTGCCCCAGGACAAATAACAACAACAACAACAACATCTGCATTTTTTTCCCCAAATCCAAGCTCAGTCCTTCTTGCAGTGACCCAAATCTTCAGTGAGAGAATAGCCTTGTACCCACGACATTGCTCTGGTTCTTCCTGTGAAATAAGGTAACCCCTGATATCTTCCCTCTAGCTGCTTCTGGTTAGATACTTCAGGAAAAATGGGAGTCAAACAATAATAGTCTGATTACAGATTAAGATGAAAAAACAATGCTCCCTGACAAAGTTGCATTTAATTACTTCCTTTTGATTAGCAAAAACACAGGCAGCCCACAGAGCCCCTGAAACCACCTGTGAATCAGAGCCGAATCTAGACAGGGCAGCAACACACGCCTCAGTCTGCTGACAGTCTTAAACAGGAGCAATGAATGTCACACATCCATTCATCAAATTAAGTGTTAATTCCAAACCAATTTTCTAGAACTGAGAGGTGGGCCTTCTCAGCTAACTCAAAGCAGGCGTCTCTGAGCTCGAGTGAGGACTAAGCCAGCTTATGTAGGACTGCAGAGCGATTCCGGTACTGAGAAACACACTTGTGGAAACCCTGCCTGCACAGAACCCAGTGTTCGTGCTGATGACAGATGAGGAGGCTGGATAAAGGCAGGATAAAAAGCAGCCCCATTGAGAGAAGTTTCCAAAAAGAAAAGGGGAAGCCTAAATTTGAGAAAGGCTCAAACAAAAGGCCTGGGCACTGGAAAACACAGCTGATGTTTAACAACTTGTTTTACTAATTACTTTGGCAGAACGTGGCTGATAAAGAGTCGGATCTCTCAGATATTTATTGACTCTTGGTTGTGCACTGGAACTGCTAATATTAATTAACTAATTCAGCCTCATTCCCCTTTAATTGGTGGGGCTGCTGAACATAAAACATGTATTTGACTCTTACTGCAGCTGCTGGAATCAGTTCCCGGTGCAGCGAGCGAGAGCGCAATCAACTGCTTCCAGTTCTCGGGTTTGTAACAAACCTGTCACGACACGCAGGGCAGATGCTCTGTTGCACAGGGAAACCCCTGTGGCAGGGCAGCAGCCAGAGAAACCACAGCACCGTGCAGCAAGAGTGCCCGGGAGATGCCAGCACTGCACCGGATCCAAAAGAGAGGATAGGACAGGTCACTTCCTGACAAAAGGAGGAAGCCATGGTCACCCTAGCTTTCCTTCACACCTCTCATCGCCTGTTCTAGACTTAGGATGAACCTTCCCTCAGCAACAAGACACACTGCTGTCAGTTTAGAGTCACAGATGGGAGAACCAGGAAAGGAAAAAGTTACTTAGCCCAAGGCCCGGATGAGTAAGTGGCACCTGGAGGTTCTGTAGGAAATACCCTCATTGACCCCAGAAAATCCATGGAAAAAGGCTGCAGGGAAAGCAAAAAATGCTAGTATGGACAAAGCTGACAGGGCCACGCCATCCCGTATCTGCGCAGGAACCAGTACGTTTCAAAGCAGACACACGTACCTGTGAGATCCATGGGGATGCTCTGGGTTGATACAGGCAAGCGGCCACATCCCAGCACCGTATGAAAACAAGGTCCCTCTCACTAGAGAGAACTGCTGGAAGACCCCAACCACCTCTCACGAGTGTTCACTCTGGAGCAGGAGGGTTACAAACCCCACTGTTAATTCCATAAGCCACTGCCCATGTAGCACACCTGAAAGTGTGCAGATGAGACCACGAGGGGCCAGAGGATCTCTTCTCACCCGAGGGGCAATGTTGAACAAACATAACTGGGCAAGCCCCCCGTGCCTGCTGCAGTGCTGAGCCAGGCTCCTTCAGCCCAGATTCGTCACACTGTACCAAGCAGGCTGTCCCACAGCCACACTGCTGGCTCCTGGCAGAAGACAGCTGCCATCAATAGCTTGTTACAGAAAGCAACCAGAGGAGTCTGCTGCTGATGTTAGCCTCGCAAGACGATTCTGCAAACACCTCTCCCTTCTGGCTGCTAATGATTTCCAAGCATGTATGTGGCCTCAAATGCCAGGTGGAGGAGAGGGTGAGAGCACCTCAATCTGCTTCTTGAATGCAACGCAGTGCAAACCCTCGCACCGCATGGATCACTCGCTGCTCCCTAGCCCTTCTCGGCACAGTCCCCCTGGACAGCCTGCAGCAACACTGACCACCCCATCGGCAGGCGTCTCCTGGAGCAGCCCTGCAGGAAGCAGCTTCCCTTCGGAATCACCAGGGCATCCATCCTCCAGCTGCAAGGGTCTGTTCTTCATCCCTGCGGGCTGGGTACCCAGCAGCTGCCAACAGAAACCCCAGTCAAGCTTCCAGATTCCCAGCAAGCAGGCAGCACAGGGCAGTGGAGTCCCCACATGAGGGAGTTGTGCTCTGCTGTGATGCCTCTGACAGGAACTAGGTCAGAAAAGGAAAAAGGAACACTTGCCTGATTTGCACGCCAGTTTCCTTACTGGGAGTCTGGATTACGCAGGGGGTGAAGCTGCTAAACTCTGTCTCCCTCCTCCCCAAAACGTCCCACGCTGTAGGAAACTGCTCCAGCCTTGTGTCCAGGCCAAGCAGCCTGGCTTATAAACAAGCCAGGAATATCTGTAGCACATCAGGGAGGTAGAAGGAGGCACCTGAACAGCACATACAACACTTGGGTACAGGGGGAATTTCTCCACTAAAATAAAGGGGCAGGTTTTGTACAGCTCTTTCTCTTTGCAACAGCCACCTCATACCCAATTTTTACCCCCAAGCCACAGACCTCAGTCAAATCTGGGAAGGGTAGCAGGGTCTTTTCGCATCACACTGCAGTGTAACTTTGGCATAACAAGGGGAGTATCATCAGTTTTCCCTCTCCTCCTCCAGAAAACACGACTCAGAGCCACTGAATTGACATTTGCAGGCTGCCCCCTCCTGATAAAGCTTCCATCCCTGACAGCAGCCCTCCAGAACACCTCCCTGCACACAAAATTCAAAGAAGGGATGTGCACTTCTAGTGCTTCTCAACAGCGATGCTTCTAAGAGGAGATTTCCTTTCCGTATGAATGAATCAGCCCTGCTCCCCCGGGACAGATGTGGGATGCAGGGAGGGGGTGGCAGATACGATCTGCTGTGACAGAGGCTCGCAGAGAAAGTGGAAGTTCAGAGGACTTGGCGGGGTGGGTGGGACTGAGCTGTGCCTTGCCAGAGAGGTGAAAAGATTACACAGATACAGCATTTGGGAAGCCACAAACTCTGTGTCAGAAAAGAGACACTGGAGCAGCAGAAGGTGGGTGAGCTGCCATGGATTTTTTGGTCTGGGTCGGGAGGCTGGCAAAGTGAGCAGCCCAGTCAAGGCAGCGGCAGTGTGAACGCTTCGCGCATGCTGGCCGAGGGCCAGCTGAAGGGGTAGCCAGGACAGATTTACGTCCTCCCCTTCACCCCAAAGGGGAACACTGAATTCCACCCTCTGCTGCCTTCTTGCTACATGCAATTTGCATTTGCCAAGCCACGACAACGCAGGCAGCAGCTGGTCCTGGTGAGGCAGGGAATAAATAACTGCATTTACAGTTAGGATGGATCCAGCAGCAAATCTGGGAAAAGTAGAAAGCCTGCTGCTAAATACACTCTCTTCCTGGCCTTGTTTCTTAGAGTACAGATATGCTCCTGCAAGCTAAATGAGGGTGCAAAGGAGGCATATGGCTGCTTGGCTGTAGCTGCCTACATGCACGCTCCCATGTTGTGACAGGATAGAGGTATCTGAGGTAGCTTGTCTCACCATGCAAGAGAGTTAAGTTACCTCTCAGTTTCCAGGGGGAAGGGAACAAGTGTGAGCGGCCTCCACCTTCTCAGTCCCTGTCCAAGCCATGACCACAGGAGCAAGTCTGCATGCTTACAGGCTTCTTGACCAGGCTTCACAATTTGCTTCAATGACAAGAATCTTGACTCGTTTCCCCTCCATCTTCTCCCTTGGTCATTAACCAGTTATTTTTTGCTTTCTGAGACTCACTCCAAAAGGCATTCAACAGGGCAGAGTAAAAATCTTACCAGACTCAGCCCAGGTGATCAACATTAATAGAACAGTTTTCACTACAAAGGCAGCTTCAGAGCCTCGCTGTTAAGAGGCAACCCAGACATACCCATAACAGCAGCTTTCTCCACCCTCAGGCTGGTTATGAAATGTAAAGAAAGCACACTTAGAAACAAAACACATCCAATTACATGCTAAACAGAGTTAAAATGCTCCAAGGGCTCAGAAATAACCATCCCAAGGCTGGTGATTCACTGGCAGGCAGGACAGTCCCCACCACACTGCTCCAATGGACAAAGTCAGTTCTGAGCCCTGGGTGGGGAACCGGGCAGGAGTAACTGGCCCAGCCCAACGGACATTTGCTGGTGCAACTGGTAATTAAAATGAACAAACCAGCCTGTAAGAGGGAAGAGGGAAAGCAGGGTCGTTTTTCCAGCATCTGAGTGTTTCACCTCACCCCTCTGTGGAAGGCTTGAATATTAGCATCGTGCATCTCGGGGTAAGCGCCTCCCGCAAGGTCAAACGATGATGCTCTCACGAACAACTTGCTCATTGGCTTCCAGGCCGACCAACTGGAATCACAGCTCCATGGCAACAGGCTCTATCACTAGGAGCAACCAGACAAGTTTGGGGGGTGATTTAGATTCCCCCTTCCTCACTCCCCTTCCCGAGCACAGCATATGCTGCAGAAAAAGGTTTTCACAGGAAAAAGTGGAGGCGGCGAGGTGGAGAGCGTGCTGCAAATCCAAGGCATTAAAGCCTCCTCGGTTCTACTGACTAAGGCAGGCAGCGCAGTGCTCCCTCCTGGCACCAAGGGATCTTCAGACAGGCTTTTATCTCCTTTTCTGCCAGGGCACAGCAGCTGGTTAAATTTTTGCTGTATTAAAGTACACCTACTAGATGCAAGAAGAGGCTGTAATGAAAGGCTTTGCTAGTAGGACCAACCAAGGCCACACAGCTCCTGAAACATCTCTCTCCTAGGCTCCATTGGGCTCCCCGTTTGCTCTGCAAAATGCAAACGGCCTGCACCAATACTGCTGGCTGGGGCATCCCCGGGCATCCCATAAAACGTCTGCAGCCTCAGCTTGAAAACAAACAGGTGAAGAGCCTTTTGAGCACACTCCCTCTCCCTCCTGTTGAAGAAAACAGCTCCCTGCCAGAGGTCCCAAGCTCTAGCTGGAATGAGCACCTGCTTCAGTCAGAAAGCCCTGAAAACTTACTCAGAAACACGAGGTACAACTGTCTCAGCCAATGAAGCAATCTCTCCGGAATTCTCTCCTTTGCTTTATTATCAGTTGAAGAGAGGGGTTTAATTTCTCACTACCATACAGTTCCCACAAAACCTAGCACCCCCTGCCCCCCCCAGAAGGCCAGATGTATGACTGCACAGTGCACAGGCTCCCAGTGCTTAGTCATTGCTTTAAATCTTAATCTCCACCCCCACATTACATCAAAGAGGTGAAATTATGATGCAGATAGAAGGGTTTGACTTCAGGTGGAAAGGGGGGAAAATAACCTTATATGAACAAGGAGACAGGAAATGCAGGTGAGAGAGAAAGCCCTCTAAGTTAATTCTGCAAAATATCAGGACACCTCCAACGTGTCCCTCCCAAATAATTCTAGGAAGCCTAAGACAACACCAGTTAAATTGCTTTCGTCCACAGCTGAGGAAAGCTCCACTTCACATTTGCTGAGCAAAGGGCTGCAGCAGCTAAAGGTGCTAATCACTCTCCTGGCTGTTCCCATAACATCTGAGCTGTGAGGCAGGGCTGCTACAAGAGAATCCCTTCAGAGGGACCTATCCCTGCAACTCAGCAGAGGTGCTGCCAGCTTCATGTTGAGGGGCTTAAGCTCAGGGCTACCAGGCCTCTTCCACCAACCATAACCCCTAGGAAGTGGCCAGAGTCTGCAACAGCCTTGCTGTGGTGGCCATGGTTCGCCTCTGCATCTCTGGCTGAACGTAGCAACTGGAGCCTGGAGAAGACAGGTAATCCTAGAGCTCTTCTTTATTTCAAATACCTTTTAAAAGGCTGTTCACTAGTACAGGTGCAGTCAGCCCTGTTGAATGGCACAACAGCCAGTAGGTACAATATGGGAAACATCTGAATTATCACCATGGAAGTAGTTCTCAGTTATGTGGTACCTGTATGGGTCTCTATGTAGAACATCTCAAACCACAAGATAATTTTAGGGGGGAAAAAAAGTAATCAGTTGTTTTGTTACCTCCCTCAGTCAATGTGAGCACTAAAATCAGGATAGGTGTCAACTTGCTATTACTGTACTCCAAGAGTGTGACACAACTGGTGTCAGGACTGCCAAAATCATATCCATGTGATACACAGGAATCAAATATGCCAGAACAATAAAAGTGCATCGGCATCTGAGGAAAGAGAATCAAAGAGATACAACATACTTTGCCTGTGGACTTCTAAAAGCCAAACTTTAATAGTCTGCCCTTTCCACCTGGATGTAACTCCGGGTTTCTGTCCAGGACGCTGCTGTCACAGCTGAGTGGCTCCTTGGAAGGCAGCAGGCAGGACACACACCGTAGCACTGGGACCTTTCCAGCACTGCCTCAGGAAGGACGCACCAACGCTGCAGACTCATTGCATCTTCGACAAGTGGTGTTCTCAGGAGCAGCCTGCCACCTTCCCAGGGCAGGGTCACTTCCCTTACCTTTGTGAACTACCTGCTCTATCTGGACATCTTAGTTCATCAAAATAACAGGCAGCACCACAGTCCCTGTGCAGGTACAGAAGCAATAAGAATGCAGCAGGGCCTCCCTTGCCAAAGCCTGTGGGACCCCATCATCCTGGGGATGGGTAAACATCTACTTTACTGCAGTCTGAGAGTTGCTACTAAAACAACATATCTTACCCAGACACAATGGAGTAGTTTCCACTGAAAATGAGTATTTCAGCAGAACATAAATCAAAAAAGCACCACTTAAATGAAAACACAAGGCAGAGCTGCTGTTGTGAAGGGAGCATACAGCAGAGGTAATTGCCTGCCACACAGACAAGCTCCAAGCAGGAGGAGGGTTCCACCACACCAGACAATCAGGAAAACACCACTTTAACTCGAGTCATGGTTGCTTTTCATCATCAACATGAGAACAAGGCCCTCATACAGGATGGCAAGAGCAACATCTGGGACTAAGACAGAAACTTCATCGGATCTTGTAAGGTAAGCAACGCAGTGCTCTGAGCATCATGGGGAAGGCAGAAGTCCTTTTAGGAGTGGAAGAGGTCTTCACTCTTCCCTGCAAGGGAAGGAAACAGAAGATGCTGTTGATCCATGTCTGAAACACGAATGTGTCCAGCCACCTACCCAATGCCTCCACGTGCTCTGCAGGGAATTCTGCAGTTTCTGATCTGGTGCCTGTTGTGTTGAGATCCAGCCTCTTGGGGAAGGAAAACCTCACGGTAGAACCCTTTGTGTTTGTCTCAGGATAGAAAAATTCAAAGTAGAACAATTGATTTCTTTCACCCTCCGAACTCCAGATGTTCCCTCTCAAGACAAGTTTTTGCTTCTTGCCCCAAAGGCCACACTGTTCCTTCTGTGCAGCTTTAATTGCTAGCTTTCATATCAGAGATGGCTGAATTTCAGTAGCAAAGGATATAACTTCCATTCATAACACAGCCCTGATCCTTCAGAATAGGAGAAAGTATTAAACAAAGGAAGGATTTCCCTGCTACTGTTTAGAATGTATCCCAGCATACCCAGCATGTCCTGCCACCCCTAGGCGTAATGCTCAGAAACACCTTTGCCACGTGAGCCAACACGGAGGGGAGAAGTGACACATCAGTGAAGTAACACAGATTCTGTTCATTTGCCAGGAACACAAAGGTGGCAACACCCACTGCACCACCCAGTCAGTCGCCATCGTGGAGTCAGCCGAGGGACTCAGGGGCTCACAACCAAAGGAAAACAGCAAAATGGCAAGGAAGAGTAAGCTGGGTTTTTTCCCTACACATGAAAACTGCTGACTGGGTGCAGCAGCAGCAGGAAGAGTTGCCATATGCCTGACAGGAAACTTCAGTGTAGAACTGACCAACGTGTTCAGAGAATCCAGCTTGATTGCCTGCACATCCAGGTCCTTCCTTTCACTCCAAAAGCAGCCTACACGCTACACAACATCAGAGCTCCCATCTCATTCCTGCTGCAAACAGCTGACACAAAGAAGGCAATCATTGGACTCGGGCATGCCGGAGATCTCCTGGGGAAGACAATTCAGTTCAGCACCAAAGCCAGAGGTTGTAAAGATCCCCAGATCACACTGAAAGCCTCCTTCCCACCCCAGCTAGGCTTACTGCTTGGCTTTTGATGTATGGTTCCTTTCCATATGCACTGAGAGGAGAAAATGGTGTGTGGAGGGAGGTACCACATGAAGATGCAAGTAAGCAACCGTGACAAATCTTTAGAAATCAGTTTAAAATAATGCATCCGTTATTGACTGTTATGGCACCATGCACTGGAATAGCTTTTACGTTCCAAGTAACCTGACAAGAAAAGGAGAATGAAGTTCTGTTTGCAGTGCCTTCTCAACACCGACAGCGGTGCCTCGTCCGTCTCACCATCGAGGCACCTTGACACCAGCTCTCTGCAAGGCAGTTTACCTGCATTTCAAGTCCTCTGGTGCCCTAGCTGGAAACACCAGACTCAACCAGCAACCCAGTACATTCTTCGTTGCTCTACAGCACTTCTGGGTACAAAAATTTCTTAAGCACTTTGAACTGGACGGGTAAGCTTTGCTTAAACCTATTTTGCATGCATGGAAAAGGAGATGCAGAGAATTCCTGATAGTTATTAGATGCCCACAGCTCTACATGCCTCCCAGAAGCTGACAGGTTGGACAGATAGGACAACACTGGGAGAAAGGAACCTACTGCACAGACACCACAGGAGGGTTTGTAAAGAAAGAGTTCAAACGGTACTGCAGAAATTGGGTTTAAACAGTCTTGGGCTTAAAAGTTCTCTTAGCTTGAAGCTCACAGCAATAGCAGCCATCTTCAGTCCTTCTGCTCTCCCCTCTATTAGTCTAAGGGGATATTATTTGTTTGATATTAAACACAAACAAACCAAAATGAAACAGTGATGCTGTTGTTCTTTCTCTTTTATTTTGGGAGCTGCAGTGAAGCCAAGCAAGAACCCTCTCACCCTCTGTTTACAAAATCTGGGGGAGAAAGAAAAAAAACACAAAAAACAGCCAATAGTTAAAAAGTGGAAGGATCACAGAAGCCATCAATATAAACAGTTCTTGAGAAGGAAGGGCTTACATTCGGTCCAAACAGCGCTGTAAATTTTTGTGGACAGTTCCTCTGAGGGTCCCTAGACAGCACAGCGGGAGAAAGAAGAGACAAACCTGAGATGAGAATCTCCCCATCGTAGAGTTCCCTTCTCGATCTCACACTGGTTTTCCTTTCCCCATCACGAGCTATTCCTGTATTCATCTGCAAACGAGGGAACCGCTCCCGTGACGTCAAAGCAGTTTCCCAGCAACTATTAATGAGGGCTGTCCACCACTGGGGTTTCCTGAAAAACTAGCAAGGAATTATCACGCATGTCTAGTTCTTTCAGAGAACCCCAAGCAGAACTCCTTTCACCTGAACCCATCCATAATGAAATACCACTTCAGGTGGGAGACACCTGCAGATATGGAGGTGGCAACCAGGCTCAGGAAAAATGCGTGACATCAGAAAGCTCTTGTCCTCTTGCTGGCACCTCTCTTGTGCTGTGCCTGCACCCGTCAGAAGCATAAGCACAAACATGTGGCTGAGAGAGCAAGGTATTTCCCAGCCCAGCTTACCATTCCTGAGCTGACCCGTGCTGGCAAAGCACATCCTCAAACTTTACTAATCAGACCCAAAGCATTCCAGCTCCCAGCAAACCTCCTTAGGAGGAAGGCAAAAAGTAGGGCTGCTATCTATATCCCCCTTTCTGTTTTCAAGGCCAATACTCCTGCTTCTCACCATGCTGGCAGAGGACACGGAGCCACCGGACACACTTAGCCAAGGGGCACACAGTAAACACAAGATATTGTGGCTATTTTCCAGGTGGGATCCAGATATTGATTTGATCACTGAACAAAGAGGGGAGTGATGACTAAAAGAAAAAAAATCAACTTCATCTTTTGGCTGCCAGCTGCAAAAGTTGACCTTGCCAGTGAAGGGGGAGTCTGAAGAGTGGATGAAGTGTTCCCCTTCCCACTTTCCCACAGCCTTCAGCAAGATGAACTCAGCCTTTACCCACTGAAGCGCTCACCATTCTTTGCAGTAGGTGTTGCTACTGTTTGCAGATCCTCGAGCCACAGGTGATGCTTCCAGTTTAAATAAGCATTTTAAAGACACCAAGGGGAAGGAAGCAGGTCTAACACACCTGAACGAAGATCCTGCAGTACAGTAACTGGCTATCAACTCAATCCCAAGAAAACTAGCTTCTAGCTCTAAACATCAAATGAAGGGAGCTTCATCTCCAGTATCTCGCTTTTTAAGCAAGACTGGAAAAAGAACATGCATAAGAAGCAGATAAAGGCAATCCAAACTCCTGATTCCCTAAAAGCAAACCCAATTCAGTGATAGGTTCAAATTAATTTTAAAATGGGTTTAATATACATGTGAACATAGTCCTACTGAACACCAAATTGCGTAAGTTAACCTGAAAATGTCATATAGCACAGCCGATTAACTAGCCAACATTTCTTATCAACTAGCCAGCTCCAAACAAGTAAATCCTTTAAAGCGTAACTCAGTAGAAGAGCAGGGAGTATCTTGTCTTTGCAAAATGAACAGAAAGTACCCGGGAGCAAGCTGCATGAACACCAAGCTAAGACACCAGGACAGCCCAACAGACCGTCACAGGGAACTCCTGAATGACACGGCAGAGCACAGCACGCTTACCGGGGATTCCCCGGTCTCCTGCCGGTGCATCCCCAGCATCACAAGAAGAGGAAAGAGAAAGCTTATCTCATACTCTCGAGTCTTAAACGGGATCACACAGCCACATACGTGTTTTAGTACAGCACCATTTTAACCCCATCAAGCAGCAGAAATCCTATCATTTACTTACCAGAGACGACTGATGTCAGGTCGCCTTCCCTAAACACTCGCTTGTATTTACACCTATACTGTATTTTGCATGTGGGGGTATGGGGAGAGGAAAAGAGAAGTCTCTGGTCAATCTATCTCAAGCCCAGAATAATTGCAGACTTGTTCTAAAAATAAACTCACCGTCTTGGCTTTTCACTCTCAGCAGGTCATCTGTTTCCCAGTTTCAGCGGAGACTTCATTGCCACAACCAGTTCAAGAGGAATTTTGCCAAGATAATATTGCTTCTTAGAAGCCCCCGCCAGCTTTCAACCCTGAATAAAATGCTAGCGATCTTTGCTGCTGCTACAGCAAGCTAATTGCTCTGAAGCAAAGCAGAGCCCAGCTGTTCAGAGGGATGTCATACAGAGCTCTGCCAATAGCCACATGCACACCCCCCTCCTGCTCTCATTCAAATACTTCAGTGGAACTGCCTCCGCACAGCCCGGAGAAGGCTTTAAAGACACAGCATCCTTCGCCTGCCAGGCACTGGAGCAACACAAATGTAAGTGCAGGAGCAAAGCAGAGATACCAGAGTACACATCAGCATCTTCCAGAACAACTCAAGTACCTGGACTACACTTTGCAGAACGCCCTACACGTGCCGAGGTAGGTTACAGGCAGCCTTACCTCACTGCTATCAGTGTTGCCATAATGTTTCCAAGGGGTCAGTTTGTTAATGGTATCACTCCAATTCTTGTTCATTTATTAGTGATTAAATACCAACAGAGATGGGAAACAAGGAACGCAAATGGCCCCAGAGAGGTTTTAAACCACTCATTCTCTTGAATTTTCCCCAGAAAGGGGTTTTCCATCCCAGACCTGGTGACTCCACAGGTGCACAGGCTGCGACCAAGTCTCCTCTCCATATACTCAAGCTTACTCCCAAGAGCACAAGGCAGCCTTGCTGAGCATTGTGCACAGGCAGACTCTGTGATGGATCACAAGGACATCCTGTCCATCACTAGGCTCAGAAGTTGCTTCTTGTTGGATTACAGAGATCCTCTGACTGCAGCTCTAAACACTGGTCAACAGCAGGTAGGTGTCATTGCTCTTCTGCGCCAGTGGTTCCTGCTGGGCAGGAGCCCATCGCAGGCAAGGCGCAGCCAGAGCCAAGGAGAGTGCACTCTTGCGCGGCCCGTGCTGACTTCAAACATGATCAGCTCGCTCAGCGGCTGGTCTAAAGACAAAAGCTTTGAAGAGAAAGGAGATGAAGATGAGAAGGCAGATTCAGCCTTGGGGTCAAGGAGATGGAGAGGCTGAAGCAAGACAGTTGCAAAAAGGTTGAGATGCACAACTTTGACAGCATCCACTGCAAACAGCACAGTGCTGTGCTGGTAAAAACTCTTCTTCGGGACTTGCTTTACCACTTTTGCTAAGTTAATACAGTTTCTTCTAAACGATCTCCTGCTACAGCCAAAGAAACAGTCCAATATATCTCCGAAGAAGTCAGAAGACAGACAACAGAAACCTGATACATTTCAGCTCCATGACAAACTGAGGTTCAAGCTGGTAAAGCAGCGCTGCTCTACAAAGGACTTAAGTTTAAATGTATGCATGAACTTTTGTCTTAACCTGCTCCAAAGCCTTCCGAATCAAGCCTGTCATGCCCACGCAGAAAGCAGGTGAGTGCTCCTGGCCAGCTGTCGTTCTCCTCCTGCTGAAACTGCTGTGTTCTGGCTGCAGTAAACAGCTCCTTGGTTCTGCCGGCAGCAACATTGACATTTGAAGGGGGGGTCCGATGGCTAGAGAACCGGAGAGAAAGCAACGACAGAGGGACAAGACAGACGGGGCAATAAGACAAATTCACTTGTAATGCTCTACCAGTGTTTTCAAGCGGAGGGCCACAATTAATCGACCCCCACATAGGCTGAATGCAAAAGGCTTCATGGATGTTACAGGAGATTTCCGCAGCAGAAGGTACAAGGAAGACAGATCCAAAGTATTCAAGTTCCTTTTATGCCTCCTATTTCTGGCCACTTTGAGCTCTTTCCTCCCAGCTCTGCAAAGAACTGTGAAAATTAGGGTGCCTGCCCAAGGAAGCTGAACCACGATCTCCCAAGCTCTTTGAGAAAGTCACCACTGACTGAGCACTGCAAGCTTGTGGGATGATGGCCTTCAGCTGAGCTCATGGGCTCAGCTATGACACAGCAAGCCCTGAGCAGCAGCAAGTGACTGCATCTGCCAAGGCTCTGTGGACTGCTCAGCAGGAAGTCACTCTGGACACCGGTGTCGCGCCGACAAAGCATGAGCTGAGAGTGGCAGCTGAATCCAGCAAAGCTGCAAGAGTCAGAATGATCAGATTAACAACTCAGCATCAGGGGTTTCCCCTCTTTTTAACTCCTCTATTGTGGGTTTGTTTATTCCTGTCACACAGTACCCAGGTAGGCCCCTGGAGTTTCAAACATGGAGTTCTGAGCCCTGAAGAAGCTCTGGCAGCTACTTTACAAATGAAGCAGCAACAGAAAGCGACAGAAGAGTCCAGGTCCAGGAGCAGGGCTCCAGCAGCCCAGGCCAGCGATCTTTGCTCCACATAGGCAGAGCCTCAAAATCTCCACAAAGCCCAGTGAAACTAATGGAGCTTTCTTTTGCTAAGGAGCAGCGGTGGTCTGCTGCATTTCAACTCAGGATCATTAAGGACAGTTGCTGGCACCTTCTACTCTGGAGCCTGGCAGTGGCAAGATTCCTACTACACAAGGAGGGAACTTCAGACGCTGTTCCTCCCTTCTGCTAGGCCTTCCTGTTTGCAAAGACGCCCAGCTGGCAGAGCATGTTAAGGAAGCAAGAACATTAATCAGCTTAGGACCCTCTGTTAAAACCCTACTGTCCGTTTTTAACATCGACATTAAAGCAGAAAAGAAAAGAAACTCCTTCATAACCTAAGCCTGCAAACCTGATCTCTAGCACTTAGACACCTGGCAGACGGCTCAGGAAGGACAGATTTCTGAGCAAGAAAGCCTTCCAGCCCTAGGACACAAGCACCTGTCCGAGACAGCACAGATGCCGCTCCTGCAGGCGTGTCCAGCTCTTTCCAAAAAAAATTGCCCATTATCACTATAAGCCGGCAGCATTTCATCTTCACGAAGCACGTGTGTGTGAGAGGATTTCCTAAGCTGCATCCTTCTCCTTGGACAGGGAGACAGTAAATCCCGGGTGGGAGGAGGCGGAGGGGTGGGTCAGCCCCACCAGCAGCCTGACAAAGCCCTGCAGAGAGGGCTCCTGCCTTTCCCACCCGAGTGCCATTTGTTTGGGTATCACGCGTGTGCGTGTGCACATGCACGCGTGTGTATGCACACAATGCAACCAGGTCAGTGAAAGCACGGCATAGAAAAGGCGCAGCAGTACTAGGTATTGTCTGTGCTCCCAGCTTGCAGGGAAGCTGCTGATGCCTAACAGTAATATTGCAGAGCAAACAAAGGAAAAAAAGCAACGAGTATGCTCCCTCCCTCCCTGGCAGCCAGGTATCAAATGAGCCTGGGCTCTAACTTGCCAGCCCAGCTTCTGCAGAGGTAAGACATGTCAATTAGCTAGTGGACATAATGCCATCAGAAAGCAGGGGGGGAAGTCAAGACTTGTGACACCAAACTGGCAGGATGGCACTGGTGCAAACCCCCCCCCCCAGCCCAAGACTGGGCTCCCCCATGCGACAGACAGGTACTGGGCTGCCTGCATAGGGCACCGACAGTGCCCGGAAAGGGAGCCCTGCCAGTGGAATTAAACGCCTTATGCACCCAGACCAGAAAACTCCTTCTCCCCTTAGAAATGCAGAAAAACCACTCCAACAAAAGGGCCTGTGACAGCCTCCTCATTGCAGGCATGTCAAACACCAGCGCTCCCAGTTCTGCCAGCCTCAGCCACCACAGCACCACGAGCACGAAGGAGCAAAAGCAATCCTCAAGCAGCTAGAGAACTGCATCATGGGCTGCTCTTTGGGCTGGACCTGGCCTTGCTCATTGCATCCAGCACCAAGCTGCAAGCTGTCATTAATTACTAAAGTGAAGGCTAAAGGTAGAAACACACTTGCCAGACAGCATGTACTTCCAAGGACGTGAAGATCATGCAGACTGCAGGAGAGGTATGGAGACCTGGCTGCCCGATGTGACTCAACTTCAGGGTGCTGCCAGAAATACACCAAGCACCTGAGCAGCCAAGGGATCAGCTTGGACAGCGAACGCTCTTAGGCAGATACTATAATAACCACCACACATAGCAAGTCAAAGATCCTTCCAAGTCCTCCAGGCCACAGGCTTGTTTTGATTTGCAGGAGTGTACGCAGCAGAAATACTTCTTTGTGTTCAAAGTCAGGAAGTTGGGAAGATGAGAACTGCAGCACATTGCTGCTGGGAGCTACCCACTCTACCATGTCCTGTGAAAACTGCTTCATGAATACCCAGAACAGGCACCCATGGAAAAGCTGAAAGCTGAAGACCAGCAGAATCCCCAAAGCTGGGGCTGATGGAAGGATGTCCTGGTCTCACTCGTCCTTTTCCATCGGGCACACAAATGGAACAGAGGGAGAACAGTCAGGATTCCTCACTGAGACTATGACCAGCCGAAAGATCTCCCCACTTCAGTCCTACAACCAGCATGTTTTTCTTACCAGGCCCCAGGTCTCCTCAGAAGAGGCCACAATAAAGGCACAAAGGGCAGACTGAAGGGGGGACAAAAGTACCTGCACAGGGGAGACTCCACTCTCAAAAGTCACACGTCGGAGTTGTGAGGAGGATGACATTCTGAGAAGGCCAGAGAAACCCAGGCCATCAATAACTCTGTCTCAGTGGCTTCTACTACCAAGAGAAAGACAAACTTGGCTTATGCCCAAAGAAGCAAGATCAGCCCCTTCTGGCCTCAGCTTATCCTGCTGCTGGGAATCCATGTCACTCCAAGTGCTGCATGACCACACACAAAATAAAGGCACCTGCTAGTCTGACATACCCAGGACCTAAAACCAATGTGAAGACAGAGGTAGGGCTCCCGAAAATAAGAGAAATGATACAAGAATCCTTGAAGAAGCTTCCCTGGCCTAAGAGAGAATTTGGAAATTAGATCGTAAGGCAGAATTCATGCTTCACTTCGGAGCCTAGCAGGGGAAAAAAAAAAAAAAAGCACACTGCCCTAGATCTGGGTTTCATTGGGCTAAAGCATTTAGCTTCACAGTGACCATAGCTGCATTTTGACAGCACGCTGCAGAACATCACACTGGTCGGCTGCTCAAAGCCAGTGCTCATCGCAAGCTGCATCTACTGCACTTCAGCATTTAAAAACGTGCACTGACTGCCCTGTCCCTTGCTCACCTGTTACTGCGACCACCTCGCCCTCTAAATCCTGCCCTCCTTCAGCCCTCCCCTCACTTTCTGCCAAGGACATCAAGGCACAGTAAACCTCACATCCCTAATGAGTCAGCACACAGGAAAGTACATACTTGCTCCAGGCCAGCAAGACATTCCCAGTGTGGGAGCTGAACATGGCACCGAGCTGCTTTTCTCGCTGCAGACGGCTCTGGACTGACTCTGCAACAGGAGGCAGGCAGGCAGGGCTGCTGCCTCTGCTCTCCCTGGCACCACCCCCAGCAGCAAAGCAAGAGGGCAGCTCTGCTCCAGCCAGACCCTTCCCTCCTCCCGTCTGACTGCAAGGGCAGCGGTCTCCCCAGCTCCGCTAGGAAGAAAGTCCAGAAGCAGCAGGGATGCAGAGTAGTTAAAATCCAGCAGTGCAGAGGGGCAAAACAAATGCAAAAGACTACAGGAGAGTCAGAAGAAGAGGGGAAAAAAAGAAAGGGATGGCAGGAGAAAAATATAAAGGCTGAGAGACACTCAAGGAAGAAAGGGGAAAGGGCAAGTTTAGTGAGTAGCCGGAAAAACCTCTCAGAGATGAAGCATCTTGCCCGTCTGCTCCTTCCAAAGGCTGTGCTGCCACCCCTGATGGATCAGGGTGCATGCACCGGACACGGCAGAGAGCAACAGAAAAGGGTTTTAAATTCAAAAGAAATTACCATTTTCTGTTAAGTAAAAATTAAACACCCACCCCCTCACACACACTAAGGAGCTTTGAGTCAGCCTCAGCCATGCCCACAGTCTCTGACACTGTCTTCTCTGCACCTTCTTCCTAGGCTGAAGCCAGTCTCCAGGCAGTGACAAAGAATTTTTATATTCTTCTTTAAAAAGGGACCTTCCATTCAAATCCGGCTCAGCTGAGGATGTGTTATCATGGCAACCATCCCGTCCCTGTCTGCCCCAGCGCGGAGAGCATCAAACACACACGGAGCTGAACGATCCTGCACTGGCACAGGCTGCGACCAAGACCCTCCGCGCCCTCCAGCCCCGAGCCGAGCCGAGGCCAGTGCGATTTGACACGAACCAAATCCGTCAGTGGCTCAAGACAGACACGTGGGCAGTAATGAGCAGTGGAAAAAACGTAGCACACTCCATTCAGTTCCAAACACCGATAAATAATTCAGGAAGAGAAATGCCGCAATACAGAGCGCAGCACGGTTTAAAAATAGAACATGCGCCGACGGCAGAGGAACGGAGGGGAAGGAGAGAGAAGCAGAGAGGTAGCACGAGCTAAGGCATGTCTGTCAACACACTGGGCAGCTCGCGGATGCTGCAGTAACCTAGCTCTACATATTGATCTCAGCAGATGTTTATTTGCTTACCCTTTAAACTGGGGACCCACAATAATTATTATTAACATGACAACGGCAGCCAGGGCTCTCCCGTCTGTATCAGAGCCCTGCAGCAAGGCATACACCCCCAAGAAGACACACAGCTTCGTGCTGAAGAGCTTGCAGGAGGTACATGGGTGGGAGCGCGCTCAGGCAGTGCGGACCTGCCCCCCCTCCCTGCCAGTGCCGAAGCAGCTCTGCAGCAGTGCGGGCATCAGCTGCCCGTGTCCAGGGTCACGTACAGTCCATTACCTGCGTGTCCTGCTCACGCGGGGAGCACACACAAAGCTCAAATCATGGAAGTTGAGCTTTGAGAACTTACTTGGGCTATCTGTTTTCCACTGGGGGGTGAAGGTGAAACAAGAACCAACTGTTTCTAATGGCAAAGTTAGAGCCTTTATCTCTGTTCAGCTGTTCTCTTCTAAATCCAGCTCCTTTAAATTCAGACACTTCCACTCATCATCAGCAACATCAGTTGCTGGCCAACTGTCCCAACATTTATATCCCACAAAATATATGTAATATAGAGAAATATGTAAATATACTATATGTAATATAGAGAAATATGTAAATATACTATACAAACATCACCACCACCACCCCCAGTTAGGCAACAAGCACAAACTGGTCAGAAAACTGTTCTCTCTGGATTCCATTGCCCTTCCTGTATTAATAACTGCAAGGGAAAAACAAACAAACAAACTTCTTGCTAACCCAAAATATTCAACTGAACAAGTCCGTAATACAGGTGTCACCTGTATTTTCGTGGTGGGAATTAGGACACGGCAGAAGTGATGTCAGTAAGGTCAGAAAGGCCATTACCAGATCCAAGAGCTCCCCTTTCAAGCTGCAGAGCCTGCCACATTTCACATTTACTGTTCATTACAAAGCAGCCTTGGTCACAGGTACAGGCCCTTCATCCCAGTTTGCCACTGGGCGGCTCTAAAGAAAAGGATGGTCTTCCCAGGTTTTGCAGAACCTGTGAAAAATACTTCAACAGATGGATGCTTTTTTTCCCCTCCTCACAGTTTCAAAAAATAACACCAGAAAGACACCAATCTCTCCTTGCTTTCTTGTGAAGAATAACTGTTTCACAAGTACTTGTAAGACAGGAAACTGCCGCTAATAAGAATATACAGAGTAAATTTTTTACAAGGAAAAATAAAATACTATCATGTACAGTCAATTCAAAACCTAATAAATCTGTACACAGAAGCAGCTTCCCATAAATATTCTTGTTTTCCCTCAAATACAGAAAATATTGAAGACGTGAGGGAATAAAAGCAATAAAAGTAGTAAAAGGCCACTCAGAGGAAGTTCGACAGACAGACCTGATGCCTGCTTGTAAGGAATCTCAGTCTTACAGAGGAGATCATAAACAAGTGGCTTCTTTGGTTTCAGCAAAGATCTCCCAGGATGTATTTTGTCCTAAATTTAAGTGAAGGTGAACAAAACTGTGTAACTCGACCTTAATCACTGGAGCACTGCAAGGCAACATCCATCTCCTTCTCTGAAGGGCAATTTTAATGAAAATCTTGCCTAAAACTGAGTATGTTGCCTTCCTGCGTTTTCATGTGGTCCCTGTTACCTTACTCAATTACCAACATAGTTTTAACTACACGGTTGCATTTCACCTGAAGTGTGAACTGTTGCTCAGAAGATGCTGAAAAGAAGCTCTGCAGGGAGACAAAGAAGAAACACAAACTTGAGCTACAGCTGACAAGCCCATGCTTCAATCAATCAGGTTCTCCATGAGGAGGCCCGCACCTGAGAGAGCTGAGAGGCAGAAGGAGCACGGGGCATCTTGCAAAGCCTCCTGCCTACTTCAGCTGCCGGCAGCCAGGAAGAACCAGCGTCACTGCAGAACATACACCTGCATTTAGAAAGCAAACCCACAACTGCCATATTAGGTCTAATTTTAGGATTTTCCCTGCCTTGCCTCAAAGTTGAGGCTTTCATGGTGCTATTTATAATAGAATAGAATCATTAAGGTTGGAAAAGATGTCTAAGATTGTCAACTCCAACCGTCAACCCAACACCACCATGCCTGCTAAACCATGTCCTCAAGTGCCACATTTTTTGAACACCTCCAGGCATGGTGACTCCACCACTTCCCTGGGCAGCCTGTTCCAATGCTTGACCACTCTTTCAGTAAAGAAATTCTTCCTAACATCCAAGCTAAACCTCCCCTGACACAACCTGAGGCCATTTCCTCTTGTCTTATCACTAGTTACTTGTGTCAAGAGACCAAAATTCACCTCACCACAACCTCCCTTCAGGTAGTTGTAGAGAGCCATGAGGTCTCCCCTCAGCCTCCTCTTCTCCAGACTAAACAATCCCAGTTCCCTCAGCCACTCCTCATAAAACTTGCTCTCCGGACCCTTCATCAGCTTCGTTGCCCTTCTCTGGACACTCTCCAGCAACTCAGTGTCCTTCTTGTACTAAGGGGCCCAAAACTGAGCACAGCACTCGAGGTGCAGCCTCACCAGTGCGAGTACAGGGGCACGATCATTTCCCTGCTCCTGCTGGCCACACCATTCCTGATCCAAGCCAGGACGCCGCTGGCCTGCTTGGCCACCTGGGCACACTGCTGGCTCAGGTTCAGGCAGCTGTCGACCAACACCCCAGGTCCTCTTCTGCCGGGCAGCTTTCCAGCCACTCTTCCCCAAGCCTGGAGCGTTGCATGGGGTTGTTGTGACCCAAGGGCAGGACCCAGCACTTGGCCTTATTTAACCTCATACAATTGACCTCGGACCATTGATCCAGCCTGTCGAGAACCCTCTGCAGAGCCTTTCTACCCTCGAGCAGATCAACATTCCTGCCTAATTTGGTGTCATCTGCAAACTTACTGAGGAAGCACTCAATCCCCTCATCCAGATCGTAAAGATATTAAACAAGACTGGCCCCAAAACTGAGCCTCGGGGAACACTGCTTGTGACTGGCTGCCAACTGGATTTAACTCCGCTCACCACAACTCTCTGGGTTCAGCCATCCAGCCACTTTTTTACCCAGCAAAGAGTACACCTGTCGAAGCCACGAGCCACCTGCTTCTCTAGGAGAATGCTGTGGGAGACACTATCAAAGGCCTTACTAAAGTCCAGGCAGATAACATCCACAGCCTTTCCCTCATCCCCTAGGCAGGTCAGCTGGTCATAAAAGGAGACCAGGTTGGTCAAGCAGGACCTGCCTTTCATGAACCCATGCAGGCTGGGCCTGATCCCCTGGTTGTCCTGCACATGCCTGGTGAGCGCACTCAAGATGAACCGCTCCACAACCTTCCCTGGTACCAAGGGCAGGCTGACAGGCCTGTAGTTCCCGGGATCCTCCTTCCTGTAGAGGGGTGTCACATTGGCAAGCCTCCAGTCATCTGGGACCGCCCCTGTTAACCAGGACTGCTGATAAATGATGGAGAGTGGCCTGGCCAGCTCCTCCACCAGCTCCCTGGGTACTCTCAGGTGGATCCCACCTGGGCAAATAGACTTGGGAGTGTCCAGGTGGCATAGCAGGTCATCAACTGCTTCCTCCTGGATTACGGGGGGTTTGTTTTGCTCTCCATCCCTGTCTTCCAGCTCAGGGGGCTGAATACCCTGGGAATAACTAGTCTAACTATTAAAGACTGAGGCAAAGAGGTCAGTAAGTTCCTCAGCCTTTTCCTCATCATTGGTGGCTATGTTCCCTGCGTATACAATAAAGGATGGAGATTCTCCTTGGCTCTCTTTTTGTTATTAATGTATTTGTAAAAACAATTTACATGTTACCCCAAGCAGGGGTCACACACTGGCTGGTGTCAGTCTGTTACTGGACACTGAGCAAACAGAACTTGCGCGCCTGGCACCGAGCGGCCATGAGTTATCCACGGAGTGGGTGATGCTGTCTTACAGCCAGCTGCTATTTCTGGAAAACACATAATATTACTTTAAAGTACTAAAGGAAGACGTAAAGAAAGTAGTCCAACCACTGTCTTGGAACCTAGTAATTTTATATACATTATCAGAATTGCAGTTATGAGAAGAATAAATCTCCCAACAGCCTCAGAATTTCTAATTTCAAAGCTTTGTACATTCAAATATTGAGAAGCTCATAATGGGCACCTGAAGTTAATACCATGTACAATGGGCTTTCAGACCTTACAAAGCCATTTATGCCTCAGCCCTTGATTAGGGTATTGGTTGTTCGAGGTCACAGCAGGTAGCAACTTCTCCTCCCAGCCCTCCTCCTACATCCCCAATGGAGAATTTTCCTGGATTACTTTTAGCCACCAGTATTGCTCAAGGGTTTCTCTCTGCAATACCTAATCATGCTATTCTTGAACAAGTTGGTACAAAGATGTCAAAAATCACTCTGCACTTAATTAGTCCATTGGATACAAACCTAAAAGTATAGCGAGTAAGCTAAAGAAACAGACTGTGGTTTACCAAGGCAGAGGGCATGGCAGCACTACAGATTGAGTTCTGGGAAATTTTTAACCCCAGGCATATGATACGCCTGCATCAAAGACTCCTTAGCCAAGGTTGCCTCGATCAGCTGCGGACATGCTGTTATCAGGATACTTGGGTGGGGAGAATAAAACTTAAAAAGCTAAGAAAATAATCAAGGCTTATACAATTGTCCTGACCTAATTTGTGTGCATCTCTTACTTGACCAACTAACACTGCAACACAGCAGCGCCTGTGAGGGTACTCTGACAGAACAGTTAAAAAACCTCAAAAAAAAGCCTTCTGATAACAACCAGATAAAGAGAACCTACTAATGCTCCCACTTGTGGCAAGACAGAACCGTGAGATCCACCCTTCGCACAGAATCCATCCACAAGACATTCATTGATCTTTAAGAAACCAGGCTCACCAGTTCTGCTGCTCACTGAACAGTTAATTTATTCATATAATTTTGTTGGTACCACCCTCAGCACAGAGTCAGTTATAGGCCAGAGGTTTCATTATCTAAGTAGCTTGTTCCCACAAGCAAGAGCTGCATCAGATGAAGCCCATTTGTACGAATACAAACCCAGCATCAGGCAAGAGGGCAGAATCGCTTTCACTGTACCAGTACTGCAGTTACACTGCTCAGGATGCTAAAATCCCACAGACACATCACGTGGGAAAGCTGAGATTTTTACTGGTACCACTTTCCCAGTTTTGGGGAGCTATGCGCTGGCAAGACCACGTCTGAAATGCACTCACAGAGGGTTTCACATACACCCAGCCAGCGTCAACGAGGTAGACGGCTTCTGTAAACTCCATGTCCCTGTTTAAATGAAGCCAAAAAATCTCAGTCCCAGCCTCATTTGAAACTGATCTGGGGAGACGTGGGGAAGGGCAGCCACGCTGGTTCTGGGCTGCTGTCATTTTACAGGGAGAAAGCAGCAACTGCACCCAGCTGTGGAAGCTGAACACAAGCACCTCTTTGCACTGTCCCCATGTTCTGGATCCTCTTTTCTGTCCATGCTATCCCCTTCCCCTCCCAAGGTCAAATCACAACAGAAGGATTAGCCTCAAAGCACCCATTCATTTTGGTTTGGAATGGGGAAGCAGGCAGGACAGGATCCTATTTCCTAACAGACAGCATGCCTAAAACCTCCCCAAAGAGGTCAGCTTCTGAGATACAGCAAACACCTGTAATAAAGTGGCTCTTGTGTCTAAATTCAGCTCAGAAGACATTAGTTTCTCAAAGAAAAGGATGTCAAAGCAATATAAAAACGTTAAAACTTCATTAAAAAAACACAAGCGAGCTGCTACAAAGAGTAGGCTGCATCTGCCCACACTCAATAATCCTCACTGAAATTCACTGGGAGGCAGCAGTGACTCAGCCTGCAGTACACAAAGACAGCTTGTGCTCCCAATACATAATGAAACTGGGCTTTATACAAAATCATAAATCTGCATGCGCTCCATTGACAACACACACGCAGGGGAATCCCAGCACTGACAGACAGGCAAGGAATCAGCAGCCCTTCCTCTTGCTGCTGCCCAGACTCAGACACTGAAACGTCTCTGCAGAAGCACACCTCACCTTTGCTTCAACCTGGGAAGTAGGTCATGTTGTTTCCCAGCTGGGTTTACTAGGACTCAGAAATACAAAGCAGGTTCAAAAAAAGATGGAGGAGAGTGTGACTTATTTGAAGCAGGAGGGAAACTTACTCTGGTCCTCAACTACATCCCACTATCCTTTCAAACATCACCTCCATCTCTTAAAAAAACCAACAAGGGGGGGG
>Ga0065711_1026940_pt1 | contig 56752 bp, 34 predicted proteins | sample Hoacrofraction12_FD_59098 | JGI IMG/M metagenome (GOLD analysis project Ga0065711, IMG submission 59098) | Hoatzin crop microbial communities from Cojedes, Venezuela - Epithelial fraction 12 v2 (version 2) | ecosystem: Host-associated > Birds > Digestive system > Esophagus > Crop | place...
AGCCGTCTGCCGAAGAGGCAAAAATCCAGACACTACTCTTGGCCGGAGGAGCTGGGTTTAACGGCATCATCACACTTTTTCTTCCCTGCTTAAAAAAAAAAATGTCACAAAAGAAACCTGGGGTCGCATGCTGCCTCCACGCCCAAGGGAAACAGTTCTGTGACGCGTCCCCGGCCCCTCGCCACGCGCTGCTTGGGGCCGTCCCCGGGCTCCTGCGTGTCGGGCTGACAGAGCTCAGCCAGAGCTGCCGCCACGCTTTTATCCCTGCTTTTAAACCCGGGATTTCACCCCCTAGCCCCTGCTCACGCCAGGTCTCTGCGGCTGAGCTGGCTCTCCCACGCTGCCCTGGCCCCTTCGCCTCGCACCACAGCAATTTACTGGAAGCAGGTGACCAGAATAAAGACTTAAATCCATAATGATGAGGTGCAAAGATGATTAATTAATATCAGCTCTGCTAACAGCCCCAGGGACACGGTGAAGCGCAACAATGCAGCTGCAGGGCAAGTCTGGGGAAGGAACAAGCCGCGTTGCAACACCCCCCGTCCGGAGCAGAGGCCGGGCTGGGGAGCAGCACGGCCGGAGCAGAGGGAAAGGGGTGATCCCTGCGGGGAGGCACGAGGTGGGCTCATCGGCTCCTGCCCACTGGGCCTCGTCTGCCGGGAAGCACTGGTCGTGGAGTGGGCTTTGCCCCCTGTGATCTAACCTGTCACATATGCACAAATGGAATATATTTTTATTTAAGCTTACTAAGAAAAGGTAATTAAAAAGTCAAATTTAGTTGCCCACTGAAAAGCTGGTAAGCTGTAACTTATGCAGAGAGAGGAGGGAAAAAAAAACCCAAACCCCCTGCCTTACTACGAGCTCAGAAATGCGGCTTTTCAGCCGGCGCAGCGCTGGCTCTGTGCAAAGCGACGCCGGGGACACCAGGTAAGCAACACCGTGCTGGCGGGGCTACGCGAGGCGGTGGCTGCCGGCACCTCTTCCGCGCTGATCACACCTGGATAATCAGTGTACAAAGCGTTTTAATTAGACTGCGCAATACACAGAAGACAGACAGTGCCGCCGACGTGGTGACGAGCAGCGGCCACCTCGCACCCACATCCACACGCACGTATTCTTTATGCAAGATCACAGTGGGCTAACGAACTCCCCTTCTGGGGGTTTAATTTCCAGCTTCTGACCTTTGGACACAAAAACCCCACGAAACCCCTCTCCAGTGAGTCATCTGCTCCGGCCAGGTCGACACGCGCGCTGGCATCCTTCAACAGCGTGCCACGGCGACGGTGCAGACGGGACGGCGCAGCGTCACGATCAGCAGAAATAATGAGGTGTACAGGATCAATGCCGGGCTGAAAAATTCACCAATATGCTCTAATTGCAGAACTGCCCCCAGACGTGGCCCCGCGTTGTGCTCGTCGCCGGTCAGCAAACGTCCCCGCGTGCAGTCAGCGCTCCTTCAGCAACGGGAGCGTGAGCTGGGAGCGCTGGCTGGCTGCACAGGAGAGCACCTTTTCTCTGTTTTAAGGCCATGTTAATTATGTAAATGACATTTAAATCCTCTTGACTCCGTGAAAAATAAAGTCACACATTCCAGATCTGCAGCCAACGACCAGAACAGCACGCTTCACCACCACCCCCTCCCAATCCCCCAAATCACACTCTCCAAGGATTTAATCCAAACGTGGGTGACCTGATTGCAGGGGGGGGCTGGGGGTCCCTGCTGCTCTGAATCGCGTGTCCTCCCCCCCGGCAGAACGCTGAGCCAGCTGCAAAATCAAGGTCAGGAATTGAAAGAGAAGAGTTAGCACTGGATTGTCTTTGGGAGGAAGCAGTTCATTTTTAAGCTACAGGAGGGCGTTTAGCCAAGCTGAATGTCTGCCCCCCCCTTCCTCCTGCGCCGGTGGGATTCAGCAGTGACTGTGTCTGACGCTCCCTCAGCGAGGTTTTAGGCCCAAACCAGAGCCGCAGAGCCCTCGCTCGGGTGCTCCCGCGTGGCTCCGGGCAGAGGGCAGGAGCCGCGGTGACAGGGCAGCGGCCGGGCGGGGGGAGCCAGCCCAGCTGCCGGCACGGTCAGTCCCGGCGCCACGGCCCGATGCTAATTCTGCTCCGGTTCTTCGGGACTCGTGATTTTTCCAAACAGCGAACGATAAAGCTCCGTCCTGGAGAAAAGAGGAAGGAGGAGGGGGAAAAGTTACTTTTCAAGGTCAAGATGGAAGCAAGAGGCTGCCAGCAAATCCATCCATGCCTTCAAATGAATAGGCCTTGTATAATTAAAAATGCATTCAACAATCTTTATTAATAAATACAGGCAAAGGGGAGAACTTGCATAAGACCAATCACAGGCAGTGCAGAAATATGTAAATATTTCTGTGCGGCTGGATACCGTATCTCTAGAGAATGAGGTTTTCTAGAAGTTTGCCCTTTACAGACAGGCTCTTCAAGTAAAGAAACAAGATTGAATATTTTAATAGGATGTATGAGATCGCAGAGCCAGAAGGAGGGTTCAGTCAGACAGTCTACGTGGGACTACAATTTAGTTCTCATACATTTGCTTGGACTTGACGATACTTGAAAACCAATGAAAATGACCCAGAAACAAGATTCCAATTAAGAGCATATATGCAGCAATTCTGATAACAGGAGCAAGTTTCTCTTTAAAAAAAAAAACAACTAAGTGGGCTGGCGTTATTTATCTTCAATTTTAAAACCAAAGTAACCTGAGAAGAGAGATGGGGAAAAGGAGAGAGCGTTTTTGTAAATCATGCGTTTCTGGAGATGAAGGGCAAAGCACCGGGAGAGCCTTCTTTTCTGCTTTCTAAGGCACAGCCTGTTGTGAGCAGACGGCAGGCGCGGAGCGCAGTGCTGGTTCCATGGAGGACGGGCTCTTCCCGTCGGCGCAGGCGAACGGCCACACGGGACACCCGGGCCATCACCAAGCGACGCCATCGCCGGGGGCCGGCAGCCCGATGCTCCGTCGGGGCCAGCGCCGGGGAACGCAGCTGCTGCGGAAGCCGGGCCAGGAAAACTGCCAGGGCAGGCAGAGAAAAGCGACTTCTCCACCGCTCAAGAATGCGTAAAACATGGCTTCAAAGGGTGAAATGCCGACCCGACAGCGATCCGGTGATTTTGGCTGCCTCCTCAATGAAGACCACAACAAGGACCACTCTTGCCTGGGGCTGCTGTGATGCCTTGCTCCTTCGCAGATCAATAAAAGATGGCAACTGGTTTGGAAACTGTCTGCTTCTTGCAGACACTTCCACTGGAGCAAGCTACCTCTCAGCCTCGTGAAAGAAGGAAATTCGGAGTTTTGAAGAGTGACAGCAGGAAAACGCCAGCCACTCATCCCAGGAAGACGAGGAACAAAGTCTCCGCTCCAGCAACGCAGGAGGCTGGACAGACGCGCATGGACCGCTGAGACCAGAAACCATTCTAATTCACAGGGCCACGTCTCTTAAATTAATTTTAATTTAGAAGCTAATTAACCAATCAGCTGCTTTACCCTCAGAAAATGAGTCTGTGGTGAGGGATGCATCTCCTTACCTAAAACGGTTGTTGACGCCGTGTTTTGTGTGCGAAGCTCAGCCGAGGCTACGAGGCTCCCGTGTTGTGAAATCAGGAGCACGCACGCAGGTTTTGGCAAGTTAAGACAAATGCAAAATCAAATCTTTTCTAGAAAACAGGACCGATACTTGGAAGCTGAAAACTTTGACACTTGAAAGGAAAAAAGGAGGAGGGAGAGGAATGCCTTACCCAAGCCTACAGCATTTTCCATCTTTCCTGACTATTAACTGATAAACATAACCCGCCTTGGCTGTTTCAGCTGAGAAATCAGACAGCAAGCGGCACCACTGCCAACAAGGACGTTGCGACTTTAGGGCTCCGTCAAGTGATCGGCAGGAAAATGCAGAGCGATGCTATTTAGCCCTCCGACAGCCACAGCCCCGCAGCCCTGCTTCGTCGGCTCGGCTCAGACCCCGTCGTTACGCTGAGTAAATGTTTCCACTCGTACTGCAATCTCGGTGAAATGCCCGGGCAGCGCGCAGTGGTTGCTGGCCGCAGCGGGGTTCACGTGGCAGGAGCAGAGAGGGAAATGCTGAAACCGGTGTTTTGACAGAAGATCATTTCACACTCAGGTGGGCAAAGCTGACAAACACTCGCAGCCTGCTCCTGTCAGGAGGCTGCGCGGCTTGGGTACTTCCAACGAAACATCACTGATCTCCTCCTTTCTCCCCGGTATACGCCGTGTTTTACATATGGTGACTTCACTGCACCGAAGAAGACAACGTCAGGCAGACGCGTGATGACACCAAACGCAGCCGCTTTGCCGGTTTCCAGCCCGCGGGTGCAGGAGCGGGAGCTGCCGAGGGCCTCAGGAAGCCGACAGCGACAGACGCCAGCCTGTTCACACCTCTGCAAAGGAGAGCCCTCCCGGCAGCCAGCACGCTCTCGCCGCTCCTCTTCTGGGGTTGTTTCCGTCTTCTCTTCCACCGCAGGGATGCTCAGGGCTCGAAGCCTTCAGCCTGTGAAGCTCCTGCAGCTCGGTGTTTTAATGCACGCGCTGGGCACGGGCACTGCCCAGACACGTTCGGCTCTCAGCTATTAAATAAGACGCAGCTCTCGCACACAGATTCACTCCCACCCCTCTGTGCTTTGCCAAGGAACAAAATGGTCTCCACACGTTCCCAGGGCTCTGTAGGCTCTCCCACAGATTTTGTCCAGCCGACCTAAACACCACTTCAGATCCGAGTCCTGACTCATCGCATGGCTCTGCTGCTTGGGAGGCTCCACCACTCCCACCGCAGATGGCTCCGCTGCCCTCCGCCGAACCGCCCAGCACGGCGATGTCCCTTGTCCCGGCTATGAACCCACACTCTCCTCCGGCCACTGAGTCACTTGGGGAACACAACAGTCTGGGCTGAAGGAATCCTCTTCTGGAGCCCGTGTAAGCGCTGCCAGGGCCACAAACCCACTCGCAGGCAGACCCTGCTCAGCCTGACCACCGCACGTGCTCGCAGCAACCGCACGCAGGCCTTCTCCTGCTCCTCGTCCGCACTCTGGGGCCAGCAAGCAACAGAAACTGGTTTTGTCTTGTCCCCAGGCCTTGCTCGCAGGTAACAGGCTTCAAACCTTCCGGCTCCGCTGGCTGCTTGCCCAACACACCTCACAGGCATTTTGCAAAATTCAAAGGGGACTTGCTCCCAGACATCACCTCCACTGCACCGACAAGGTCCCATCTGCAGTTTCTCTACATACACCCTTCACCTCTTCTAGATTAATTCGATTTTTTTTTTTTTACAGTCCCAAATAATGCAAGGATGTTCAGAAACAATGTGCACACTCTGGGGAACCAGAGTAGCCACAGACAGCAAGCGCTTCTGTGTTTTCCCGGTGAGCAGCCAAAAGCCAAAAGTAATGCTTCTTCGCAGCCTGCCGTGGCCTTTCCCACTGGTGGAGAACCAGTCTCCTCAGGCTTTTGCCCTCAGTTTTGGTTTTTGATAGTCTTCTGATGGGTAAAAGTGTTCCAGGATCAATGCCGAGTTTGCTCCAATCCTACCGATTTTAAACAAATTGTCATTTTTCAAGCAAGCAGGGCCCAGGGAGACTTCAAGCAAGAGTTTGTTTTCCCCGGCAGAGGAACGTTGCCAGCACTGACAGACCCCAGCGCTCGCGCCCCAGCTCTCCCGGGTGCAAAGCGGGGCTGCACCCGCAGCCGTGGGCAGGCAGAGCCTGCAGCGCCCAGCCCAGCGTCCCCCAGCCCCATCCTGCCCGGCACGCCGCTGGCAGCTGCTGCTGAAGCAAGAATTCGAGCGGAGCTGTCTGGGTAATAAACGTGCAGACAAACCGGCAGAGAGCGACGGGAGAAAGAGGGAAATCAGGTAACCCCACCACACCCGAAACAGAACAAATATTTTACCCTACCAAAAAAAAAAATAATAACCCAACCTCTTTTTTTCTTCCCTCTTCTCATCATCTAGGCCACCTTTCTTCTACAGCATCTCCCCTCAGCAGGATTTAACCATGCAGAGAGTAAAACTCATCAATCCTCCAGGTTTAACCTTGTCTCTGTTTCAATTCACCAGGGTAAGTGTGGATTTTAATACTTTCAGCCCCCTTAAGGCTACGCATAATGAACTTGGATTTTGGTTAAAAAATATAAAATTTCTCTCCTCCACTCCCATATATTAAACATCAGACTTGAGCCACCGAGTTGAAACAGCCTACCCCACCGCAAGTCCCCCGGATGAAGGAAAGGTGACTTTAGCACAAAGAGCTGCTGGTCGTAGCAACGTGCTGAGGAACAACCTATGCGAGTAATTAACAGTACTTACACCTAAGGTAGGGAGTGTGGAAGAAGCAGGTCGATACAGGGGTCTTCCTCGAATTAAAATTTAACTTACCCTTTATTGCAACCTACAAAAGCAAGTAATGAGCACTAACATTTTTATTTCTTTTAAACTGTCATTTAGGCTGTAGAGGGGATAATTACCTATTTCCACTGTAGTAAGGTTTTATCACCCTTAGTGAGGCATTTTCTAATTTAATATTTTTACTATATTATCATAAAACCTGTTTCTGGAAAAAATGATCACGGACCACAAAGCCATTTGCCATAAAACATGTGTGTGTAGGTACCTTGGCTTAATTATTTATGCATTTCTTCTGAGCCGACTCGGGAGGCAGCGGACGATGCAGGTGCTCGCCGCACCGGGAGCGCTGCGCCCAGGCACCCGCCCCTTCCCGGCTCCAGGGCCCGCTCCACAGGCACCTAAAGTTCGCAGAGCTCCTTCTTCCCACGTCCCAGCAGCCTGGGGATACGCGGGAGGGGCGGTTTCCTCCGCTCCCCGTGCCACGGCGCAGCCAGAAGAATCCTGGCTTCGGTGCCATTTGTGGCACGGCGGGTTTCGTGGGCAGAGCGATGCAGGGATGCCCCATGCCAGCCAAGCTGCGGGCCCCGGGCAGGGCATCCCGCACCAGCCCCGCGCCAGCAGCTCGGCTGCCTTCCCACTCGCAGCTCAACACGTGCAGGGCCTTGGCACGGCCACGGCGTCGCTCCCGGCCGCGACGCGGGCTCTGCAGGCACAGCAGCCGGCTGCGCAGAGCAGAGGTGCCAAGGGCCGGCTCGCCCCGAGCCCGGGGTGCAGCCCCCGCTCCACGGCAGTGCAGAGATGCTGACCGGCTTCCCCACCACGCAAAATGGTGATCTCATGACCACGGCAGTATTTAAAAAAATAAATAAAATTAACGGCTCCTTCAGACAGTGAGCTTTGTATGCTAATTTACCACCCTCCAAATCCCAGGTATTGCTACTACACACATTTTACAGGCAAAATCCTTGCAACAGAGAGCAAGGAAAGACACACAGAGGGCAGGAGTGGGCTGGGTGAACAGTAACAGCAACAGCACATCTGATAAATCTCCAAAGCATCAAAATACAAATCATAAAAACTGTTAACAGTTCTCCAGTAACCTACTTTGCCCATCTGCAGTAGCACTGTTCCACCAAGCATACAAAGGGGAAACCAAATACACACCTGCACATGGGAGGGGAGACCAGCTAATGCTGTACTATTTTGTGTAATTATAGTTATGTGACTTCTTTTTTTAAAATATAGTTCTCTAAACTAGCAGAAGAACAATATTAAGGGGGAAAATACAGTTTCTGGTGGTTTTTATTCTGAGAGCTATTAATATAGCGATACTGCACAAGTCACTGCTGTGCTGTTTTAATAAAAATACCCTCCAACAAATTTCTCTACCTTTTCCCATGTACCTTTTACTTCTCTTCTTCTTCAAAAAAAAAAAAAGATAATTTAGAATATGCCCCAAGCAGTACTGAAATAACTATACCTACCCCATTCCTACTGACATCCTCCATTGGGAACAATGAATTTTTAATTCACCAAAACTGGAAAAGATAGAGCATGAACACCCACGAAGAAAGGGAGGATGAAAAACACACACCTCCTGATGAAACCCGAAGCTGGCTGTGGAACGGATGGCTGGCCATTTTCTTGGAAAACTTTCTGTCTGTATCCTAAGAAACCTTTTGCCCAGCAGTGTGAAATTCAGATTACTAGGTGCCCAGCAAGCAGAGCAGGTACCCAGGAAGATAAAACAAGTTGATGCCCTTTATTTCTCAACTCCTAGTCAAAGGTATTGCCCTAAAGCAGCGCGTGGGGCGTGGGATTTGGCTCTGCATCCGCACACCTTCCAAAGCGCGCTCCCCACTCGGGTATTTCTACAGCGACAAAGCCACGCTACGGTCGATGACGCGGAGCGGAACAACCAGCCGCAGTCATCACAGCGGAATTAAAACGCGCATGCCTCTTCAAGCGTGGGGTCTGAAGCGCAGAGCGGGCGGCGTGGGCGGCGTGGGCAGCGTGGGCAGGCCCACGAGATGGCACTCTCTCACTCGCTTCCACCGCGGCCCAAAACCGGAGCGCGCAGCTCCGGCTATAAATTTCACAGCCAGACGGCTCTCATCACCGCGCCCGGCGCTTGAAGGAGATTCTGAAAGGTCTGCTGCAATTCCCTCTCGCTCAGGCAGGTCAGGATTGGGTCCTTCAAGTCTGTGCAAATGCTTTTAGCCCCACGGCTTTAAATTATGAAAGGTGACATGTGACCTCTGGTTTGTCTCATGAGACCAGGCACAAGATTTATAAATATTTCAGAAAGCTGGTTCTTGCCCGAAACAAAGGGACTCTGGGCATTTTGCGAGGCTGGATCTGGGGATGGGGAGCGGGAGGACAGCAGAGGGACACAGAAGGGCTGCTGCTCAAGGTGCTGCCCCAGGCTTAGCCAGACCCGGGGTTCACACCTGCCACCTCTGTCACCAATTCTGAACATTTCCCCCTTACACCAGCGTGCAGCCACCTGTGTATTCACCAGCCTTGAGCTCAGGACAGCATTAATGGGAGCAGAGATGGAACCCTCTCTCCTCCTGACTTTGGTCCCAATAGCATTCACATTTTTGTAGGAGCTTTTACAGCACGAAGCATAAAAGATGTGGACAAGTGGCTGGAGAAGCAGCAAAACACAGGGCGGTTCAGAAACCTCCAGCTTGCTCTGCCGGCATGCTTTCCAGAAGCTTTAATTTCCCCATGAAATCCATAAAATGATGCTTTCTCTGTCTCTGTTTTCAAACAGGTATTTGAGCAGTGCAGCCACTGTAATGCTGGATGCGAAGCGCCCCACGCAGATGTGCACACAGGCGCACGGAGGGGACCATTCTTTGTGTACCTTAACATCCCATATTGCTAGGATGATTTCCCTCTTTCACAGCTTGCCTGTTTTATAACAGATTTGATTCAGGAGAAGACAAATTGTCTCACAAAGGAAGGACGACAAATCATCTTGCAGCTCTTAACAGGTTATTTTTTTTCCCCCTTTAAAAAGGAAATTTCCATAACAGAGGCGTCTGTCTTCTTACTAGGGATGTCAAACATCAAATGTTGGGACACGATGATTTCAGCCCATTGGCACTAACCAGGGTCACGTACACCACTCCAGTACCGCCAGCTTCACAACATACAAAAACTGCTTGTTCAAATACCAGCCCTTCTAACTACTACTGTTAAAAGCAATACGGAATACTTAACTGCATCTGCATGAGATGCCCTCTAAGGCCAAGTCAAAGGTTAGGGGGATATAATCCACCAAACAAAACGACACACAAAGGGCAGAACGATGCTAAAGCCACGGTGCCTCGGGACCAACAGCCAAGCCAAGAAGGTTTAGTTTCACAGGAGCACACGTGGTTTTTCCTCGGATCCCAGTAGAGCTCAGGTCTACGGCTCCCGCCCAGGTTCCCGAACGGGCCGGCTCAGGGTGTGCAGCAGGCTACACATCACCTCCCCAAGAGAGTCCACACAGCTCCCTGCAGGACCCAAGAGCGTCCCTGCCACCCCTGGGGGCTATTTCCAAGGCCCCAGAGCCCCGGCGGGCAGCTTCTCCTCCACCCGCAGTCTCATGCCAGAAAAGCCCGTTCTCCCTAAAACGTCAGAGCGCTGCACTCTCCGAGAGATCGCCCTCCCTTTGTTCCCCCAAACAAAGCCAACACAAAGCAGTACAACCTCTCTTCCAGGCTGTCTCTAGACAAACTTCGAACACTTTTTCTCACACCGACACAGTCACCCGAGGTTTGTGCCACGCAGCACGGAAGCCGCTGTTCAGTTGTGCCAGAAAGAAGGGCTTTGCCTCCTTTCAGGGACTTCTGTCGTGGTGAACGCACTGGATTGACAATCGCAGAGCCCAAATTCCTCCGTTAATCTAGTCTCATGGTGTTTTAATATCCAAAGTACAAAGTGAGACAAGTTAAAGGCTGGTATCTCACCAACTTTTAAATTATTATTTTTTTAATATTAAACTCGCATGTCATATAAATAAATTAATCTTTTAATACCAGGATTTCCTACTACGTACGCCCCTCTGCTTGCAGCAAGACACACTGTGACAAAGCAACTGCACTAAGTCCAAGAGTGAGAATGCTGACTGGGAAAACACGCGATGCCCTGGCTGAATCCAAGGGAAACGCTCTAATCCAGACCCCACTGGCAGCTGGATAATCTTTGTCCTAATTCAGCTTCCCAGCAGGCACTGGTCTGCTTGTGCAAGAACAAGAGTGGGCTGGATGCTCTTCTACCAAGCACGACCTGAGGCCAGTGGGACTGTGGGGTCATAGGCTTAATTTCTTGCACTTGGTGGTGGGATTCCAGGCAGTGATTCCTGCTCTGAGCCCAGCTCTGCTGCCTGGCAAGGCTGCACGTCCAAAGTCAAATGCAAAATGTACCACCACAGGTGTGGAGAGACTGTACATATACGGATGTACGTGTATGCAGGCCCCTACACTAGAGCAGGGTGCGCTGGAACTTGACCATATGCTTTAAAAAAGAAAAAAAAAGTAGAGGAACTGCGCCGTGACCAGCCCTACAACGCATGGGCGGTACACAGGAGCAGGAAGAATGGAGCCACAACGCGGACACGCAGCCCCAGCTTGAAGCCCCAGTTGCCCGGGGTTGCTACAAACCAGGGACATGACAGTAAGGTAACATGACCACAGGCAAACACGTTATCTGGCTAAACTAACACCATCAGCTGGTGGTGTGCGATCCATACTGCCCAAAGGCAGGGACCAGTTAGTCACTAACTGGTGACAATCACAACGTTGTGAGGTCTGAGAAGAGCAGGGGAAATTGCCCCACATCCTGGAAAGGATTCTGTGCCTCATGTTGTGGCTGGAACTGCATCTTCTTCCCTCGAATCTGGCTTCTAACAGATGCAAAGTCTTCCTCCATAGTGAAGAACTATTAGCCGAGGTAAAAAGCAACCTATCTAAAAGTCAATATATTCTCCCCCACCTTTACGCGGTTGCAACTCCCTCTTTTGAGTTTCAGCTTGCACTTGAGAACATGTCTCTTTTGTCCTGGCTGACTTTACTGCAGAAAAGCCTCCTTTTGCCTCCTGTTTCTGCACTGGGTGCCATCTTTAATGATGATGTATGGGTGTCCTTTTCCTCAGCAGCGCTGTGGGGAGGGGGTCAAACATGTGACACCGCCAGCATGTGTATCAACAGCAAATTATAAACCGTGTCAATCCAAGTTAATGCAAAGCTGTAATCCTCTTCAACAAGAGATCAAATCAGTGCCATGAGTTATGTTCATTCTGTAATCTGATAAGAAATAGAGTGAGCCTCTAATAAAAGAGTAATGAGAGCCCTTAATGATGCTGTTAAAAGGTAGCGCCAGTTAAAATATTGCTGTTGTTCCAGCTGATTAGATCACTGTTGCATATTTGCACAATCTTGTTTTACCTGTCAGAATAACCTGAGTTGTCTTGGGAGATAAAGGTGCTTGGACCAAACATCTGTGTCCTTAAAGAACGTGTCTCCTGCAAGTTACTGTCCTCCAGAGGTGAAATAATGATGTTCATCAAACTTGGCAGTAATTTGATATTATACCTTTTTTAAAGTGTCTGTGTTTAGTCTCTGTTCCACACGCACACGTACAGTGCAGAGATCTGAAGATCCATATATCAAAGCTGACAGAGAGATATAAAAAAATCAAAGTCCACACACAGCTCTTCCCAGGAACACAGACTTTACCTGACCTTGCCACACCTAGGCTGTTTACAGGATCCACTCGTGCAGATACAGCAACCCTGCACATACTGGAAATGTGCTTACTCGTCTATGGACCCGCAGGCCTTCAGTGGGAATCTCTAGCCTCAGTTTGCCCATACAGAAATATAACTACCTAGCACAGGAGCTTTCTGGGAGTGCACAGATGTCTGATCTCCTAAAACCATGAGGCTGTTCAGAGCTCCACCAGCTGAAGGTGACTGCACAGAGGATCTGGGTTCAGCTCCAGTTCCAGCCCAGACCTGCTGTGTCACCTTTGGCAAGTCACTGCGACTCCCGAGTCACGGATTTTTGGACCCGAATGCCTTTGGAGATATGGGCTATCATTTCCCTGTGCCTCATTTTCCAAAGTGTAAACCACAGAAGACTGGCATCTTCCCAACTCTGTTGCACACGGTGGTACTGAAGGATGATTCTATTAAAGGCTGCACTACGCTAGATACTGGAGCAACGGTCTCAGTGAAGTACCCTAGGTCACGAAGATGGGAAAAGCGTATTTCAAGGGAAGTCCAAGAAGTGGCACCCACATGATGCCACCCTCAAACCCAGGTGAAATCACAACCAGAGAGAGATCAGCCTTGTTCAAATCCTGGGTAATTGCTGCCCAAGACAGCTACCCTCTCTCCTGGACAGCCACCACAGCGCAATTACATTCAAGCTTCTGCCTTCAGGTTCCTTGTCTTAGGGCAGGCCCATTTACATAGCAATGACCTTGGACCGATCAGAAAAACCTTGGCCCAAGAGTACTATAAATGTATCTAAGTCTATAAACATATACCCCAAGACAACCATAAAAATCACTTTCCAGTGTATGTTTTAAAATACTACCAAAGAGGGGTTAAAACAGAGGAGGGCTCCAGGCCACCAGTGTCCCACACATTACAACATAATATATGTGAGCACAAGGTTAAACAGCCATGCCCATGCGTAGGGTGCACGAAAAACTGGCAAGTGGAAGATTAATTGCCTGCACGAACGCTATTATTCCATCCAGCAGCAAGAAGAAGAAAGAAAGTGGCAGTGATGTTGACAAAGGCAGTTATTATACTTGCATGTTTCTTTTCTCAAATTCAGGCTGTAAAACAGTTCTGGAGTGACTGTTCATCCCCTCCCCAAGCAGCGCTCGGGCTGTTTCTCCTCACACGCGTTTGCTCTTTGTTTCCCCAGCCCGCAGCAGTGCAAGCGATAAACTTGACGTGCCAGATCCCTAGAAGTCCTGGGTGTCCCACAGCCGTGACACCACCACACAGGGACCTCCAGGTGAGTGCCAGCAGTTCATCACACTACTTTAAGGTGTCTCTGCACAGCCAGAGTAGTGTAAAATGGCCTAAATGCACAGGAGAATCAGGCCCCAAATGTATTCCTAGGCTGCATTAGCTAATTAAATACACAGAAAACAGCAAGGTATTACAGTGTTACACAGACTCGTGCTCTCAAAAGCACTTACAGCACTCGAAGTCACAGATAACTCCCCTCTGCTGCTGCCCCAGCTACGAAGGGCTTGTGCAGTTCATCACGGGGAGTGAGGACGTGGTACAGCCGAAGCAGAACCAGCATTACACCACCACCTGCACACCCCGGGTTCTACGCCATCCCCCCAAGGCTTCTGCCCATCCACATCTGCACATATGTATTTATTTACTGGCTTTTTCCAGGTATCTACCTGCCACTGTAGCCACTGGTAGAAATTCAGGAGAATGTTCTGCCAGCTCTGGTTCTACAACCCCTTTTTATACACAGCTCACTGACACTTTACAATTTCTCACACTACAACGCAGAGCGCCTCATTGTTCAGATGTGTATTTATTTTGGGGTCATGCCTTTTAAGTGCCTGACCAGGAAAAAAAAAAAAAAAAGGCTCAGAGCATGATCACATCACTGTGAAGTGTATACTTGCATTTTCAATCTAGTAATTCACACTTGCAAACAATAAAATTACCTTCTTCTGTCACAAAGGAAAGCTGTTATCATTGCTGCTTCCCTCTCATGCGTACAGGCCTGGTCCTTTCTTGTAAATTCACCTGCAGTTTAAAGCAGCTGCTGAATACTTCTGGCCTTGTCCGGTACGGCTGTGTGCTGCTACAGAGGTATTATGGCCCATGGCAAGTGCAGGGGCATTTTAAACAGAGATGTGAAGTGACCCCTAGAGAGTGGCTATGATTTAAAAAAAAAAAAAATGACTGATAGCAGCAGATATCTTCATTTTGGGAGAGCTGAACCAAAACACCTACAGAGGTCTGATTTTCAGACACCGGCCACTCCAGTGTTTTGAATATGTTTTATGTCTGGATGCAAACAGAAATGGTGTAAATTAAGGAGCAGAGGAAGGAAGCTAAGCTAAGCAGCGGCCAGGTTTTCAGTGTGCAAAGCACGAATGCCCACCCAAATGTCGAAGGGCTGCTGCAAAGAGGAAGCAAGAATCTGTTCCTAAAGCCCACACTGAACAGGACAAGAAATAACAGGGCTAAATTACAGCAGAGAGAAATTTAAACTCAACATTAGGACTAAACAACACCAAAGCACATCCCGTGGGGAGGAAGGTGCAGAGAAACTGTTTAAGGAGGGCTGCACTGCTGCAATGGGCAAAGGTAAGACATATTCTTTGCATTACAGGCAACCAGCAGGCATTTCGGCAAACAGTGAGGAAAGCTTAAGGCTTCTGTTTGTCTATCTGTCTCCTGTCTGAAACAAAAGCTCTCCTATGTATGTGAAAAAATGAAATGCTACTACTACTATTACTGAACCACTGTTTTTCACAGGCACTTCCCAACAGCAGACCTCTGTTGCACAGAAGGGGAATCAGAGTCACAGCAACACAGAGCGCCCTGCTCAAGGTCATCCACGAAGCCACCGGCAGAACGAGGAACAAGACCTGCCCAGCCTGATTCGGCACTGCCCCATCCACGTCCAGGGTTTGCCTGAAAGCCTGATCTTGGCCGCATGGGATACAGCTGCCCACATGGCATGACCCTCAGGCACGCTCGCTGGTGTGCAAACACATCAACCAGAGTCTCACTCTAGACGGCTAAACCAACATCAGGAGATAAGTGACTAAAGCGCCATTAACAGAAAGCATGGCGGGCCTCCAAAGTGACTAATAAACTTAATGTAAGAAATAAGTTCCCGCAGTCAGATAATCAGCAGCAGCAGCTGCTGCCACACTGCTGCCACCAAAGAATCCGTAAAACATGCAAGCGATGTAATAACCCGCTCAATGTGGAGAGAATCCCCAGGAGACATTTTCAGCAAACCAAATGTCAAACACTCTGTCCCCTACCACAATGACAACCATCTCGACCCAGCATAACGTAGATAGCATCCTATTAGCTGTAACAGCTTCTGAGGGTCAGCCAGACCCTGTGCAGTCTGTGGTGGACTCACGGTGTCTCCCGAGAAGCAACGGGAGAAGGGTTATGAAGATGGCAGCCAGATGAAGCGGAGCGGAGGCCCAGGAAGGCTATTGCGCAGATCGACTCCCTGCCCCAGCCGTTTCGACGCACTGCACTCTCGCACTGACTTGCTGGAGGATTTCGGCTTACAGAATGCATTTTCCATGCAACTTTTGGAACACAAGTGAGTGCGGTGGGCTGCGAAGGAGGAGGCAATGTCATCTCCGGGGACAGCAAACACACTGTAACTCCTAGATCACTGGGATCAGGATCACTATTTTTTTTCCACCTTCCTCCCCTTCACGCATAGCCCAGGCGAGCTGAGCTTGCTTTCATTCTGGGGACAGAGCCGGAGTCTATATGCCTGCCTAACCTGTAGGACAGTGCAGAAGGTATTCTACACAAAAAATGACAGACTCTAACCTCGTTCAAAATTCTCAAAGCATAACTAGTAACCAGTCAACTGGACATAATACTAAGATAGAGAAATACTAGAGTCATGCGTATTATTAATGCATGTGGTGTGAACTGGTTTTTCCTAAACACACACGTCACCTGCTGATTACCCTCAGACAAAAAGCTGTGGGGAACGAGCAGCACACCCCAGAACCATTTCTGCAGGACGGTATGACTTTGCTAGGAACGTGTATCTCTCCTGCCCCATGTGTGATTTGGGGCTATCCCAAACAGCACAGGCACCAGTTCCATACAGGTAAGGAGCTCCTTGACAGCTGGGAAGCACCGATAGCTGCCAGCTCAGGCCCTGCATATCAGAAACAAAAATGCACTTGATTTATTTGGCAGATAAACAAAAGTGTCCATGTCTAATCTCACAGTGCCCAAGCCACTTCTGTCCTTCTCTTCCCGTGATCCAGGTAAGGGGGTGGAAGAACTGACCACCTCATATGGATGGAGGCATAGCTTTCGCCCTGCACTTCCGGCACATTTCTTTTTGTGGTGAGAGGACCTAGACAATATTCAGAAATCAGAGCAGTTTCCTCACTTGAGAAGAAAAGAAAAAAAGAGTGAAGAAACCATGAGAAAGATGCGTGATGAAACAGCACAGGTCTTGTTATGGACACAAAATGCCTTAATGCCAGCTTATTGGAGAGCTCTCATCCAGAAGTCTGCGCAGTACCCTGAAAGGCAACAGTCTAAGAACAGCAGGTATTTGGTTTCCATTTTGCAAACAGACAAACGACATCGCTCTCTCTCACAAAGCACAAACATGTTCCACAACCCAGGGGAAAGATGTTTCTCAAGCCTTCTACATCCATTCACTGGAAAAATTATTCCACCTCCTGCCCACAAAAAGCTCAGCATTTCCAGATTTAGTTTAACAACATAATACTTAATAAATATGTAACTGAAATGTGGGTGTATATGTAGTAAAACTATCTAGTAGCTATGGACAAAACTTCATTGATGTTTTCTTTACTAATGAGCACACTAAAACATTATAGTCTTCCAATAAAATTCTTCACTCTTTAAATAGACATAAACACAAGCAACATTTAGGTCTTGAATGAATCTTGACTGAACTATTCCAGTTATTAACTGGCCCAAGAAAGTGCACACTAAACAGAATTTAAAACAGTTGTCATTTCTGTTCAAAGCCACGTTCTTTGTAAGTTTCCATTACACCTGAAGACATCAGATAACTCAGTTCTCTATTTCCAAAATAATTCCATAAAACTAGAAGATTTCAAAACTGGAGGAGTTTTAAAGCAAGAATCAAAATGTAGGTACCAAGATTTATGAAAATTTCTTGTCTGGTGTCACAGTAATTACAGAGCGAAAGCTCAGCCAGACTGCCTGGACAGATGTGACCAAGACACCCAGGCTATGATGCCAGTGACAAATGGTTAACTGATAAGAAGAAATGGAGGGGGCGACAGACTGAAGAACAGGTCAATATCACGCTGTCATGAAGCCATTTGAGAAACATAATTAATCTATTACTCACCTGGCATCATCATTCATTGTACAGTGGTCAATAGGTGCCATGAAGCTCACCAGCTTGCTATGGACATGATACCTGAATAGCGCAGGAAACAAGCAGGCAGCACGTTAGTAACTATTAATGAGAAGGAAATGGTGCTGCTTGAACACAAACATTAGCAGTCCCTGAAATGCAAAGCACTGGCTTTCCTGGTGGCTGATATCTAATGAGTCACTAGTTGTAGCTGGCAATTCCCCCTCCCTTCCCTCCTCCTCCTGTCTTATAACACGGACAGAAGAATAATCAGATGATACAATGAACTGAATAGCAAGCAAATCCTTTGTTATCACAGCTAGAAAGAGCACATACAGCTTCCACTAATTGTGTGCGAGTACCTAATCAGACTCTGCAACAGACAACCCTGGACAGTCAGAGACAGAGAAACAAGAACTCGTTTCCAGCCTTCGGTTCAGCTGGTGTCTTAATCACCTTCTGGAATTTGTGCCCAAAGAGCCCACTGCAGGCTGCAGAAGCATCAGACCTTCTCAAGCATCCATCTGCTATCACTTTTTCCTTGCTCTGTGGTATCTAGGGCTGTACAGGATAGCAAAATCCCACTCTGCTAGCCATACCCATAGTTGGAAAGTCTCACCCTGAATAATTAAAGACCTGTGCAGAGGAGAGATGGCTCATGTCCAAGGTGATGCAGTGCTGCATCTCACAGCTTCTGATCCACCAAAATATTTCTGCACGCTGTACTGCACCTCCAGATATGGGATCCCCTTCCCGCTTTCCACACTGGGCTAGAAACCTGCAGTAGCTTTTCGAGACTTACACTCAAGGACTTGACATACAAAATTTATCTAGAGTACTGAAAAACCCTGAATGAAAGGTGGCTTTAAACCCTAGTGTCTAAGGGCAGGGGATTCCAAACCGATGGCTTTTGGTGTACACTACCATGCTCCCTACCCAAGTCTGAAATGTTTTATCCAAGCTGCTGCTATTTTTAGAGCTTGACAAATAGCAGGCAAAAGGATTCACAAGCATTTGCCCAGAATCACCTTTCCACTCTGTCACCTCTGCACTCCCTTTTGTTTGCCTACGCAGGAACATTCCCTCAAGGGGATTTTTAGCTCACAAGACTATTTCAGAATGGCTCCTCAGGCACAGCACACGCTCACCCTTACGCAAGGGCTTCTCCGCACAATCGAGTCTTTGTCACTCGTAATGGAAGCAACTGCCCTGGTCTAACGCTGTAACGAAGGCGTCAGGGAACAGACACAGCCGTGCAGGGCGACTGCTGCAACAAACTACAGGTCAACAGCGTGGACTATGAAACAGTTCGCTTATGAGACGTTAACAACTGATGGATTCACACAGAGCAAAGCCTACACAGGGACAGTCTGCCTAGTGGCGAGGGGAATGAGCGATTCTGATAAATTCTCTGACACCAGTTGTTTGTCCAGAACTAATTACTGTCACATTTTTTAAATCAGGACTTTAAAAATCCCGGTCTAGCAGAAACAAAATATTTAATTTCATTCACAGAAAGACATTCCATGTTGTCGCAGCACAGGACCAGAATTCACTGACACGAAAAACGGGTGTGCACACATCACCCCTCCACTTCCACCTCAAGGAAAGGCGTGTCCTAGTGAGGGACGGCAGAGTTCTAGGCACCAGGTTTCCTAAGCTTGACTGCGGAGTTTTAGGATGAGCATACCTCCCCTCTTCGTGCCCCAATTTCCCTGTCTATGAAGGGGACAGGTACTCATGTGAAGCGCAAGCTCAGCTGCTTTTGAAAGCACTTGAAGATCCTCAGACCCTACAATAAACAGCACATTTCATCCAACCACGCGGTAACACTGCAGGTTTAATAAAAAGGAGTAATTACGGAGACAGATGAAACTTAGTATGTGATAGTTCGCTTTCCAGGATCTCAGAGTCCTTCATGAAAACAAATCTAAGCACTGCTGCCCCAGTTTTAGAGAAGGAAACAGAAGAACAGAGGATAAGTGCTCTGCTTGGGGTGATCCTGGGTCTCTCAGTGGAAGAACCAACTATTTAAAAACACCCATTTGGGCTCTGCTGGACTATACTGGAAAGATGATGGAGCTTATCTGCATGTTAATCCTAAACACAATGACATTCTTTTCTTTTATTGATATTTTCCCTGCTGGGTCAGTGCAACTTTTATTTAAAGAAGAAAACAAGGCACCTAAGATCTAAGAGGCAATTGACTTGGCGAGATAGCTGATCTCTCAGGAATGCTGAAGCGCACACAACGAGAGACTTCCCCATTATTCCTGGAGGTTTACGAGTCTGACTCCGTTGTGTGATGTTGTCAGTAGTTTTGACTGAATCATGAATATATCCAATTATATGTGATGCTGACAGAAAAGAATATTGATAGTCAATAATTATAGGCTTTTCAGGCCAACAAAGTAGCTCTTCCCTCTTTTAATAAATTATCTTATGACATCTATCTTAAAAATTGCTATGCCAGGCCTGACCCAGACTGACTCCACTGACTTTCTATCAGATGCCATCTAAACTCACGATTTATAGTTTACTCACAAAAGGACGGTTAATGTTGCAGATTTTTCAGGAAGCAGTGCAGCTTTTCAGCATGCCTCCCTGCCACAAACACCTCCTCCACTACAAATCATGCAGTCATGCTAATCTCAGGGAGACTAATATATCTGCTCTGCAAAGGGGAAAAAAACCCTGTCCTCTCCAGACTGCTTCTCTTTCTACCACGTGGAAGCTTCTTCCACTGGAAACTCAACAGGAGAGATCAACCCAAATTAGTGATCCGGGAGTCAGGATATGAAAGCTTTGAAGCTAAAGAAAGCTGTGATGGGGACTTGCAAAAATAAAGAGAGATTTGACACCAAATTCCAGCTGGCAGCCAGTGGCAAACAGACATCTACCTCACTGAGGCGTTTCTGTACGTCTTCCCCTGGAGCTGCTATTCACGTTTTAGTCAGCTAAATATATATTGCACAAGAGGTGCTACTGGCTTTCACTGGAAATTATGGCCCCAAATCGCTTAGGGACATTTGAACACCTCTCTCCAGTGTTTTCTGAGACCAATGAACATCTGGCGAAGACTGATCTGGGCAATGCCCACAGGCTGCATCTAACCAAGCCCTTGTTCTAGGCTCAAAAACATTAAGATTCCCCAGTGGACGCCCCAGAGCAAGGCATCTTGCCCTAAAAGGCATGAATAAGCCTGCCAATGCACCCCAGAGCCAACCCAGCACGGTCAGACTTTATTCGGCAAAATCCGAACTTCTGTTTGCTTGCAGAAGCTGTCACCCACCGGATTCTCCTTCCTTTACTGGCTTTTCTGTCCACTTTCTTCTTTATTTTGCTGCGTAACTTCTGGATGGCCAGCCACTGCCTGAGGAATGCAAAACGACAGTGACACAGTTTTTAGAACCACTTGGCAAATGAGCCTTAGGTACACCGGGGCCTGAGGCCCTTCCCAGCCCTTCCACCTGTCTCGTTTACACAAGTGATCAGGACCGCAGGAAAACAAGTATGAAACCTGAAGTGCCCATGGTGCGGCTTCACTCCGTGACCACGGCATTTAAACAACGGACATTTCTCCTGGCTCCAGCCACAACGGGACACGCAGACCAGACCTGCGGATCCCGATGAGCAGTCACTGTTGAGCGAGAACATTCCACCCGCAGGGCAACCCACGGAGGCCACAAGCTTGGCTCCATTTTTCATTCTTTCTTGATTATTGAGTATTTTTAAGAATCTTTAGAATTCAAAATACAATCCTTACAAAATATAAATGCTAAAATCTGTAAAAAAAAAGTCTCTACAGGTACAGCGTTTTTTGTTTCAGCCTTGATTACTAGAACGACTTCTGTTTTGCATATAGAAAGCTCGTGACACAATAGCTGGTCTGCTGCGTCCTCAACTGATTCTTTAAGTGAGATGGGTTATGCTAACTTCATGAACAGAGTTACCACGATGCAGCAGATGCTCTGAATTTATTTCCTCCCTCAGTTTTGCAAAATATATTGAAAATTACACGCAAGTATTTCTCCCTACCATCTCTAACTTAAACCCAGCAAATCTAGCAAGAAGCCCTACGTAATGCTCCAACTATTACTACACAAAGCTACAAAAGAAATCAAAGCAATAAACACTTTCAGAACGTGCTGACTGATCCCCAACTGTATTTAGAAGGGAGAGCTCAACTCCTCAAACAGAACTTCATCAAGTCAATAAAGTTTTCAGCAAGGGAAAACTTCTAGTAGTTATAAACATTTTTTTACAAAAACGAGCGTCATCTTACCTGATTTATACAATGAAAACTCGACATCAGGGAAAAAAATCTAGCAAAATCCAATTACTGCAATCTTAATATAATCTTAATTACTGTAATCTATTTTATTGTAAAGTCAGATAAATGTACAATGTAATCACCACTTAAATGTAATTTTGTCTATATCATGTTAAATTATAGTGAATAGCTTTCCATAATATTCCAGACATACACAAAATAAATCTGACACATTGCACTAAAATTTGGGTAATATTTTTCAAGGATAAAAGTTATTTCACCATCACAAAATTTCCTAATGCATTTTCTCCTGCTCCCCATACACACAGCCCACAGTACTTTTTCAGCAGAGCGCCCTACTCCAGCATTTTCAACCTCCCTCTGCTTTTACACTTTCCTAAACCATAGCCCATGGCTATTTAAATGTACACTGTTCATTAAGTGGTATTTGGAAGATTCTTTATTTTCTAACTGTAGAATTAAACAGAGATATAAGCGCTTCCCTGCATGGAATCATATTTCACTTCTGCATGCAGGAAACATTCCCTGATATTGTTTTAATTGTATAGTATCTTCTCTTACAGCAGGGAGAGAGCATACACAGGAACTGCTTTAACAGATCTCACGACAGAGGGTTTGCTCCTCTAAAACAATGACGAAGCAGAGCTCATCGTGAGAAAAGGCCAAATTTCAGCAGCGGGCAGTCACTTTGTCTAGGTCCCCCTTGCTAGGGTCAGTTCAGTCACCCCTCTAAGTATTCCCTCCGTGCTGCATGAACCACTGAGAGTTAGAAATCTCCAAAGTCTGAAACAAGCCTTTTACAACCGGAAAGTATCCTCAGGGGATCACAGACAAACCAGGGCACAGCTTAAAGGCTGGCAAACTCAGAGTCAGTCAATGTGATCCATAATGAAGGAGTATGTTACACAGGATGGCTTTCCTGACTAATGTTCTACTGTTTTATTAATTTGTTATGCAGTCTCTTACATCCAGATGCTTTCTCCAGAGTAATTAAAAATTCTGCCCTCTACAATGACCTGGACTGAAAGCCGACAAGCAGTTTTGCACTTCTGGACTGGTGAAGCTAGTGATGGTACAGACAACTTCCTACTTACCTGCCCATTGCCACCTGGTCATTGGGGTCCCATGAAGTGGTTTTACGTTCTATGAGTTCTCGAAGGAGCTAGAAGAAAGACAACAATTCCATTTAAAAGCACAGTAAAGACATGTTAATGCAAACAGGCTCACAGGTTTCTCAGAAGACTTAAGAAATTAGCTGCCAAGTTCCCAAGGCAACCTGTACACCTTATTTCTTGAAACCTCCTAGAAAAAACCAAGCCAAGAACCAAAGCTTTTTAACATTTCGTCAGCACGAAGGAGTTTCCCAAGGGAAATAGCTGATGGCTCTGACAAGGTCCAAGCAAGGAAGCAAAATCCTATGCTAAAAGTGTAAGTACCTGTAGATCGCCCCCCTCTTCCAAAAAAGTTCCCACAGAATACGCAATTGGAGCATAACACTGCAGGTCACTACAAAGAGTTTGTTTGTAATTTCAGATGGATCCAGGAGTAGTACAGTCTTCCCTTCAATGCATCACGGTTTATTGAGGTGACATGCAGCATCATGTCTTTCATCTGAAGAGAATCTACACGGTTATGCGGAGCCAGAGGGGCACAACTTTGCTGCACCATGGTCCAAGCACCAGAAGCCCCACACAGGCAAAGCAAACTAACGATCTCAGGTCTAAGCAATGGCAAAGGTCTGGAATCCCCGGCTCTGGGACTGTCAGATGGGCCAACCATCTGGTAACTGCTGGTCCCAAGAGCCCAGAGCAAAGTGTGCAGTCCCATGGAGGACAAAAAGGTGACAAGCTTGTGGGGATGTGAGCAGCTGAGCCTGACAGGAGACGGTCGTTTCTCACACGGAGGAGCAGAATGAAGAACTCAGCTTGTATTTCTGAGGTCAGTACTGTTCCTTGGGCTTTGGAAGAATAAAAAAAGGCCTGAATGTTCCCATGGGCAAGAGATGTAAGGCAGGCAGATCTGCAGTAAGAACTCTGTCCACAGGTCTCGCCCCACACTTCAAGTGGGGAGGGCAGGGGGGAACTGAAACACTTCACCAAACAGAAGTCAAGCACTGCTGGGCAGTAACACTTGCCCAGAGGAACAGTACAGCAAAATAATTTTTGTAGCTAGAGCAGGAACGTTCAAGCAGGCTTTTCTATTTCTTTTCACATCCTGAGGGTTGGGTTTTGTCCTTTTTGCTTCCTGCAGCCAAAGAATATTGTGAACAGCCTTTTTGGATACTTGACCAGTGCTATATGTTTATCACCACTCACTGTAAATTGTATATGCTGTGCCTTGGGTATTAGCCAACATATTAACACAAAGAACAGAAATAAACCCTCCAAAACTGAGGTGCACAGGCTGCCTTCCAGATGCCGACATTTCACTGACTAGTGAAGTTACTGCCTCAGCTCAGAAAGGGCCTGAAACAGACCCACCTGGAAACCAGAGAGTCCAGGCAATTCCACAATGCTGGAGAAGAAAGGATGAAAGAACCTCTTCCTCCACCCTATACTTTTGCTCAAGTAGGAGAGCTGGACTGCAGCGGTCAATGGAGGTACAGCAGCAGTGACGGAAAGCAGGGCTTGGGGAGCAGCCATGGCCCTGGCTGTAGTCTTCACCTGGCCCAAGACAGCATGCACAGACAAGGCAAGAGGACAACAAAGAAGCTCCACATCCTCCCTTGCAGCCGGGGATGTATATAAGGAAATACCAGCTCAAGTGAGACGACAGCACAGCTTAGCTATTGACTGCGACTGTGCTCTGAGCAGCCTGCCCTCAGACACCTTCGCGGGCACCAACGCTGCCCACCGCGTGCAGCTGACACCCAAAAGCTGTCCCGGGTACAGCACGATGGGAGAAACTCGCTGGCTCCCATAGTTTCTGATCACTTCAGTACACTGCTGGAGAGAGGGAGGGAAAAGGTGTGCACCCCACAAAGAAAAATGCCATAGAGGTAGATGAGTATCATTTTATGACCCTTTTTTATTTTCAGATAAGAGACACTCCAGAAACAGAGATAATCTTTATGCTTGTCCACTTCTTTCCTCTCCTTCAAGGCATACATCATATTACAAAAAATAAAAAACAGTGATTTGAGCATAATTAAAAACCTGCCATGACTTTTTTTCTATTTGCCTATTTTTGGAGATTATTACTGCAGCAATTACATTTAGAAACTCCAGGAAGAAAGGCCACTGGTTTATTATCACTAGAAAACAGCAAGCTACTTCTCTGCCCTGCTTATCTGATTGATTCTCCACATCTTTCTGGCACACAATCTATCAGTTTATCTCTCCCACTTCATCACAGTCACTTCTGGCAGCTAAATACAAGATCCAAATCCAGTGTTACACAGACATACGACACAGTAAACCTATGTAACACCGCCACTCTGTAAACAGCTGCCCTTAAGGCTAAGCAGAAATGGGATCTTGGTTTCTAGTCAATATTCTGTCAAAAGCAAGGTGGGAGGGAGGGTTTTAACAGCAGCGAGAAATGGTGCAGCAAGGTTTTAGTGGTTTGTTCCTGTACCGGCAATAAGGTGTGTTTACTATCTCCTCTTATCTTGCTTCCTTGGCACGATGCACAGAAAAAACTGCTGAGTAGTCATGGCAGAGGCTACGGCACAAGAAGACAATAAAGCACAGACGTCCTACACGAGAACTAAGCTGCAAGGCATTTTCAGCAGGACTTGCTCTTGCTGCTGGCCCACCAAAGCCAGTAGACTAAGGAGTGCCACCAAGGTCTCACAGCTATGTCCCCACTGGTTAGAAAGAGATGCATTTTTGGGGCAGGTTCCTAATGCTGCACCTGGGAAGCGAGCAGGATCTCGTCGGACAGGATCACACTCCTTTTGGCAAGGCAGCATTCCCCGTGACAGCTGCGAAGGGCACGGAGTTGAACCGTGTGCCACTTCGCACGGCGACAGCAGGGATCCCATTATTTGCTGGGGGGCACGTCCTCTCCTCCGTGTACAGAGGATCCTCTCACCAGCCTTAGCAGGGAAAAGCTCAGTGCAGCAGTAGGAGACTAAACCCTGCACACAGTCGTCCCCTCTGCACTAACCAGGCCACCAGCCGACCAGCCGTTAGCTGAGGCAGAGGCGGTTTTGCTGACCTTGGGGCTGACAGTGAAATGTTCTTCCAGTGCAGCGTCAACTGCAGGACTGGGGACACTGCTGGGGAGAGGAGAGGGAGACAAAAAGCTGAGGGGGAAGTAAAAAAAGAGCAGGGACAAGAGGGAAATCAGGAAATAGAAATAAAAGCTGCGAAGCATCTTATTACATCTAAATAGTGTACGTCTTAAAGCTAAAGTTATAAATCATGCTAACAATGGTTACTAAAATAAAAGTGGATGTAGCCAGAGGCTACCACTGAAAAAGTCAGTCTAGACCTGCCTCGCTGCCTTTGGTCTTTAAGGATTTGATTAGTTTTTCCGCTTTCTAGTTCAGAGTCTTGCATTCAGCCCATGCTCCAAAGTCAACTTGGGCTCAGGATACAGAATGAATGATAAATTCATTTACTGAATAAAGAAACACTGTTTTCACAGCACAAGACTTAAAACACTTCCGAAGCTGTAATATTTCATTAAGCTTGGTGATTCTGGTTAAAATTTATTAGTCAAAACAGAAAACTCTCATCAGACCCCATATATTCCATTAGGAGTGATATATGGTGTCTCCCAATGTCTAATTATTAACTAGGAAGTGTAAGTAAATCACTATCAGCCTTAAGCCCTGATGTGTGAAGACAGAGTTTGAGTTAGGCAATTTCAGCATCAAAAGGCTTTGATTTGAAACATATCCTTTTTCGCTTTCCCTCCTTCACCTCTTCACATCTTCCCCGAACTTCAAAACCCCAAGCTCAGTCTCCCATGCAAGCAAGCACAACTGCCCGCCTGCAACGAAGTGCAACCACGTCCAGCAGCCTGCAGCTCAGCAACCAACTCCCAGCTGCTCCTACCTAGCGAAAGCTGAAGCCGGGAGGACAAACTACGTGAAAAGTGGACAATGGGCAACAGTAAGCAGAAGAAAGTTGTTAATGCCAGTTTTATTTGTCGTTGGAATGAAGAGGCGATGCTTGCCACAAGAGCTCCTGCACGCGGGTGTTTCTGAACTCAACAAAGCTTCATGTCACAAGTCAAGACGCATTCGGGAACGCTGTTAAAATCAACCCAATCAGACTCCTGAGTCAAAACCAAGGACTACCAAGCACAGGAGTAAAGAGAAGCACACAGATGTTGCCTGGTCTGCCAAGGCCCACAAGCCGTGTTCGCGGAGGGCTGGGAGCAGATGGGAACTGACTCCCCTTCCTGTGTCCTGAGCACGCCAGAGAGCTTAACATCTGCAACTGCTAACGAAGAGCAAGGCAGCGTTCGTGCAGATGTCCCAAGGCACGAGCTTCAAAAGCGGTTAGTATTCACCTGCCTTTGCTGACACCAAAGCCATTGTTAAAATTTACACTGAAGTCAATGAGGTGTGCTTTCTAAAGAATTCACCTTAAAAGGACTCTCTCTCCACACTACTCAGAGAGACGCACGCAAAGTGCATCGTACGAACTTCGAGGGATTTAGAAATGCCATCAGGGTGTTGTTCAAGGGTAACAGAGATTCATTTCTCATTTTAGAGGTCAATTTTCATTTTAGAGGTTAGGTCTCATTTTCATGCACTATCTATCCGTGTTTCTAACACTACAGTTGCTGACCTTTCCGATTTGCAGACCCCTAAGAATTTCCAGTTGAGACAAAGAGTTAAGTACAGCTGAAATCAGCCTTGGGACAAAAGGCTCACTTTTCTCAGCCCTCACAGACCTCGCAAAAGCTGATCTATAGCATATCACAGGAAACAGTTTAGTTTACAAAGCTTAGAAATATAATCGGAAAGAAAGACACACTTCTGAGGTTATTAAAATCTTCAGAAAAGCTAGTAAAGGCACAGGTCATTTCTGCTACGGTGCATCAAAGCCACCTACTCTGTCTTGCAAGCGGCACGGCTGCCTTGGAACTCAGCAAGACAGGTAGGCGAGGAGGTGAGGCGCAGCTGTACGGGGGAGCCAGCTGTGCTGGCTGCTGCGGGGGGAGCCGGAGCAGTCCCGCTGGGCGCCCTGCGCCAACAGTCCCGTCAAACAAGGGGCCGACGACGTTCATTTTAAAACAGAAGAACGGGAAGGCAGAACGTCGTACCGCTTCTGCTATCTCAGTCATTTGCTGAGAGCAACAGAAGCAGATTCAACTAGCTGTGGATTCTGAAACAACAGGAGCAATGTGAGAAACCCAGGCGGCAGGCTTACCGGCAGCTGCTTACCTTCACCAGAACACTCTGTCACTCCTTGTGCTAGAGCAATACTCACTTTGCTATTGAAGAACTCTAAAAAATTTGCACATTGCTTATGCAGACTTTTCCAGCTAAATGTGTATTTGTTACTAGAGGCAGCAAACAAACGATCTGTGTGGTGTGAAGGTCTACTAACGGCGCTCCGCTATCTTTTAACACAGAATCCTTTCAAAAGCTCAGGCAAATCACCTTCATCCTGCCTCACACAGCTGCAGCATCACATGCCACACTGAAAAAATGTGGTGGTGTTAAGTTATCCTGCAACAGTTCAAAACCCAGTTATTTTTTAACAAAATCACAGCAGGAAAAAAGCAGAGAGAAGCTAAGTACAACTTGTCAAGCCCAAGTAAAGAAGTCAGACTACAAACACCAAACACTTTTCTCCTCTTTCCTGGTAAAAATGCAAACTCACTCCACTACAGAACAAGTTGACAAAGCTACATTTTATCAATGTAGTTTCAATACTTTCTAATTTAATTTTTTTCTCCTTTAGTCTTTGGAGATACGTGGTAAATCACATTAATTTTTCCTTCTTTTTCATATTTATACACCATACAATTATTTAAAACAGCATAAATTATGAAGAGGTTGCTTCTAGTCAAGGGGTCTTTCAGCATACATCTCACACTGCATTCTGCCCGGATGCAGAAGCAAGCTGTTTCTTTTCCTCTTCCAACCTCCCACACAGCAGTAGCGTAACACCGTCCAGATTTCTAGCAACACCAGAGAAAATTTTGACTGCAGCTCTAATATTATTTTTTAATCCCCTTGAAACACTTGCTTAAAACTTGATTTTCTGCAATCAATTTATAATGGAAAAACCTGAACTGCAAGATGAAATCACTGGACAGTCTCTTTTTAAAAAACATTTTATTAAAATTCAGTTTTGTATAAAATAGTCATTGACTTGCGTATTTTCTAATAACCCATTAACAGAAGTTTCAAATCAAGCTTTAAAACGTGTTATTAACCATCTACCCAGCCATTTGAAAGATACATGCCTGTGATAAGAGTATTGTATTGCCATTAACCTGTGGGATGGTTCGAGACATCTCTTCTTCACACAAAACTCTAAATGCATCTAATTAAAGCCACGAGATCAGCTGTCCATATTAATCACTCACCAGTTTAATTAAGGTAAACCAGCTTGTCAGAAAGCCAGTCTTCTCTCTATTCTTCACCATTATCGACTTTTAATAGTTCACTGGATTAGTAATTACTTGTTTATGGCCTTATCAAATACCTGGGAGAGAAAACCACAGGATGTGCCCAGGAACTGCTTTAGGCCAGCTCTGGCTTGGGACACAAGCGGAAATCTACCCCATCAGATAAAGTTTTCTAAAAAGCCCTACAAAGTGATTTAGACACAAGTACAACCCAGCAGAGAAACACACTGAGCTACAAGTATCTTAACAAGAGATTCAGACCTGGAAGCTCATTTTGTGGTTACTCCGATTAACGCAGGCGTTTTGAACACTAAGCTAGGGAAAAGGAAGCTGGTGAGATCTCTTGCTCACTTGTAAAAGCCGCATCTGTCAGAGTGCGCACGAGTGGGCAGGCACGTACAGTGCCTCTCCATGAAGAAAGTTACAAGTCCCACAATTCAACGTTTTCTACAGGATCAACTCCTTTCCTAAGTCATTCGGGGTACAGATACGGAAGGGAGCAAGCCTCTTCCTCGCTGTTCAAGCATGCTCACCCCGGGAGTAAACCCCAGACAGTAACAGCTCATTTCAACACAATGCAGCAGCTGAGGAATGACGGTCCTTGCCAACCCACTGGCAGTCCTGCCTGGCAAGCTCCTGGCATCTCTGAGACGCCATCATCATCATCTTAGCGTTTCGCCGAATGTTCCCCATCCACTTTGGCTCCGTTCAGCTTCTGGAGGTTGTGGTGATCACAGGCAAAACTGATCATTGCGGGCTGTTGCGACATACAACGAAAATACAGGGGAGAAGAGAGCCCGAGAGTGGAGGAAAAAAGGGATTATGTATATTCCTAATTCTCCTTAGGCATACCTGCTGCCATCAATGATGAACATTTGTTCTGGGAAGAGCTGCTACCAGTGGAACGCTTAGCATATGAACACTAACCTAATTCCTGTTGGAAATAACCCAATTTCCACTCCCTCCTTTACTAGAGGAGTATTTCAACCTAATAATAAAATCTCCACTGTAGCATGTCAGACCAGCAGCTCCCTGGTAGCAAGCTGGAATTTTAAGTCTTAATGCTGCAGTATCAGCTGTAATGAATTCTACGTAAACATGACTTCTAAAAATAAAAAGCCTTTTTCTTGCCTTAAAACCATATATGAAGGAGAGTTTAAAAGCAAAGGAGATGGGGTCTAGCCTCTCACCACTGTCAGTAATGAGGATACTTCTGAAACAGTTTAACTATTCCCATCCACTGCAACCCAAATAAAAATATTTCACTGGCATTATTCAGCTCAGCTTTACATTACCATTCAACATAGGCCACCACAATAAAAACTGTAACTGCTTATAAAGCAAGTGAAGAATATGAGAAAAGGCAAAGTGGGATAAACAGACAAAACAGAATTAAATCCTGAATAGTCGTAAAATTCCAGCAGCACCACATGGTGAATTCCACTGAATACCAAGACCTGGACAAGAAAATTGGTTTTCCACAGGAAAAACAAATTCATTAAAAAAATTTGCATTATAATCTATAACAAAAGAGTATAGCTACTTATTCTGTTATCATTAACTTGTGCACATTCATCAGATCTCGTTCATTTTTACTTGCTTAATTTCACACTGAAATACACAGGAAGTTGGTTTCCAGTGTCTTTCTTTATGTGAATGTTTGCCTTTAATAAACCATAAGCAGTAATCAAAATAAACTAGTCATTATAAAATGTTGTTTGGAAAAATCAAAGCGATACTAAAAAAGTTCGGATCTAAATTTAAATACAAAGAAAAAAGCACCCGTTGAAATGTACGCATATATTTTCCAATAAGTATTATGCACAGAGGTCAGAGTTTCTGAGCAACATCAGGTCCAGCAACCAGAGACGTGGCTGACGATTGCTCCCGAAGACCCAGCTCCTTTTCTACATTTTATATATATATGTACATCCGCACACGCAATCACACACGCACACAAAAGCGCTGCACAGTTATGACCCATCTGAAAGAAAACACATTCACTGTATTGTCAGCGCTCTATTGTAATGCACTCTACCCTTTCTGAATGCGATGTTCAGCTTCAGCTTACCACCCTGACAAATAAAGGAAAGCACTTTATGAAACCAATTTAATTGGGAGGTGACAGAAAACATACAGCCATTTTCTTTAGCCTTATCACTGAATTGGCTTCAGCTCCAATCTCTGCCAAATCCCACTCAACAGCAGACATTAACCAGGTCAGCGGAACAGGTGCTGCGCCGTGTCTGGCAAGGGGCTGGCATCCCCACAATTACTTGCACACAATGAAGCAGTAATCTTTACAGATCATCTCTCCCAAGAAGCATATTGGGGATGGGAGGAGAGGAGAAGGGTGGAAGGGAGGGAGGGAAAGAGGGAGGAAAGGATTAAAAAAAAACCACAAAACACCAAGCAGGAAAGGAAAATGAATGTGTAGCTGCCTCACGGCTCAGCAGATGTCTGTGCGTGATGTACGAGGCTGGGATAAGCTGTCGTAGCCCGCTGCCAGAGAGTGGTAAGTGATTAAAGCCTCCACCGGGCTAAGCACCATATTTAGAGTCTATGGGGTTTCGAAAGTTGCACCCATTCCTTGCTGTGCTGCCAGATGTTGTTGGCTGGTCCCGCTCCCATTCACTGTGCGCGGGAGGCAGCAGTTGGTAGAGCAAGGAATGCAATCTGGAACGTTTCCGGAGGTGCCGTACATTAAACCGGTGTCACCCATCCTTCACCTCTACCGAACGCTGAAACAACTCCAATTTGCTGCCACTTGCCTCTTGGGAAATGGCCAAGATACAGTTGTGCCTGGCAGACCCATTTGTTTTACTCAGGTGATTCTCTTCCCTCAATGACCTCTATTAGTTTAAGTTTTAATTTAGATTAACCCCAGCACCCCAATTAACCAGTGAGGGGAAAAGCTAAGCTGTGACTAGTCATATTTCTGAAATCACAATTTATCGAAGTTAAAGTTATTAGAAGGAAAGATGGGCCATTCATCTATTGCTATTGTTCTTTTAAAAATTTAACATTTCATGGCCAATGAGTACCTTCTCTGCACAGCTCCACGGACTGTCAATCACAGCTATTTCTCCTCGACCACCTCACAATTTTGTTACACTAACTTAATTTGTTCTGTGTTCTTAGGGTCCACCTGGCCCCCAAAGCTGGGCTTCTGGTCCACTTGGACCCCATATTCCACCTCAGTATTATTTCACTGCGTTACAGCTTTGGCCTCTTCAACCACTGCCGCCAACAAGACAGGCGCTCTGTGATGGGGATTTTAGAGCCGACACAGACGAAGCCGGCACCTTCACCTGCCCAAGAGATGCTGCTCAATTCACAGCAACACTCACAGAGATGCTCTCACAATAAATACACAGCCTGGAGAGGAGCCAGCTCGGAATATAACCCTGCCTCTGAGGCAGGCTGCCCTGAGTAGATCCCTCACAAACATTAAAGATTCAAATTCTCCTAATTCTGCACTAGGTGAGGTCTACTGCAAAAACTTTCTTGGACATCTACAGCAGTAGGTTTGGAAGTGTGTTGAAAACCTTCTTGGAGGGGGATAAAAAGGCAGCATTCAAGTCCTCTGTATTTCTTATCCGTAAAACAGATAAGAATTACCAATTTAATACATCTTTTTATTCACCTTTAGTCCTGGCTCTGTACACGAAACCCCAAATTTTGAAAGTATTTAAATGCTTCTGGTTAAATCAGTTACCAGAGCACAGTCACATGGCAACAGCTCTCTTCCACTGCCCTAACACTTTACTATCCACTCTAGTAACTATTCAGATCAGAAATTTCTGCCTTTCTAATGATCTAATGATACTTGTTTCATCCTGAAGTTAAAGTTCTCTGCGGATCATGAGAGTAAAACTAGTTTTTCATGCACTTGGGCAGGACTTACAGTGAATCATACTCCTCAATATATGGCAATTCCAGTATTTCCTAAAGCTGGCACTGTCATTTATTAAATAAGTTACAAACACAAGGTTTCCCTAAGCTGCAGCCTCCATGCCCTGGGTGCAGATACTGGTTCTAAGAATTCTGCAAATACAAAGACTAACTGGCCTAAATCCAAGCTGGCACAACTCCAAGAAAAGTGCTAGAGCAGCCCTGCAGCTTTTTCATTCGGTAGGTAGAGGAGATGATTTAGGTTGAGATGAGAGTAACTTCAGTATTTTTGAGGATCTACTAGAATCGTTTTTCGTAATGGGACTCTACCCACAGAGAACAGTCACCTTCAGAGAATTCAGTAATTTTTCTCTTGTGTAGCAATGTTCAGCAGCGAGAACAGGCACAGACCCTAGCCTGCAGCCCTGACTCGCTAAGCACAGCAGCGCCAGTCAGCAGCAAAGCTTACATCCACCATGCAAGTCTGAGCTCACACAGCCCTGTATCGAAAGTTGAGAGTGACGTCCTCTGAGGTATCTACAGAGATATTGGATGTTAAAACAGGTAACTGAGTTTCACTGGTAAGAGAAACTTCGAGCACCGAACTGACCGCATCAGCTCTGCAAGTGTTAAAAACCAACATGAGCCGCAATTCCAATGCAGATTTACAATTACCTACCTGGTGATAAAAGTCATCATCATCAAATATCTCCTCATCTATGTCCTTCAGGTGCTTGTTGGAATCTGACTGAGGGAGGACTTCCTAGAAGCGCAAAGGAAATACTGAGAGCTCGTAAGTGCGTACCTCTGTCCCTAACTCTGACAACATCACGTGCAGCAGCTTGAAAACACACTCGAAGATATGAAGGAATGGAGAAAAGCTCCAAACATAACAAGCTTTTAAGGACTAGGAATACACTTAAAGGCAAGGCAGAAATGCTGCCAACGCCAAAACAGATTTATGATACCCTTACTGGGAAATAAATAGGATTGTGCAAAGTCTTTCTGGCAAAATACTACAGATATTTTTAACGTAATGGCAAAAATATATCTTGCAAGCACAGTAATTCTACAGGATCTCTCAGAATTGAGTATTTATTCATTCTTAAATACTAAATTAATAACAGACTTACTACTAACATATTCTGTAGGTTATATGCAGTATGATTTTAGAAGTGACTTTCTGGGTTAAAGATTCTAAACTCCAGAGTTTTGTAGCTTCTACCTCAAAAAGCGGATTTAGTGAGCATCACTTCCCACAGCAGAGGAGAGGCACAATCACAGACCAAAGTTTGTTTGCCCCTGTCAAGAGCCGGCACAGGAGATCATGCAAACACCAGAAAACTGCAAGTGAAACATCTACGTCTTTTTGTTCGCCATTACATTACAGGAATCAACGCTCAGATCTCCTTCATAAACCTCTCACAAACAAGACTATCACCTGCGGGAGGCTCAAGCTGTCTGTCTTGCGGGGAGTTTCACTGCTGCTACAGGGTGAGTTACATAAACAAAATACCCTTACCGAATTATCAGGCAAAGATTCAGGCACCGGAGGAGCTTTCTGTTCCTGCTTTCCCAGCACTGTATACACTGATCGCTTGGTCTGTGTCCGCCGTAGCAATCTCTCTTTGTCCATCATAATATGATCAATCTGAGTCAAGATTGAACGCTCAAAGGCACCGAAACCCTGCAACAACATTAACTAGTGTCAGATAATGCAGAAAGCCTTTCCTCAAGGCAGCAGTGTTCCTCTGTCTTTCCATGTCAGCGGATAAGCAGACAGCATTCCAAGAGGAGGGGGTTTGGGTTTCGTTGCAGGGATTTCTGCTAGGATTTTTATTTGTTTCTCCCTCTCTCTCCCTTTTCAACCTGAGGCAACCTGATGCCTGGCTTAATAGAATGCCTTTGCTGTTCTGGCTCAGATGAACTTCCCAATGATTAATACTAACTCAGAGATGTTAGGAGACCCTGGATCTTCGGGTGAAATGATTACCCATTGTATTAAAGTGTACACTTCATGGAGGAGGAGAGTCACAGAAGCCCCTGTTATAAAACACAAACAGCTTGTGGCTCAGCAATAGCTGCATCTTCAGAGAGCTTACTCGCTGCTGGAGTCTGGCTACGATGAGATGCCTGTTTGGAAGAACACCAATACTACCCAAGAGTTTTTCCCAAAACTCGGGAAATCATTTGCCCCTGAAAATCTTTTTCCTGCCCATTTGCTCAAAACAAAAGAGACCAGCTTATGCCTTTGAAATCTGAGGGCTGAGCTTCATTCCAAACTCCTTTAAGGTTGGGGAAAAGTGTATACCTGTGCATTTCATTCTTCCTGCTGTAACTCTCTGCCTAACTTGGAACATTCATGATATGAGCCTTTCAAATCAACTTGTTCCACCAATCTCTGCTAAACGATAAGCATGTCAGCACACACAAACAAGGACTTGCCTTTCCTATTTTGCCAGATGCCAGCTTTGTCTTTTCATGCCACTTCTGCAAGACGTTGTTCCGGTACGTCCTGAAGTCAGCATACCGCTTGGCTATGAAATCTGCGTATTCGTCCAACGTCAGCTTTCGTTTGGGGAGGCTCCTCCTCTTCTGCTGAGCTTTATCCACTTGCTCTTCATCACTACTGCTAGGGATTTCATCATCGCTACAACAAAAATATGCAGACTTTAGTCTACCCTACACCTCTCTAAGGCAACGTATATGAATTCTTAATGGCCCCTCCACTACCACCCACGCTTTTTCCACACCGTGGTGCGATTTCTGGCAAAGACCCATGGTTTAGCCCCTCCTCCATTATCAGAAAGATTACAAAACAGCCTTCCCACACTGGCAGCAGGCATTCAAATGCTCATTTGTCCAGAGTGTGTCTCACCCAGATACAGCAGCAACTGAGAGAACAGCAGAGAGTGAGTATGGTCAGGAAGGCTGTGCATTGTCCTGTTTGTTGGAGAGTTGGAGACCAAAGGATTTGGGAAGGTCTTGTCTTATTTTGTATTTACCTCTCAGTTTTTGATTGCTTTCCATCTACCAGATGCCTCGTGCCTGGGTATTGATAAAGCAGCTCATCTTGAAGGTCCACTAATACTTTCAGCAATGCCTCCAGGCTTTTACAACCTGCAGAACAAGAGACACAAGTGGCAATTTCCCACTGATCCTTGCTTCTGGTGAAGACTTAGCTTTGCAGTGCTTAGTTTCTCATCTTCTGAATCTCTGCCACAGCTACTGCATGTCCCATTAACTGTTTTTCTCTAATCAGAGATATGGTTTTATCTTCAAAGTGATTTATAGCTGTTAATGTCAACCACCACCACGCTGGGAAAGAAAACACTTCTTTCTACAAAGGGAGGAAAGGAGGCAGGACTGCCTTCTAAACATCTGCCTGGCTGCACATCGGGAGGATACTGATCTAATGTTTCATCGACAAACATTCAGACTGCAGAGCCTAAAGGATTAACATATTGAAGAAGCAAGTATTGTGTGCAGAAGTGTCTGATGACACACGCATATGACAACAACCTTTTTTGCTGACTAACTCATTTCTTTCCTGTGTGAAGTTCTGCAGCACAGGCCAGCTTCAGCTGAATATGAAGCAACACAAGGGAAAATGTATACATATACATCCCGTCTAAACGTGACCTCCGACTTTTCTTTCTTTACATAATGTGCATGTTATAGGGAGCAGAAGGAGGGAGAGCAAGAAAAAAAAACGAACTCCTGCAGGGCTGTGACTACTGCTGGTTTCTATGCCGCTGTGCTCACCACGCAGGAGGTATAAGATTGTAACTAAAAATAAATGTAGCAAGATCTGATCTATGGGGAAAACTTAAACAATGACCTAGCAAGTTTAATGAGAGGATTCTGATCAGAAAAGCAGAACTGCAGGTCCAGAGACCCTTAGAAAGAGAGCAAGTGAAGAAAAGATTGGGGTGGAGAGGTGTACCAAATGATCAATACATGGTGTGGAGGTTAGTTTTAGGGGGATGAGTAGTTGCTTTCTAGGGTATTTGCAGACACAAATCCTGAATGTAGATCTGATGCTATGTATCCAAAGGCTCTCAGAGCTGACAGTTCTCCTGTATCTATGCAGATGTTCTGTCCCAATGCTCTTCTGCTCTCCAAGGACACACAGTTGCAGCTGACTGTGGGAAGCGTTAACCACACACTGTTGCAGCATCTGTTCTTTAAAAATAGTTCTTTTGTGGCAAGCAACAAGCCTCCCTGCAGAACGCTCCGATATAAAACAAGTGTTTGTCTAGGCCTACACAAACGCTCCCTGGTACACTGCTACACATCAATCACAGGGTAGGCTCTTAGGGGTAAAAAAACACTGAGCATGCTTCTATCCAAAAACCTAACCTGAACTTTACACAGATTAATTCATACTTACCTGACACTGGTGTATTATTGCCTTCTACTTTTACAAAGTGGCACCACAGAAAGGGGAAAAAATGCACCGCTTGGAGGAATACAGCACACTACCCTGGGACCTGTTTTCTTGCAGGATACATTCCTGCAGGCTTGGCTTCCCTCCCCACGCACCCAGAACAAGCACCCTCCTGGGCAGCAGTAACCCTGGCTGACAGAGCACGCGGATTTGTCCGGAGGGCAAGAGGAGCACTGCAGTGGTGGGACATTTCCCAGAGCTTGCCCTGGTATCTCCTCTGCCAGTTCCTCCAACGACGTGAAGCCAGTGGGGCTCTTTTGCTTTACTCCCAAACCTGTTTTCTTTTGAGTTACCATAACAGAACAGAGGGAACTTTTCACCACTTTTTAGAAAAAAAACAAAAAATGGAGGACACAGAGATCATGGGTAGAGTGAACAGCAAATCTTCATCAGCCAGACAGAGACAGTGCAAGCAGAAATCAGCCCAGACATTCAGAGGTCTCCATCTCCCGCATGTTACCACTGTGATATTGCTCAGTTGTCACCATCTTCAGATAAATTACAGCCTGACCTCAGTAACAGGAATGTCAAGGAGAAGATGCTTTAAGATTTTTATTGCAGATCAGCTGTTGGAGTCATCCTCCCTCGGTCTGCAGTTCATTATAGATACATTTTGACAACTCTTCTCTATAAACCTATTAACAGATTAGGTGTGCCGTAGTTGTAAAACAGTCGTGTGTTAGCATCAGAACAATTCCAAGACACAAACAGACAAAAGCCCACAAAAATGCATTTGTTGTATGTGTCTGCAGCTAAAGCATCACTTGCAAAAGCAAAGTGCCCCCACCCTAGCCTGAGTGCACAGCTTACAACAGCAAAATCTTTCCTGCTGCCTGCAACACAGCTAAATGTCCCCAGAGCTTCCGAAACTGTTTATTTTCTACCCGCTGCCTGTCCTCCAGCAGCAGTGCTAATGCACCCCAGGCGGCTTTGATCCTGTCAATTACAACTGGAGTAGCACTCCAGCTCTTCTGGGGTATATCAGGGCCACGGCAAGCAGGCAAGGAATAAAGACAGGCTCAAGCTCCCCCAGGCTATGAGATATGGACCCCAGCAGAAGTGGGGATGGGGAGCAATTTTATTTGGAGTGAAGGGGATGGCGAGGGCAGGGAAGACAATGACCGTGCGTCTAACCAGGTGGGAGGGCTAATTATTCCAGACAGTGGCTTCATCATGAGCCTCTTACAGCTGGGTAATTTCCGTGCTTTCAGTTCTTCTGTATTTAATAGCATTATTGGATGGCATTCTCATTGTTACTGTTGGGTGTTTAAGTGTGCTGTAAACTCAACTTCAGAAGCCAAGTGCCACCCTCCCCTGCCCTCCTCCCATCCAGCCCTGCCCTATCCTTTTCACGTTTAATTCCAGAAGGGACTGTTTTCTTCCCAGTCTCCTCTCCCTCTTCATCTCCTCTTCCCTCTAATGCCCTCATCTGCCTTTACACCGTCTGCTTTGGGGAAAAGACTGAATCCATTTGTGAACGAAGGCAGCATAAAACACAACCATTTCATAGAGGCAAACTGAGTCATTCTGAAGGAAAGCTGGACGCTAACCCTCCTGCTCTCCTACCCCCTCCCGCACATTGTTTTTAATGCTGCTCCTCGACCGAAACAGACAATTAAACAGAAAAGAGTCACAAACATAGAGCTTTCAAGCATGCCAGCACATTAAGGCAACCAGCTAGCAGCTTTCACATGTGATACCCACCAGGTCTGTACCTCCTGCTCCCTTCCCTGCTCTGTTTGCAGAACAAAGCCAGCAATACCTCTAGGAGCACAGGCAATGCCAGCCCTGACCATGCAGCAGGGGCCTCCCACCGCCACGAGCTGCGTTAGGTCCTAGGCAGTCCCTGATGATTTTCAGTTTCTAATGCTTTCAGGATCAAGAAGATACCAACACTACGCTTTTCACAAGCACCACAACCTGGCCAAGGCTGAAAGCAAGCTGTTAAAGCTCTGTGACTACCCTCCCACCTCTCATGAACAGGATGATCCTGATGCCAACAGCTTACTCCCTGAGCTGTTACACTAACTCTGCCACCAGTACCACCTCGGGGTGTTGCTCTGCTGTGTTCAGCCAACTACGGATGCTGACACATCCCCGGCTGTTCCCTCCACCAGGCAGTGGTCAGTGACTGCAGGCACAGCGCTGCGAAAGCGGCCGTAAGTTGTGGTAGGTAAAGCTCTCCTGACCTGACTCTGCAGGCACAGCCTGTCGCCCCACAACCCCAGCCTGTGCCTCTCCAACTCCTTCTCTCCTACTCTCTGCTGGCAGCTTTGCTGCCTCTCTCTTACAATCTGCACTGCAATGCACTGGGGTAAATATTCTACCTTAGATTGACACCAGCTGACAACTTCAACACTGGGCCACGCATCCTTAGTGAGAAAAATCTCAGAACTATCTCCTTTTCCAGGATTTACTTCTACATGTCCAACCCACGGTTTTTGAGCACAGGTGGCTCAGCCTTAAAAACAAAAGAAGCTGGATCCCTTTACAGCATTTCAGTGTAAGCAAGTAAAATCCCCAAAACAACGACCCATACTCTGTGTGTAGGAGAGGGCAACTAACCCCAGGACAACACGCAACCCCTCCTTCCATTAAACCTTTTCACAGCTGCCCTTTGGGAAAGAAAAAAAAACATGCCGAGTGGGATCCATCTGCAGCTGCTCCAAGAACATAGCAAACGTGGTTTGAATATAACTTCCAGCTTAAACGGGACTCAGAGTGTCTGTGGTCAGATGCTAACTTGTAAGAGTCACTTTTAAGAGTCCATGGGAGCCCCTTCATTTTGTGTAGAGGAGTGAAAAAGTTGTTCCAGATCCAGCAGACAGCATATCAATCCACCAAGAAAGCTGGGAGCCAGTATCAGTAAATCAAAGTGTGCCTCTCTGTTAATACTCTCTCATTTTATACATCCCTTCACCCAGTCAGAAAGTAGCCCTGGAGTATTTAGCTCCATTCAGGGATAGCACTGCCATGTATCAAAGTGTCAGGAGACCCACCAGAGATGAAATCTGTCCTACTGCTCTCAAACCACAAAAATCAATTTTGTCAATGCCAGTGGTTACGGAGAAGCTGGCTGTGCTGCTGGCGTCCCGCTCCGCGTGGGGCGGCTCCTCCCCACGCCGCGCTCGCCCCACCAGCCCTCTCCGCACGCAGACAGCGGCCGTGTCTTCGCTGAAACCCCAGCACTGCCGCGCCGGGGACGTGCAGGCGTGATGGCTTCTGTGCTCACCCATCGCTGTAAGGTCAGCATTTCTACAGCAAGGCAGCTTCCTGCACAGAAAAATATCTGCGCTCTTTTTCGTGACCTCTAAAAATGGGGTCTCATTTCATCTTCCCAAGCAGCTGCCGAGAGCAGCAGCTGGTGTGGAGCAGCAGGGAGCGGCCTCACGCAGAGACATTTTAGTCGATGGAAAAAAGCCGGTGCCTCAAGGCCAGGCTTTCAAAGGTATTCACAGAGAGCCAACCAGTAGGATTCCCAAAACCGCTCCACCAGGCAAGCACCTCCTCGCCTGCCCCCAGGGCATCCACCCAGCCGATTCGGAGTACGGCGGTCAGGGACAGAATCCCAAAGATTGGGGCAAACCTCCCAGGATTCTCACTCCATCGCTGTATGTTATGGTTGGACTCGATGACCTCAAAGGTCTTTTCCAACCCAACTGACTCTACGATTCCACGCTCACAGCACCTTGCAGGGTGCGACGGGGCACGGCTGTGGCAGTGCTGCCCTACAGAACGGTGCCTGCTGTACACAACCACAAACAAGAGCATCCTCACTGTGATGTACCAGCACAGAACACCCCACGCACAGGACACAGCTGAAATTCAGAGCCCACGCCGAAGCTGGAAATTAACTACTTTTTCCCCTCAATTAAATCTGAGGATCTGGCATCACAGGAATATCGTCGGCTTGCAAGCTTTTAATTTTCCATTTACCTCCACAGGCTGTAGGAAGCGCTCACACAGAAAAGCTGGAACAATGCTGGGGTCTGAGCCACGGTACGCAGAGCAAAAACTGAGCTGCCAAATGTTGGGAGATTGTCCCCGGCCACCGTGGAGAGCCACCGCGTCACCACCGCACAGAACAGGCGCGGGACCCGGCACACTGGTCACATTATGCAAATAGAACAGAGAGGAATCAAACCGCTTTCATTTTAATAGCTGTATATAATGAAAAGTATCTTTATCAGGTACACGCATTTATCCCAACATTCAGATGAAGAGGGGAAATCTTCCCTCCTTTCAAACGGCTGTGGGACAGGAGTTAAACTACAGGTCAAAATGGCACTCAATACGCTGGCCTGAGAACAATACTTCTCATTCAAATCCACAAGCCAGCCACTTGCACTAGTCATCCCCAGCAATTAATCCCCCAAGAAACACGTTTGATTAAATCTTTTCAAGCAAATCCTTTGCTTTGCTTTTGTTAGTTCACTTCTTGTCAACATCTATTAAAATATGCCTTTAATTCTCCCACAATCTTAAAAAACACCGATTCCACTGTCTTCAACTTTAATCAACTGTATGGCCGGCATTTTTCATTTCATAATAATGTGCTGTTTGGAATTCAAGAGGCAGGCTCAACATCAATCATTCGGCAAGAATTTTTCCACTGCAATAAATATGCAAATGAGGAAAGCCAGTCAGTCGTATTTCAGGCCCGACTTGCTAGTGTTTTAAAAAAGACACAAATTTATTAATTGCCGTTGGCCAGCGGAATCCTATTACTTTGGGCATTGATTACAAAGCTGTGTGAGTGATTATTGTGCAACTCGCAGGCTATCCAGGCATGAGGAAAAATTATTAAAGCAAGGCAGAGATTATCAACTCAGAATAACAATAAGCCTTAACATTTTAGGCCTCTAACTTCTTCAACAAAGAATTACGCCAGAGCTCCAGTGTATGATAATTCTGAAGTCTGTCAGTATTACTTTTGGAGCTTGCTCTATATTCCCAACAGCAGAGCAACGTTACCAGCCAGCAATAGGCGGGGGGAACTCCTCCAGGTATCGCACCTGAAACATGGAGCTTTGGACAACAGCTTTTCTGTAATTCCCGCTGTGTAACTAACTCTAGGAGGCAGAGTCTGGTTCAGGCAGGACTTCCACTATCTTCAGATTTGCATCCCTGTTTGTCCTGGTGCCCCAAAACGAAAATAGCACAGAAATAAAAGGCTACTGATAAGCGTAAGACTGAAGCTACAAGAGCCAGCCTAGACGAAATTACAGGCTAGCTGCAAGCCCTTTGGCAGCAGAGAGTGATCCGATTTTTTCAGAAGTGGTGTAGTTACATACACGTTTCTCACAGGCTTCAGCTGAATCCTAGCACAAAACATTTGTAAATCTGTCCAGGTTATCTTAGGAAATGATGGGAGTAACATTCCCTTCACGCTTCCCAAAACACTGAGTTTGTGGAATTTTATCACACGACGGTAGGAAAAACGCCGACTTCTCTGCTGATCGCAATAAAAAGGTCTGCTCCGTACCAAAGGTCCAATTTGCTGGTTCCATTGGAATGCAAATGACGCAAAAGCCTTTGCAGAGGGGAAAATTGTATTCCTTCAGCACAAAGGAGCCCATGCTGCAAACCCCTTTCACACAAGCAGTTCAGCTGACTCCCAAAGAGTTACAAAACGGACTCAATTTAGCCCTTTCACTCTAATATTACTGCATTTGACAGTAAGGACAACAGGATCAGACACAGATGAGTTTGCTAAAAGTAAAGAAAATAACTAGATGCAACAACAGAATAAAAGGCTTGGTATTCAAGGATTTTATTAATGGGGACTGGGGGAAGGGGGAAGCTGAGAAGGGAGAGAAAAAGAAACACTTCCATGAAGTTCATGCTCTACTGATTCGCCTCAACCGTCATCTTTTGATATCAGCCCAAACCAGGGAGGGGATGGGGCTTGTAAAAATGAGATTTATAGAAACTGATGTTTTACATTACTGTAAATGTAAAGAAGCTGACAGCATGCATTCCTGTCTCTGCCAGGCAGGAATCCCCAAGCACATATGCAAGAATGAGAAAGGAAGAGGAAATGTGAAATTTCATAGTTAACTAGATATTAAGGCCAGAAGGGAACATTACCCCATCTAGACTGACCTCCCCACATAATACCAGGCCATTAATTACATTTATCATGACAACCACTGAGTTTCCATCTCAAGGTAACCAATTGCCAATTAATCCGAGTTAGCTGACATTTGCACATGCTTGCCTGGATGCTCTGCCAGCCTTTGTTTCCCTGCATCTTGTTTGTGGAGTACACAGACTAACATGCACAAGTATTTAGCTAAACTCAATTTAATTAGCTATTAATTACCTTGGGAAAGTCAAGTGTAGGCAAAGCTATTTGATGTGTTTAAAGCGTAGTGTAATCCCACAGTCCAGAGTTGGGGTGTATCAGGTCAACAACTACTGACTCTCCCAGCATTTCTGGTACTAGAATTTAAGACCGCTTTAAAATCAACCTCAAACGTCAAGAGCGCCCAACACATATGGCTATGGAGATAACCTATAAAATGGGAGCATTTCAATTTTACCACATCTATACAAGAGAAGCAGACAAAAATTCTGCTCAGAAAGACTAAATACCACAAGCTAAAAGCCTTGGCACTCAGTAAGGAAGGGCAAGCGTGTTTTCCTTCTGAAAAAAGCTCCGCACTGCAAGTTAAACACCATGCACTTCTCCATTACCTCCTACACAGGCTTTCCGCCCAATTCACAGACAGCAACGACAAGCCACAAAACGCTTTCCTGCTACCTCACGCAGCTGAAATTCTACACGTGCACAAAACCTCACCCCTCACGTTACCCAGTTAACCACGCACACAGACAACAGCAGCGCTCCAAAACTGAGACCTGTGCCTTTGTCTACAGCTTCTCACTTCGCATCTCTTCCCGCTCACTCGCTAGCACGTACGCAGAATGGCCACACATGAGGCTGGGAGCTTATCATCCTTACTGACCCCAGTTCTTACCAAAGGCTCTCCAAGGCACAGAATCATTACAACACAACTTACAAAAAAGGGTCCAATCCATTCATTTATTTCAGTCAAGAGAAAAGTCCTCATTAATGTCAACAGGCTTTGGCTCAGTCCCAAAAAGAGCTGAATAGAGTCTTCATTAGATCAGAGAGGAAAGGTGAAATTTGGGGACACCTGCATCCACATCCATTTAAACCAAATTCAACCCTGCATGAATTGACAAGCATGATGCTTTTTGTATTCATAAAGTGTCTAGACTAATACAATTCAATTAAAACGAACTACCAGTTTTAAGTGGGTTAGATCTGATCACAATAATTTACACTCAGGCCTGAAACTCAGTTCTGCCGTCACACATTTGTGCAGGCTCCCAGTAACATCTTCAAAGCAAGAATATATTTAAGTCCATGATCTTGCCTAGCACCAATTAATCCCGTAACTGCTCTGTGCCTCTGGAAACTGTGTAATCTGCCTGTGCCTCAGTTCCTCCCCCACTCCCCCGTGACACCTACCCTGCTCTGTATGAATGCATTATCATCTCCAGATGTACGTATGGATACATTTGAGTTTTAGAAGGGATTCACGAATAGAGATGATAACCAAATCATGACTGGAATTATTGGCAGCTGATTCCTGCAGGCTTTTCTGAAAAACCCCAAGCCTGTGTCACTAAAGCACATTTCGTCTGACAGCTCTGCTCTAACCAGATGCGTAGAACGACAACCAGGTGCCAGCCGAGGAGCGAGGCAGAGGCTCCATCGGACTCCATCGGACAGAGGTGCTGCACAACTGGAGAGGAGGACGCCTTGCCAGACTCATCTCTTACAGGAGGTGGAACAGGTTCTCTGGTACCTAAAGCAGACCTGATCTTATTCAAAAGTTAGTCAATGCTTAATCAGTTTCTTTGACATGACTCACCTGGTTGTGGCAGAGAAAGTAATTTTAGATCAGGAATTAGAGTAAGAGAATCCAGCAAAAATCCCCTATTAGACACTGAGAACGTGCAAACAAAAATACACTGAACAGACACTAAACAGAATCTTTCGCTCTTTCTTGAGTTCCTTTTCAGCAAAATATTACAGAACTAACCCAGAAGAAAATAAAGATATTCAGTGTGAAGCATTCATACAGAAATGTTTAATATGCAAGGATATAAAACCAGAACACACATGGCATCTTTGGAGGTCTCCTGCTGGCAATGAATGTAAGCGAGATTCTTAATCACATCCTTACGAGGTTGTCCACAAATGCGCTGTTTCATCGCAAGCCACAGACGCTTGTCACCGCAGCAGCTAACCAACCCGGCGCACCCAGAGCCCAGCTCAGGCAATTATGAGAAGGGTCCACGTGGCTCCAGGTGGAAGCACAGTCCTGTGCCAGCACAGCCACTACAAATGCACCTATGTCCAATCCAGACATTTCTGCTTCAGTTGAAGGGTTTGGACCGGACTGTACATTTTACGAACAAAAAGTCAACATCTCTGTCTCCCAGCAGGCACCGAACACCCAGCCTTGTGCAGTCCCACAGGCAAGTCCTGCAAAGCTTTGTAAGTGCTCCTTTTAGCTCTGCTTTTCAATAAAACATAATTAAATAGCAACTACTGGCTAGCTGCACCACATGCAGACATATAACACCTTGAGGGAATAACTAATCAATGTGAAACATAAGTTATCCACCAAGTGACTCTGAGTCAAAGAGACTGGCTACAGTAGGATTATGAACAGTGAGCTGCGTCCCACAAACTTCACGTGTAGTTCACACTTGTTTCATCTTTCCACATCTTTCTTTTGAATAAAGCTTCTTCACAGCATCCCATTTAAAACATGTAGTGAAGGAGGTAAAAGGTGCATATGCCTAAATATTCTACAGTCCAAACTCAGCACAGAGGAGAAAAGGCAGGACTGGGAACCACTGCTCAGGCAGCAATTGCCATTTCCCATTCTAAGGTGTAATTGCATCCCCAGAGTGACCACAAGCAAACACGTCATCCGCAATGCCACGCAGGGTGCAAGGAGGAATGGACTACTTGTAGGGTACAAAAAAGGACCGGGCTCCATCATTACATTTTACTTATACCCAAGAGGCAAAACACACTATTCTACTGCGCTCGGGCCCTGGTGCTCATGGAGTGAACAAGGTCACGCGTTGCAGCATTGCTTTATCAGCCAGCTGTGATAACTGCAGCTCTCCAACGCTCTGCCACCAATATATGCTCACCTCTTTGTGTGAATGAGCCCAACGCAACAATTCATCTGGAGGGATTTCAAAGGGGATACTACTGAAATGCTAAATGATGGGGGAAACAAGGTTTCTTCTGGATAATATTGAATACAAGGAATACAGGAATGGCGTCCTCTGCACGGACGAAATGCCACTAGCTCATGGCCACAGCCAATGCCCATGGATGAATCGGCTAGAGCATCATCACAGTGATCAGGAAACTAAGATCTAGTTGACTACAGAAAACACAAATTACAGTTCAAACATCACTGAGTTGAGAAAAGACGCACAAATTTCAGCAGAATTTCGAAAAGTGTATGCAATTCTGTGTCTATTAGCAGCAGACAAGGCACTGTGCTGAAAAGTTCAGGCTGCCACCAGGCAGAGCTCGCTGCTGCTGCTCCATTAATACATTAAAAACCCAAGCAGGTTTGGGGATAATGGCCTTGCAAACACACGGAGCATTTCAGTTAATTTTTTTATCTGATTCACGTTATTCAGGTTTATTTTCTTATTGATTACAAACCTTCGCATAACTTCTCCACAGCTCTATAACATGTAAATAACAGTTAATATTTGTTGTTCCCACTTTTGTTCCTTCAGTGAGCAAATCCGTTCTTACAGACCCTGCACGTCTACCTTTTACCAAAACCAGTACTGTCTCCATTTCTCCAAAACAATTGATCTTGAGCTTATGCTGAAGAACACAAATGTGGGATTGCAATATTTCCTCTTAATCCACTGACAGTCAAAGCAAAAAAAAACAAACCCCACAGAAATTCAGCCCGTAGCGTACATTTCAGGGACCTATTGGACTCTCGAAGGCATGCACATATGAAAACATACACAACTACTTGTCTCTTTAAAGTCTTGCAACTTCCATCAGCATCTCGCCTTCTGCAAGACCCTCACCTGGGTTTCTGTATGTTTTTAACTCCTCATCTCACCACTTAAAAACTGAAAATAACACATTATACTATTTAAAAGCCAGAATTCCCAGCTCTTTTTGTGGAGCACAAAGTACTAGTCACTGAAACACTCCCATCTTAGTGTTTTTAACTGGAATTATAAAGCGAAAGTAAATAAAATAGCAGAGAGCTATATGACCGTATTGGGAAGGCCAGCTACCCAGGGCACATACAACAGCAGCTTCCAGCCTTTGTTGACTGAGAGATATCATTTCTTAAAGCTCTGGTGCCCCCTCTGCCCCTCAATTAGCCGTGGGGTTTTTGTCACTGAATCGAGATTTAACATAACAAGCTCCAAACCTAGGAACTGTTTAATTCCTGACACTGGATGTGGCTTCACTAATGTTGCTCCCACCTCTTCTTTGGCTCTTTCTTGCCCTTGAGGTAATTTCTGGTGACATTTTCATGAGATCCACTTCTAACCTTCCTCCCCCTTGAAAACATACACAGAAATATGAATGGCAGGCATGCAATCTGTGCAGAGACACAGCACAGAAACTTGCACCTTGCACTCTTTTTCTATGTAAATAATGCAAGGATCCTGCGGGAACATGCCAGGGATTGGAATTTTTAATTAATGGGTCTCTTTAATGTGCAAATCAGGAGCAGATTGCGAATTCTGACTTGCATTGATTATGAAAAACGTTAATTGAACGTGCAAGACCCCAAACAGAGGCAACATCTCAAGCCCTGGACTAGACTGGAAGATACGGTGCAAGAGAATACAAATGTATCTTGGAGAAACAGACCACTCCGGGCAGCAGCACCTCAGAACCGTAAGCTGCGGGAGTTCACGTGTGCAGTGCATTAAACATTAAACATTTGCACTGCATTCAGAGCGCAGCCACTGTGAGTTCAGTATTAAAAAATCACTCAGACTTTCTCCATGGATGCAAAACAGGAATAAACATGAGCTCCATGACCACAGTTTGGTCTCCAATTTGTATGTAAAAAGGGTGACAGAAAAAAATCCGGAATATAATTAAAGATTAAAAAAAAAGGAAAGAAAAAGTAAGACAGTGCCAACAAAGCAATGCTGTCTCTTTAAACAGAAATTCATCCTATATAAATTATGGCCATAAACTTTTCCTGCAGTGCAGCCTAATTAATTCTTGTTCTATACACAAAGGGAAATGCTGGGTGACAAATGGGTGTGAAGCCTGAAAGCTGCCAGGTCTGCAAAACATTTTCTACTTCAATTTATAAGCAATTTTGCAGTAAATCATCCACCAGAACCTGAGATCTCAGGAATCCAAGACTGTCCAAGGCACGTTGTATCATTTTATTTTTTTTTAAATATTCATAAAAGATTACAAAAATAATAAATTAAACGCTTGAAGTTTTGTAACCTCCAGTCTCAAAATTTGGAAAACAAGCAGGACTTTACCATTTTCACTCAGATTTGGCTTTAAAACTGCAAACGTTTAGAATATTGCTGTCCATTTATGTCTATAATTATCTTTAGCACAATTTTATTCAAATCCTTAGGGAATTTCACAACCACCACCACCTGGTGCAGCTGCACAGAGGGTTGTCACAAGTGAGATACACCAAAAAGGCAAACATAGGAAGGACCATTTTCCATTTCAAAAAATTCATCCTTCCTGTGAGCACAGAGCAGAAATTTCATGAGCACTGGAAAGACTTGGAATAAATTACTGAAAGCTTTCTGGGGCAGCTTTCAAAGAGATGCAAGGGACTTGTCCAGGACCTCAGAGAGAGCTGGGTGCCCTCAGCAGGCTACAGTGCACACCGAGAATCTGGATTTTTTGGCATCCATTGCTTTGTGCAACTTGAACACCAAATCACTTTCCCCTATTCAATGAAGAGATGAAAGCAGGCCAGCTTTATTCCGTGGATTTGGAAAGCAGTGCTGAGGCTTCCCTGAAAGGAGAGTATCATCCAGTCCAAAACAGCGTCAATGTCCTGATTACCCCAACTCCTGTCCAAGACTGAAGCACATCACGTACAATGGAACCACCTCCACATTCAGCATTTACTAAGTCCTGTTTTCCACTCATCTTTAAACTTACTCATGCACAGTTCTTCTAATTTTTCCTGTCTGGGGAACGGGATCCTACCCACAAGCTGGTAATACAACTGGGATGAGAACTCAGGAGTTCAGAAATGTTTACCCAGCCCACTACATCCCTGCTCAGAATCAAGGAAAAATGTTTCTTTTTATAGAAACCGCTACACTGCTTGATCAGCTAAAAATGAGGACTTTCATTTCAAGCCAACTTTTAGTAAGTGAGATTTCCCCCCCCCCTCATAAATCAAGGTGCATCAATTCATGAAAGAACTTTAAATATATTATCACGTATGTTTCCAGAAAGGACTTTGTCTCACCTCCTGAACGGACAGGTCACAGCCCCGCTATCCCGGCGGAGGCTCTGTGAATGAAGACGTAACACAGCTCAGACTGCCCATGGGGTAAAGCTCTAGCTGTTGATTAGACATGAATCCCTCTCCCAGGGCCCAACACAGCAAAGTGAGAGAGAAATGGGTCTTTGCCACATAACACCACCTACATCCCCAGTCTTTCATAAGATCTTCTAATCTTTCATAAGATCTCCATGTGTAAGTTTACTCCTCATTACACGCCTGGTACTTTGTAACCTCTGGAAAGAGCATCTTTGCAGGGCAGCGAAAGATAGCTGCACTGGACAATAGTGTAGCTCATGAAAAACAACCAGCTATTGTAACCTACTTTACTGTACAACTACAGATTGTATTTAAACAAATAGAGAAATTTAAAAAAAGGAATACAAATTTGGCCCCTTAGAGAACACTGCGAAACACTAAACAAGTGTAGTGGTAGCAGAATGTTCCTAAATTCGTTACTTCCCACCCGTCAGTCCGAGCGCTTCCCCTGCGAACCTTGCCCAGGTCACTCCAGCTTTATTTTCTTGCTGTCTTCACAGATGTAACACAGAATATGGACCCAGGCTATCAGGAACATCAGAGTATGCTACTGCAACTTTCCTGCCCAGATTGTAAGAGGAGGATGGGGAGAGAATCACTGAGCAGTTATTAACAGTGGATTTTCCTTTAGTGTTCCGGACAACTGAAAGATTACCCTCTCTGCTGCACCGTGTACAGTATTACGCTCCATGTTCCTGGCTGTATTTTGCTTGTGGGAAATATCAAAATGTCAACCATTGTTTCTGTTAAAGGTCTTTAACGATATTGCATTTTAGACCCATAATGAAACCTGGTGCTCAGTGCAGTTTGTAATGCATCTCATTAAATACATTAATAACATGCATTTCACTGAAAGGTCAGCTTAGTATTGTTGGGAGTTTGCCTTTTTTTCCTTAATCACTTCATTTACAGCAGCAGAGCTAACTTTAAAATATAAAGTATCTCACCTGCTGTAGCTCCAGATAAGCTGATTAGCTACCATGTTCAGATCAGCTATGAGCCGTAAGACCATAGTCAAAAACTCGGTGTAGGGGCAAGATTCAGGGTCAAGTTCGATGACGGTGAGTTCCTAATCCAGTTTTAAAACTACTTGTGCCAGCCTAGGCCAAAATTTCTCAGTGCGCCTGTATCCCTACAGCATATACAAACGGCACGTCCTGTCGCTGAGTGGCCGCAGCCACAGCAGACCAGGGGCTTCGGGTGGCGCCTCTAGCGGTCAGCACCACAGCCTGCAGGTGCCACCACCGCGTCTCCCACCCACTGGTTCACATCAGGGGGCTGCTTAGGATCCTCCACGGGGTGCTCACCTACCAAGCTGAAACCTTCCGGAAAGTGAGCAGTATCTCAAGGTCGGGAAAGAAGAAATAGAAGTGAAAGGGATAACCAACCTGGCAGGCTTTAAAATGCTACTGGGCTTGTTATTCAAAATCACTGGAAGAATATTCTATGCAGTTCATTAATTTCTGATTAGAAGTATCAGGAAAAACAAACAACCTGTGCATAAACATTGTCATTTGTGTGGTTTTTGACAGAAGACAACAAACATGTCAGGATGAAATCGACACCAACTGATACTTGCAGTAGTTTGTATTTATCCTTAAGGATAACACACCAGATTTTTATCTTAGGGCCAGTAAAAAAGGTGTCCAATTGTAAAAATTAAACAGATCCACAACACACTGAAGCTGTGTATTTTGCACTTCTCAACCAGACCATACACATTATGTTTGCCATATTGGAGAATTTACTACAAATCTCATCAGACCAGTGTCATTAATAGCAATCCTAAGAAATAAACTGATGAAGCAGCTCCAAGCTGAAAATATATCTGCTGTTGATTTAACAGCACAAGCCCTCTCCTTTGGGCTACACTACTCCTGGTCAGGGTAAATCTGCACTCACTGACCCAGCACAAACTTGGTACCACAAGGTGTCTCTGGACAAAGCAGCATCCCAACTCTGCATCGAACAGCAATAACCAAACTAATTATTCCTAAGATCCAGCAGGAAGCTTGAATTCAGTAAGCAAATTTCAATCCCCATGCGAACCAGAAATCAGAACTTGGCAGTGGCACCTGCGCTGAGGCTTTCCAGCGTTACGCAAGCGACGACAGGCCTGCTGCAGACATCACCTAGGCATACACAGACATGGGCGAGAGGAGAAGTTATCTCTGTCTGGGGTAGGAAACACTTCTTGGTTTCTGCTTGCACGGTATCTGATTAATGATTAAGGCAATACAAACCAACAGCTAACACCACAGGCACATACAACAAAGCCCTCGCTTTCCCATTAACCCTTCCTCGTACAGGCAAAACATATTGGCTACAGCAGACTCTACCCAAAGTAGAAAGATTGAAGAATTCTTACAGTTCTCGACAGCATTGTCAAATTCTTGTCCACCTTCCTTTCTGAAGATTGGGTAAGTATCTGGCTGTGGAAGACGGTTGACTGTTATGAGTGCCTTCTGCATCTTGATCCTCACTTCCAATAGTTGATCCCACAGTGCTTCATAATAAAGAGAAAATAAAAACAATTACTTAGCAAGCCAAAGCACTTGCTCCTTGTGAAGGAGCTGTTGACTTAACAGCACAGGCCCTCTCCTTCGTGCTGTATTACTCTGGTTAGGGCAAACGTTTGCATGCACTGACCCAGCACAAAATGGTCCCACAAGGTGTCTCCGGACAAAGCAGCACCCCATCCTATGATCCTGACTGCAATTCTACGATCCGCAAAAAAAAAAGTTATCCCTTTGCTTTACTGTTTAAAAGAACACTTTGCAAATGGAAGTTTGAAAGTTTAACAGGACACATAGGAAGAAACTGCATTCGGTATTACATTTCAAAAAGAAACAGAAGCAGTACCAGCACCACCGCACAGCACCACCAGTGTAGGAAGTCCCTATCCCCACCAACACTACAAGTATATTCACTAGTGGTTCAATTAAGCCAGTGGATAAATACACTTCATAACATGAGATTCTGTAGCAGCAGTGATGCCAGTTTGCACAGCAGATTTTGCAGAACATTTGCAAATCACTAGGGCTGCTGCAGCATGCACACGCAGTACGCTAACAGTACGTTAACGTGCTGAAGTGGTTGCTAACATAGCCAGCTTCTGTAGTGTCAGCAAGGTGAAAGTCTTGTCAAAATACAAAGTAAACATGCACAAACCTAGCTGGTTCTTCACAGCTTTTCCTTTTTCTACTTCTTCAGCGTCTTGTCCTTTTGAGAATGTCATCACCCCCCCATCACATTCATCATCTTTGGTTTCCTCTATGTTGTCATGGTTTTCACTCCCATATTCCTCCTCCTCACTTCCTTCTTCCATGCTGGCATCATCTTCACCTTCCCCTTCACTGCCTCCTACATCATCCATCCCCTCTGTAAACGTCTCAAAGTCTGTGATATTCTGGAAACTGAACTTCGGTGCCTTGGCCTCGACAGATGGATCCGCCTCTTCATCGTCTTCCAAGTCATCCTCCTGGTCACTGCCAGCAGTGCTGGACTTCTCCTTTGTTTGAGTGCCTAAGCTGTCGTTGTCTTCTGAATCTTCACTGCCACTGTACCATTCATCTAACGCTTCTTCAGCTAATAATTACAAGAGAAAAAAAAGTTATTTACTTAAAGCAAAATGTGCCACTTCACAGCATGCATCACAATAGCCACAGGTTTGGGCTAGTGGAGCTCCAAAGTCCATTTTATCTGCGTATGATGTTACTCTTCATTTTGGCTAAATAATGGAAACACAAGGCCATATCCACAGAAAGACCTCAGCTCACGTTTTCTGCAGCAATGATTCGTAGATCCACATCTTAGCTTTCCCACGAAACAATGCCAGGATAAACAAACCAGGCAGTTAGAATTTGCTATATGCATTTTTAATATAAGAACCTGTATATACTTGTAGTCCCTGAGATATACTGGCTTCAAAATCGGAGCTGTTTCTTTTCCTCCACACAATGTTCAGTCAGTGCACTGAACCTCATCTTACATTGAGTCACTCTCTTTCCTCAATCCGCAGAAGTGACCTCCTCTTCGGGATTCCCCCTTCCCTCAGGCCAAAAGACAGGGCCTGAATTTCAGGAAGGCACCTCTAGAAGATGTCCAACTAACTGTACCTGTTTATTGCCCTGTAACAGCGACCTAAAGTTTGTCTTCTCAGTTCAGATAGCACTAGCTCAGTTAACATGCTAACATCAAATTTTGAGTAGTCTAGTGAAAAGGGGAAAGAAATGAGATTTCTTACCAGATCCTTCTTCAGATTGAGCATCTCCCCAAAGTTCTTCTTGCAAGGCTTTGCGAGATGTAGCTTTTCCACTGTACCTTTTATCAGCTTCCAAGAGAGAGGCTGAAGCTTTTTTTCGTATATTACCAACAGGGAAAATGTCATCTGCAGTTTCATCCTCAAATTTGTCAACCACTTTAGCAACTGTAGCTGTGGAAAAAAAAGGGGAGGGAAGGGATGTCTAAACTGAGCTGAATTTCAGACTAGAAGAATGAGCTGCAGGAAGGAACCATGGAAAACTCCTCACGCTCTACAAACAAAAATACACTGCAAAGATGAGCTGGGTGGCAACATGGCCTCACGTAAGAGTCTGGCTTTTAGGCTTTGAGAGGGAGCAAAGGCTCTTCACTGCCTGGTGAAGGATAGCCAGTACACTAATTTTCTGCAAATGGGGCAAGGTTGCTGAGGAATCAAAGGCAGAGAAAAAAGCCTCAAAGCAGAGTTTTGTGTAGATCAGCACCAGTCCTGCCTAGAAATTACCGAGTAAAGTAGTACTTTAGATGTAGCAGACGAGATAAGACAAGGGGTCCAAGGGTATTTTTCAAAAAACACCCCTTGACTTCTCTGCAGCCAGAGGCATTCTCCCCCCTGCCAGGTTAACCTCTGCAGAAGGGAGGGAGATGTTACATGAACTGCTCAACTCTAACCGCTCTCTCAGTACTCTGGACTTCTGCATATACAGGTTTGGCACCACAGGGCTCATCTGTAATGCAGAGATCAATGTTTATTAATAAATGCCAAAAATCCTACTGATCTGGGGGGGGAGGGGAAATGAACATTGTCTACATTTACACTTTCCTCCCTGTCTCTTCTTAATTTTAGAGAATCCGCACAAAATGCTCGACAAACTAAACCTACCCAAGCCCTCCCACAGATTCCCGAGGGTCTCATGAGAAACACAGTCCTCTGGGTGGAAGACTCCATAAAGCTGGAATGCCTTCACTTCACGCTTACAGATTAAATGGGGAAAACTGCAAATCACATGCCCTTTGGTCTCCTGCTATATATATGAGCCACATAAATACGTAAACATTTTAGAATGGCTAAACAGATAAAATAATTTCACTGTGGCTATTGCCCTCTTTCACAGCCATCTTCTCCAGGACATAGGAATCGAGCAGTCCAAAGAGAACACATCATACCATACTCCCTCCTGATTTTTATTCATGTGCAAGGCACCCTGTATGCAAAATTACAGGGTTAGCTTTGTTCAACCAATTGAGTGATCCAACTGGCTCAACATCGCTAAGTGCTCTTTTAATGTGTGTTTGGAAACGTTAATGTCTCCCATACAGTGTTTACATGAGGTGCAGGGGAGGCAAAAAAAATCTCTTGCTCATAATCAAAGCAACAAGATCAGGTCTAAATACAGTCACTCCAGCTACAAGAGGATGGCAAGATGCTTGGCCTCAAGGAATGACTGGGCAAGAGGGGCAGATACAGAATTACCTGGGGCACTGAAGCATCTTCTGGCATTCTCAGTCTTGGCACCACTAAAGTATGAAGTCTGAAACTAAATCATTATTACCCAAATGGAAAGCCTCTCTGCTGACTACATCCATTTCCTCAATGGTTACTAAGACGTTGCTTACGAGATACTATTGCTCTCTCACACACTGTAGAGAAGAACCAGGAGAGCTGGCACGACGTTTACCATGACTGGAGCCCAGTACCTCCTAAAGCCAACTGTGGTCAGTGTGGGATGATTAACTTGCTGTCTCCAGGGGCAAGTGCGGGAACTGCAGACATGTCCCAGGCACAAGTCCTGGGCCGGTGGCTTGGCTGGTCTATGGGGACCTCTGCTCTGGAGAGGGTAAGTCAAGCAAACAGCTGGCACCAGATGACACAGCCACCTACATGTCATGGCGAAAGAGGTGAATATCTCAAAAATCATAAGGCAAAAAGAGCTTGACTGAAAGTAGAAATGGATAACTGCCCACTGGCAAGCACCAAACGAGTCATGCGCCGGGCGCTGCGGCTCTGCCTCCTCCCGGGCCCACAGACACGCCGGCTGCACTTCGCTGGCAGAGCACACAGCCCTGCCCCGACGCTGCGCTTTTATCTCTCTTTTCCTGGAGGTCGCCAGCCGGATCCGCTCCCCTGCTTGGCTCCGCACAGCCCGGGCTGCGGAAAGGCCCGCACTGGGGCAGCCCGGCCTGCGCAGCCCTGAGGTAACTCGGCACTA
>Ga0065711_1000731_pt1 | contig 56747 bp, 29 predicted proteins | sample Hoacrofraction12_FD_59098 | JGI IMG/M metagenome (GOLD analysis project Ga0065711, IMG submission 59098) | Hoatzin crop microbial communities from Cojedes, Venezuela - Epithelial fraction 12 v2 (version 2) | ecosystem: Host-associated > Birds > Digestive system > Esophagus > Crop | place...
GCGGTCCTGTGCAGCATGCTGTAGGTGACCCTGCTTCGGCAGGAGGGTTGGACTAGATGACCCACAGAGGTCCCTTCCAACCCCTACCATTCTGTGATTCTGTGATTCTGTGATTCTGTGATTCTGTGATTCTCAGCTCACTCTCAGCAGGCATCAGGGGTTTTTCTGAGAAACAGAAGTGATGCGCTGCTTCTAATCAACACTTTCACGGCTTCCTATTTATTGGCATTGCAGACTGGAAGGGTCTCGCTCCCTGGCTCTGTCTCTATTTGCTATGTTGCTACAGCATTGGCATGACCTCCTTCTTCCCTCATGCCTCACTCCCTGAACCATGTTTCGTGCCTTGCAGTAGTTACAGACGTCTAGTAAAAGGCTGCATACTGCATTTCATGCACATGTCAATGGCTGTGTCCTTCTGGAGTGTGTAATTAAATCCGTAGCTACCAAAATGGAATGACACTGTGGAGTTACCACTACTTATATTGCTATTTTCAGGACAGTAGGAACAGTTTGTAGTCTCCCGTACTTTGTCACCAGGCTGCGTCTGTGGCGTGGTGAGCAGAAGCTTATCTGCTGAGTGATAGGCAGGAACAGCACAATGGAGCAGAGTTGTCTGAGTAGCAGCACACGTGCACCTCGGAAGTCATCTCTGAGGTGAGGAGAGGGTGGGAATAGCAGCAGCGGGATGCTGAGAATTGAAGACACATAACATAAACAGTTCTTTTGCCAGCTGAAAACCCAGCAGGATGATGATAAAGTGCACAGTGTTTATTGATATCTGAATGACTATTTGTTGCCAAAAAATGCATTTTAGAACTTAGCATAAACTCAGTTATCTGATTCTAGCACGGCTTAGTATTTATTAGGAAATATATGGCTTTTTTATAGCCATTGTTCACCTTAGGGGGAAAATAAAAAAATGGAGAAAGCCATTTTATTTTAATAGCACTGACTTCCTAATTTAAGCACTCTGTATCAGCAGCTTCTTTGCAGAGTGGAAAGAAATGGTGGGTATTACCATTTATCCTTTGTTATGGAACGCTCTCTCCTCTCTCTATCTCCATCAGCAGAGCCAGGTAATAATTTACTGCAGTGGACGCCAAGGGATATCAGCTCCCAAGCCGCTCCAGTTCGGGTAGTTTATCATCATGAGCTTTCAAGAAGGTAAATAAATTGATTAAGGGGGAAGATTTGTCATGTCAGCATTCTTGCCCACCTAGAAGGCAGCATTTTTTCCCTTCCTCCTTATCCTACCTCTGGCTTTCTTGTGCTGAGTTTTCTTGTGTGCATAAGTAGCTTTGATAAGGAGTTACTTTCTTAGCTGTGTCTCAGAAATAGCATGTGTTATATATATGGATATGTAAATCACGCTGGTTAGCCAAGGGTCGTGGTTTGAGGAGAAAAGTTCAATCAGAACTTGAAGAGCAGGAAGAATATTTGGCTGCCTCATGCACCATCAGCCCTTCAACAGCTGCCAGAGAGATTCCTGCTAACACTAGCAGGACCTAGGAAAGGCAGTCAGTGATGAAGACACATGCCTGGTGTAATGCTCTCTTTCTAGAGTGTGTGTTTGCACTTGCTAAACCTCCTCTGACAATTTCCACATTCTGTAGTTTGTCTCCAGAAATTCATAAACACGCTGAATAAGGTAAGTGTAGGGAGCCAAGCAGCAGAGAGTAATTCAGCACCTGATCAGTCACCTGATTCTTAGTGATTAGGCTGTTTAGAGAGCTGAATACCATGCAGTAATTTCTAGAGCTGGTCATACTGTAGTTACGCTCTGAACAAGCCTTCAAGGAGGAGCTTGTGGCTCTGATAATTTATGAACACCTTGACCCATAGCAAAACTTTTATCATCCATTCCAATCTGCTTCAGGTGGAGCCTGTTTGATTATGACCCGCCACAATTCACTGTGCTATACTGTGATTAATTTTTAGTTCTCAGGGAGTAAGACAATAGTTCTTCTCCAGCACTGTCAGATTTTGGAGGCGGGAGATGCTCCATGCCTTAAGCCAGGGCTGCCATCTAGACTCATTCAAGGGTTACACCAAGAATTTCTTCCTAATAAAGCAGCATATGTGACAAGAAAGGACTAAACCTGAACATCTGCACCATGACAGTCTTCTGAGACACTGGCCTCCAAAATATGAGCCAGCCAGAGTTTTGCATAAAGAGTAGCTTCAGAGAAAAGTATCAAACTTTTTACCCACAGATGCTCTTCTGACTAAATAATTTTCCCTTCAAAATGCTGTTAGCTGGGCAAGGATGATGCAGTTTGACAGGCTGACATCACCCAGGGAGGACATCCTGAGGCAGAAAAGAAGACATTTCCATCTGCGTTACGACAGCAGCAGCTGCGTGTGGTTATGTACTTTGCAGAGCAGGGACAGGACCACGACTTGGTGGAGCACATTCTTGAAGGCAGAATTCAGCAAGCATTTAGGGATATGCTTTAGCTTAGAGAGGGAGGCTAAGTTTTTCCAGTCTGTACCCACACATAAGTGCCTCCATCCCAAAGTGTTGGAGTTTCAGTTCCAGTCGTTTCTCAGTGAAAACCTCAGCTGAAGTCCCCTGGCTGTGGCTGGCCTTACATGGTTCTTTGTCCTCCTGCCTGAACTGAGACCAAGCCTCTGCGAAGGAAGATGGACATCATTGTGGGGGAGCTGGCTACAGCTGTGGTAAGCACAGCAAAGCCTCTGGGGACACAAAAGGGAGTTCCTGGTCTTATGCTGCAACTCAGGAGCTCTCCAGATAAGCCCTGAGCCTGTTTGCTTCTCTGAAAGGAAAATATTTCCTTCTATTTGGTGCATCACTTCATTTCTAATATTGAAATACGCATTTGGTGTTGTCAGTACAGTTGAAGTTAATCCCAGCACAACTTTCCTAGAAGGATAATACCTGCTGTGAGGAGCGGTGCAAGCAGGCAAACCTCTTTGTCCGGCCACCCGTTCTGCAGCCCTCCCCTCACAAGCACACATACCCACACACGTGCAATCCCGTCCCATTGCTCAGGTGTCCTGCAGTGTCGAAAGTGATGGCTTGCTGGCAACGATAAGAGAGGGGGAATATTTGCAGTTCCATGAAAGGACATAGCATGAAGATAATTAATTAAAATTATTTGAAAGTCCTTTGAAGCAGCCTGTGATTAAACGTAAGGATTTCTTGTGGAACAGAGCTAAATTTGGCCTCAGGTATCTCCCCCTGCTTCTTGGCCCCTAGGGGATGCATTGTTAAGAGTTCTTTCAGTTTTAATTGATTCGTCTTTAGTTATAAATCTCGTTGAGAACAGCCAAAGCAAAGGACACATGTTAATTTGTAGGTGTCCTGTGAATTAACGCCAACTCTGACAGAAAAGGAAAAAGCATTTGCCTTGTTGCTGCAAACACCAGAATGTGAAGTGACATGCAAATGAGCCTCCAGTGCCTTCCAGATCGTCATCTCATTTGTATCTTAAGTCTAATATTTGCAGCAAGGGTGGCAATGGTTGCGATAGTGAAGTTTCTCCAGCAGACATTATCCCTTAGCCCATGATGCTATGTTCAAAACCAGGGGTCAGTTCTTTGTTCCTTGAAGTTTGCTGCGAATCTGTCATTTGTGTTATTGGAGTTCCACGTAGCCATTTATATCGTTCTGGTAAATATTTGGGTAAAGCAAAGCGCTGGAGTGCTAGGGCTGTAATTATCTCTTTAGACTGAGAGTGCCTGCTGATTTTTGGGTGCTGGTGAGACAGATTAACCTTAGTCTTTGGGCTTCACGTGAGCCCAGTGTGAACTGTTGGAAAGACAAAATCAAAAAGCCAGTGAACCTTCACTGGAAATGGCAGTATTGCTGGGATTTGTAGTGCAGGGTATGCAGATGTTACCATCGTCTCTGTTTTAATGAATAATTTGAAAGAAAACATTATATAGAACAGCAGCTTTTCAGCTCTTTTCTCTAAATTCTAAGCATTGACTTGCAAAGATCATGGCTGTTTTTCTGTAGCTACTGATAATTTGCGTTTTATTCTTGACTTTGCAACTTCATTTTACTTAAGAATTCCATTATGCAGTGTAAGGATATTGTATGACACAGAGCTTTCCCTTTTCTGGAAAGCTTATAGCCGAAATGGACAAGAGAGGGAAAAAAAAAAGGTGGCAATTTTATGAAGGCAAAGGAAAATTTGCTAATTCCTCTCTTAAAGATGTGGAACAGTGAAGCACAGAAATGCACTAGTGGGCTCATGGAAGGGAGTAGAGAGCCACTAAAAGACGATCAGAATACAAGTAGGAAAACAAAACCTCAAATGGTCTGTTAATTGCTGTCAATACCTGGGAGCAGTTTGAACTAAAGGACAGCACCTTTAGTCAAGTAAAATAAAAAACCTTTGCTTTTGAGAAGGTGTGGGCAGGTGACAGTTCCCTGCTTTCTCAAGCTCTGGTTGAACAGAAGCCAAAGCTCAAAGCTTGTGCAATGACAGTGACAGGCCTTTAACATACACACTGGCAAATGTAATTAAGGTCCGCAAGGATTTCATCCTGGACAGAATTTATCCCTTGGTTTGTAATGCTTGAATTTAGTATCAAATATTCAAGGACTGGCAGGGTCAAATAGGGATAGGAAAGTACTGTAACAGACACGGGCAAAGTAGGATGCTAAAGTATTCATCTGAAAGGTCAGCCATCCATGGAAAGCTATCAGGAAAAATACTGAAAATAACTTGCTTCATCTCATCTGTGAGTCACAGAGCTAAGCATTAGCCACTCCTGCCCCTGTCATGTAGGACTTCCAGAGCGTGAAGTGCAACATGTGCAAGCTCCCACACTCAAACATGCACACTGTTTCAAGAGAGCAGACAACCAAAGGTGCCAGTGTTTGGCTGGTTATATAATTACACATATAAACTTTTCCAAATGTTGAAGTGTGTAAGGTGTGGTCTGCACATAACAAGTCCATCGTATCTTACGGGTTAAAGGGACAGAAAAGGCTGGGTTTGAGACATCCTGGAAATATTTATACAAAGTTGTTGTATGACCAAATGATTTTTTTCAGGCATGCCCTGACCAATTAAAGACATCATTCAAAGACTGTGAAATTATATTTATTGACTTCAAAGGATCAGGACTTATACTGTCCAACTTAATGCTCACAAAATAAGTGGATTCAATAAATAAAGTTCTTGAATTAATTCAATAAAACTGAATGGATTTATTCATACAGTAAGGTGATTTTGAGGCTTGAAAGGTGTTTTGGGGGCATCTGGTAGGGAGATTTCACGTTGGGAAGACTGGGTCAGCAGGCAAGGGCAAACATAGCCCTCGGCCACTGGGACCATGCAAGTAAAAAACTGAAATTCAGAGCAGCTGAGAATAATCAGCTATGAGAAATTCAAGTGTCTCTTTTGTCTAGGGCCACATGAGAAAAGAGGGAGGAGAAAAATTATTGGGTAAACAGGCTGTGGAGCGATACGGAGAGAGTAGTTGTCTGGCTGCAACATCTGGAAATGCGTAATACTGAAGAAACAGCAAGTATGGATACCAGAGGCTGGTGCTGTTTATACTGACTATATGCTCCATCTCCAGGAGCAAAATACCCCTGACCTGACATCTTATGTTATCCCAATTCACTCTCAAAAGCACAGGTTGCTACAAATAGAAGAGAATTGAGTAAAAAGAAAAAAGTCCTTTGGAGCCAGAATGCCTGCAACTTTAACCTGATATTATACCTACCGATTGAGCCCTAAAGTCAGGCTGGGTGCTGTGAGAATGAGAACTGGTTTTGCTCAACTCAGAAAAAATTGTCATTTTAGCCAGGATTTGTCTTGTTTCACAGCAGCATGCAATTGAGTGAGGAAGCTACCTAAGGATTGCATTTTTAGACACCCAGAATACCCAAAGACAAGAAATCCTGCAGGAATACATACACAGACTTTTTTTTAGCATATATGCATATTTGTAAATACATATAAAAGCTATGTATAGATATACATACACACATGTATACACGTGTGTTGTGCAGAAGGTAAAAAATTTCTGAAAACTCCAGAGTGGCAAAACTTAATTCTGCAAAATCCTCAGACAATTTTTAGTATTAAATTAATACTGGTATAACTAAAGTAGTAATACTATTTGTTAAAAGAAAAGTATTTAAATAATTCATTTTCGTATTGGTTATGTGGAGTGTGCTTAGATTCAGCAATTATGTGCTAAGTAAAAGCAGCCTCTCCTGTAATAATTTCATGATAATCTGACCTTTGGTGGTCCTAGCTCACAGCGCTGGCACTTGCTGTATAGTTTACAGACTGTAAAGTAATTACTATCTATGAAATACCACGGCTGGCCTTCCAATCAAGTTGGGTCCTTTTGCGCTCCCTGTTCTCTGTCTCAAGCCATCTTTTGTTTTCTTGTGTCCCTTAATATTGAATGACAGACACAGTTTTCAAGGCCACTACCAAGCCGACAGCTGGCTGCCAACTTTGGGCAGAGAAGGCCGTTGTTGGAATAGAAATCTGTGCTGGGTATGCTAAAGCCTTGTCTTGGGTCTTGGATGAACACTCAACACCCTGCATCATGTTTTCAAGGGAGATGTCCCCAGCATGGTCAGTGAAGTTAAGGAGGCACTATTGGACTAGTTCAGTCCACTCAGCCTAGACTTTGCCGTTTCTGTGGTTTTCGGTTACAGCCTGGCTCACGCAGGTGCAGCGCTCACAGATGGAGCGCAAGTTTTTGGGGGCCTGGCTGCTGGACCACTCCTGCTGAGGGATGCACTGGTGAGCACCCTCTGTTTAGGGGTTCAGAAGACATGATTCAAAATCTTCATGCTTAATTTTGTTTAATAATAAGTACAATAATAGCTCTTCAAAAGCTGTCTTTCAGGGAAAGGTAATAAGGGTATTAATAAAAACAGGTGAGGAGAGAGGCCCTTTTTTAGCTTGCTGCATTATTTTATCATTGTCAATCAGCTGGGAACTCCTTTGAGATTATTCCTGTATAGTTAATAGCATTGTTTCTGTGATGACTTTAATGATTGAACCTTTCTTCCATCCTTAGCTATGACAATAACTACTCTGCTTTTTCTCCTTCAATAAGCTATTTTGTGTGGTTCACTACATTAAGGAACATTATTAACTATAGAGTTTTCCTCTAATTAAGCCATTGGCAAAACATTGCTTGTCCAATCATTTGCTGGTGAGAAGTATTGAAAGAAATTATATCTTGTACTGAGTGTTATGCTTTTCCTGCCATACACCCCCTAAAAAAGAACAAAATTATATAAAAAGAAAGCAGTAAGAGTACAAACTCAAGCACTCAGAAATTAGATAACGCCAGAATGACAGCTGCCTGAATCTGCCTTGCATTAGGAAAGACACATTCTGTTCTTCTCTCCTCCTGATCACGAGCAGTTCCCCTTTCCTTTCTGATGTCTTGCCCTGTTCCCCATCTTTTCCTTTCATAAAATTACCATTTCTTCTGGACTCTGAATTCTTAAGCCTTCTAGAATTTTTGTATCAAGAGCAAACCACTTTGTCTAGTCTTGTTCCTAGAAAAGAGAAATAATTTTATGTAGAACTTTTACAACACCCCGTTCCATAAACTCACCTATTATTTAAACAAAAAAACATTATGTTTGTGAACCTTGAGGGAACCACCGTTTGTTTTTTGTTTCAATAATTGCATGTAGGAACAATGGTATATTTAAGGTGTCTGGTTATTCTGAACATAATTGAAAAAAGCTCCAAACATCTGTAAGATTCTGTGTCTTGCTCGGTTCAGGAACCACACAGAAAATGTTACGAGTGGGAGAAGTTTTTAACATGCCCCCTTGAAGAAAAGTATTGGAATTAATGCAGAGAAAAATCTTATCTCATGGTTAGTTCAGTCATTGCAGATTAGAGGTTGTTTTCCTGGTTGGTGGCAGCCTGCATAATCTCAAAATCGGGACTTTACGTGTTCTTCCTAAAGAATACCTCTGAATTTGAAAATCATATGCATTTACTAATTGCTCACATCTTATAAATTATGGATCTATCCTTGAAGGAGACTTTAACAATCTATTAAAGCCTGAATAACAGAGCTATTCTCTAGCTTCTAGATAAACAAAACAAAAACACAGCTTTAAAAACAACAAGAAGCCTCTTCACTTTTTATCTTAATGGAAGTAAACCTAATCAAAAGCCAGCAATTAATTAATCTCTCCAGGGCTTCTATTCTTTAAGAGATTAGGCTTACAAAGGCTGAAATAGTTTCTATAGTTAGGTGTGATGTTGAGCTCAGTTCACGTATTTGTATATGCTCCACTAGAAATAAGAGTTATAAAATCCAATATTTGGATGAAGATTCTCCTCTTTAATGAAACCAGACAAACAGTCAACAATTCCTCCAGTATTCACTAACTTATGCGTGCAAAAATATCCTAGAGTGCCAATAAAGTCAGTTCCTTCCAGGAAATGCATTTAAAATACTCATTAAAGAGTGGTTGTTGCACATGTGAATCAAACTGAAAGTATGTTTTTAGGAAAGTATTTTCTTGGGAAAGAAGAGAACAGAAAAGCTCTCCAAGAACAAGCTAACCACTTTTTCAGGATTGGACAGCCAGCCATTTTCTTCTTGCAGAAAACCAAAGTGCAGACTGAGATTGTTTAGGTGAGATTTGGCAAGGTTTAACACATTTTCACTATGTGTAGTCAGTTCCTGTGTTCAGAAATAGAACCAGCCTTTTGCTTTCAGGAGTGGCCTGACACCTTCACCTGCAGTTTGAATAGAAAAATCTGATGTCCTGTTGTTCAGCTCCACCTCTGTACCAGATCTTCAAGGATGTTTAATTCATTCTTCATCGCTTTGAGGAGTGGGAATCATGCCAGTTGAGGGCTCCCATTGCTTCCACAGTAGATGGTGGAGAAACTTTAATAAACACATTTGATTTATCTGGCTCACTATAGACTTGCCAGTAATTCATACCAGCTAACCTGGCTGTGCACTAGGAAAAAAGAAATCACAGTGTCTGATGTACAAAGCCTATCACTCATCATATAACAAATAAAACCTTCTTCTACTGCTGCATGCCCACAAAACATTCCTAGGATCTTCGCAGGCAGCTTGCTTACAGCAGTGTGTATTTCTGGACACCCTTTTACAGCCTGCACTGCATTTGTCAAGTGTATTCTTCCATTTGACTTCTGATCAGACACTTGACCTTTAATAATTATCGTGGGAAAGACATCCTTTTTCATCTCTTCTTTTTGTTCCCTGTCTAAAACTTCATCCGTTTGCTGTCTCAGGCTGCATGTAAGCTGGAGAAGCTGGGAGCGCTTCTGAGTGGGGAGAGACTGTGAGGCTGTGAGTGCAGATCCTGCTCCTCCTCATCTTCTTCCATTTTCTTTCCGTGAGTAGGAGAATGGGCATGGATGGGCTCCCTGGTGTTTTGTGCTCTGGAGAACCAAGTAAGCAACCTCCCAAGACTTAGTTCATCTTAGACACAAATGTCACAGGGATTTGGAGTGTCACAAAGAAGAACAACAAGGAGGAATCAAATGTTTTTTTCTTTAGTAGATGACATCTTGTTTTGCCAAAATAAATATACCAACTCAGTACAGTCCACTGACATCTTGGGATGCCTGTGGCAGTGCAGTTGGTACTTTGTGTAAATATGACCATCAAACGTTGTGCAGTGCAGGTAACAACTGGGGTCAAGGCTCCTTGTGTTGTTAGGAAAGCACCTCTGCTCCATGGACTATACAGTCTAGCTACAAAAAATAAACATCAAAGCTGACAGTGGACACAGACATCCCAATGCAGTGCTCATGTTGCTGGCCGGCGCTGCTTCTCTAAAGCAGTTTCAGGCATCGATTTAATAAGACAGCCCTCGCTTTGTCTTTCCTGGTGAAAGTATCCTGAGACCCTTGATTGTGCTCACAGCTTCTCATAGGCTTTGGCTGTCTGAGGGAAACTTGTTTTCCCATGGTTATTACTTTCCTAAATCCTTCCAGAGTGTTGATATTATTATCAAACTTGGTAAATAAATAACTACGTCCTTCTGTTTTAATGTATGAAAAGTCCCACTCTTGGAATAATGATGTGTAAAGACCGAGCGTTCAGAAAATAAAGCTTTAGTTCAACAACTCCGAAGGTGAGTTCTACAAATTACGTGGCAAAATCTTCACTTACGGATTTCCAGAGTGACTGCTACTTTAAATTTGAGGAAATCGAATGCTTTGTTGAAGCCATGCTCTTCTGCTCCGGATATTATTAATATTTTGTAAGTGTGTTACCAAAGAAGACTAGACGTCTATGAGGACAAGAGTATGATTTAAAGTTTCTCCAGCTGTCTTAAATACTGAATCACAGTTCGATTCTGTAGCCACGCAGCAGTGCAAGGCTTCTCAGGTACGGCTCTTATCAAAATTACAGCCAAGCCGTTCCTTTGCCTTTAATACATAATAAAACAAACTTAAAGACTACCAGAAGTTCCTCTTAGTTTGGTAGTAAATTTGAATCTAAATTGCAACTTTATTGTTTTGGACAATAAATTCTGTGCAGCTGCCAAGGCAACTCTAGCTACGATACACCGCTTGCTTCTGGATCAGGCACCAGAAAAATGTTTTCCACAATCTATGTTCTGATATTCATCAGCATGCTCAAACTTGAGGGATTTTTATTGAAGCTTGTACAGCGTATCTGAAAAACCGCTGGTGCTCAGAAGGGCTTAACATCACAATTTCACAAGTGTTGATGTAACTGAAGGATGCACAGCGTGGAAGGAGACAAGACACAAGCTTGTGGAATAAAATTCCTTACATGCGTGCTCTGTTAGCTTTGACATTGTCTCTAAATGGAGCGTCCTATTAGACATCTCAAATGTCAGTATGTACTAGATATTTCTCATGGTTATGGATGGGGCTTTGAGAGAAGCTGGCAACAGCCATGTGCCTGAATCCTGTAAATACGTCTCCTGAAAACCTTTGAAGATCTCAGCTTATCTTGTCATTAAAAATTCATAATTGGCAATGAGCAATGCATGAAACAGCAAACTGAGCTCCATAAATTGCAATTTCCACATTTTGGATATTAGTGTTTCCCTTATTAGCACTGCATGTGCTGCAGTTGCTTAGAGGCCACTTCGTGGTTATTCAGTAAATGCTAGTTTTGTAATTGCGACAATGAAAGATGTATTGCGTTGCATGGGTGAAAATGAATGAAAAACTAATGAAAGTAAATTTATGGTGTTTTAGGTTACCAGCACACTCACAAACATGCCCAACTGAATTTTGTGAAGGTGGGTATTATGATTGCCCTGTGCCCTGAGAACTTGTTTAAAGTTAAGCAAGTGTTGTCTTTGTACTATTCTGTTTCTTCCTCGTAATAAAAACAGGAAACAGATTTAGCCAGTTGGGTATTGCACAGTTCTAACGAGGTACAAATGCTTACATTTAATTGATCAAAAAGCCTAATGTAAAATGCTCTGTTCAATTCAACTTGAGATGTGAAAAGCTTCTGAAGGAGATGATGCAGTGATAACTATTCATGGTCGCTATTTTAATAATGACTTTGCAGCATGTTAATCTTTGTTAAGGTGGAAAAAAGTATGATGCACTTAGGAAATCTTTTCCCCTTTGTATCGCATAGAAATCTGACTTTCTTCAGATTTAATATAATACGACGAAGTGCACAGTTCACATTGGAGGGTCAGCCCCGCTCCTTGGATCAGAGTCAGGAGACATCTGTATCTGCTGGCAGCTGAGCCGTGCGAGGAGCCTTGCCGCTGCCTTGTAAAATGGATATCCCCTGAAAATAGAAATTACTGTATTTGCAACAAATGGGATGAAAAGGGTCCACTTGGCTTATTCCCTGTGTATATCTAATTTAAAATTCTTTGTCCTTTCTATTTATAACCTTGTAGTGGAAGAAGAAGAAACCCCTTCCCTGTGGAAACCCTTATGCTTCCCCAAACTTCTCCCGGTAGCTGCCTTTCTTTAAACCCCTGGGGGTGGCACCCTGGCTTCCCCTGGAGACCAAAGCACTTCTGTCTTACTGCAGAGGAGTTCTGGAAAAGCAAAGACTTTTGTGTTTGTTTCTTGAGTGGGTATACTGAATGTATATTCTTCATGTCCTTTTTTTTTTTTTTAAACTGTTTGTGAATTGAACACATCCATTCTTCAGGTGATCCTCATCTCCTGCACTTGTGTTTATTGGCACTTTTGCAGTGCAATCCAAGCAGACTTGAAATGTAGTTAGCTTTTATGGAAAAGTGGAAAATTAACTTAAAAGGTAATTAATTGTCTGGGGTCCCACACGCGTAGGCTGTCCCCTGCAGCAGGTTGCCGTTGCTCTGACTCCCATGCCCGGGACACGCGTCTGGTCAGATGAGGCAGCAAGGACTTTGCCTGATCAGGACCTGTGACTGGGTAAATAACACGTCTGCAGCTGAAATAAAGCCCCACAATATAGCTCTCTTCGGTGCCTTTGCCACAGTCTAACCTTCCACGATAGATGTTAAGAAGACTTGGTAGCGTTTATGAGAAACATCAGCTTCCCTAATCGTTCATTGATCTGTTGTTCTGGGCAGAATGATGAAGTTTTTGCTGTTATTTTGCTCTGTTTCACTCAGATTCATTTGACTTGAGCCGAAGGATGATTTAGATGTCAAGGAACAATCTTGCCTTTTACTCCCAGCTGTCAGGATAATTCTGGCTTTGCTGTTGGGAGCTTAAAATGCTTTACCTGTGCTCAGCTAATATCACTTGTAATTAAGGGAACAGGTTGTCTAGAGCTCATTTTTACAGTTCATCACCTGAAAAAGAACCTCTGAAAATAACCCTTGTATTTTTGGTGTCATTTTGGGACCCCGTTTCTCTGTTTGCTCTGAGCGTGCCCGTGCTCCCCCTCTGAAGACGCCGCCCTGGTGCAGCTGAGGGGTGCAGCAGCCGCCATGTTGTGGCTGCCCCAGCGTGGCTGAGGAGAGCAGTGGTCACCATGTTGTGGCAGCCCCTCAAGGCACCTGGCGGTACAAGGAGCTTCAGGATATACAGCCCTCACTGGGTCCGTTGTCATCAAAGGGTAACATGTTTTTAGATTTAAAAACAAAACATAGGCTGTGTCAGGAAAAGTAGAGGCCAGTAGGAGACTGGTTTATAGTCTCCCGTGCCTGTTTTTTGGGTTCAGGGCAGTGCTGGGCCTTGAGAACAGCACACTGTGGAGCTCAAGAACTCATCTCCCATCTGAAAATGAGTGTAGATGAAGAGCTTTCCTCTGGTAAATATATCAGACTTGAATCCTGTGGCTTGGTATCATTTTGAAGCAGCTCATAAGGCTTTAGATTTGTCAGGGATTAATATCCCCTCTCCCCCCTCCTCCCCCCCATCTCCCATTTTCTTCCCTGCTAGAAGCGTGCTCTTTCTTATTTCAGGATCTGACACCTAACAGACCCAGTCAGAGGAGCAGATACTTTTGGCTCTTGAGTCCTCAAAGGTGTCTCCTCAGCTGCTTTTGAACAGCCAGGAGTCTCGTCAGAGGACTTGATGAAGAGCGACCCTTGTCCCTTTGCAACAGGGAACCTGGGTGTTTCAGCCTGTTCTTCATTCAAATCTGTACGCTCATTCCTGCTGTCGTATATAAACAGCTTTGGGGAGCCAAAATGCATTTACTGAAGCAGCCGGAGATACAGGAGCCTGAGTCTTTTGCTACCTCACTCAATGGCTTCTTCATGTAACCGGTCATGTCTGACGAGATGGAAAGGTGACCCTTAAGGAAGGCAAGGTCACACTGGCCGGGAATTCCCAGTCAAAATAATGCTGTAATGGGGGTGGGAAGGAGTCCCGCAAAATCACAGTGATCAGGAAGCAAGACTGGAGGTTGCCAGAGTTCGTTTGGCTTTACGCATCAGAAACTTTTAGCATTAACTCTGTTGGAGATTAATCTACCTCTTTCCATTCCATGGGAACAAAATGCAGTTATTTGCATCCTTGTCTCCTTTTTTTTCCTGAGGGACAAACTCGTGAGAAATGTATTTTTGCAAGGACCTCCAGCCCCAGCAGGAGAATGAATCTAGGAGGTGACACTCAAACAACCACTGCAGGGAGTCACTTGAACTTTTTGGTGGAACACAGATTAATGCTGAAGCAAAAGCAGCTCATATAGAGCATTAGGATACCTGAGCTTATACCCAAGTACAGGATACCTGAAGAGGAAAGCATTCAGCCTTGTGTACAAAGGATGAGAGGTTCAAATCATGCCTAACCTTGACATGACTTGCGTGTCTGCAGTGACTCCAACAAGGCTTGGAGTGAGCTCCAAGCAGGCAGGTGTCCATTTTCAGTAAGAATCATGTCAAAACTTGCGGTGACTGGCAGTGGCAGTGTTGGCCTGGAGTGGCCAAAACCTGAGCTGCCTGCTGCACTCCCAGTGCGTTTTTTTCAAGCTGGATCAGTCATAAAACACACCATCCTGCAAAACATGTTGCTCTGCCTTTTTCATTCAAATATGAATTAAAAAATAAAGTAAAACCCCAAATTAAAATAACAGACCACTAGATTTGGTCAGTCAGGTTGCTATGTTCCAGTAAATTAGCAACACTTTGGTTTATTTTTGTAATTTTGTTTTGGAAGGATTAACATGGTAGTTTCTCTGGCAAATAAATAGGTATTGCAGTATGGTGGTCAAAATACTTGCCATAATTAGTCATTTCATTCAGATAAACCAAATAAAGTACAGGGCTTCTGGGGTAGTTCACAATTATCAATGACAAAACTTTGTCCTTTTCTCGCCTCTATTTTTTTCTCATTTTAAAAAAAAAACAAACTTTGGAATGAAGTTTTGCTGCTCTGCGTGTGTAATTTCAGTGCCATGCTGAATTAGGGACCTTTCAGATGGACTTGCTGTTTGGCAGTAAATAAGGCATACCCTAAAAATAGAAAACGTGGTTATAAGTGACAAAAACTGGCAGGGAGGACTTGGTCAGATGCAGTTTTGGAACTCCTTCTAATTTTTTTCAACTCAATTCCAAGTTAAACATCCCTTTAAATTAATTAGAGCAATCACAGTATTCCTAGAATATCAGTGGAGAAATTGAAGCCATTAGTATAATTTTAATATTTCCTGAATTCTGAAGAGAGGCTAAAAAAGACAGCTTAAGGAAATTTTTGTGTACAATGAAAATGAATTCCTGATCCAACTGGCTAAGGTGAAATGTCTGAAAGCAAGGAGCTATCATGAAAGTGCTGGAAAGCTTCTGATTATAATGGAATCAGTGTCCCAGGGTATAATGCAGCTCTACATTTAATAGTGAGCTACTGAACTGTACTTCTCAACCTTGCTCCACTCAGTGGGTTCTCATCGAAGTCCTGTAATGACACTGTGCTCTGTTAAGATGCCAAGCAAGTCTTGAAATAGCTGCAGAGCTTTTTCAGCTGCTTCAGCTGAGTACAGACATCTGACTATTTTGCGGCACATAAATCCTTCCCTATGTATACTGCCACACTTGTTAATAATCTTAGCAAACTTTTATAAACCTAATTAAAAAGCTTTTGCACACTTAAATGTGAAATCATGGCAACAGCACTGAACCAGCAAAGCAAAAGCCTGTCCTTTGTGTTGCAAATCCATGTTGCCTTTATTAATGATACATACACAACACATTCAATTTGATGCCTGCTATTGTTTGCCTGTTTGTTTTTATTACAATATTGACTGGAGTTGCCATCATGTTAGTTATAGTCTGTGCATATTACTCTAAGCAGAATTTTTCTTTCTGTGTATTGTTTAAGGTATTGACTTTGCCAAAGGGAAGAAAAAATTGCATGCATCCGCTTAAGCACACAAGTAGTTGTATCAATTTCTGTCCATTAAATATACATACACACATAAATACACATATACATTGGTTGCAGGCTGTTGCAGGCATGAAGTTAGGTGAGATTTCAAAACCGTATTTGAGACACCCTTTTCGACATGGAGGTCTTGTTACTGGGAGCAGCTCTGGGCAGGAGCATCCCTCAGCCTGTGTGAAGTCCTGCTGAGGCTGGTGGGGCTATATGCGAGTGTTGAAATGACACCTTTTGAAAGTATTTGCATATTTCTAGGCCATTTATTTAAATTCCTCAGAATGAACTTAATTTTCTAAAAGAAAACTTTGTTTTCTAAAAGAGATGCTTTAAATCTTTTTTTAAATTCTAAAAACATTTTAATTCTGTTAATCTTTCGGACTTTGAAAAACTCTTTCTAGTTATTGGGTTTTGGGGTGTTTTTTCTCTTTACAACCTGGGCAATCAATTCCTGAGTATGAGCAGGAGGGTTATTGAGTAGTTCACCTAAAGCAAAGAAAGATTTCAGCCAACTCAAAGATGCAGCAATCATTCTGCTAAAGATTTTGATACTGATGTTGATCGAAGTCTGGGATATATAGCATGTATGGTTCCAGCAGTTCCAAATGAAAGTTGAAGTTGAATCTTTGCAAATGTTCAATGATTGATTTCATTTAGAAGCACAAAAGTGGGTATTAATACAATTGTGCTTTGTCTTTTTTTCACTCTTCCAAACCTGCCCCCCATTTCTACCATCAGTTCCTGTTTGATGGTGAGCTCTTCCAGAGGACTTTCTCTTACCCCATGTTGTGTCCCTCCAGTCTCACCCTGAGATATCCTGTAGAACAGAGAGTTACTTGTAGAAAATGTTATCGGAACTATGGCGTTGCCCCAGTGGATTCTGCTCATGTTCTGCAGAGGCCTTTGACCTGTTCCCTGCTTTGTGTAGTGCAGAGTCGTCGTTTCGTGCATCTTTAGTACTTTACTGTGAATTTGTGCTCAAGTTTAATAAAAATGAGAAGAACTGCTGCCTCTTTATATTCTACTTTTCAAATGAGTAGCTCTAATGAACTCAGTTGAAATGAAACAAAATGTGCGTAAAATCAGTAAGTTGAAACAGACTTTATTTTCCAATTGTTTTTTTTTCTTGGGTACAAACATCTCATACTAAAGCATCCACTGTATGAGAAATTCAGATCAATTTAAGATGGACTTGTTTTAATGTGTCTGTTTCATTTTTGCCTTTCAGTCTATCCGAGAGGTCACAGGCTATGTTTTGGTGGCTTTGAATCAGTTTGAGTACCTGCCACTGGAGAACCTGCGCATCGTTCGTGGGACCAAACTCTATGAAGAGCGATATGCTTTGGCGATATTTCTTAACTACAGAAAGGATGGTAACTTCGGACTCAGGGAACTTGGCTTGAAGAATTTGACAGGTAAGTGAAACTTGCAAATGTGATGGATTAGTCACAAGAAAAAAAAGAGCTTGCTGATTATTTGCCCCAATGCCCTCAGTCACTTGCATTCTGCAAATAATGAAACTACCATGAGAGGCTGGCAGTTGTACGTTGTTTGAGAGGTGCATTGCTACTTCATTCCCTTTTTGGTTCACAACTGTACTTTTCTCCGTACTGATCAAACGCTGTGCATGAAAGTCAGACCAAAAGTGTATTTGAAACAGAAACAGCTGTTGAAAGAGGAGATAAACTTTTTTCTTCATTCTGATGTCATGACCATGTTGGTTTCCTTGTGATCCTTGGTTATTGCATGTGTGTTGCTTCAGGTGTTACGTGTTTTCTGCCAAGTTACCTTAGCTTTAGCATCCCCTCTGCCTCTGCTCTTGCCCCTGTCTGTGTGACCATTGCTGCTGCACTGGGGAGTGGGGGGAAAGGACGGGGGTGGGAGGGAGAGACTGTATCTTTGGTATATTTAATTTTAGAACTCCCTTTTCTAAGCAAAAATAGTGCGTAATATATAGTGAGAAAAGTGCTTATTTTCTTGAGACAAAAATGTAAGCCAAGTCCATGGTTTTATGTTCATCTGTAAATTCAGGGCTAGATCATGAAGTGAGGTAGATCAACATTTCCCAGCTGAGGATCTATAGTCAGTGGCTTGGGAGATTAAAAATTGGCTAAATATCACTGGACTGTAATAAAGTGCAGGCAGTGGCAAACTCTTTTAGGGAGTTCACTGGAAGTATTTTATTTATGTGTTGTTCCTCATCAGCTATAATCATTTCTACCCTAAGCTTGGGTGATTGTGAAAAGGCCTTATTTCTGTTAGTGGGTGAATGCTGACTCAAAATCACTGACCTGAGCTGGATGTGGAGTTTGAACCCGAGTACAGGGAGGTGGGAGCCTTCTAAACTATATTTAGGCACCTTTCACTTCCTGCTTTTTTTGTGTTGCAGTATTCAGAGCAGCACACAAATGCTTACAATTCCCTGTTGTTCAAGCCTCGCCGTGCTGTACAGCTAAGCTTTCAAAAACAGGAGGGATAAGGAAGCTTGAAATACTTTACAAAATAAAACAATTTTGGCTGACACTTTCTGATCAGGCTCTTTCTTCTGGTTATACTTTTAACAATTTTCTCTACTGAGACCATCATGCTAATGTCAGAGTGCTTCACAAGGTCGCTAAATCCCTGTCATCTACTGCTCTTCTCTCTATCACTGTCATAACCCCAATTTCCTCCTCTTCTGTTCCCACATTTCTTCCCATTTTTCTGATTTAGGGTATTCATTGTGACTGTCTATGCCTTCACATAATACAGAGCCATAGCATCAGATAATAATATTACCTCTTTCTTCGTATACTTTTTCTTGTTTGTGCATCTCAAAATGCTTTGGAAGAGACATTAAGACATTAGTCTGGGTGAAACTGAGACAGAGAGGTGGTATGAGGCCAAGGCCAGAGGAGGACTGGAACCCTTTCTTCTTGGGTCTGAGGCTGCTGTTCTGCCAGGAAGGGAGGGTTCTATTTTCAGTGCTTGTTTAGCCATGGCTTTGCTGCTCAGTAAGGTGAAAAAATTTATTTTGTAGGCTTGGGCTCAAGATTTTCTTCTTAAACCAGCTGCCCTATGCTAATAGGCAGTTCCTTTGACTCCAGAGATTCTTTCTGGAAGCTGCTTTTATGTGATAGGCACAGCACCAAAGCTACCCAGCAAACAGCTTGACTTTCTTTTCAAGCATCGTAGGAAAACCTGCCTTAGCTCAGCCTCTGAATCTTTCCTAGCATGAGATCATCACTGCCACTTCTTATGATTTAGGTGTTTGCAAAGCTCTCTGATGGGATTATTTGGCTCAAAATGTATTGTTGTCTCTTGGACGAAAAATGCCCTAATAACACTAGCTTGTCTCCACTGAGCACTTAAAATAGCTTCTGGGTGTGGAGTATGAGCCAGTGTGTGCTTCAAAATACTCTTAATATTTTCTAGATAGTATGTCAGGGCCTCATGAGTCTCTTCAGCAGCTGTTCTTTGACCATTTTGTATACTGGTTAAGACGCACCTGGCTATTTTAACCCACAACCTGCTTCTTGTTGCAAATGCTGCCCCTGGAGCATATTATTACTTAATTTATTTTCCTAACATATCCTTAGCCTTAGTAACTGCGTAAAAATAACTGGTGGATGTGGCAGTCACTGATGTTGCAAGGCTGCAATAGATCAGCTGTGTCTGCACCTATCCTGTGTCTACCAACTGCTCCATATTTACATCCAAAACAAGCAGTGATTTGTTATTAATTTAAGATGACGAGTGAGCTTGTATCCTTCAAGCTTCTAGTCCACTGCAGATTTCAAGACATTGACTTTGAATGGTGCATCTCTTCCACTTGAGTAAAATATAAACAATAACTCTTGCCTTGCATGTGAAGAACTGTCTTTCCAGGGCTTATGCCTTGTGCACAGAAGTTTGGGAAGTTCTGTTCCTATTTGTGCAGTGTCTGGATGATGGGATCCTGAGGGTATTTTTGGCCAGTACTGTACAATGTACAAATACAAACACTACTCCCTGTGTTAAATAAGTGAGGAAGCTGCGCTCACCTGCGGATTATCCTCAGGCTTAACCAGAGACAGGGTTTTAGCCTCCTGTGAAGTACCATTGCATTATTTTCAGTGTGTTGTTAACAGCTGTGTTTTTATTGCCAGATATGTCTGTCAGGTTTTCATATTTAAATGTAAGTTTAAATAACTGCATTTCCTCCCTTGCGCTACAAAAAAATGACAGCTATGAAGGCAGGAAGTTTTATCTGACACAGAAAACATGATCCAGTTCTCACTTGTGATGTATGTCAACCTGTAATGGAGTTTTGTTTGTGTAGCGCAGGCCAGGACCATGTCCCAGTATTCAGGTGACACTTGCAAAAAATTTTACCTATAAAAATCCTTTTTTCACTTGTTACAAATCTTTGTCAATGGTTTCACAAAAGTGTCAGAAACAAACAGACATTGAACTAATGAAGTGGCTGCTGCCATCTCAGCTGGACTCATCTCATCTTGCAGATTCAGCTGCCAAGTAGCCTTAAAGTAAAAAGGAAGGTTTGACATACTGAATGTATTATTCAGCCTGAGATTAGCAGAATAACCAATGCTGAGGGAGAAGGTATGCCACCTTCTTCCATTCATTGCCTGTGAGCTAGTGCAAATCATTCCTGTCTTCCCCAGGTAGCTAGGCAGTCAACCTTAAATTATCCAATGAAAGGGCATAATCATTGTTCACGCTTTGAGTACTCCAAATATAGAGAATACCTGATGGCTGCTTTTCATTACGACATTTATCTTCATGAGTGGGGAAAGAGGGATGACTCATAAGTGCCAAAACCACTTATGAGGTATCCCATATTCTCCTCTGATTGAAGATGAATAAGAGAGATCTACAGCACATGATGTATCTTTGACTGCGCAGTGATAATCTCATCTTTCCTATTGGCCTTGGGGCAGAGGCTGTGCTGTATGTATTAAAATATATTAGAATAAAATGGACTTAGAAGTGATTAGTTCAGTAAGACAAAAAAATAGCAAAATCTGTAGTTTTTTATTTGCTTGTTTTGCAGGAATGCAGATAAATTAAGAGAACTGAGGTTCAAGTGACAAATGCATGTTGTAGCTGAAAGGATTTGGTCAGTTGTAGCCAAAGAAAGGAAATCTAATTTGTTGGGCAGGAGAATCTTAAGGCAAGGACCATCTTCACTGGGTGTAGAAAGTGATCCATTGTAAATTTCCCCTTCTACACATTTTTGTAACAGGTTTCATTTTTCTAAGTTTTGATTAAATTTTTTTAAAAGTGTTCTGTTAAACGAAATTTTAAAGTTCTGTGATAATTTCTGTAACATTTCTAACGTCCTTTTCCCCCCACAAGAAATCGAAAATGCTAAGGGGTGCTTTGAGGAGGGAGGGAGGAATGGCATCTCTTATGAAAAAGGTTGCTTTTCAACTTTTCAGCCAGTTTCTTGGGGTTTTGTTTTGTTTTGTTTAACAAGGACTGCTCATTTACTATAATTATATTGCAGCTCAGTCAGGTTGGAGGGAAGGGCATGGGAGGAGTCAAATTTTCTTTCAGTTTTGTTTACTGTGCACTTTTTGCACTTACAGCAGGTTTGGAAATCTTACTTAGATACTCACTCGGGGCCCGAGTTCCTTCAGCAGTGTGTGATTGCACATGAAGCATTTTTGCAGCAGGGATTAAGGCCACCCCCTTTTTACTACCTCAATCACAAAGCCCTCAGCCTGTGTTAGCAAGACCAGATGTACATTGCATGAGCTAGCGCTGAGTTTGTGACGTTTAGAGATGCGAACGCCTGTGTGTGACACCCAGCCTGAGCGGACGAGACTGGGGTATGCTGATTGTGGCATATTCCTTAATAGCTGCAGCTTCGCACTAGTGGAGTGAGCTGGGAAGAAAGCAATAAGTAACTTGCCTCAGGCTTCCTATGCAACAGGTGGGCAAGGCATCACATCTCTAACCTCGGAGAGGTGTTGCTAGGATACATGGAAGAATTTTCAAAAAAATCCCTTTGGTACCCTCTGCATGCAGGGCTGCTGCAGGAGTCATCTGCCCTGTAGAAGAAGCTGCAGTAGCTCTGTGACAGCCCAGGAGTGCTCCTTTCCCTCTTTTCCTCAGAGCTGCACTGACCACAGAGGCATTTGTATCCTAGCACATCTTTGCTGACCAGCCAGTGGATAGGAGAAAAGGGAGGAAGACCTTGAGCACAGCTGTGCTTCCCTTAGGAAAGGTGGGCTCTTCTGTGTGGTGCCACAGCCCACGGGGGCACGGTGTAGGACATGCCATGGGTTCCACTTGCCAACCTTGCCACTGTGGAGAGAAGGGCCAAGGTTTGCAGCTGCCCCTCAGCTCATAACTGCAATGTGTCTGCTAGCACACGTCTGTCTCCTCTCCCCCAGGACACCGTTAGACTGTTTCCTGGAAAAAAAATTGCCCATTCCAGCAACTGCTCTCCTCAGACATCGCAGGCATGACTTGACAGCCAGGACAGTCCAGAGACAGATCTCTGCTGGCAGTCAGTATGCAGCCACCCTGTGCTGAGCACGGAGGCAGTTACTAGTGCAGATTCAGGCTGCTCCCTGCCAGTTGGCACTGGTGCCTGGGAACGCTTCCAGGCACTCTTCGGCTTACGGCTGCAGACGTGGCCCTGAGGAATCCCGGATAAGGGACCTGCAGGCTGAGGCGCAACTGTCTCCAGCTAGCAGAAAATTGCTCACAGGTGGTATTAAGGCAAATAGATATATTGTACAGGGCCAGAAATAAATACTGATTTTGACCCCCATGAGATTTTTAATCATGAGTTTATTATGTTTAGTAACAAGAGTGGGACATGGTTTTTAAAATTTCAGTAAGACTAGAGTTTGGCACAATCTCTCTGAAAGATTTGGATATGCTTTGGTCGTGCTAAATGATATAACTAATGTCTGTGATTGTTTACAACTTGTTGATCAACAATTTATGCTCAGTTTTCTTAGTTTCAAAGCACTTTACTGTTTTCAGTTCTGTCTCTAATGTTAGAAATGTGCAACCTTGTTTGGAATGATTATGGCAGGGAATTAAACAAAAAGCTCATGATAATGATATATTGGTAAGTGTTTTTGACTGGAAATTCAAAGGATCCTACAGGAAGTTGTTTGCTGGTATCTCCCTGCCCCACAATATTTTCACATAAGCTATGAAATGCATATAGTACATTGCAAACGGTCTAAAACAGTTTATTGAAAGTAACATGCAGAATGTTTGATGTGAGTCTTCAGTGTCATGCAGTTGGATAACTTCATGTTGCACAGCTTCTGCAACAAAACAGGTCTTAAAATCACGGAAAGGAGAAACTAGGTCAAATTCTTAGGTGGTGTAAATCGGCTTACTTGCTTTGACTTTATAATGAAGTGAAATTTAAATTGCCCTTTACTTTCTTCAGTGGATAATTTAATTCACGCTTTAATTTATAAGTTACCTAGTGCCTAACTCCCACTTAAGCCCTTTTTAGGATGTTGTGCTCAGGGTGCTCTCTCAGGATTAATACTGGCTAATGATAGCTCACTCAAGGCATGTCTACACTGTGCAGCGGGGCTCTGTACAGCGATCCTTGAGCGAGCATCGAGCCCAACTAGCTTTAGAAATAGTGTTTACCACACCACTTGGGTCCTGTGCTGGGGCTGAATAACGCAATAACTGCTGTGGGCACAGCAGATCACTCCTGTCTAGCTGTGGTCCCTGCAAACAGAAGTACCTTGTCCTTGGCTTTCAGGGTCATCATTATGTCTACTGGGTAAAGAAGGATAGTGGACTGGGAGAATGGACTGGGATCTAGAGTAGATAGAGGAAATCCTTACTAGCCCTGTGGTGTAACCTATGCCTCTGCTGCTTTCTGTTGTAAATCACCACTTCTAGAACAGAGCCAATAATGCTTTGCCTATATTAATTAGGTATATTTTGAGAGTTCGGTGTGAAAATGCTACTCAGGATCTGGCTTGATGTGGAATTCAACTTTTAACACTGACAAATGTTAGTTTAAATGTTATTATGAAATGCATCCAGGTATGCTGCTATTGTCACCTGATAATGCCATGTAAAATAATAATGCCATTCATTCACTTTTTCTTGGCAGTTTCTCCTTTTCACCTCTCTGCAGTAGTTCTCTGTGCACTTTTCAATTATGAAGTAAGAAATACTCCATATTCTGGAGGTGTGAAATGCTCTTTAGCTTTTTAGAAATATGGGCAGTCAAGATAAATCCAGTAATACTGAAGCTATCTGGTAATGGAGTAGCTTTGCTTGACTTCAGTGACTCAAGAGCTTTAGCAGCACAGGGATTTCTCTGGGCACTTGCTTCGCAGGGAGTTAAACATCTGAACAGAGTAATCCCTCCATTTCAATCACATGGGTCAGGAACGGATAGCATTTCAAAACATCAGACAGCTCTGTGTTGAGCTACACTATAGCTTAAGTAAAATGCAATAAGCATTACAGTCAGGAAGAAACTGTACAGTTTATAGCAACAGCACCACTGAAAAAATATATCCCAGCTCCCCACCTGCTTGGAAAGGAAAGAAAGAGCTGGGTTGTACTCCATAGCCCAGGCCAAGTTCTGATCTTCACTAGGTATTTTAGAAATCAAAATCCTTGCTGCTGCAGTAGTGTATCTTCTTGAGTTCAGATGAATGAAAGAAGTATTAATTTCAACATGGTTTTTTTCTTTTTCTTTGTTTTTTTTTCCTCTTTCTCTCTACAGTCTTCTGAATTCATTGATTTTCTTATTACCTTCTGTCAGGCTACAGCTGACAAAGAATTTGGTGCTTTTGTAAAATAATTAAAGTCTTCTGTTACATGGGGAACATAAGCTATCAGCACTCCCTAGCAAAAGGCACGTTACTGAGCAAAGTAGTTCACTTGCCACGGGGCGGTGGGCTCTCTCTGTCTGCCTGCAAAGGGGATGTGAGCTGTGAGCCACCGATGGGGCAGAGGGACCAGCCTCCAGCAGTGTGGGGCTGCTGACGGGTAGGGCTCAAAATGTCATGAAACTCTGGGAATCAGGTGTCAAGTTTAGTCCCTTTACTTAAAGATCAGCAAAGCTCAGCAAAGGTATTTCAGTGGCTTTGCGGCATATGTCTGCAAGGTAGTATGTGCCTACAAGGCAGCATACACTTACAGACCTGGATTTAAACCCAAATCCAAGAGTGAGCTCCCTTTTCTAGCTTTCCTTGCCAACCTATAGGAATAAGGAGTTGGGGTTTAGGACACCATTCATTGCAAACACAGAAGGCCCACCGAGTTCAAAGAAGGCTGGGTCAGATCCCTAGGTTTACATAGCGGAAATAATTGGTATTCCTAGGATATTTTCATGCCTGTTCATTTTCATGTCATTTGCTGCTGAAGGAAATTCCCTAGAAACTCTCTATATAGAGGGACTGGAGAGGCAATGAACCAAAATCTGTTTCATTTACTATATCTAGCTCCGGGGAAGCCCCTGCAGACAGAGGAGGCAGAGAAGCCCTCCCAAACACCCTGTACAAGGGTCCTGACTGTCACGTAGCCTTCACTGCCCTCAGGCTGACAGAGGCAAGGGCTCCCACCTTCCACTTGGCCAGCTCCATCCCAGGCTACTTGTTCCATGCCTGCACACAAACCGTTTCTTGCGGCGTCGCAAGTCTCAGCCTGGCCAGCACTGGCCCTAGTCTCATCAAAACCAACATGGGGCGGCTTTAACTTGGGTGGGTCTGCAGCAGCCTCAAGATGTGTGGCCGTGCAGGGGCAGAAGTGAGCAGCAGTTCATTAAGAGTTTGTCTGAAACTGAGTTTGATCACACAAGCTTGGTATGTTTGGGTGTGAAAGGGAAGTGCTGCTGTTACGAGGATGCATGGTGTGTTAGTCTGTGAAAGAAGCGTCAACAGATTGAACCCATCTGCAGTGCTACGCTGACAGGTCCTGCCTGCAGTTTCCAGGGTGAGGAAACCCATTAGCTTACCCACATCAGCACTGCATCTGAATTTTCACACAGATGATGGCAGTTCCTGATGGGGAGCAAGGAGTTTACCATCAGGAGCTTTCCTTACGTGACCGAGGGAAGTAAAAGGGACCAACAATTACAGTTGTCTCCAGACACCCTTTCTGGCCTTGCCTCATTTGCTACGTGCCCTGCCCTGTGGGAGTGGACATGATGAGAGGAATGCATTCAAGGGCAGCAGCTCTAGGCAGCTGGGCATGCTGTGATTGTGAGTATGTTTGTAAACAAACCACCTGCCCTGCATCTCTGCAAAGCCACTGAGGCAAACACAGAGCTGGGCAGGAAGAGGTAACCTTGAGTAGAACATAAAAATAGATATCCAGACCAGAAGAAGGGAAGTCACTGTGTGAACAGAGGTAAGAAAGGAAACATCCAAGTATGTGCCCCACAATCTAATGGCGGAGCAGAAGGTCTCACCTGAACTGTAACTGCACTGTGGATGAAGGAGCAGACAGGCTGCGCAGGTGTGTGTCTGATACAGAACTGCTGGAGTTCTCTGGGACTCAAGACTCCCCGGTCAGTCCCACCTAGCTTCTCAGGAGCTGCTTTCCATATAAAATGAACTTTGATTTGTCTGCTGTGACAGCGTGAGGTAATCAGAGCAGGAGGCAGGTAATGCGTGTGGACACAGAGCTGTCCATGGGCTGTAGGACCCTTTTGTGCATCACTAGGAACGTGCCTGCAGGCGTGGAGTGGGGGAACAAAGGTGTCAGATGAGGAGAACACGCTGGAGGGCTTTTTCTTTGATGTTTGGAAATCGCTCAAGGGGCTGTCTTCTCTGAAACCCCTTTGCTTTCCTTTTTTTACTTTTTTTTTTTTGTTCCCCTTGGTGAAACTTTCACAGACGTGCTTTCATTTCTTTAAGGCTTAGAAGCGAGAAGAGTGTCCATCTGACCAATCATCGTACAAACACCGTGCTCACACTGGAGTTCCGCTTCTGCCTGTCATAAATAGCATAGCCACGTGCTTTGGGTTTGAAACCGTGGATACTCCCGACACAGGGGCACAGAAGGAAGGGCAGCATCAAAGACGTCTCTGTCTGCTGTGCTAGAGAGAGGAGATTGCGGTGTTGGGTTTTGGGGTTTTTTTTTTGTGTACTTGTTTTTTAACTGGTCAGCTGGGCACACGTTCAGATTGATACTAAAGGCTGTGAAGACTCTGGGAGCTGGTTCCATCCAGTGTAGGGGCTGTAGAGTCAGTCAGCTTCGAAAATGTCTCTAGGGCACAGGTACCTGAGTGCAGGTTGCGGAAGCTGGATTTTACACAGAGAGGTTCAAGATGTTCTTGACAAGACTGTTGTGCAGGGTGAGAGAAGCTCATCTGCTCCAATCTCATGTATGTAGACTTCAGTTAGGACCTAGTAGCAGGTTTTTTGACAACTTTTTTAAAATTGAAAAATGTCTGACAAGGAAGTTTTCTGTGAGAAAGGAGTAGTTTAAAAAACAAGCTGAAAAGTGCTGAAATTGTCAGGCACTATCTTTCATTTATGAATGAAAATACATGGCTTATGATATTAAACAGATTTTAATGCTTTCTTCTATAAATGAACTTGTATTTTCAACCAAATACACCCACAATAATTTGTTTTAATTGAACAATAATAACTGAATCTGTTTTAGACTGAACTTTCTTTTCCATTGGATTTCAGCTCTGTGAAGTATTTGGTCTTGGCTTGTTTACCCAATCTGGGAAATGAAAGATTTTCCAAAACCTTAAAAAGGGTTGAAAAGTTGGTTTCTGCTCATATTTCATCCCAGTATCAGTTGTAAGATACCACCTTTATTCTACGAGTGTGTCCAATGTAAAATAGGTACACAGAGCAAGTTGTAAATGAGTCAGCTCAGCTGCTGGTTGTGGTGCAGGTCTGTCAACATGGTTTGACATGAGCTACTTGCTTCTTGGCAGGTTAAATTGCCTTCTTGCGGGAGCTGCTTGCTGCCGTGTCTGAACTTAACCCAATATACTAGCTTCAGACTACTCCAAATGTCCCTAGACCAGGGAGCAACCACTTCTGAGGTGACACAGGATGCATAGCCCTAATTTCTGTGCATTTCTGCTTGTTTTTCAATGATATGATTAACTCTGGGCTCCCAGTATGTCTCTGTGTGGCTCTGGGGTGCAGAATTGAGTGCGGGAGCAAGCTGTGTCTTGGAGTCGTGCCTTTGTTTTACTGTTGTTATAATTTCTTTTCTAAAAGCACACTTGTTCATTTTTTTTTTTTTAAGCCAAAGCAATATCAAATAAGTCCACCTGAATTAGTGGCAAGCTTTGTGGTGAGCTTTAGGTTATGACTGAGTTCATTCCCTGGCTTGAGGGCCCAGTCCAGATCCCACTGAAATTACTCTTTGCCAGCTTTGTACAAGAAGCAAAGTGCATGTGTAGTCCAGGAGATGAGTTTCTCCGCTCTGGTGGAGGTAACTGAGTGTCATTTCCATGAAATAACAGTGACTCTCTTTCCCTAATACTTGAATTCTTTGCAAGCCTCAGCCAGTTAAAGATCCATTCTCCTGAGCACAATGTTTCAAACGCTAATAAAAAATGTAATGCAGAAGAGGGACAAACATTAGCAATACTAAAAAAGTCATAATGCAGAAAAGGGTAAGACAAATACAGGGAGGATAAAGGCAAAGCTCTCTGTCATTGTCAATGGGGAAGCTGGGGTGGGCACAGCTGAATGTGTCCTAGGCTGTGTAAGAAAAGGCTACAGAAGAAGCCCACAGAGGCTGATAAAAGATCTCCCCTTGTGTTGAATTGATAGTTAGAAGGTATGTTCTGGGAGAGTCAGGCATTAACCAGCATTGGCAGGACATCCAAAGTCTGGTGTATCCATGGCGCTGGTGCTCTCTGCCAGCCTCACTGGGACTGAGCAGGAATTGCATTTTGTTCTGAAATGGTGATACTATACTCCCTAAATTTTATATATATTCCCCCTGCCCCAAGAAGGAAGCACACTGCTGGCACTTTTTATGGACCAAAGTGCTGTTTATTTATTTCTTTAACAGGAGACATATGCTACTCTTGAGTCAGATGTCAAAGTGCTGCTCCCGAGAAGTTGCCCCTGGCTGGTGTTTGCTCACAGTAACACACAGGTGCAGCCAGCCAGCTTGGACTAGTGCTGACGGCTCGGGCTGTCAGTGCAGCTGTCTGAGCCCCACCTTGGGGGCTGTGCCAGGGAAGCAGCAAGGGATTATTGTTCTGAAACGCTCCAAGTACAAGATGAAGTGTGTGGATCAGGACTTGAGTTTCCTATTTTTTTTTCTCTTTGCCTATGCAGGGTGTGTAGGAGTTCTGAAATGATGCTGTTGTGACTGCATGGATGTGGTTTTCTTCACTCCTGCTGAATTAACTGTTACTTGTGGTAGCCGTGCTTCTGGCGGTCACACTGAAGTACTGCTACAGGCCAGTTCCAGGTGCACACTGTAGTGCTGCTGTCAGGTGAAGGTGACAGTCGTGAAAGGCTTCAGCAAAGGCTGGACCCAGAGGCTCTTCTGCTTTAGAGAGTGCTGATCTGTAAGTGAGACGATGTCTTAAAAGGAGGCGCTGAGCTAAAATATGCATAGCGTAAGGTTGCAAGGGCAGCATCCTCCTCTGTGTGTGTTGGAAGAAGAGCCGAGAGGGATGTTTTAATGGCTGTGACTGCGTAACGGTTTAATCCCATGGGCTGTACAGTTAGCCCTGCATGAGCTCACTAAATCTCACTACAGCCACCGTTTCATCCAGGAGTAAGACTGCTAGATGTTCAGAGCTGAGTGGTTTTGATTTAATATTCAGAAGCATTCAGCTTCCCAAATAAAGATAATAGTTTTGTTAGTCGAGAGATTTATTAATATCTTAACATGGCCTTAGTTTTAGCCTTTTATTCCTCCATTTCTAAAAAAATTTCTTACCACGAAGTAGCCTTGAAGTTTGGAAAAGTAATCAAAGCTCTACTGAGCAAATTTGACTGTACTGATGGGTTGAATGAGCTATGACCTCTGCCGACCTCATTCTGCTTCATTTCGCCTTCAGGCTGGTAGCAGTTGCTGGAAGTAAACATTAATCTGTTAATTTAGCCTCTGGTATAAATAGAAGAAACATGTAATTGCAATCACTGTTTTGTCAATGGGCCTGTCGATCCTTGCTGCTTTGCTTCTGAGGAATAAGTAGCAGCGCTGCCTGCATGCTTCTCTGCTCGGGGGACTTTCCATCCCACAGTATTTGGATGGGGCAGATTATTGCTTGCTTGTAATAGTAGAAGGGCCAACTGTGGCATGGGGTTCCTGGGCATATATTCTTCAACATCCCCGTTTGCTAACTCTTCTTTCTTGCATCCTTTGGAGACAGCTTCCCTCCATCTTATTTTTATTTGGATGTTTCTGGGAAGAGATAAAGTTTGCCTGTATGGAGACAGGTAGTGACAGGTTACCTTATTGTGCCATCCTAGGAAAGAAACTATGGGACATGGAAATCACATCCTATTGCTGAGGAAAGGAGGGCTGGAAGGGACTGTCTTCAGTCTGGCTGAGTTCAGATAAGCATTATAGCGTATGTAATATGGATTTATGGAGGGGAGGAGGGACCTGGGCAAATGGGGTTGCAGCTTCCTTCCATCTTTCCACTGGGATGGCAAGGTTGCATGCTACATGGTGCACTGAAAGCTGTATGGCTGCAGGGGCAGTTCTGGTCAGGGTTGTGTCTCTTGGCAATCACAGGCTTACAGCCAGGTAGAGGGGTTGTTTGCCTATTTCACAGGACCATTTTGAAACTCTTTTCTGCCTGTCTGTTGTTGGTACCCAGACCAAGTCTGAGGTCTTTCCAGAAGCAGCATGAGAAAGCTGCCTTGCTGCTTCTGACTCAGCACAGGCACAGCCTCAAAGGTGGAACCTGTGCTGTTTGCAGCATGTCAGAGGTTACTGGAGGAGGTCGCTGGCTCTCTCTTGGCATTAACATGCAACTGGTGTTTACGTGCTTCAGCATTGCATGACAGTGGTTTCACTGACCCAGCAATGGGAGATTTATGATACAAGGTTCTGACAGCCAGTTTTACATCCATCTTCTGTGGGATCTGGTGCAGAAACTCACTGTAGCCTGCTCAGAGATACAAGGGTTGCTTTCCTCTGTGCCTTCTTATGTGGGTAATTAGTGTCATAATCTAGGGTTTAAGGATAGCCAACAAAGAAAACTTACTTGGGTTTAACTGAAATCAGTCCTTTACATGACTTGTTAAATTGTAACAAACCCCACATGAATGTTCTTTTAAATCCATTTGCAAGTGCCTTTTATTGATTTAGCCTACTTCAGTAGCTCAGATGAGCTAAATTGATGTCTGTCTACTAAGTTAAGGGCATTCGCTTGGGATTTCATACCTGCTGAACTGACTTGACTTGAAAACTGATTTTAGTTAAATCAATGCCAGCCTTGTCAGAAGAGCAGGACTTTCTTATTTGTTGCCACTGGTTTGATCAAGATCAACGTGAACACTGAGGGGAAAAGGTGTCTTCTGCCCTGCTGACTGTAATGCTGGGATGCCCTACTAACCTTATCCCTAATTTTGACCTTGACGTGATACTAGCATTGCCTAAATACCCTAGTAGCAGCCTTCTTTCTGCAAGGCAGCTGTTTGAAAAAGAGTTTATTCAATCATTTTGCTCCCAAGTGCACTGTTACCTCATATCTGGAGAAAGGAAGAGGAACAAAAGGTTTACAGACCTACTTCGCTACTGTCCTGCCTGACGCCTCCCAAAGCCAAACAAGTACAGTTAAGAGCCCTTACACAAAGGTTTCTTTTTCAGACGACGTCTTTCAGCTTTGGCTAAGTTTGGTGTCTCTTTGTGCTACATATCAGAGTTCCTTCAACCAGTAAGCTGACAGGCTCTTTTTGTCTCGGCCACCAAGAGCTAATCATAAGTGCCCAAGCTAACACTTGTGACCAAATCTCTGCTCCACTGGCAGTGTGGAAATGAATTGAAACCTAACCCATCATCTTCTGGAGCTGGCCACTGGGCCTGCAGTGAGGGCCATGGTTTCCCTTTAACCCTCCATGAAGATAGGGCATGGAAGATGATTGTAGGTGTGCAAGTTACCACAGGTTCTTGAGTCACTCATAAATTATCACTCAACAGTCGAGCTGTGATAACTGGTGATGTATATGCTCTTCGCGCCTTAAATGGATTACAGGAATGTTTTTTGCCTTAATTTTACATAGGATTACTGGACCTATTACTAAGGTTTAGATGGTGGGAGAATGTCAAATGGCAACAGCACAATCTCCTGAAACTACTCGCAATAAATGTTACACTTACCTATTGAGAACAGTGTTTCTGCATAGGCATTTCTCAATAAGGATCTGTGCTCATGTTTTAAGTAATGAGTTTGCAAGTAAATGTAAACTTTTGTAAATGTTAATATATGGATCTGAGCTAGTTTTTTTCTAGAACACAAGGGTCATCAGTTTACGGAGGACTCCTGTAAGCAGCACTTCCCAGTCATGGCTCAGAAACTCATAGGAGAAGAGTGAAAAAAATAGCCCCCCCCCCCAAAGTAAGACAGACATGAGGCCACCAGTGGACCCAGAGAGGAGGGTAAAGCAAACACAGGGATTTAAAGCAGCTTCTTATGGGAGGAGCATCAGTTTTGCACATCCATGGCTAACAAGGCAGCCAAGTTTCACTTCTGTATGAAGGCAAAGGTGGTTTGAGGGGAAGGATTTGAAAGAGGTCAGTGAGATAATTTGCTGGATGTCCACATCTTTGAGATACAGCACAGAAGAAAGAACAAAAGATTTTTGAAAATATGTCTTGTTTTTGATGAAAGGTGGCAGGACAGGCTTATACAAAGTAGGAGAAGACATGAATAGTGTATGAGAGAATGATAGGCTCTGGAAGATCCTGAAAGTGAATAAAATTTACTGTTACTTGATGTGATGAGGAGGCATGAAATGGGAGGAGAAGAAAAAGGCATGTTTACAGTGGCGAGCTAGAAAAGTAGTCATGCAGTGGAATTTGCAAGGAAACAGAGAAAGGGCGAAATTGCTTGTTAAAGGAGAGTTGTTGTTGTTGTTGAGACATGACAAGAGCTTGGACAGGAGCTCTAGATTCAATGATAGACAAAAAAGGCCGTGTTACAAAGAGAGAACAGAGGAGCGTCAACTGTGTCACATGCATTGAGAGTCTGGAGAAGAGGTGGAAGGAGAAAGGACTCCAGATTGCTGCAGCAGTGCCAGCCACAGTGGTTGGAATTGAAATAGTGAGGGCAGAGTGTGCATGGGAGAGGAGGGACAGAGTTTGTTCTCTGTGACAAACATTTGTGGAGAATCTAGCCAGGCACTTAGAAATGTATTGTTTAACTCTAATCTGGGATCACCATCTCCAGGTGTATCTCCACATGCTAAGTATCTCCTGGGAGGTTTTGTCAGGAACTGCGGATGCAGAGCAGCTGGGGAGGATTGTCCAGCCTCACCTGCTATCAGACTCTGTGTTTTCTTATGTCAACAAACTGCGATGCTCACGGATGTCACCAGGAAGCAAATACTGGCTTTTGTGGCACAGACCCACTTCTGATGAGAGGCACGTATCTCAGAAAGGAGAGTTACAGTAAACGCATAAGGAAGCTGCAGCGGTTGAAGTTTATATTGTGTTTTTCTTGCTATCACACTTGGTGTATTATCTAAAGGGATCCATGAGCAAGGTGGTAAAACAGAGCTTTTTTAATTATACATCACCCAGAAAACTGATAAGGCAAACAAAGCAGGCAAACAAATAGCACAGGCACGAGCCACTTCCCAATAATAATGTAGCAAGAAAAATAGGGGAGTAATTCACAGCTCCCTAAGAAATTTTTGCAGTTCAGAGGAGGTGAGATAGCAAGCAGCTATTGGCTGTTTTCATTTCATGTTTTCCACCTGTCTGCCTTGTGAATGGAGAGTAGAGTACCTGAACTTTGCGAGAGGTTTTTCCACTGCTGTCTTATAAGTCTTGCTCTACAAGTAACAATCCTAATGGAAACTGAGATGCAGGTATGAAATGCATACAGGGAATGGAAGGAGAGTGACAACTAATTTAAATATAGTTTAAGTCCATTATAACTTTTGTTATCTGTAGATGTACAGGGACAGCTCTGGCATTTCCCTGGCCCCTTTGGGCTGCTGTGGCACCTCAGAGAGGGATGAACTGGCAGCTGCCCTGCACAAGGGAGTTAGTTGCCTTTGGGGTTGTGCACCTTCCACCTGCACCAAGGCCAGGAGGAAACGGAAAGATTGGTGTGAGCTGGCAGCTTGCTTTCAGTACAATGGCCAAGTGTTAGTCCAGCACCACACAGTTTTTGTCCAAACTGAGGTTTACAAGTGTGTGTGGTTGACAAAGGCATTTGCTAACACACAAAAACGTCTAGCACACACAACACAGATGCTGCCTCACAAAGCACCAGGCCAGGTGAAAGGTGAGAGTGGCAAGATCATTGTGTGAAGAATTGACTTATTCTGTGGCCTGACAATGCAGGGTGCTTGTATGCTCTGCCTTGGCTGCACAGGCGCTGAAGCGCATGTCTGCACTGCACAAGCCAGGGATTTAAACCCCCACTAGCTGCCTGGCTCAGCTGCTTTTGGCAGTGCAGCAAGGGAACCCATAACACACCACAAAGGCTTCCCCAGATACTAAGTAAACATTTGGGCTGCAGGCCAAAAACGATCTCCATGCTAAGCAAGTCACACTGTTCACAGTACGAGATCTAAGTGATCTGAAGCCAGCCCAGAATATCTACTTGAGATACTGTGATTGCAATACAGCCGTAACCTTTAAATGAGAAAAGACACTCTGAAATCCTAATCTGCTTCAAAGTACTGTAGCAATTCACATTTGATCTGCAGTCCAAACTGGGGAAGAAAAGAAAGCTCTCACAAGCTTGCTTGTCTTTTGTCCTTTCACTCTCAAGGTAAACAAAGAACTAGCGGAATCAACCCACAGTTAAATTTCTTCACTTTCAATTTTAGCATCGTTTTTAGGAAAGGAATATTTATGTGCTGGAGAGATTTAGTAGAGGTATTCATTGCAAATACAGTAAAGCTGGGAATGTGTTTTCAAATACCAAGTGGAGTAAGAATCCAGACTGAGTTTTGTGTGTGTGAAGTCACACATTGCTTGCTGGTTTTGTAACAGACCAAAGAGGATTGACTGCAAAACAAAGCTATGACAGTCTAGAGTTTGTAGGGGTAAGGTGTGCCATTTGCCTTGTATAACTTCATGCCGTTTGTAAGACTAAAGGACATTCCTATGCCTCTCTTTGAAAAGCTAAAAACTTATTAATATATGAAAGACTGGCAGCATTCGGTTGTTACACTTACGGAGTTTAGTTTTATTCTGTTAAATGTTAGAGAGGTCTGGAGAAACAAATTCTACTTCTCCAAGTCTGCTCCAAACACCGATAGAAATTTAATCAGTGTAAGTAAGAGGATGGGAACAAGAAAGTTTTGTGGTTTGTTACTTCTCTGCATGTGTCTGTCTGTCCATCCTTTCAGCTTACCAGTTTTCTTCTACTTTTTTTGCTAATGTCACAATATTTTAAGTATGACTTTCAAAAGCCAAAGACCTAAAATAATAAGCCCCATTTTCAAAATATGGTGAGGGCGACATACTTAAAAATAGAAAAGCATCTAACCCAAACTAGTAGTAAAAATGGTATGCACTCTAGGAATACAAGTCCAGTTTGGAAAGGGTGGGAAGTTTCAGGTTCCTGTGCTATTCTGAAGAAGAGATTGAACATCTTGGATTACATAGCCAGGTTTGAGAAAGTCAATTTGGGGATTCTTCTTAAAACCTTAGGTGCTCAAGTTTTGTGATGGCCTGAGAATTTCAGCTTCCATTTAAAAACAAATAAATCTATTTCTAGCCATCACAAATGTGGAGCAAAAATGAAAACTACGAATCCTGAATTCTCAGAAGCTAGAATGCACATACAAAAAATAATATTGATTATTTTTAACATCTCAGCATTTTTTAGTCATGAATTCTTGGGAACTGACTGAGATCCTGGAATGCTGAGGGCTGGTTGTCCCACATTTGTAAAAATAGCACATGCCTAGCAAAGGCAAAAAAGCTGAAGGTCTTCCCACTCCACCATTTATTGTGTGTTTGTAGGGTGAGGTAGTGTAACATACTTTTGCTTTACTTTTAGAAGGTCCAGGTACTTATTAGGAATTGCACAAGTAATTTCTATTTCTGTGAATATATTGTAGATGATGAAACTTTCTGTCATTGGCCACTTTCCAGCCAGCACTATCTGTTTATTACAGGCCATGTGTGGGAAAGGAGTCATAAACAACCTCTTACTTTGGCAAAACCAGAACACTAATCACTTTTGTATGAGCTCCAATAAATCCTGAAAAAGTAAATGTTGTGGATTAAAAAGATAATAATGTGCTAATCCTTTCAGCGGTCTTTGACCATTTTAAGCTGTTCCATCTTCCGTGCCTGAAGGATAAATCCCTGGCTCTTGATGAAAGGCTAGATAGTGAAGTATGTATGCACATCAAACACCAGACTTGTTACCAAAAAATGCATTTTTCTCGCTATTGCAGCTAGTTTTTGATCCACTTTCACCTTCAATACAAGAACTCACTTCCTTCCCCACTGCACCTCCTGGCCTTCTGTCACCGGGACTCCTTCAGGGCACACTGATGAAGAGCTTGTCTAATAGAAAGACCTTCCTCAGCTCCTGGCTGGTGATGGGGGTTCTGGCGCTTTCTGGCAGAGACTGTCCTATACTGGAACAAATATGTGAAATGTCTATAAAGACAAAGAGACAGATAGACTTGAAGTGGTCACATAAGGGTCACTCATTTTATAGAACAAGTGGATCAAAAAATGAACAACAGAGTGTTATGGACATACTCTGACACCCGTTGAAGTCAAGGGAGAGGTTCTCCAGCCTTAAATGGGCTTTGGATCAGGCCTTCCTGGGCTGGGCTGTCACCTCTGGGAATGGAATCACCCTACACTAGAGCCAGAAGAGGGGGAGAGAGGGTACCAATACAACTGAAGAATTGGAGCTGATGCAAACAGTTTTCAAACTTTCTTCCTTCTTCTAAAAAAATTTAAATGAATCACAGCTTGAAAACACTTCAGCCTTTAGGAAATTCAGTAGTTGCTTGTAGAAGTTTCAGTTGCATGTGCCAAGCTGAGACGTGAAGGTGAAAACATTCTTCAGATCAGTTTCTCCTACTAATCTCCAATAAATATCTTTAACGGGTGTATCAGACAAAGCCACAACAAGTGCCAGCATGGTCTGTAAGCCATTACTTACAAATTGTTCACATTATAGAGTGGTCAACACACTTGTGATTTTTCATGTTTGGCACTGGAAGCAGTGTTTTGCCTTTGCAAAGTGGATATTGTTCTTCACACAGAAACACAGGAACCACATAGTGCATGGAACAAGCAGTTGATTAAAGATTGGAATAGCAATGAATGTTTTAAAGTGGAATGTACTTGGAGAATTGATTGGTGCAGTCTAAGCTGCTTGCAGAGCATTACTTTCATTCTCTGTTAAATCAATCTCTGTCTTCTTTCCAAGCCTTAAGACTGAGAGCTGAAAGGCATGAACAATTTATTAAATTAATCCAGATCAGTTCTGCTGGATCAGGGGTAGCTGGTCAGTGCCCAGGATACCATTTGCAGCCTGTGGCTTGTCCTGGATCTTGTGCTTACATTTCAGCAGTATTGCAGGTTTGCAGGCAGGTGGAAGATGTAATTAGTAATGCTGTTATCTTCCCGTAGCCCACTTTTGCATTTCTCCCATCTTGTTGTTGCATTCTTAAAAACAAAACCATGCTCTCATCCAGAAAGAAATGTCACAATGACATTTTAATTAGCGTGTTCGTCCAAGGGAATATATGATTGCTGTGAGAAACTGCAGTTTGGGACAGGAACCATACATTCCTTAGCAACACAACAAGGACAGAAAGGACTCCCTTATTACAATTAAAAATGCCATAGCAACTGAAATCCATGGACTCATAGCTCTGGGGTAACACCAGAGCAACAAGCTCTGTAAAGCAACACCATGTTCAGGACTAGTTATTGAGGACCACGGAGAAGAACGAGATGGGATAGTATAGGCTTATTAGAGAACCTGCTTTATGAAAAGCTTCTGTTTCCTAATTTTAATAACTGTTTGGCTGTTTGTAAGGAATGATGTTTTAGTTCCTTTTAGGGCCCAGTGGAAGAAGAGTGTACAAGAAGGTCAGTGAACTGATGGAGCACATAAAATGTATGGCAGACTTTGTGCCTTTAATGAGTTTTCTTTCAGGCTTTTCAAAGTCCATGCTATGTTGTGCTTTTCTGTTGCCGTGCCACTTCTGCTTTCATTTGGTGACTGACACCAAATAGATGAAACCTCATTGTACGTGCATGTACAGTGTGTGTTTAGAGGGTGTTAGATAGTTACCAGCCACTCACTGATTTTAATTTGTCAGAGAGAGGTGGGAAGGCCTGCTGGGAACGCTCCTCCTCTGATCTTCTGACTACTGTGAAGAACTGCAGCTCTTTGCCCTTTGTGCCATCGTTCTCCCTGGTGACTCTGTCCCAAATGGACATTTCAGGCATAAGATCTGTTTATCCTGCTCACAGTTTGTTGAAAACAATGAGTGCTCTTTTTGGAGCATTTAACAAACACAAGCTGGAGGAAGGTGGACCCTTTAATTCATAAGGAGGGCATAGACCCATCCCCAGAGTAACTAGCATGCTCTTCTTCTGTTTTGTTATTTGCTTAGGAGTATTTCAACAGGCTGTGGGCCTGGGGTTTAGAAAACTAAGTGCTGAAAGTGAGGCACTGACATAAAATATAAAATTCCCAAATATTTAGAGAAGTATGTGTATAAACATTTGCAGAATTAGGACTTAGAGTGTTTTGTTTGTTTCTAAACCCTACAAGTATGCAGTTGCTTGAATGTGTCTTTTATTTTGATGCCTAGATGTGACCTTTTAGGAGGCTGCATTTTAGTTGCTACTTATAAAGTGGATCATATTTCTAGCTTTTTTATTGCTTACACAACCTAAAGCACTACCAACACCCAATGACATTAAACATCGGCTACTGTTAGCATCCAAAAATTAGAGCTTAATTTCCCACTATGAATATTCAGAGTTGAGAGCCTGTAATACTGTAATATGATAAACACCAAGGCTGGAGGCTGCCACATTCACTTGCATAGGAACCATTTATTATCAGCAAACATGATTTTGACAACCACTTTGAGGCAACACTGCTCTATATCAAATATCAACAGAATTAGCATGTGTTTTCATGTTAATTACTGTAGTGCACCATGCTGCGTGATGGCCAGGGAATGCAACAGAGAGGTCTGAGCTTTGCCAGTCACTTGCAATGTAGAATTCAGCTAATGTGAGTTTATTAGCTCTGAGGAACAGCATTTAATGAGCTGCTAACTTCACTATAGTCCTGCTTTCTAAATGGTTAACAGGGTCTGCCAGCTCGTAAGTAATGTATGAGAAAGAAGGAGGACATGGCAATAGGTTTACGGTATTAAGCGGGCCCGCAGAAGTCACAAGTGGCAAAGTGGGTGACCCTGTGGTAATCTCTTAGAAATGGAAATAAAATATGTATTCCACTGACTGGCTCTTGGGCAATTAAGTTTATAACACTGTTAACCAAAATGTATGGGAAGGAAATACAAACATGCTTTGTTTTTAAGCTCCTGTTTTTCATCAGTCTTCGAAAACTTTATGAAGGTGCTGTTCATTAATAGCACGGTAAAAGCATGGGTGTTTCCATGGGCAGATACTCTTCTGTGATATAAGGAGAATTGTAAATTAATAAATCAGGCACTCATGTTGTTATTGAATGTAACTGGAAAAGAAAAACCGTTGATGATCTGCTGTTCCTCATTAGTATGGTGTAAACATGCTTAATAGCATCACTGTAAAACATCAATTTCAAGAATACTTGGTATAGCATTCAGGGTAAACTGCTCCTTTCTGCTGCTGTTGCTTTCATTTATTCCTGTAGGATAGCTGCTAGTTTTGACTGGCGTACCTGCTTCTCCACTCTCTTAATTGTCATTGTATTGGTTTATTATTTTAATCAGGACTCTAAGCTGCACTGAAAAATTAAAAGGAGCCTATTTGCTAGAGACAGACAGTCAAATCTTTTATCTCTAGTTTCTTTAGGTGACTGTCTTTAACAGTCTCTCTAATACTGCAACACTGATTGGCGAGAACAATTTACCACTAAGGCATAATAAGGGAAAATGTAATAAAATACCATCAGGCACTGTTCATTTGTAGTTGTTTGGCTAAAGAATAGGTTTCATAAAACTTGGGTGAACTTGGAAATCACCTGAACACATTGCTTCCTAGATTTATGGCTCAATAAGCCTCCATATATGCTCATAGCAACTTCAGAGTACTATGACAATTCATCTCACCTGCAGTCAAAAACTGTGCAGAGGGTTGCTATCAGATGTGTCAGGGAGCATCTTCCAGGTGACTGACACTGGTCGGAGGCTCCAGAGACATGGCTGCTGTTGTGGGTACAGGCACCCCCATCCTTGTTCAGCCAGTAGAATAAATTTAGCCTATAAAGTTAGTAAAAGCAAGTTTCCTGTGAAGTACTTAGGACACAGAGGGATACCAGCCTCGTGTGGGCCCCAACCACCCTTCTGCAGGGCAAGTACTTCATGACAGTGTTATCTTTCCTTGATGGTAGTCCTGAATTTGTATTGCCATGCTTATTTCTACAAATGCTCTAAGTGGCACTCAGCTATAAGAGTTTTCTCCAAAATATGCATCAGTATACAAAACCTTCCTCAATTACTAAAGCAGTGTGAAGAAAATAAATATGGCCCTATTACAGGGATTACAAATTCACAAATGGCTCAAGACTAGTTTAATCCAATGCTGTCCTGTGGCCCGCCTAATGTATTTTCATGCTGGTATCTCAGAGTATGGACTTATCTTCAAAAGAGGGACAAAAGTAGCTTCCCTACTCAAGTAGTCTGCTCACATTACTGCCATGGAAATTATTTCCTGCATGTCACCAGTGCTATTGCTGAGCAGTACACTCTGTCCCAGAATAGCACTGAAGATGCAGAGAAGAAATCGGAGTCTCTTGCTTGTGTTACAGTATCAGACACCTGTAGTGCTGCCCTTACTATTGGCAGAAAGATGCCTTCCTCTTTTCTCCTTTGCTCTGAAAAGGCAGTTTCTCACTCCTGCCTACTTGTGAGCTCCTGGAGTGAGAGGTTGTCCTGCCTGTGGCAGGGGAAAGACAGTGGCAGTACCTTGATAGTGTTTCCAGGGTAGGGAATGGATAGCTAAGCCCCACACCAATATTTCATTATCATTATAGATTACAGAATTCATGTTCAAGAGGAGCTTACATTTAAACTTGCTTTCAATAGGTATAAAGTGATTGATTGTATGTTTCTGGCCTGGCACTGCACGGTTATTAAGAATGGAGGAGGCATTTTCTGGACAATCACAGACGTGATTTTCTTCTGATACCGTCTTTAGACAGACACACTTCTAGACTATTTCTGTATGTGGTGTTGTAAAGCTGTGTCTGGTTGCCCACAGCATTTGTGTGTTCAAAGGACTTTCTTGCTTTCAAGATTCTTTGCATCTATTACCTTAAACTTCTCCCTGCTTTGTATAGGCTGCTTTATGTTCCTACAGTCTTTGGGACTGTAAGGTTCCGTAGTTAGTGCCCTGGCATATACATGAGCTCATTACCGTACAGGTTGCTGTGCTTACAGTTGCTTCTTCAGAGAAACCAGTTTGAGCTGGGTCAGTTTTTGTATTAGGAACTCGCCCGCTTGCCAGCAAGCCTTGCCTACGAATGGCCTGATTCCAGTTTGAACCTCTTTCTATTATGCCTCGGCTGGGCTGGTTGCGCCAGCACTACCCTGCCTGCTGCCCTGGCTGCTGCCCTGGCCACTGCCCTTCATGCACATTTTACCCTCTGTGTCTTTGCTCGTGTCAAGGCATTTAGTCCTGAAACGGAGTGACACGTCTGAGATAAATCCAAAGCAAAATGAAATGACTTCTCCCATTGACTTTGGATGAGACCTTTCTTCATTAGTCTATTATATATTTTAATTTCATGAATTGTTTTACATTTCCTATGAGAAAAGAATGATTTAAAATGAAAATGAAGAATTTCCTTATGCAGCTTGAGATCCTTTAGTGATTTGCTCTGTGAAAATTATGCATTATTACAACACGAATCAAATAAGATGAACATTTGCCCAAAAGAAAGGTTGGTGTATATGTGCCTACACAGGCTTTGCTTGAAAGCTTTTGTCTTACTGATCATACTTACATTAAAAAACTTATAGCGTGTTAAAAGCGTACATGTGCTTTGCATGCAGTATTTCCCCTGTTCTGTATGTATTGTTTCTGAAAGCTGTAGGTATATGAAATGTGAAGGCTCTAATCTAAAATAAAGTCGTTCTCAGAAAGGGTGTATCCCTGAAGTTTCCAAAGCTAGAGTGCCCTACTGCTAGCCTGTGTCCCCATTGCTTTTTGTTGAAAGTATTGCTTCCAGATTTTTAATAATTTACCTTTGGTGGAAGGTGCTTTCCCCTGGTTTCTGGGTGCTGTGCGGGGCCGGGGTGGGAGCTGACGGGAGGGATGTGTCTGGGAATGCGTGCGGCAGCTGTGCTATGCCCCTGCCAGCCACCCACATGCCGTGAAGCTGCACCTCCCTTAGCGTTAGGCAGGACTAAGCTTCTCAACCTCATAGTTCAAAAAGGCCTTTCTAAAGTCTGGTCATAGGAAGGGAAGAATTTATTTGAGACTATTCCTGGAAAGGTATTTTAAATAGTCCTTCAATGTACAGTTCCATTATATTTAATGTGAAGAGCCAGAAGAGCAGAGAAGATGTAGCGTTGGCTTGCAGATGCAGGCTCAGGTTGCTCACACAAGCTGAAGAGAGTTGGGTTTAACTGTTTGGTCAAGCGGCATCATGTGAGTCTAACAGGAATTTTGAGAGTGTGGAGCCGGGAGATGCTTCCTTTCAGTTCACACCTTGTGCGGATGCACTTGTGCGTGTAACCATACACAGTGTGCAGCTCAGCTGCAAGGGTGATCCGAGTGCTTGACACTGGGCTCAGAAGTAAAATTTTTCAGGACAGTGACCAGTGTAACTTGGATAAGCTTATAAATTATTGGAGATAGAGTTTCAGAAGACTGTATGATCATTTAAATTTCAATAGGAGAAGGTTTTATTTAACAGATGAAAACTTCTCCTAATTTCTTAAATATCTAGTGAAAGACACTACACACATACCTGTGTAAGACCATCCACAGAGACTGTGCTCTGGTTTGATTAAATCACTTGAAATTCATACCTTAAATGGTGCTAGTACAAAGTGCGTATACAAGCCCTTAGTCAATATGCTGTCCTTACTAAATATGCTGTGGTGCAGCTCCACTAAGTGTTAATTTTTAAGACACAAATAGCCTTTTGCTTGTAAACAGATTACAAAATAAATGGCTTGCGTTAAAGCCACGGCTTAAGTGAGCTCTGCAGAGTAAAGTTTGGGTAAATGGAAATTCCTGTGGGCTTCAAACACAAGGGCGTTTTCCTGCTGTTCCTTTAGGTTTATAAACACGTCAAGTGTGAGTGGTGGAACACCACAGTCAGTGTCGCTGCGGCATTGTAATAAGTTGGAGATTTGATTCTAGGACTCGGATGCTGGGATAGTTATTTGAGTGCAGACTCAGGGTTAGGTGGGGTGAGTAACTCCTGAAGTAGTGTCATGTGGAGACGTTTCTGATCCCTTCATTCCATTATAGGATCTGCTAAATAATTGCCTTTTTGATCTAGGAATTGCAGTTACAATTTGCTGCTGGTCAGGGAAAGGTTAAGTCTTTCTCCAGGGCTATTTTTAAATGTGGCAACAACTGTCTTCAGTGTTTGTAATCTGTCCAGAAATAGATATCACTTAACAAGAGCGCTAAGCAAAGAGAAGGGCCTTTTTCAGGAATTCCCAGTCTTCACAGACATTTCATTTCCGAGATCCCTTTCAGCCCAAGGACACTTGTGGCTGCTGGGGGCTGGGTTGGTGACCTGCCAGAGCAGGAGCCACGGGTGAGAGCAGCACCTTCTGGAGCACAGGCTGAACCACAGCGGCTCGGGGAAGCGACGGCACTCAAAAACTCGCTCTCGTAAAAGCAAAGGGCTGCGCTGAGATCAGGAGGGGGAGTTCCCCCAACACCAACCGGAGCGAAGCCAGCGTGGTCGTGCTGCGTGGACATCACTGCCACCGTGGAGGGAGTGTGCGTCTTGCTCGTAGTTTGCGTGTATGTCTTATCGCTTGTGACATGTTAAACCCAGTCACTTATCAGGTAATTCCAGTGCGAACAGCAGTTTTGTACTTCATTGACAGGTCCTGTTAAATTCAAACCAGCCAAGCCCAACTTGTTGTGTCAGGGAGAGGGAAAAATATCTCCACAACTATAAGACTTCCACAGCCTTCTCACCTGCTTCAAAGCAGTTCATTCCTTGGGGGTTTGACAACATTTGCAGAAAATGTATCTGCCTCTCCTATTCCTCATCACATGTATTGGGTTATTCTTTATATCGCATATTGAGTTCTGCTACATTATGTACAAATATCAAAAATAGACTCTGGACAATGCGTGAGGTCAGCAAATGCCCGGTTCCCTTGGTCGCTGCCTGTGATGGGGAGATGTATCTGCTGACTGCTTGCGATAGCTGCTTACCACAGTAGGAAGAGCCAGACTTCATGTCTTTAGTATCTCTGTATCAGTATCCCAGTACGCCCAGGCAGTTGAGTGCTGGATCTCTAATTTTAAGCAAGCCAGAGACCTATATATATAAGCATGGAAGGCTGGATTATGTATGTTTTTGAGTCTGAAAGTGGCGTCAGCTGCCTTTGTAAAACCATGCAAGTATGGGAAGTGCAGTGGAACTAAAGGGTGTGTTTGTACATTCAGCATGCAGGGAGCTTCGTAGTTTTTCAGGCTACAGAAAGCTGACGTACCCATACATAGGGCCCCAGGTGGAATATGAACCTAAATATTAGAAGTACTCTCTTTACTCCATTGAATCCAATGTACATTCTGCCTTACATGAGCAGGATTACGCCTGTTAAGGTGTTATTTTCCTCAGACATAGGAAGATGCAAAATATATTTTAAAATAGAATAGAAAACAACTTGGTGCATGCAAGTTGCCAGAGAAGTTTCTGGCATACCGACAAGAAGTAGTACTTTTAGAAGGAACTGAAAATGTGTTTTTCTCTGCCAGGGGTTGAAGATTATAGCTGGCTGTGATTTCTGTGTTTGATAGTTCTGAGCTGTGAAGGGAACAGTTCATTCTCAGCCAGCTCTGATATGTGAGAAACCTGGGATCTGGTTTTAGAATATCCCTGAAAGCTTAATTCGCAACACCGAAGTTACAACACCTTGCAGGCATTTTAGCAGATACAGCTGGACTTGAATTACATGGATCATGGTACATGATAGCTTTTAGCTGCTCTGTTCTTAGCACAAAGACAAAGAAGTTCCTTAGCAAAAACTGATGGCTTGCTTTTGGTTAACTTAACACACACTTATGTAACAGTAATTTAATGAGTTTGCAACAGCACATTTTTCCTTTATGTTGCATGTTGGCATTGATTCTGGTGTTTCTTAAATCACTAGATACCTAATACAAGTGGAAAGACTGACATTTAAATTAACCAGACTTCAAAACAAACCTATTGGAAGTGTCAGGGACTGATAAGCCATCTGTGACACTTAATATATCTCTGCATCAAGGCCCTGTTTAAGAAAAACAAAATACACAACCCTGTCACTGTTCTCTTGAGGGCCAAGATTTAAACCCCTGCTCCATGGATGTGTAATGAAGATGCAAGTGACTGTCTGCATGTTGAGAAAGTATGGGAAAAGAGAAATGGAGAGGAAGTAGTTACAAATTTGAGTTGTGTCAGTAGAAAGCTATAAATTAGGTAATGATTAACTTTTGTCATCTTCCCTGTTCCATAATTTAATAAAAAGAATAGTTTGGGGAGGGGGGAAAGTTCAGGAGAGAAGGGGAATGTCACCATGGCAAATGCGGAACCCGATTTTACCACCCGTCTGCTCACTGAGAACGGATATTTCCTCATGTAAGCTATGTATCTATGGCTAGTAGAGCTAAGGCAAAGCGGAAGTGTGAGAGATGGTCTTTGCTCCTTCCTTCTGCGTGTCTGGGGAAATGGGCAGGCAAACTGGTGGTGTTTTTGTGTTGCTTACCTGCAGTTCCCCCCGTCACTGTAGTTATACATGTAGCAAGGAAATTGATGCACACGAAAGTTTTGCGGGGTTTTCCTATGTGGATTAGTAGATGTAGCAGATTTGTCGTTGAGGGATTGTGCAAGTACAAAGTTGTGCTCAGTCACCATAACTTAAGCATTCTTATTTGCATTGACTGGAGAAACTGCATCCAGATAACTTGGGGTGAATTGCTTTTGACAGCCATTTTGTAATTTGATTTCCATTTACAATGATGCATAGGCACTTTGGAGGTGATCTATTACGCCTCTTCTTGGCTAGATCACGTATTGATTCTTGGCTAAGGAAGATCTCCTCATTCCCAAGTGCTGCAGGCACCAGGAGGTATCTGATGAGCTAAGTATTGTTCCCACTGGAAGTCATAATATATTTTGTTTACACAAAAAAAACTTTTAGCAAAATATGAAGATTGATTGAGATGAAAAACTAGCACCCTAAAGCTGTTGGCTAATAAAAGGAATTCAGTTCGACCTTCTTCGCTCATTCCAGCCAAAGGACTAGGAAGAACAGGAGAGGTAAGTTGAGATGAAGAAATCACTTTTGTTAGGTCCATATGCTACACTATTTTTTTTAATTAGGCCATGACAGCGAGTGTCTGCCTATCTTGCACTGATCATATATTCAAAGATCATCCAGAATATGCTAATGCAAGGCTTTTAGTATCCTTTTAGGGATACATTTAGCATATTAAAAGCATACTCTGAGCATTAGCAAGACATACTGTACTGGTGGTTCACAGTCAGCCAGACCTGGAGTTTACTTAGGCCATGGTGTGCTCTGTGTCCTGTAAATTATTACTGTGTGTATTTTTTAAATTGAAAGCAGGTCACTGTTTTTCTTACTAATTAAGGCTGGAAGCTTATTCCACTGTGCCCATCTGCTTTAATGTGCTGCTTAATAAAATCTCTGTTCTTAACTGATTTATTCAAAACATATGGATGCTTCTTACACTCTTTGAGGTCTTTTCCATCAAGGCAATCATGACTAAGTAATCATAAATGGGTGAGTTTATAATTTAGCAACTGTTAATCAGAATTTGGACTTTATAGAAATTCAGGCCAAAGGGAATCACTGTGTCCACTGGTCTCTAGCTGCTGGCTGTGGAGCCTCTCCCAGTGATTAAGACCAGCCATTCAGGATTGCAGCAGACTGGGGGATTCTCATTCATTCCTCTTCCTTCACTGAAAGTAGGCAAATGTTTTCCCTCGTCCCTGAGTGAGTGGCATTCCCCTATATCTTCCCTGGCTCCTCTGTGCTGCAGGGAGAGCTCCCGTCCTCTTTCCATCCCACTTCACCACTGACCTAGAGCAGGCTACCTTTGGATGAGCAGTGGCTAACAGCAAACCTGTCTGACACCAGGAGGTACCTTTGAAAGGATCTCCAGGGGGTAGGAATTATGATATGTAAACAGGAAATATTTTGTATCAGAAATGGCAACAAATTTTGTACAGGTAGATCACATTGCATTATATTAACATATTTCCTACGCACCTGCTCCTGGGTTACCTATTATCGAGTTGGCTTTGAGAGCTGGTTTGAGGATAGTAGAGGTACAAGCTTTTGTTATTCACTGACTTCCAGTCCAAATTAGCAAATGGTGAACTTACTTTTGCAGAGGAGTTAGGAAGTTAATGGGAAGAGGTGCAGAATAAATTTCTTGTTAGAGAGGTAGCTGGCCACCCGTGCCACCTTGTGGTGGTGGTGGTTGTACGACGACAGCAGATGAGTCACCAAGCCGCATGTGCCTCTGTGCCCAGCATCCCTCACTGTTGCTCTTCATTTCTCTTGTACTACTGGACCCTAACGAGCAGCTACAGCTTCCTGTCCTCTGGAAAGGCTTCGGGCCGCTTTAAAGATGCACATTTCCTTCCCATTGTGCTTCTGTGACATTGTGGGAGAGACTGTGCTGCAGGGTTGTTTCAGCACCTTTGCCTGTTCACACCTCTGAAGGGGTGTTCCAAGAGCCAGCTCAGAACAGGACACTGGAAACTGCAAGCATTTTATAGAATTAAGTAATTTTAAAATTAACATAGCAATTTGCATAAATCACCGTGTAAGCACTTTAATATTTTTTCAGGCTCCCCAGGGCAATGTCTTAAGGCATGTTACATAGTAAAAGTGGGATGAAACAAGTGAATCTTCATGCACGCAGGGCAGGATTTTCTAAACCAATCGGTGCTGGTGATGTACTGGCAGGATTTTTCTTCACTGAATCATTGGTGAAAATCTCACTAGATCCCTGCTGAAAACCCTACCCATATAGGATGGGAATGTGTGGGAACTGGCCCCAGCGAGTCTTGCAAGGTATGAGCACAATCTAGCAAAGAATTTTCCACTAGGAGCAGGCTCATAGACTTCCATAGTATTATTTGCATATTTTGTTTCAAATGCTCAGGCTCTTAGAGGACTAAGCCCCATTTGACTCCACGGTTTCCAAAGATCATCTTATTATGAAGCCTGAAAAGGTTATGTGATTATGGAGTTACATCTGCTGCAAGGAACAGCCCAGAAAATGTCCAATGATCGTATGTACTGAGAATTGCCCATTTGCCTTTTGAAGGTAGACTTCAGGAGGAAGGAGCTTTGCCGCAGCTCTGGCTATTTGCTGGGCTGACTGGTAACTTCTCCCATTCAGAGTGCATGCAGTATTGCTTGCCTGAATTGCTCTAGCATTACTTGTCATGTCCAGGATACGTCTGCTAGAATGAAGAGCCTTTTCCTATTCAGTGTCTGTTCCCTGTGTCGGTATGCGTGAATTGTGATAAGGTCAGTGCTCCATTTCAGAAAAAAAATAGATGGAGATTCAGAAGCCTGTCACTATAAATCATGATTTCTAATCATTATGGCTCTTTTCTGAACCTTATTCAGTTCACCTTTATTCCGATTTTTTCACCAAAACTGGACACAATGCTCCAAGGTCCTACTGGTGCCAAACACAACACATACTCATCAGCCATTTCAGCTGAAGCTCTGACCAGAGAGACTGCACTGGGTTCCCATGTTGAGAGCCCGGATTCCTGCAGTCCCCTCTGTGCACAGAGCCCCGCTTCTACATGCTTTGACAACTTTGGCATTATTAAAGTTGTTCATTTAACCATCTTTCAGGTTTCAAGTCTGGTAGACTGTTGGTTGTCCAGGTGGAGGTTAGCACTTTGCAGCCCCGTAGTTAATGTTCTCTTTTGGTTAGGCAAAAGTTTAATGTTACTTTGTCAGAAGGGCAAAGAGAATTACTTGCTGGTGTCTCTTTGCACGTGGTTAGTGCCATGTTTGCCTGCCTCTTGTTTAAATGTTTTTTGCTTTTTGGTGTGACTCAAGAAATGCATCTTAAGCACTGTAAAAAAGTTCCTGTATGCAAATTTCTTTTGGAACTGATTTTGCTGTGCATCACAAGAGTTATTGAAAATGATCAAAGTCATACTAAGCGTTAGAGAAGATTACGACAATCATTTCTTTATTTCATGTCAGTCTCTTATTACTCTTTGTTCTAGCCGCCTGTTTTAAAATGTACATTTTCAAAATGGTTTCACTATTTTGTCACAGAAGATCCAGCTCTTTTAGTGAACCATCAAAGAATCGGTTATTGACTTTCTTTCTGCCTTGGCAGAAGAAGTGCTTACCTTTCAACTTCTTCTCTGTGTAAGAAATCTGCTTCATTTTTCCTTTGCTAGGCTTAAAAAGTGTACAGTTTGGTAGGACCTACTGTGCAGTAAATTAATTCCAGGCTGAAACTGAGAATGCTTTCAACAGGAAAGAAATTTTCAGAGCAAGAGATACATATGTGTGTATGCACTTTAAAAAAAAAAAAAAAAGAATTAAGGTAGGTATGAATTGGTCTGTGTTGTAGTTTCAACAGAAGTTTTTATAAAATAAACTTTGTGTACACACATGCACATGACGTACTTTTATGTATATTTACAAAAATGCTTACTTTAATCAGTGTAAAAGTGTGAAATGCATTTGTTTATTTTCTCACAGAAGGAATTTGCACTAGAATCATTATGGGCCAAATTTTGATCATCTCTGTACTGATGGTGTTTTGCATTGCATTATGAGGATTTAATGGATCTTAAGGAAAACAGAGTGCTGGCGTGTTTTCTTTATTGATTAGTAGATCTGATTTGAAATCATTGTCATCTGAATTCATTTTTAAACATGGGTAGTGTTGGTGTGCCAGGGAATCACTTATTTCTGGTTCACTGTATGGAGAACTGCATGTTCTGATGTATAAAGATGGAGTTTCCTCCTTCGTAGAAAGATGCAGCTGCTTTAGTTTATCACACCAGCAGGGCCAAAGTTGTAAACCCTTAAAATATTGTCTGTGGTAGTGTTCTGCTATGTTAGTGTTAGTTGTGTAATTTTAGGTAATAGTTTATTTTTGGACAAAGACCCGTACAATTTGGGGTATTCCAAAGCAGATGGAGCTTAAAAAAAAAAATCAACTTGAAATATCCATAGGAGAGCCATACAAATAATACAAGTTAGGTAAGTACTTTTGTATGAAATACGTTTTTGTTCGTAACTAGAGAAGAAAGCAATCTGAGGAGGAAACTCAGAAAAATCATCTGCAGATAAAGAAATGGGAGCGTTTTGAAGCATTTCTCTACATGCTTGATTGGATTCATGTGAACAACTCTGTGTCATAAAGGGTTTTTATGTGCCATTGTCCAAAGCCTGCCACGAGGAGCATGTATCTCCTGTAGATGCGACATTGTATGTAGCACTGCCACTATGTACATATTTTTTAAGGAAACATTGAGTATCTTTCTTCTTGGACTTGATGATCTTAGAGGTCTTTTCCAGCCTATGATTCTATGATTCTTTGTGCTGCTTCATCTCCTTCCTCTAGTTCTTTTTGTAGCTTATGCTTCTTAATTGGTTAGTTGCTATGTCATTTCTGTGAGCAGACCTCAAAAATGCTATTTGCTTATTTTCCTGTTTAGGTTACTTTTAAATCTCAGACACTAGCTATTGGCAAAATTTGTATTTTAACCTCAGAAGAAACAGGATTTAGCTAATGGAGCAATCTCATCTTTTTCTTTATCCCTGAAAGAGTTACCGCTTGGGGCAGCTTTGAATTCACGGTGAGGTTTGCGTATTGGTGTGGTAGCTCCACTGTTGGTGATTCGTGCCAGGCAAGTTTTGCTCAGATCCCCCCAGCAACCCTCCACAAATGCCTACAGGCACTTTTCATTCTTCTTCCAAACAAAATAGAGTCTGTGGGGGAAAATAGGAGAAGTAATTAAACGATAAGACATAGGAAGCAATAGACCTCATCATCATCAAAGCTTTAGTTTATACAATTCTTTAATTTAAAGCTGGCACTTGCAAAGGTATAACACCAAGGTAATTAAACTTGTTTTGTAGTTTGGTCACTTTGCCTGTTATCTTGCTGATTTGGATGGTATTTTATTAATGATCTCTCAAGGGAAAACTACTGTAGCTGGGAAATTAATGAAATATTAATAACAACTGAAGCGATGCATGTGATTCCACTTCAGAAAAGCCTGACCTGAATGTGCTCTGCACTTACTGTGCTCTACGAGCAGAAACGTCAGCGCAGAGTGTGGGTGCCCCACACTGCCTTGAGCATGCTCAGCGTGGCGTCCCTGGGTGGACTTTTCTGGGTTAGCAAGTAGGAATCCACAGATAAGGAAGAGTCAGGTGTGGGCAGCAGAGCAAGGTCTTCAAACCTGCAGAGCTGAAAATGGACCTAAAAGGGCACACCAGGCAAGATTAAACCAAGTTGAGCAAAATCTCTGCTGAGGTCTGGAGGAAAAGAGAAAAGGCACAGAGCTGTAAACGTGATTTGAGGAGGTGGAACTGCCAGAGAAGCCTATCTTGGTCGTGAGAGGACAGAAGTACCCAAGTTCAGCAGATTCCCCTTCAAGCACCTTCCCTGATTTTTTTAAAAACCCATCCCCTAGTGCTATTCAGGTGAACAGTTGCTGTTCCACAGTAAGCCCCAAATACCCCTCTCCTTGGTGTGTTTATCGTGGTACGTACTTGACTTTGGCCTTTTTAGGTAAGTTCAGGTGAAAGCTGTGTCTCGGACGTGTTTACCATTAGTAACATTAATTCTTTTGCCCTGGTCATGATAAATACATGTTAAGAAACTGCTACTTTACTGGAGACTGGAGTAGGCTTGAGGCAGACATGTAACATACTCAGTTAAAGTAGCCTAAACAAGGTTCGTGAAACCTGTTAGTTAAAAGTTTTGCTAGGCCTCTGGCAAAACAAGAGTTTTTTTGAGTCATTCAACCTTATTAGCTCTGCGAGTGTTTACATACTTCCACATACATAAAACACAAACTGTTTAAAAACAACAGCATTCAGAGGATGGCCCAGATTTTTTGGAGAATAACAAGTCATTGCCAATTCCTCTGAACCTTTCCCCTCTTTCCCTGAGCGTGCAGCATTTTCTTAGTTTAGAAGCTTTTTGATCATTTAGGAAATTAACATTGCAGCGGCTTCTGAGGGGATGTGCTCATCAAGGAAACCAGTTCAGGTAACACAAAGACATGATTGTTAGTTGTCTGTGTCATTATGGGAAAAAAAGACCTTACAAGCTGATCAGAGTCCGCTGTAGCTGCTCGCTCCCAGATATCACCTTCCACACTCTTCTTCCCACCCTGCACTTCCCAGCAGCTCTGTGAGCTACACCGCCATGAAGATGTTTTCTTCACGTGTAGTGGTACGTGATAGGAAACATGACGTTGGTCGTTACAGAGCCATCTTGGGTTCCCTCATGGAAAAATCGTGCTTCCAGCCGGCCAGATGCCTGTAGATGACAGTCTGGGGAGAGGAGAGGTCAGAGAAGGAATGAATGTGCATGTTGTGGAGAGTTTTCCCATGCTGAACAATGTAGGTAGATAGATAGATAGGTAAGAATATGAAAAGCATCATGCAGCCTAATAGGTTTTCCTTGGGAGATCTGGGCTCAGACCTTACTTCTGAACCTTACTTCTGACTTGGGTAAGTTATCTCTACTGTCTTTACACTATTTCCTTATCTGTAAAGTGAAATGGTGGTACTCCTCCTTGGATTTTCCTTTTCTTTTTCTTGTGCTCACATAAGTTTGGGGACAAAGGCTGCCTCTTCCTCAGGGTTCTTACAGTGGCTGAAGCCGTGGATTGCCATGTAATCAGAAACAGCCACAAGGGTGAGTTGTTGGGTTCTTCTCAATTTTGAATATGAAGTCACAAGACAAAAGGCATTTTAGCAAGGGATGTATTTGTGCAGGTACTTACGCGCACACACCCATTAACAGAGTGAGTGAAGCTATTGCAAAATAAGCCATTGCCAATACTGCTTCTTAATGCATCTTACACCCAAGTGCACACAGCAGCGTTATTGACCAGTGATGTGGAAATGTTCTTTCACACTAGGCATTCATAATTAAACTGAGATCAAATACCCAGCCTTTACTCTAGTGCTAATGATGTGGAATATCTTCCTTTTCTTGTATTATTTTTTCATGTTTGTGTGTGTGTGTGCGCGTGTGTATATTTTTGCAGCAAGCTAGAAATATTTTTAGTCAAGAGGACTAATTAATAATTCATTCATGAATAATGATGAAAGTAGCTGATTAAAATGTATGTCTGGCTTCAAAAGGAATAATCTTTAGAAGTTATAAGTGTTTATAAAGTCCATCTCACCCCCTCCTCCTCTTCCCAGCCCCTGTGCAACAGCTGTTGTTATTCCCATTCACAGGTATCAGGTAATAATTATATTAGAGACTATGATCCAGAGTAATAAAGCCTAATTTTCTGAGGAGATAGGCATCTTCTGTTGACTTAACATGCTTGATGCTCAGCTATCCCAGGCGTGGCAGGAAGCTGGACTGCATCTCCTGGTGGCAATACAACGTGGACTTCAAAGATGGAGTACCGCAGCTGGAGTGATGGTGTGGTGTGTGTGTTGCACAAAAATCAGAAATGCCCATGGTGTTACGTGGGTGTTCAGTCAGAGCTCCTGCAACAGAAGGGCTTACCTGAAGAGTTCCTAAAGATGACCTCCATTTGGGAGAGTTGTTCTGCCAGTGTTTTCAGCTATCTTGACAGCACGCGTGATGGCCTAGGACTGGGAGCGTTACAGTGCAGCTGTAACTACTTGTCAGCATCATGATTCCTTGGGAGGAATAACTCCTCTCTTCAGTGCCTTGTGACCATCTGAGCATCATGCTGGATGTCCTTGACTGGCAAGCGGGCCTGCAAATGACCCACTGCAGTTGTAAGAGGTGGAGATGTGAGGGAAGTCAGCTCTAAACCTTCCTTTAGGCCTGTATCTCTTGGTTTAGTGGAACTGTGTTGGACTGTGTCCTACCTATGAGTTCCTCAGTGTCTTTTTTTTTTCTCTCCTTCAGTCTTTCTTTGGAATAAAAAAACCCCTGAAAATACAACACAAGGAGAAAACCTAAAGAGAAGAGGAATCAAAGTCTTTCATGAACGTAGTGTGTGTAAAACCACCTGAAGGGGCAGATTTGTCATGGTACATTTTTGCAAAAATCATTAGCTTGTCATGGCAAAATGGAAAAAGTAATAAAACAGCAGTAAAAACAAGTTAAATTCAGAGCCTAGAGGATCAGCTTGTCTAAAATAAATGACACTTTTTTAGGGGTCAGCTCTTACTTTCTCCAATCCTGTGCAACCATCGCCCTTTTCCTTTTAACTTAGCCCTTTTCCAGGCCTCAGCATTTCTGTATTTTATATTTGACGTGTCGAAGAACACTCATTATTACCCTTTCCCCTCTGGATGATATTTTTTTTCATCCTGGTGATGTAGTGGTGGGAGTACATAAAATTATAGCTAATTCCAGTGGCCTTCTGCTACTCTCAGCTTATATCCTCAGCTCGAAAATACTTGAAAAAGTTCCAACGGGTTTTTAGCTAAAAGTGCATTTGCTTGTGAGATTGCTGAGGCCTCTCCTGTTGTATCATGTCTTCCTGAACTGCGAGTCCTTATTTTTTGTTAGTGCAGTTATGCTTATTACTTCTTGTGAAACAAAGTCACGTTACATGCACAGTCGGCAATGCTCCACTCCTAATAACTCATCTGTGTTTGCATTCTGAACTAAGTGACCTGAAAAATTGTAGGTTAAAATGGAAGGGAGAAGGAGAGGGGGTGACACATTAGAAAGAAGAGAGGTTCAGGAATGCATTTAGAACTGAGAAATCTTAATTTTCCAGCCCATCTGAAACTGGAAAGCCATTGAAAGTGTAGGACTAGATGTTCATCTGGTGTAAATAGACATGGTTCACTTATTAGAAACGAAATATGCAAATTTATATCTGCCAAGGATGCAGCCCACTATTTTAGAAAAAGGCATTTAGAGACCAAAGGGAGAGTAAGAGAGCTGTTTATTTCTCAGTAGCTGTGCCATGTTCACCCCAGGTCAGCGATGAGCAGAAGGTCAGTGCTCTTTGCTGGTACCTGCATCCTTATGGCCCCGTTCAGCTGAACGTCCTCATTAGCATTCACTCCTGCAGGAAGCCGGCTGCTGGCATTACTCCGTTTCCAGGCTGACAGGTAGCCAACTGCTGCTGCAAATTATGCCTTTTTTGGTAATCTCAGTTGGAAGAACCAGACAAGTTACCCCTTGGGGTGCTGCCTGTAGGACAGAGACAACATGGCAGCGGCAGTGGCATCGGTGCCACCTGCTCTATGCTCATTCCCGCTCCTTGACTGATGTCTCATGTGCTCCAGCCTGGCTGGAATTCATTCCTTTCTGCAGCTCATTAAAAACATACGGCAAAAGTGGCGTTGAATAGTACTGCAGGCATTTAGCTGGAGTAGCCCTACCTTAGCTAGTGCCATTACAAGTTAGAATTGCTTGTGTTTGTTAATTGGCTTTTTTTTTCCCCTAAGTATAAAAATTTCTGTTAATGAGAGAGCAGCAAGCAGGTAGTGTGATATAATAACAGAGTTGGTAACAAACTCAGGAGCCCACAGACATTTACACACACAAAATCTATCAACTCCCTCTATAAACAGATATGGTCTTCTCTTCTTTTGCTAATTTATGCCCCAGAGGTGAAGCTCCATTTTTGCAAACATCAGTTCCACATCCCTTGAAATTCAGTTGCAAAACTCCCCTTCATTGCTGAAAGATCAAATGTTACCTCTGCATTTCTGTATTTTGACCTCTGGTGCAGTGACGTCTTTCCTGTGCATTGCACTCTGTATGTCATGTGACAGACTGGATGGTATTTGAAAATGTATTGTAGTTTTAATGTATTGGGGCCCTGAAGTGTATTAAAAAAGCTTTTGGAATATCTCAGGAACAATAGAAATTTGTACACTGGTCTTTGGGGTTTTGTCAGTTGATGTAAAGCAGTTTTCTTTGAAGAAATGTCCTTTTCCTTATGGTTCCACCTTGCAGTGGCAGCTGTCCTGATAATGCAGAGGCGAGGTGAACTCTGTGTGCAGGCTAAGGAGGATGCAGAGACCTGAGCTCACCAGGGACCAAGAAGCTGATTTAGAACATGGGGGTGGTGGTGGTGGTATATAGGCACATGGATCCATTTTGAAATGCTAAGATGACAATATTGATAACTGTAAATGTAACAAATGTAACATGTGGGGGATGTTATCACTTCAGGTGGTCAGAAACAAGTCTTGGTTCTTTGTGAATAATTCGGATGGTTGCAAGACAAGGGACTCCTGAATAATCCCTTTA